>PVBE011848992.1_pt1 | contig 15125 bp, 1 predicted proteins | sample 1631181 | NCBI WGS metagenome assembly PVBE01 (sample SAMN08397723, study PRJNA350692) | Marine metagenome, whole genome shotgun sequencing project. | isolation source: water | place: Pacific Ocean | collected 2012-04 | reverse complement strand
CTGCGGAGAACCAGAAGTCCGCCGATCGCCAGCAAGCTCATCGTGGCCGGTTCGGGCGTTGACGAGAAGTCAGGCGCCGCCGGCTCGGGAGCACTGGTGAATCCGAAGTTGCCTCTGATCATCACGAAGTCGTCAAGGTCAACGTCATTGTCGCCGTCGACGTCAGCACTGTGGCCGGGGCCCTTGAGACCGAACTGGGCCTGGAACAGGGCCAGATCGTCGTCATCGACATCGCCGTCGCCATTGGCGTCGCCTTCTACCGATGAGACCGAGGTGAACGCCAGGTTCTTAAGGATCAGTGCAGCCTGTGAGGCACTTATCATTTCAACCGCTACGCTATCCCAGCTCCAGCCAGCGACTGCCGGAACGTTGATGGTCGCAGCGCCATCGTCGATGATGCCGTTGGCAACCAGCAGGTATGTATCCACGCCGCCAACCGATACTCCGCCGTCCAGCAGATTGATATCCAGGGCGCCTGCAATCGTGATGTCGCCGCCAACTTCAAGGTACGCGTCGTTGGAGCCGGTTCCGCCCAGCGTCCAGTCGAACGTGGCGCCGTCAGCCAGCGTCAGCGTCGTGAAGTTGTTGTCAACAGGATACTCACCCAGCTTGGCGATGCCCTGGCCTGCAGCAAGCTTTCCGCTAACCGACACGTCTACGTCGGAGGAGCCGCTGATCGCTTCGCTCGTCCGGATCATCGAACCGCTGTCCATCGTCAGGTTGGTCAGCGAGATGATCGTAGTCTGCGAATTGAGCAACAGGTTCACTCCGAGCGACGTCGACAGACCGCCAAGCTCCAGCGACTCTGAGTCGATGTTCACCGTCGAATTCGCCGTTATCGCCAGCGTGCTGTTCGGAGCGCTCATTCCGGCTCCGGGCATCGGCAGGCTGCCGGTGTAAGGCGTCGTCAGACCGTACTTCGCTGCGAGGTAGCCGCCCAGATCATTCTTTTCGGTGGGGGTAAGGATTCTGTCGAAGATAATGAACTCGGCAATGTCGCCGTTCAAGGCCTGGCTGTCGCCCCGGCCGCGGTTGCCAAGGATCCAGTCCCTGTTGCCGGCGCTGTAGGCGTTACCGGCGTTGCTGGCGATCTCCACTCCATCAAGAACGATAGTGTAAGTCGCCGGATCGCTGTCCTGGCTGAACATGTGGTTGCCCGAATCAGGCATGATTACGTGGCCGCCGGCCATACCAACACGGTTGGTGCGGAATTCACCGGGAATGACCTCGTTCCACTGCTGTGCTACCAGACGGCTGTCAGAGCTCGTGTTGCCGAAGATGTTGTAACGCTTGTTAGCGGTCTCTCTCAGCGTTGTCACGGCGTACCAACTGGCTGCGGTGGGAACCTGAGCGGCCAGGTTGTTACCGTTCGAACCGCCATGATTGTCAAAGATCATGTCGTCGCCGTTGTTGTCGTTGTCCTGGTCGAACCGGACAGCAGGCATACTATTCAGTCCGCTGGCGGCCACGTACTTGGGCTGGTCGCCGACGATGGTCTGGATAGCGTCGTTCTTCGTCGCTCCAACACCGGACTTGTCAGCCCACACGGACACCGGGGCGCCGTCTGCGGGAGCGGCCGATCCGTCGCCGTTGATGTCGCTGGCGTCCAGCCAGATCACGGCGCCTGCCGGCAGAATAGCTCCGCCGCCGAACGTCGGTCCGACGAAGTTCATCTCGCCGCCGTTAAGCGTCATGGTGTGAGCGCCGTTTACGTCTGAACCGGTCAGGGTGAATCCGGCTCCGCTGACAACCGTGGCGGTTGTCTTGTCGGCTCCGAAGTCGCCGATGACCGCCGAGTCGCTGACGTTCACGCCAGCTCCAGCGTTCAGGACTGCTCCGTCCTTGGTGCTCAGAGTCTGTGTCGAAACCGCAGCTGCGATCGGCAGAGACAGTGAACCGCCTTCGACCGAGATATCATCGATCGTTCCGGTGACCGCCGCAGCGGACAGATCTGTCGTTCCGCTGGTGTTGCTGATCGTCGAAGCGGTCAGGTTCAGCGTCGAACCGCTGTCGAAGTTAACCGTGCCGCCTTCATTGACGAAGTTCTTGGCCGATACTGTCGCACCGACAGCATTCAGCGTTGAACCGGCTCGCATCGCCAGGTCGCCGTTGACTGTGAAGTCGGTGCCCAGGTCGCCCGAACCGTCTTTCAGCGTTCCGCCTATGCCGACGGTTCCGATACCGCTGGGCGTATTGATCGTTGCGGGAGTACCGGTTGCGATCGTCAAGTCGCCAACTGTCGCATCCGTCGCCATTCCGATCGTGGCCGAGGCTACGCCGGCGCCGAGCGTTACGTTGCCCAGTACCGGAGTGGCCGCACTGCCGACGAGATCAAGCGTGATTCCGTCAGCGTCAAGGTTCAAGCTCGTCGTTGTGGAGACCGTGTCCGGTCCGCCGTTGGGGCTAACCGTCAGAACGTTTGTTCCGGCGCCCAGGACCACTGTGCGGGCCGCACCGATGTTCGGTCCGTCTACTTCGAACGTGTCGCCGCCGTTGATGGTCATCTCGGTTTCGCCGACGACGATCATCTTGTTGTTTACGATAAGGTCGGCCACCATTGCGTCGGCGTCCATCGTGCCGGCGTCGATAGTCAGCACTCCAACGTCTCCGGGAAGAACGTCGGGAAGCACAACCGTACCGCCGAGAAGCGTCAGGTCAAAGTCGCCTGCTCCGCCGTCAACGGTGAGGGATGCGGCCGAATTGAAGGTCGTGGTTCCGCCTTCGCTTATGATCGCCGAGGTGGTCAGGTCCAGAGTCGACGCTGCGTCGAAGCTGATCGTGCCGCCTTCGTTAATCAGGTTCTCAACGGTGATTGTGACGCCTTCGGCGAGCATCGTCGAGCTCGCTTCCATGATCAGGTCGCCGGTAACCGTCAGGTCCTGGCTCATCAGGAAGCCTCCGTCATACAGGTTCCCGCGTACGCCAAGTGCTCCTGGGGTGGTTATCACTGTAGCTTCGGCGATGATTACGTCGTTGAAGCTGACCTTTTCGGCGCCCTTGAGTTCCAACGCGCCAATTCCGCCAGCGAAGCCCAAGTCGCCTAGTTTGATTTCGTCAGCGTCGACATTAACGATACTCGCTGCGTTGGCGACCATTATGCTGGTGTCGGTCATATCAAGAACGAAGTCGCCGGTGTAGTTAGGCGCCGCGATACCATACTTGTTAGCCAGATACCCGCCGACATTGTTCTCTTCATCGACTGTCAGCGCGGTGCTGAAAGCCAGGATCTCGGCGATGTCATGGGAATTAGAATAGTTGTTGTCCCAGCGTCCGATCTGATACGTATGATCGTTGGTGTCGTTGTTGTTGACGACGACTTTAAGGATCATCCAGTCGGTAATGGGGCTAAGGTTGAAACCAGCGGCAGCGACACCATCTTTCGAGACCGCATCAGGATTCTGATTACCGTGGAAGTTGGTGTTGTTGTTCTCAAAGCCCCAGTTTGAATTACGTCCGTTCTTGTGGGCCAGAGTCGCGCCATAGTTATCCCACTTGGCGTTGGGTGATCGAACTACCGAGTAGATCTCTTTGGCGAAGAAATCCCCGGCAACATCCAGGAAGTCGTCGCCGCCGGCCCGCCGCATCTCTATGATCGGAAGACCGTTGAGCCCGCCGGCAACCAGCAGCGGAGTGCCTCCGGTGGTTGTCGCGTCTCGTCCGTTGCCTGACTGGTCAGCCCAGCCGGTAACGTTGTTTGATCCGTCTACACTCACGCCAACCGACGAGTCATACCAGACCTGAATCGACGCCGGGGCGCCGGCAGGGCCTGAGAGGGTGACTTCGCCAGCCTGGTCAAGCGTCAACAGTTTGGACGGCCCGATGTTGGCTCCGCTGACCTTGAAGGATGCGGCGCCTGTGCTGCTGGCCGTTTTTCCATCGACATTCAGCGTACCGGTGATCGAGATCGTGTTCGTCGCGTTCACGGTCGAGGTGCCTACGTCGGCTATCGCCAGGTTCTGCAACTGCAGTCCGGGGTTAGCGACCAGTGTGCCGGTTCCGCTAACGTTGGTCTGTACGATCGACGCGGCGATCGACGCGGCGTCCATGGTGGTGGTTCCACCGGTGATGTTCAACACGGGGACAGTTCCGGTCGACCCGGCCGCCAACAGGGTGGTTCCTGCTGTGTTTACCACCGGGGCGTTCAGTTGACCGTTAACTGTCAGGGAGGCGGTTCCACTGACGTCGAGTGACGTGCCGGCGTTTACCACGCCGCCCAGATCGATCGTCAGAGCGCTGGTTCCGCTAACAGTCACTGTGTCACTGCCAAGCGTACCGCCGTTCTGGATGTTGACCACACCGTTTCCGTCAAAGAGCGAGTCGGTGATGACATCAATATCCGAAGCTACGTTCAGCGTACTGGCGATAACACCGCCCACATTCAGGGAGATGATCATGCCTGCGGTGGGACTGGTTACGGCTACCGTGCCGCCCTGGTCAATCGTCATGGTTCCCACTGTCGGCGGAACCTTAAGTCCGCCGAAGTCCTGCCAATCCCAGTTAGCGTCGGTCCAGTCGCCGTTTACGGCGCCGTCCCACAGGGCGTCAGCAGAACCTACCACAAAGATCGAGTCAGCGTCGTACATCAGCACGGCCTGGGCCCAGCTGGGGTCTCCGGTGACCGTCACATTACCGGCGAGGATTCCGGACCCGGCGAGCGGGGTTCCGTCTTCCGACAGCACGCCTTCGAACTGGATCACGTCGTGCAGACCGCCGGGGGCCAATGCCACAGCTTCGGCAATCGTAAGTCCCCATCCGGTTACCAGATCCACATCTCCGCCTGAGTTCACGTCGATCAGATCGCCGTCTTCCCAGGTGATGTTCGATGTGGCTGTGGCGGTGTAGTCGCCGTTGACAACAAGCGTTCCGGGGCTGGCTCCGACGGAGATCAGCTCAGGAGCGATGTTTCCATTGATGGTCGTTCCGTCGGCCGCGGTGATCGACTCGAACGTCGCGGTGTCGGCCGAGCCCAGCGTCAGGGTCGAACCGGCGCCCATCACCAATTCTCCGAACGTTCCGCCGGGAATCAGGATGCCCGTGCCCCACTGTCCGCCGTTTCCGGCGACGTCTGAGGGATTGACGCGATCTTCGCCCTGTCCGGGCGGGGTGACGAACCAGTTAACCGACTGTCCGCCGCCAAACTCCTGGCCGAACGCGATGAAGTTGTAGTCGGTTCCGGCTACAAGATCCTTGGTTCCGTTGGAGTGCCATTCGTAGTTACCAACGTTCTCGCCGGCGTCGAATACGCCGCTGCCGTCCATGTCGATCCACATCCACGAGCGGTCGTCGCAGTCCATTCGGAACCTGTAGGTCCCGGTCGACGAAGGCCTGAAGACGCCGCTGAATGCGGTGACCATGTTGTCCGAGTTTCCGTTATACGTGGGGAAGCTGTTCCAGTTCTGGATCTGGCCAGTTGCAAGTCCGCTGTGCTGGTCGGTGAAGCTGCCCGGCTCGATAACCGTACCGGCCTTGTCGCCGATGAGCACGCGGCTGTCGGACCCTTCGTACGCAGAGCCTTCCATGTTAATGTGGGCCTCTTGGTTGGCTGAGAAGAACATCGACTGGGAAAGCTGACCGAACTGAACTCCACCGCCCGCATTTTCGGCGATCGTCAGATCGCTTCCTGCGGTGATGGTGAAGTTGGCGCCGTTATTGATAAGCGTCTGGGCGCCTCCCTTACCTGCGAAGACAACGCCCGTTCCGTCAACGGTGTTGACATTGTCGTCGGTTCCGTCGAAGGTCAGCGACCCGTTGCCGGTAACACTGCTGCCAGTGTTGAAGGTGGCGGCGATTGAGGTATTTCCGGTGGCCGTAATGGCTCCGGTTGCGACAACCGTGGCCGCTCCGCCGGCTGTGAAGTTGTCCACAGCCAACGCCGCGGTATTCAGGGCGCCGCCGCTGACGTCGACATCCCCAATCGTCGGGGTTGCAAGCGTCGTGGTTCCGCCGGTCACGTTAAGTGTTCCGACCGTTCCGCCGCCTGTCAGGTCGGTTGTTCCCGAACTGTTCAGGGTTCCGATGGCTCCGCCGCCTGCGATGGTGGTGGTGCCTGCGGAATTCAGGGTCGCTGCGTTCAGCACGCCGCCGGCCTGCACGTTCAGGGTTACTCCGGCGATGGTGTCGACGCTCGATCCGACAGTAAGTTCGCCGGTTCCATTAACCACCAGCGAAGCGCCGGCTGTGGTTATATCCACACTGTAGGCGGCCTGTCCGGCAGTGGCTACGGTTGCGGTTCTGGCGAATCCGATGGTCGTGGCGGCTCCGGTTGTCGGAGGCGCCGCGTCAACGAGAAGCTCATCTGTCCAGTTCACTGACGGCGAGGTCGAAATATCGCCCCACGTGCCGTCCTGATCTTTCCAGAGACGCTCGGCAAGTCCGTCGATTCCTGTGACGTAGACCCGATTGGCTACGTGCCATACTTCTGCGTTGGTGAAGTCCCACGTCGACACTGAGGGGTCAGTGCTGTCAAGAGTTACTTCGCCGAGGGCCAGGATGTTCTGGTTGAACGCACCGGCTCCGCCGCGGCTTCCGCCGTAGGAGATGATGTCGTATTCGGTAGTCTCGCCCATCACTCCGCCGTTGTTGACAATCTTCAGCGTCCATGCGTTGGCCATTTCGAGACGGTCAGCAAGTGTGACCAAGTCAGTACCGCTCGCATCGACATCCATGATGAACTGGAATCCGGCGTCTGTGTACAGATCGTCAAGGGCCAGCGTCGCAACACCAGACGTGCTGGCGTCGGTGTCGCCGGGGGTCAGGACCGAAGTGGCGAGCATTCTTACATGCCCGTCGTTTCCGGTCTTGACCGAACCGGTGCCGCCCAACTGGTCGACGATTTGTCCTGTTTCGCCGCCCTGGAATCTCAGGCCGTTGGCGTTGTTGATGAACAGCGAACCGATCTTGGTGTTGCCGTTCCAATTCTCGATCGCCAGGAAGCCGTCGGCCTCTGTGGTGATCGTGGACAGATCCTGACGCCAGTTCGTGCCGCGAAGCTGCACGCCGCCGTTCATGTTGTTCCCGTCTTCCAGTCCGCCCTGTATGACCATGTCCGTACCGTTGAGGTAGGCATTGTCAACATACAGTTCGCCGGATTTCACGAACATCGTTCCGACGTTCGTGACCGCCTTTCGGAAGTGCACACGACCGTTGGGAATTTCCGTCAGACGCGTATGGTTGTCATGGTTCTGGTTGGTCCACATCTCGGTCTCGCTGCCGATTCGGACGTCTGCGCCCTGGGCGTCGAACGGTTCGTCGATGTTCATCCACCTGCGGTTGAACGCAGCCAGGCCGACCCACGATGCGCCCGCTTCGGCGCGGAAGAACGTGGAGTTTCCGTGTACGCGACTCTCGCCGGCGTTATGACCGCCCTTGAGGTAGTGCCCATCACCGATCATCAGGCCCTGGGTTCCCTTGTAAGCATGGTTATCCGTGATCTGGAGGTCGGCTTTCAGCATGATCAGGGAGTCGTTGTCGCCAGTGTCCCAGTTCTGGTTGTTAGCCTGGAGCACCAGAGTCGACTCGCCGTTGAAGGTAACCTTGGACGCATCGATCGTTTGGATACGATCGTCGTCGCTGATCCACAGGTTGCCGCCGTCGTTGACGATAATCTGCGTTCCGGCGTGGTCGGCGATGTTTTTGTGCACGAACAGCGAGGCTCCGTCGCCTATCTCCACTGTTCCGCGGAAGTTATTGCTGTTGTTGGTTCGGGCGCGGGCTCCGGAGATGGCTACCGTCTTGCCGTCCGGAACAGCTCCGTCACCTTCGAAGTAGATACGCTCGTTGTTGTTCAGCTTCAGCGCCGGATCGTAATCGATGTCGACCCTGTCGGCCGTGCCGCCGGCGTTGAAGAACGAGTTGGCCTGCACCCATGTCTGGGCCGCGCTGATCACATCGATCTGCACGTTTCCGCTTGCGGTGTTGAAGATACCCGAACCGTTATAGCGGACACTCCTGTCCTGCACGATGTAGACATCGCCGACTCCGCCGCTTGTCAGCGTTCCGTTATACGTTCCGCCGTCGGGATACAGCGGGCTGATGTAGATGCCCTTGAACGCCGTATCGCCGAGGCTTTCGACGAGTTCGCCGGCCTTTATGCTTGTGCCGACTGCCTTGACTTCAAGGAGCAGCTTGGATACGCCGCCAACATCAGGCAGCGTCGGAAGGGTGGCCCCACCCGAGGTGGGATCGAGTACTGCGTTGTCCTCGAAGGTCACCACGCCGGATCCGGCCGTGTTCGAATAGACCAGATTGGTCAGGTCGCCTTGCAGGGTTCCGAACGTCTTGATCAACATCTGCGACGACTGGTTCAGACCGCCTGCGTTGGTGATGTTAACGCGTCCGCCTTTTTCGGCTACGATGGCGGTTTCGCGGGTAAGGCCCGCATTGCTGACGCCATCGCCGTCGGCGAGTTTCAACGTGCCGCTGAGGGATATTCCGTCGGGTGCGTCGATCACGCCGTCGTTGACGTTAATCACTCCGCCGGAGTCGACCAATACATTGAACGTGTCAAGTATGGCGCTTTGTCCGATGTTCAGCGTACCGCTGACCCTGGTGGCTCCAGTGTATTCGCCTCTGGAGCCCCACTGGCCGCCGTTTCCGGCGACGTCTGAGGGATTGACGCGATCTCTGGCTCCGCCGGGTTTGGTGACATACCAGTTGAAGCTCTGTCCGCCGCTGTTCTCTCTGCCTATTGCGATGAACTCGTATTCCTCTCCCGCGGTCAGGGCGATGGTCTTGTTGCCTTGATCGCCGGCGTCGTTGCCGAGTTTTTCGTCAGTCTGGAAGATACCGTCATGGTCAAAGTCCAACCACATCCACTCACGGTCGTCAATTTCCATCTGGAACCCGTAGGTCCCGGTCGTCGAGGGAATGAACGATCCGCTGAAGACGGTGTTGAAGTTCTCGGCGTTCCCGTTAAACGTAGGGAACGTGTTCCAGCCCGATATCTCCGAAGTCGCAAATCCGCTGTGCTGATCGGAAAGCGTCAGGACCGTGTTGGCCTTGTCGCCGGTCATCGTCCGACTAGTGTCCTGCTCGAATGTGGCGCCGCCCATATCCATAGTCGCATCGCCGCCGGTGGTGAAGTAGATCGACTGGCTCAACTGACCCTTAACCAGGTCGTTGACCACACCGTCAACGCTGGTGGTGGTCAGGTTGCCGTTCATGTTCAGCGTACCGCCGACTACGAGGTGGCCGGTGCTGCTGATCACTGAGCCCGAGTCGGCCATTGTGAGTGTGGATCCGTGGCCTACGCTGGTTGTGCCGGTGTACGTGTGGGTGAAACCGGTCGCCAGAGTCGTGCTGTTTCCGATCGTCTCGACGGAACTGGGGGATGTCATTGCGAACCCGACTGTTCCGCCGTTAAGCACGTACTTGTCGGCCACCAGCGAATCGCCGGCTCCGAGGGTCGAGTTTCCGCCATTCTGCCTGAAGGTTCCGACAGTCAGGGTGTTGCCCGTTCCGCCGAAGTCAAACGTGCCGGCGTTGTAGACCAGGTTGCCCAGGGATACGTCCCCGGTGATCGCCAGCGTTCCGCCGTCGACTGCAAAGTCGCCGTTTACCGTCACGCCGCTGCTCACGGTGGTCGTCCCGCCGGTGATCGACACGGTTTCAGCGTTGAAGATCGCGCCGGTGGCCAGATTCGCCGTGTTTCCCAACAGTACTGAAGGCGCCGTCACCGTGCCGCTGACGTCCACCGTTCCGCCAGTAGCGTTCAGGATCTTGGCCGTCAGGGAACCATCTATGTCCAGCGAACCGCCGGTCATGGCGAGGGTGTTTACGCCTTCAAGAACGCCCGCGACGCCTACTGTCAGCGAAGCGGTGTCGGAGATCGTCAGGTCGTTTGTAACGTTAAGGGTATTGGACTGAACGTCCACGGCGCCGGTTCCGCTGATCTCGAGCGTGTGAAGGCTATGGGCGCTGTTGACTTCCGCAGTTCCCACACCCACGATGCCTCTGTCCAGAAGCGTGGGCGGTCCGGAATTGGGCGTGCCGTTCTTATCCCAGCCGTCAGCCTTGCTCCATGCGGCCGGATCGGCGTCGTTTTCCCATGTGTAGGTGTCGGTGTAGTTCAGCACGTCGACAACCAGTCCGGTGATGAAGACGCTGTCGGCGTCAATACCGATACTAGCTGCTGAGGTGTTCCACAGGAGGCTTCCGTCAACCGCCGAGGTGTCCAGAGTGACGGTCTGCAGACCGTCCCGAACGCTGGTGAAGGTGATAAGGTCGATGACGTCGCTGGCGATGATTCCGCCCATTGCTCCGGCGGGTTCCTGGAGAACGACTTTCCACGTGGAATCAAAGTTAACCTTACCGGCGATCGCCAGCAGGTCGTGGTCGCTCGTGGATCCGATCTCGGCTTCGAGGACCGAACCGTTCTGCATTTTGAACTCGCCGGTGACGATGGAGGTCAACGTTCCGGTGCTGTTGCCCGGGGCCACAACGTCGTTGGCGGTCATGTAGACATCTCTCGAATCGATCGTGCCTTCACCAGCCAGTGTGTTGTTGCCTCCGTACATATGCACGTCCCACTGTGTTTGCAGCAGGCCGTTTACGATGGTGGTCGAACCGTTCTGGCCTTCGAAGGTGCCGGCGATGAACTTACCGCCAGTATCGATCTGCACCGTGCCCTGGAAGGTTCGCCATCTCTTGTCGCCTTCAGCGTGGCCGTCGCCGACGTGGAATACGCCCTTGCCGCCAACCTGAATCAAGGCGTTGAAGCCGTCGTTGATGCGACCGTTGTTGTCATCGCGCAGAGTGACGGTGGAAATGGCGCCCGCCAGATCCGTACCGACTTCGAAGATCGCATTGTTGTTCTGGTACCATCCGTTGGTGCTTATCGTACCGCCGTTCTGCACCTCAGCCAACGCTCCGCTCTGTACTTCAAAGTAGCCGACCTGAGCGTGGCCGCCGTCTTTGATGACCATGTGGGCGCTTTCCATTACGCGGTAACGCTTGTTGCCGAAGGCTCCGCCAGCGTTGCCGTTACCGACCTTGAGCGTACCATACTCGCCGATGGTGATCGTCGTGCCGGCATGCCTGGTAAGCGTGTTGTTGTCGCCGTTTTCACCGATCCACAGCAACGCTTCGTTGCCGACGCCCGCGGCGCCCTGGACCAGTACGTCCGACTGGTGCTGGTTCTCGTAGTAGTGACCGGTCAATGAACCGCCGGGTCCGATTGTAATCGTCGAGCCGCCGCCGTTTGCGCCGTGGATGTAGATGTGCTCGAAAGCTTCCATTCTGCCGTTGATGGTTATGTTGGCGCCGTTACGCATGTGAATGCGCTTGGCTTCGACAACGCCGCCCTTTTCGATCAGGCCAACCATGCCCGGATCGTCCCAGGAGAGGTTCTTGTTGGCCTGTCCGCCGCCGTTGTGACCGGACTTGATGTAACCGGTGCTGCGGACGGTGACCGAGGAATTGGCCTTAACGTAAGGTTCGTTGCCGGTGGTGGTCAACGTGCCTGCGACGTCGAGGTGACCGCCGTTGTAGATATTCAAGCGGTTGGCGTCAACCGTCGCTCCTACGGGAACGATCAGTGCGGCGGCGGCGCCGTCGACCTGTATTTCCTGATTGTCGGTGGCTCCTGCGTGCAGGGCTCCCGTGACTCTCAGGGCGCCTTCGTAGACCCAAATCTTGTTTGCACTGGTCAGGTTGGGGATCTCGAGGAGACCGTCGCCGCGCTTATCGAACCCAGCAACGTTTGTCAGGGCTCCGCCGAGTTTCGAGTGGAAGGTGGGGTCCACATCACTGGAGAAAGCGTAGACCGCACGGTTCGCGCTTTCGAAGTTAATGTCGTTGGTCAGGGTTACCGAACCGCTGCCCTGCTTCGAACCCAGCATGATTTTGCCGTTCAGGTCGCCGAAGACCATTGTGGCGATCGGGGTGGCCGGTGCGCTGAGCATTGTGACGGTGTAGTCGCCGCCGGAAGCGGAGAATCCGCCTAGGCCGCTGATGTTTACCTCGCCGATGCTCGAGCCGAGCACTACGTCAGTGTTTGCAGTCACTTCGAGTGCGGCCTGGTGGGCGTCGTTGTTTGACGCCAGCGTGAGGGTGTGTCCGGCGGGGATGTCGCGAACGGCTCCGCGTCGGACTTCAATCGCGGGGGCTGCGGCGTTGTTCGTGCCGAGCATGAGCAGCGTGCCGTCCGAATTGCGGGCGGCTCCGACGATGATTTTGAAGTCGCCGTTCAGAGTTGATCCCGCGTCGATTGTTCCGCCCTGGAAGTCCCAGTCGGAATTTGTGGTCATCGAGGTGGCCTGGATTGTTCCGCCGTCGAGCTTGAAGTTCGCGACAGTTCCCAGTCCGCCGACTTCGAATCCGTCGTCAACCTGCAGCACGCCGTCTTCGACGACCGACAGCAGGCCCGAGATGTTCAGGGGCATCAGCGTCGGCAGGGTCAGGGGCGTCGCTACGGTGAGGTTGGCGGCAGTGATGTCCGTCGCGTTGGCGATCGAACCGCCGGCGGCGAGCGTAACGTTAGTGAAGGGGATGTTGGACGCAGCCGCATCAATTGCGCTGTTGATGGTCAGGTCCGTAGCATTAAGAGTTGAAGTCGCATCTGCGAATGTGAAGGTTGCAGTCGACGCCGTTGCGGCAGTGACAGTACCGGCCGAGGCGATGGCCACTGCGCCAGCCGAGGCGCTTGTGATCTCAGTAGTACTAAGCGCGCCGGCTCCGGTAACGCTCATGGCTCCGGTGGCCGCTATGTCGATCGTGTCGGTGACGGCCAGCACGTCGTCTACGACTACTGTTCCGCCGGCAAGGACGTACAGTTCGCCCGCGGCGCCGCCGCCGCCAAGGAACGGAACGGTAATCGTGTGTCCGCTGTTGACGTTGACTATGCTCTGGGACGTCGGTACGCCGCCGGCTACGTCGCCGGTCCACGAACCTGCAACTTCCCAATTGCCCGCGCCGACGTTGCTGTCCAGCGTGCCGTCGTCAATCGCAGTGCCCTTGTTGAAGCTTGCAAGGATGTCCGGGGCCGACAGAACATTGTCGTACACGCGGAACTCGTTGTAGGAGGCGTCGGCTGTGTTGTCGCCCCACTTCGAACGCCCCAGGGCGTTCTCGATGGTGGTGTCGTTCAGCTCGAACATCTCACCGGGGCTGGTGAAGCCGCCTTTGAACACGCCGTCTTTGTACCACTTGACGATCGAACTGCCGGGGGTCGTGGTGGCGTCAATCGTATAGACGATATGGAACTCCTGCCCAAGCGTGTACGGCGCCATAGTGTGGTTGGACGTGACGTTTGCGCCCGCTCCGCCGTCATTCCAGCGATTCTGGTTCTGGTTGATGTTGGTTCCATTCTGCCATGAAGCCATCCAGACGTCGCTATTGCTCGAGCCGAAGGAGAATATGCGCGACCAGTTCCGTGTGCTCCAGTTGGTGGCCCAGAACTCGAAGGTCGCGTCGACTCCGGTCACGTCGGGCAGCACGGCGGCCGGGACGTTGAGGTAGTCGGCGTTGCCCTTGCCACCGCCGTACATGCGGAACTGGATACTCCCGTCTCCCGGATCGAATCCGGCTTCGTGTCCTTGCCCGCCGCCGGATGTTCCGGACCCGCCCAGATCGACCAGCAGGATGTCAGCAGAACCGACCGAGTCGACAAAGGTGCTCGCTCCAGCCGATTCATCAAAGCTGTAGCGGTGGACCAATGTCCCGCTGGCCGTGGCGACAGGCGCCAAGACCATTGCAATAGCCAGTACGATAGTGAGTGCATTACGTGTGCGCATGATATAACTCCTGCACGAGTTGGTTTTGCGAGCGCGGATTTTCCGTGTCTCGCTGTGAATACGACTTGCAAGTTGCTTTGCAACTTTTTGGAGCAACGTCACCACTCCTGTCTCTCCGCGGATCTGCGACCTATTAAGAATAGTGTCGTCCGTCCGCTACTATAAAAATGCCAGACTTCTCCAAGAATTTACCTGTCGCCCTGCTCGGGCACGTGCTTCCTCACGGTAGATTCACTTTGAGTATTCTGATCTCAACTCCAATACTACATTCAAAAGCCGAATCCGTCAAGAATAAAAGCGGGCGGCCTTCTGATTTTTTTTTATATTTATGGGTTTAGAGAGGGCGAAAAACGATTCATTTAACAACAACTTCAGCTTTTTAGGGTGTCTTGTCGATAAGCGATTGGAAGAAAAATCAGTAATACTCAGGCAGACTATACAGAGAGCAGGCAAAAGATGATATATGCGGCGTTTACGATGTGGTTGGTGCTTACAGTCTTTGCGGGCATAGGAGTTTACCGAATGTGGTCGGCGCTGGGCAAGCCGATGTGGGTCAATTGGGCCCTTCTGCCCGGAACACTAGTGGCGCAGATGGCTTATATCTTCGGATGCCTGATCACCGGGGGAGAGGTCAGAAGCGCAAAAATCGCGCCGACAAAAGGCGACGGAGCAGGAGGCGCACCCAAGATGGCCGACTCGCCAAAACTCAAAGTAATCGGTCCGGTGGTCTCCTCGCTGATGGTCCTGGTCGCATGCGGGGCGGCGACTCTGGCGGTTCACAAGGCGCTGGGCAAGCCTGTAATGGAACGATTCTCCGGCGACGAATCGAGCGTGTTTTCCTACTCCAAGACCTCGTCGACCGAGCTGCCAAAGGACCTGCCGAGGTCGTGGCAGACCGGCTGGGAACTGGCCGGTCAGCAACTGCAACTGGTCAAACACACCTGCGAAACGTGGTGGGGTCTGGAGTGGGCCAACTGGCGCGTCGCACTGTTCGTGTACCTGGCGATCTGCCTGGCGGTGCGGCTGGGACCGGTGAGCCAACCGATAAGACCGACGCTGGCGGCGGTCTGTGCGATCGCCGGGGTGATAGCGATTATCGGTGCGACGAGCAAGGGTTTCTCTGACCTGATGGACGACATCTGGCCGCTGCTGACGTACGTGTGGGCGACACTCCTGACGCTGCTGGCAGGCACCCTGGCGGTGCTGGGAGCAGTGGAGCTATGGCGAATTTTGACGGGCAAAGAAAAGGGGATGAAGAAGAAAAGAACTTAACGGCGTGGCAGTTGGGAGTAGGCAGTTGGCAGTTGGCGACGTTTGTGTCTTGTCCTGAGATAAGTTGTCACTTTCAGAGTGATACTATTTCAGGAGATGATCATGAAGCAGAAGGTTGTGACG
>PVBE011182093.1_pt1 | contig 15125 bp, 15 predicted proteins | sample 1631181 | NCBI WGS metagenome assembly PVBE01 (sample SAMN08397723, study PRJNA350692) | Marine metagenome, whole genome shotgun sequencing project. | isolation source: water | place: Pacific Ocean | collected 2012-04 | reverse complement strand
TCTTTAATTCCGGCAATGTTCCGCACCCTGCGATAGTGCCCGGATTGACGGCGAGCCCAAATGAAGTGTTAAGTGTTAATGGTACGGGAAAACAATTGCCGGAAGGGGGGCCACTGGCAATTCGCATTAGGGGAGCCGATCTGGGTGAATGAGGAAATCTTAGAAAAGCTGTCGCGTGTGCGCCTGCTTGAAGATATGAGCGCCGAGGCAATCTCATCGCTTGAGAAGCGCAGCCTTTCGCCAGGCAGACGAGATGGCGGATGATGATCTGGCGCGCTGCGATGCCTTGATCGGCCAGGCGGCGGGCCTGCGCTTGAGCGGCGGGCGCGCCGAAGCGATGGATATTCTCAGCCGCGCCGAAGACATGGCCGAGCAAGCCGGCCATAAAACCGGTCTGGCGCAAATCCAATATTACCGGGGTAGCCTGCTATTCGTCGACGGCGACCGCGAGGGTTGCCTGAGCGCCCACCAAAAGGCGCTCGACCTTGCCACCGAAGCGGACACGCCGCACTGGCAGGCGCATGCGCTGAGCGGCCTTGGCGATGCCTATTACGCGCACGGCCAAATCGCCACCGCGCATAATTTCTTTAACCGCTCCATGGAGCTCTGCCACGGCCTCGGCCTGGGCGCGCGCCTTGGCCTCGGCTGGATCGCCACCAAAATGGTGGATTATGATGCCGCGAAGCGACAACTGCAGAGCGGCATCGATATCGCCCGCGCCGTCAGAATAAAACGCTTCGAAGCGGTCGGCTTGATGAATCTGGCGCGCTGTTTGATTTTCCAGGGCGAAAGTCCGCAAGCGGCCGAGCTGGCGCGCGAGGCGGCGGACATATGCCGCGATACCGGCATGGGATTTTGTGGCCCCGGCGTGTTGGGCGCGCCGCCCTGGCAAGCGATAACGCCGAGGAACGTGAGGCGGCTCTCTCGGAGGGCCAGCCCATTCTCGACAAGGGCTGTCTTGGGCACAATTTCTATTGGTTCCACAGAGACGCCATGGCGACCTACTTGCAGGCCCAGGACTGGGACGCGGTTGAACGCCACGCCGGGGCACTGGCGAACTTCATGGTTGAGGACCCGCTGCCTTATGCCGCTTTTTATATCGAGCGCGCCCGCGCCATGGCGGCGCTTGGCAGTAACCGCAATGATGCGGCGGCGCGGGCGGAATTGGATCGGCTGCGCGGCTATGCGGAGAAAACCTATCTGCGCACCGCCCAGACAGGGATCGACCGTATGATCCAGGGCACATAGGTAAGTTTAACAACTGTAAACAGGTCAAAGACATGGATCTCGGTATCACTGGCAAGCACGCCATCGTCTGCGCTTCAAGCAAGGGATTGGGGCGCGCCTGCGCCATGTCCCTGGCTGAGAACGGCGTCTCGGTGGTGATTAACGGGCGCGACCAAAAGGCGCTCGACGCCACGGCGCGCTATATTGCAAGCGAGTATGATGTTGGAGTCACGCCGGTTCAGGCCGATGTCGGCACACCGGAGGGCCAGCGCGCGCTCTTAGAGGCCTGCCCCAATCCGGACATTCTGATCAACAATAATGGCGGTCCGCCGTTCAAGGATTTCCGTGAGTTGAGCCGCGATGCCATGCTCGCCGGCGTCAGCATGAACATGATCACGCCGATCGAGCTTATTCAAAAAGTGATCGACGGCATGGCCGATCGGCGCTTCGGGCGGATCGTCAACATCACCTCGCTCTCGGTCAAGATGCCGATACCGGGGCTCGATCTGTCGAGCGGCGCGCGCGCCGGATTGACGTCGTTTCTGGCCGGAGTGGCGCCCAAGGTGGCCGAGCACAATGTGACGATTAATAATGTCCTGCCGGGATTTTTCCTGACCGACAGGCAAAACGCGGCGCTCAACAAGGCAATGAAGGAGCGCAGCCTCAGCCTTGAGGAAGCCATCGCCGAGCGCGCCGAAACAGTGCCGGCCAAGCGCTTTGGCGACCCGGCCGAATTCGGCGAAGCCTGCACCTTTCTCTGCGCCGCCCAAGCCGGCTACATCACCGGGCAGAACCTGCTGATCGATGGCGGGCGTTTTCCCGGCGCGTTTTAATTATTCCGCGTCGGCCGCCACTTGCATGCGTACTATAAGATCGGGGTCCTTCACCCGCCCGCTTTGGTCGGCGCCCTTTTTGATCTGATCGACGAAATCCATGCCCTCGGCGACCTGGCCCCAAACGGTATATTGCCCGTCGAGCCAGGAAGACGGCGCAAAGACAATAAAGAACTGACTATCGGCACTGTCCGGTTTTTGCGAGCGCGCCATTGAGACGGTGCCACGCACATGCGGCTCACCGGAGAACTCGGCTTTGATATTCTGGCCCGAGCCGCCGATACCCAAGCCTTTCGGATCGCCGGTCTGAGCCATGAAACCGTCTATGACGCGGTGCCACTTCAAACCGTCGTAAAAGCCCTCGCGCGTCAATTGCTTGATTCGCGCAACATGGTTTGGTGCCAAATCCGGACGCAATTCGATCACCACGCGGCCATCCTTGAGATCTAGATAGATGGTATTTTCCAAATCGCGAGCAGTCGTATCAGAGGCCATAATTCCAATTCCCAATCCAGCTATCGCCAACCAGCGCAACAAAAACCACATGTTCTCTCTCCTCATTGGCGCGTCCGGCGTGCCCGCCGGCAGAAGCGCGATCCGCGGTCCACGCCAAAATATTTGAACCGGCACGCAGAAAGCATACTCGCACCATTGCCAAGAACTGCTACTCAATTATTTCGCCGCTATTTGCTTGTGCCTGGAAATCGGCGCGTGGCTTGCACTGCAATTCGGGCGTCAATTCATCGACGGTCAAGGCGCATAGATCGTCCCGGTCGTACCCGACCATGCGGCAGAAGGACGGGTTCGCGTCCACTATACGGCCATCGCGATCGATCATAAATAATCCATCCCGGCTGGTTTCAAACAGCTGGCGGTGGATCTGTTCGGAGGCGTCCGTTAGGCGGGGATTTGCCGCACTATGTGTCATCGCAAACAGGAATCATTACTAACACTGCGCCAGTTCATTCAATCAGTCACATTGCATTGTGTCATGGAGTTTGATCGGCGCAATTATATAGCCTTATCTGAAAAAACTCCCACCAAGTGGCGCGACCGTTATCCGCTATGTGCAACCAATGCGGCTGGCGCCCCTAATGTCGTAGCAGACACGATGTCGCCACTTCACGCTTCTGTCTCAGTGGCGGCAATTTCGCCCATTTCGCTATCTTCTTTGCGCAACGTATAACTGCGGCCCCAAACGGTTTGAACATAATCTTCTCCCCCCGTCGCGGCCTTGAGCTTGCTCCTGATCTTGCACACAAAAACATCAATTATTTTCGGCCGCACCGCCTCGGAGTTAGAATAAAGATGCCCGTAAATACTGGCCTTGCTAACGGCCCGCCCGCGGCACGTGGCTATATATTTCAGAACGCTGAATTCCTTGTTCGTCAATGGCAGCGGCTTGTCATCCACCTTGGCGATATTTTCCCCAATATCGACCAAGAGGCGGCCAACACGGATTTTCTGACTCCTCGCCGCACTGCCGCGCCGGACGATAGCGGAGAGGCGGGCAACCAACTCGGTCGATTCAAACGGTTTAACGAGATAATCGTCCGCGCCCAGCCGCAAGCCGGCAATCTTCTGAGCTACATCGCTAACGCCGCTCAACATCAGCACAGGTGTTCTTATATCGGCCGCGCGCAATGCTTCCAGCACCGCCAACCCGTCCAGATCCGGCAACAGAAGATCCAGAATAATCGCATGGTATTCGCCGCTCTCAGCCAACTCTACGCCGCGCCGGCCCGATTGGGTGGCATCGCACATATCGCCCTCGGCATGCAGTACTGCCTGAACCGCGCTGGCCGTCGCGAAATCATCCTCAATCAGTAATAGCTTCATCTCCACACTCTCAACGGTACATTCCTTGGTGAACGCATGGCGCGCGGCGAAACAAACCTATTCGCCCGAATTAAATTGGTAATATTGGTTAATTTGGATTGGCTCTCAATTCGTAGGGCCGCGTACAAGAATCCGCATACGCAATAAGGACTGCAAAAAGTTTAATACCGCCCAAAAAGGCTGGTTCTAGCGGCTTTGCATGCGTCAGCGCCCATATATGCGCGCCCGCGAAAAGGCGCGGGTCAGATTTTGCCTTTGCGGGAATCCGATTGAAAAATCGGGTTGGTTGCGCCGAACGCATCGATCGCCGTTCCGGTTATTGCCGACGCTTGGCCCGATGCCAAAAACAAGGCCAATTCGGCGATCTCGCGAGACTCCATCAAATTGGCATCCTGTTGCCTGCCTTGATGATCGAAGGCACTGCGAAAGCCTTCCGTATCGGTTGCGCCAGGGCAGATACAGTTGACGTCGATGCCATATTGCTTGACCTCAGCGGCAACGCTTTCGCTCAGGTTGATCAATCCCGCCTTGGCGGCACGGTAGGCTGAGCGGCCTTTACCGCCCCGCCGGCCGCCGATGCTGGCAATATTGATGACCTTGCCGTAGCGCCGCTCGATCATATGCGGCAACACCGCTTTGGTGAGGAGCGCCGGCGCGACAAGATTGACGTAGAGAACGCGCTGCCACAGCTCGCTATCGAATTCGGCCAGGTCGGCCGAATCATGAATGATCGCGGCGTTGTTGATCAGAACGTCGATACGGCCAAAGGATTCGAGCGCCGTTTCCACGACCCTGCCAACGCTGTCTTCAATCGCCAAATCAGCGACCAGCGCCACCGCCCTGGAACCCGCCTGCTCGATTTCACGGCATATAGAATCGAGCTCGTCCTTAGTCCGCCCAGTGGCAACAACATTCGCGCCAGCGGCGCCAAAGGCAGCCGCCATGGCGCGTCCGATGCCTTTCGTCGCGCCGGTAATGATTATCGTCTGGTCTTTAAAATGCGCTGCCATCAATGAAGCGGGCGAATTTCAAGCGGCTAGACGGCGCCGCGTACCCACTCTTCCAATTTGGCCTTCGGCAAGGCGCCGACCTTCATCGACGAAACCTCGCCATCCTTGAAGATGATCAGCGTCGGAATACCGCGCACGCCGTATTTGGCCGGCGTCAAGGGGTTGCTGTCGACATCCACCTTGGCGATCGTCACGGAGCCGTTGAGCTCTTCGGAAATTTCCTCCAGTGCCGGCGCAATGGCCTTGCACGGACTGCACCATTCGGCCCAAAAATCGACCAATACCGGGCCCGACGCGTTGAGTACTTTTTCGTCGAATTCAGCGTCGGTGACATGGGTAACGGACATGATTTTCTCCTGCCGGTGGGGTCAATTCAATTTAGGTGCGGGCTGGCTGAGCGTCAAGGCGCGTGCGCATCGAGCAATTCGTCAGGCAGCCACACAAGCGCCGGACCATCGGTAAACAATAGGGCTGAGCGAATCTCACGGCCGGGGAAAATTATTGTGAGCACGGCGCGGTAATCGGCCATCTGGGCCAGATAGGCTTCTGCGATGGCCGAATCGTCACGCGGCGCGGCGCGGCCCGACTTATAATCGACCACCAGCACCCGGTTTTCCTCGACCAGCAGGCGGTCGACCTGGCCCGCCACGACATGCTTGCCTATCACCGCCGCGAGCGGCACTTCGGCTTGGCTTTGCGGGCCGAATAGCGGTGCGGCATCGACATCGTCCAGGACGCCGAGCACTTGCGCCGCAATTTGCGCCTGCGCCTGCACCGCCAGGCCATGCGCCGGGCGGGCGAGAAAGCGCCGCGCCGCTTCCGCCCACAGCGCAGGCGTCTCTTCTGGCAGCAACTCGAGTAGGCGGTGAACAAGGCGCCCGCGTATAAACGAGCTGGCGCCACCTTGCTCGAGCGGCCCGCGTGCCGGCACCGGCGTATCGACCCGGCGCGACGGCGCAAGCGGGCGCGGCGGGCTCGGTTCGGGCGGCGCCGGCTGGCGAAATATCGGCCGTAAAGCTTCGATTTCGCCCATATCGGGCGCCAATTCGCTTGCCAGCTCCGCTACCGCCGTCTGCCGGCAGGAGAGACGCAAACCTTCGCCCGACCAGCCATCGCCGGCGGCAAACCCGGTCTCTATTTCCTGGCTATCCGCCAAACCGCTCAAACCCTGGCGAATCATATGATTCCAACAATTCTCGGGCGGCTTTTTGGCACCCCGCCAGCCACAGACATAAAGCCTGTCCTCGGCGCGCGTCATGGCGACGTAAAGCAGACGGCGATATTCGTCCATATCCTGCTTGCGCGCCTGCTCGCGCAGCGCCTTGCAAACCCGCTCCTCGCGCGCCCGGCGCGCCGGCCACAGCGGCAGCGAGCCGTTCTCCTCATCCTCCGCCCAGAGGATCGATCGGTGGTCGGTCGGCAGCGACATGGTATCGGGTAGGAATACGATCGGTGCCTGCAGGCCCTTGGCGCCATGCACCGTCATCACCCGCACCTCGTCGCGCGCCTGCTCCGGGTCGCGCTTCAATTCGGATTGCGCGGCGCGCAACCAGTGGAGAAATCCCTGCAGCGAGGGCGGATGGCTGCGCTCATGTGCGAGCGTGGCGGAGAGGAACTCATCGATCGGATCGGCGGCTTCGACGCCGAGGCGGCCAAGCAACTGGGCGCGCCCACCGCCGGCGCCAAGGAATTCGCCGTAGAATTCGAACGGCGGCTGGAAATCGGCCTTGGCAAGCAGCCCGCTCAATATCTCGTGGGCGCCGGCAAAGGCCGAATTGTCGCCCTTGCGTGCCCTTAAGGTCTGCCACAGGCTGCGCTCGCCGCGCTGCCACGCCAGGGCAAAAAGTTGCTCTTCGTCAAAGCCGATGAACGGCCCTTTCAACAGCACCGCCAGGGTCAGATCATCGCCCGGCAGGAGCAGGAAATCGCCCAGCGCCATCAAATCCATTACCGCCAATTGCTCGGTTAAATTCATCCGGTCGACGCCGGCGACCTCGACGCCGCGCGCCTTCAGGGCGCGCACCAAGGCCGGTACGAAACTACCGCGCCGGCGCACCAGCACCATGATATCGCCGGCCCGGATGGGGCGGTTTTGCGCTGCCAGCCAACCATCTTCGCCGGCGGCCGGCGCGGCCGTGATCCAGCCGGATATTTTGTCGGCGATGACCCCGGCCAATCGTTCGGATGGATCGTCACCGGCCTGGCGCGTCACCGGCGGCACCCAGGAGGCGTCCTCGGCTCCGCTGCGCGGCACGGCAAGCGGCCAATATTCGACCAAGCCACCCTGGCCAGCGCGCGCCGCATCGTGATGCATGGTCTCGCCCGGGCGCACCACGCCCGCCGCCGCTTCGGGCCGGGCGAACACCGCATCGACCGCACTCAGCACCGCCGCGGTGGAGCGGAACGAGCGCTCAAGCGGCACTTCGCGCCAAGCGCTGCGGGCGTCTTCCACGCGCTGGCGGAAGGCCGCGCGCATTTCCGCCAGGGCCTCCGGATCGGCGCCCTGAAAGCTGAATATCGACTGCTTTTCATCGCCGACGGCAAAAATGGTGCGGCCGCCCTGATGCGCGCTTTCGCCGGTAAAAAACTCCTCGGCCAGGGCAGCGATGACTGACCATTGCCCCAGGCTGGTATCCTGAGATTCATCAACCAGAATATGATCGAGCCCGCCATCCAGCTTGTAGAGAACCCAGGGCGCGATATCCACCGCACCGAGCAGCTTGCGCGTTTCCATAATCTGGTCGCCATAATCGAGCACCGCGCGGGCGGCCTTCTCCTGGCGGTAATAATCCAGCATGCAGGCGCCAAAACGGATCAGGGCGGCGCTGTTGTGCGCAATGGCGAGCGCCTTCAGGCGTTCCTGTAACGCCCACAAGCGCTCCTGTTCCTCCGCCAATGCATCTAGGGCGGCAGGAGTGGCCTCACTGACAGCTTTGGTCGCAAGCTTTACAAATCGCTCGCCATCTTTTTTGAGGAACGCCCGGCAATAAGCGTCAAACCCTTCGACCCGCGCCACCTCGTCACCAGCCAGCCAATCCGCGACCAGCCCACCACGCGCGGCATCGGTCTTTGAGCCGGCAATCAGTGCCCTGGCCGCCCCGGCCAGTGAATCCCGCGCGAACGCGCCCTCGGCGCAGGCCGAGAGACGCAGCGCCGGCGCGCTTTCCTCAGCGCTCACCCCGAGCATGGCGGCAATCGCCGCGATCATTCCGCCCGCCGCCTTATCGCCGGCCGGAATATTGCCGAGCTTGTCGCGTGCGCCGACAAGCTCGGTCATCAGGCTGGAAAAACTATCCTCGCCAATTTGCGCGGTGATGGCGCTGAACGCGGCGGCAAGCTGTTCGTTTTCGTCATTGCCGTCCTTGGTGCAGGCATGGCGCAACAGGCGGTTTTGCGCCTCGTTCTGCAATTCATGCGCGGTGCGATCATCGGCGACGGCAAAATGCGGTGCGATACCGGCCTCAAGCGGAAAGCGGCGCAGCAGGGATTGGCAAAAGGCGTGAATGGTGAGGATTTTCATGCTGCCCGGTGTTTCCAGTACGCGGGCAAAGAGCAGGCGGGCGCGGCGGTATTCTTCTTCCTCAGGCGCGCGCTGCAATAAATCACGCAGCGCCGTATCGAGCAGCTCGTCATCAACGGCGGTCCACTTACCGAGCGTTTGGGTGATACGGATGGCCATCTCCGCCGCCGCCGCGCGGGTGAAGGTGAGGCAGAGAATGCGCCCCGGATCGGTGCCGCTGAGCAGCAGGCGAAGCACGCGCTCGGTCAACACCCGCGTCTTGCCGGTGCCGGCCGAAGCGGTTACCCAAACGGAAGCAGCCGGATCGGCGGCGCGCTTTTGTTCGGCCGTCATCCCTCGCCCTCCGAGCCGCCGCTCGACCATTCCTGAATGCGTTCGAGGTGGGCGTAATCGTTCCAGGCCGGCCTGGCGCCCGGGCGCGGCAGGGCATGGTAGGGCGTGTCGGGATCGTCGAATTCGGCGATCAAATCGAGCAACCCGGCCCGTGCTTCCACCGCCAGCTCCGCCGCACTCGCCTTAAGCGCCTTACGCTCGCCCGCCGGCTCGCCGCCATCGAGCTTCCAATAGGCGAGTTCGTGCACGGCAGCCGCCGCAACCCCGTCGAAACCACCCGCTTCGGCAATCAAGGCTTCGAGCGAGAGCTGCGGCCGGCACCCGGCGGCAACCTGCTTCTCGCTCGGGATATTGCCGGTCTTGTAATCGATAATGGCGAGCTCGCCATCCTGAAAGCGGTCGATGCGGTCGGCCTTGGCACTGAGAATGAAATCGCCGCCAGGTCCCTCGACGACCAATTTGCCGCTCACTTCGGAGGCGAGCGGCGTCGCGATCCCGCGCCAGGTTATTTCATTTTCGACAAACCACGCGGCGATGCGTTCGAAACGCGGCCACCAGAAGGCCATCACGCCGGGCACCCGGGCGAAGCGCTGGAACGCCTCTTCGCCGAGCGCCAGCAACCGGGGCAGTGCCTTGTCCGTCATCTCAGCCGGCTGCTCGGCGATGAAGCGGTCGAGAATATCGTGAATGATGGTGCCCTTGTCGGCGGCGCCGGGATCGGCGTCGATTTCGTCGAGGCGCTTTAAGCGCAGGATATGGCGGGCATAGATGGCATAGGGATCGCTCAGCCAGGTTTCGATCTGCGTTACCGAGAGTTTGCGCGGCCGCGCCTCAAGCGGCGGGCGCGGCGCCGGCGGCGGGTTGGGCGCGGCTTCGCTTTCATCGAGCAATTCCTGCCAGCGCAGCCAGGTGCGCGATTCCTCAAGGATGAAACGATCCAGCCCGCCCGGCGAGAGCACCGTTTTCAAACGCGACAGCCAACGCGACGGCACCGTCGGTTCGCCCTCGACCCGGCGCGCTCGGGTCAGCATCACTTCCGGCGCGGCGCAGCATTGGGCGAAATCATGCGCCGAGAGGCCGATGCGGCGCTCATGCGACGGCAGGCCGAACTCGGCCCGCATCGCGCCGCTCATCCACGGATCGGCATCAGGCTCAGGCGGCCAACTGCCTTCATTGAGGCCGCCCAGGATCATCACATCGGCGCGTTGCAGACGGGCCTCGAGCGGGCCCCAGATAAACAGCCTCGGATGGCCGCCAAAACGCGGCCGCACGACCCGCCCTTCGAGCAAGGCATCGAACAGGGCGGGATATTCCCAGCCCTTGAGCGCCGGCGCATGCGCCGCGTTTTCGGCCAGCTCCGCCATGAAGGCGCTGGCCACCTCGCCGGCCTCGCCGGCCCAGAGGCGCTCGGGCCCGGTTTGCGTATCGCTCGCGGCGAGCCATTCGGCAAATGAAACATGCGCCGCAACGATTGCGGCCAGCGTGACCTTCTCTGCCATCAATTCCGTAAACGGCGCGGCGGCGGCGGCGATCGGGCCGAGCCATTCCGCCGCCTCGTTCTCGCCGGTGTCTTCGAGGGCGTGCCTGAGACCTTTCAGCCCGGCATCGGGCCGGGCGCCGCGCAGCACTGCGCGCTCCACCGCGCGCACGGATGCGCGGAATTTTTGCGCCGCCTCGCCGCCCGCCGCCAGGGGATGTTTGAGCGCCGCGAGAAAAGCGATCGGCGCGGCGCGCTCGGCGATCAGCCGGGCAACAAGGCGAAGGAAGACACCCGGTGCGCTCTTGCCGAGCGGCGCGCCGGCTGAATCGTCGATCTCGATACACCAGCGCCGCAATTCCGCCGCGACGCGGCGCGCCAGCGCACGATCCGCCGTGACCAGCGCCGCCGTGGCGCCGTCACGCGCCAGGCTGGCACGCAGGCGAAGGGCGATAACGCCCGCCTCGGCGCTCGAGGTGGCGCATTCCAAGAGGGTAAAATCGCTCAGCGCGGCAGGATCGACCGGCGCCATGCCGCGCCACGCAGCCACCGTTTCAGCCGGGCGCATGGCCTCGGCGATCAGGCCGGCGCGCGAAGCCGAGCCGGCGCGCACATTCGGCGCCGGCCAGGCGCGCACCTCAGCGCGTGTGGCGCTAATGCGCATCAGAAGCTGCTTCAGGCCAAATTGCGGATGGCTCGGGCCAAGCGCATCCCAACTCTCCTGGTCCAAATTCTCGTCCAGCCCCGGCAATATCAGGCAGCCTTGTGGCAAGCGGGCGACGGTGGCGAGCAATTGCGCCGTGGTCGGCAGGCTGCCGGTCGAGCCCGCCGCGATAACCGGGCCTGCGGGCGGCGTTTCGCGCCATTGCCGGGCGACATTTCCGAGCACCGCATTGCGCCGTTCCGCGCCATCGATAGCATCGTTCTCGGCGACGATTTGCGGCCAGTGCTCGACTAGTATCTTGAGAAAATCGAGCACTTTTTGCCAATGGGCGGCGTGACGCTCTGGTGCCAAGTCATTGAGGCCGACGAGATCGAGTTGCTCGCTCTGGGCCTGATCGAGAAACGCGCCAAGCTCCTGTGCAAGGCGAAGCGCCTGATCGACATGGCCATCCGCCTCGCGTGAGAGGATCAGTTGGGCCAACAGGAATTGGCGGCGAAGAGATGGTAATTCAGGCGGCAAATCCCCGCCCTCTCCCAGAGCCGAGGCGGCGAAGCCAACCTCGTCCTCGTCGAGATCGCCGAGCGGGCGGATGCGCGGCAGCAGCATGGCGCCGCTGGCGCATTGCCTGAGGAAAGCCTCGCCAAGAGCGCGGCAGGCACGGCGCGTCGGTAACAGGATCGTCACCCGGCTGAGCGCCAGCGGGTCATCCCCATCAAGCGCAACAATATCGCCATGCAACAGGCCGTCGACCAGGGCGTCGGCGAACGGCAGTTCTGGCGCGATGGTGAAAATACGCGGCGCGGATTCAAGCGCGCTCATGGTGTCGTCTCTTGCGCCAGTTTGTCCCCAGCTTCGGCCAAAGCATCCGGCGTACCGACATGATACCACCAGCCATCATGCGCCACGGCAAAGAGGCGCCCGGCTTCGGCGGCTTCGTCATAATGCCGGTTGAGGGAATAGGCGCCGCCGAGCGCATCCCGGAAAAGACGCGGGTGGAGCAATTGAACGCCGCAAAAGATATGTGCATCCGTGGCACCGATAGCGCGCAGCGGGCGGCCGTCCGCGCCGAGTTTAAAGTCTCCGCCACGGCTGTGGCCAACGGCACGCTCCGGTGGGCAAAGTAAGAGCAGCGCATCCATGCGCGCCTCGTCCCAGGCGGCGGCAAGGCATGCCAGCGCCGGCGCGGTGCCGTCAATGAGGATCGTATCGCTGTTGAGAACAAAAAACGGATCGGCGCCAAGATGCGGCAGGGCGCGCGCCACACCGCCGCCGGTTTCCAGCAGTATTTTTTCCGGAGATAGATGAATCGCCATATCGCCGTGGCGCTCGGCATAGCCTTCGACATGGGCCGCGATCAGCTCGCCAAGATAATGCGTGTTGACCACCACTTGGCCGACGCCGGCGGCGGCAAGATGGTCGAAGGCATAATCGATCAGCGGCTTGCCTGCCACGCGCAGAAGCGGCTTGGGCAAGGTATCGCTCGCCGGACGCATGCGCTTGCCGAGCCCGGCGGCGAGCACCATTGCGTGACTCGGGGCGGAGCCTGCCATCACGCGCCAGCGCGCTGATCGGCCGGCACATGGCGCGCCAGCCAGGCCTCGATCGGCGCCAATGCCGGGTGGCCGAGATCGGTCTCGATATGACGCCAGACGCGCGGCAGAAACTCAAGATAGCCGCGCCTGCCGTCGCGCCGCGCCAGGCGCGAAAAAATCCCGGCAATGCGGAGATTGCGGTGGGCGCCCAGCACCGCATAGGAGGCGCGGAAGGCGTCTCTATCCAGACCCGGAAACGCCGCGACAAAGCGTTCGATCATCTCGGCCTCAATATTATCCGGCACGTCGAGGCGCGCATCCTGCAGAAGGGAGACGAGATCGTAGCAAATGGGTGCCGCCAGCGCGTCCTGAAAATCGAGCAGGCCGACCCGGCCCAAGCCACGCCGCGCCGCCAGCCACATCAGATTGCCGGCGTGAAAATCGCGCAAGGCAAGGCCGGAGGGAATGGCCAGTGCCGGCCGATAGGCACCGCGCCAGGCCTCGACCCAGGCATCGGCATGTGCCGCCAAAGACCCGTCCCCGCCTCCTTGCGGCGGCCACCATTCGGCAAACAGGCGTATCTCGCCGGCCAGATGCGCTTCGTTCATGACCGGGCAACCGCCGGGAAGCGCTTGTGTAGCAAGATGCGCAAGCAAATCGACTGCCGCGCCATAGAGCGCCGCCGAATCGGCCGGCAAACATCTGTCAAAACTGAGGTCGCCCAAATCCTCCAGTAACAAGAGACGCTGAGCACGGTCCTCGGCATAAATATTGGGCGCGCTGTAACCGCAGCTTTCCAGGTGACGCGTGATGCGGATGAACGGCGAGACATCCTCGCCCGGCGAATCCATCAGCACGGCGCTTTTATCACCCCGCCTGAGGCGCTGATAAATCCGCCCCGAGGCATCGCCCGCCAAGGGTGTGCGCGCCGCACCGGCCCAACCGGCAGCGGCAAGAAAATCATCTATTTGCCGCGCGCGCTCAACCATCCGGCGCGGTGAGGAGCTCTATCAACTGTGCCGCGCGGGCGCCATGCGGCGTCAATTGGGCGCGGCGCGAATGCTCCGTATCGCCCGGCAGGAGGCGCAGTTCGAGCCATGCATCGGGTGCGTGTTCGGCCATTTTTTCCGGCCATTCAATCAGGCAAATCGCCGTATCGAAAGCGTCTTCGATGCCGAGTTCATATATTTCCTCAGGCCCTTCTAGGCGGTAGAGATCGAAATGCCAAACCGGCGCAGCGCCATTTTCATTGTCATAGACCTGAACCAGGGTGAAGGTCGGGCTCGGCACTTCTTCGATGCCGAGGCACGCCGCTATGAAGGCGCGCGCGAACGCCGTCTTGCCGGCGCCAAGCTCACCGGCCAGGCCAATGGTATCGCCGGGCGCCGCCACTTTCGCCAAGCGTGCCGCAAGCGCTTCGGTGGCGCTTAAATTATCGAGCCGCAACAGGGCGCTCAGTCCTTGCTATCATCGCTGCTTCCATGCCGGTGCAGCGCATGGTGAGAGCCTCGCCTTTTACCGATAAGCCGTCAGCCGCCGCCAAGACCCTGGCCAAATCATCCGCCGCCAGAAGATTTGAAAGCGCCTCGATAGCGCTTCCCGGCGCCGCGCCGCCTTTTTCCTGCCCGATTCGAATCGGTACCACGTGGATGCTGGCGGTCTTGAACTCGGCTTCCAGGTTGCCGCGCGCTTTATTCGCCGCCAAAAGCTGCTTTTCCCTGAGCGAGCGTTCATGCAGCAGGCCAACGCGCAGATGAATTGCCGCTGCAATCGCCAATAGAGCGAGCAATCCCACGCCAAGCAGCGCCGAATCACCGGTCTGCCAAGCGGCGAGCGCGCTTTTGGCGCTCAAAGCGATCGACAGAAACATTATTCCTGTCATCGCGCAGCGCACGGCGCAAAGGGTTTTGTGAACAATCATTGGCAGAGCGATGTTAGGGGCCAATCGCGCGGCAGACAAGATAGTCAAATCTCCGGTTTGATCTGCCTCAAGGCGGAAAAGGCGGTTATCTGCTCAACTTACCCAGTGCTGGGAGTGGGGAATTGCCAGCAATCGAGTTGTTAGTGTCAATTTTTTGAGGAGTGAACTGATGACCTGGGAACTAGCCTTACCTCTGCTTGTCATGCTTGTAACTGGCCTTATGGGCCTGGGTATCGGCTATTGCGCGCGCAAGCTTATGTTCGATCCGCGCGCATCGGATGCCACGGATTTCGTTCCGGGCAGCGGCGACTAAGTTTAAATTCGGGTTCGGATGGCGCCTGGAAGGCGCCAACACCCCTAATAGCGATAGTGATCGGGCTTAAACGGGCCGTCCGGCGTCACGCCGATATAGGCGGCCTGTTCGGCGTTTAATTTGGTCAGCTTGACGCCGAGCTTGCCCAAATGCAGCGTTGCGACCTTTTCATCGAGATGCTTGGGCAGGGTGTACACCTTGTTGTCGTAATTCTCGCCGTTCTGCCACAGCTCGATCTGGGCCAGCACCTGGTTGGAAAATGACGCGCTCATGACGAAGCTCGGGTGGCCGGTGGCGCAGCCCAGATTCACCAAGCGGCCCTTGGCGAGCACGATCAAACGCTTGCCATCGGGAAATTCGACCTCATCGACCTGCGGCTTGACTTCGTGCCAGGCGCAATTTTGCAGCGCATCGATCTGAATTTCCGAATCGAAATGGCCGATATTGCAGACGATG
>PVBE012372433.1_pt1 | contig 15128 bp, 12 predicted proteins | sample 1631181 | NCBI WGS metagenome assembly PVBE01 (sample SAMN08397723, study PRJNA350692) | Marine metagenome, whole genome shotgun sequencing project. | isolation source: water | place: Pacific Ocean | collected 2012-04 | reverse complement strand
CTCGGAGGTGGTCGCCGCGGGGGAGGGTGAGGGCGAGGTGATCGCCGATCCGGGTGGCGACGACAACGGCGGTGACAACGGCGACAACGGCGACGGCGGCGTGGACGGCTCGGGTGGCGACGTCGATCCGAACCCGGGCGGCGCGGCCGACGCCGGCGGAGGCGGCCGCAGCGTGGGCGGCGGAGGCTGCGCCACGGCGAGGGCCGCACCAAGCCAGGGCTTTGCCTGGGGAGTCCGGCGCTGACCACGCGTGGACCGGAGCCTCCCGCGGAGGGGGTTCGGTCCTTCCAGGACGGCGCAGCGGAGGTTTGGCTGCGCCGGGGATACGAGGCGCGCGCCGAGTCCTGCGAAGAGGCGCTGACGTGCTTCCGCAAAGCCCTCGACCTGCACCCCGATCACCCCGAGGCGCTGTCCATGGCGGCCGAGGAGCTCGTGCACCTCGACAAGGTGGACGAGGCCCACGGGCTGCTGGTCGAGGGGTTCGCCCGGAGCAAGGACCCCGGCGTCGCCTTCGACACCGCCCGGCTGCTCGGCCGGACCATCGAACGGGAGGACGCCGTGCGCGACTTCCTGACGATGGTCGACGCGGAGATCTACGACGGCGGGGGCGACTCGAGCGAGACCGACGCCGGCCTGCTGTCCGCCCGGGGCGAGCTGCGGTCATGGTCCGGCGACTTCGCGGGCGCCGAGCAGGACTTCGGACGGGCCCTCGACGGGCTGCAGGACGACGACCCCTGCCGGGAGCTGGCCGCCGAGGGCTTCGCCGTCGCCTACAACCGCGAGGCGTTCCGGCGGGTCGAGGAGGGGGAGACCGAGCAGGCCATCTTCCTGATCAAGCGGGCCATGGACCTGGCGCCCGAGTGGGTCGGCCTGCACGTCAACCTGGGCCGGATGTTCATGGCGCTGGGGCGCAACAACAAGGCGAAGATCGAGTTCGAGTCCGCCATCGATGGCGACGGCGAAGACCCCATCGCCTGGTTCAACCTGGGCCACCTGCAACGGGAGACCGGCGAACCCGAGGCGGCGGTGATCAGCTTCGGCAAGGTGCTGGAGCTCGACCCGGGCTACCCGGACGTGCGCCCGGAGCTGGCCGCGGCCTATCACGACCTGCACCGGTACGAGGACGCGACGCGACTGCTCGAAGAGGAGCTGGCGGACGACGACACGTGCACCGCCTGCAACCACAACCTGGGCCTGGCCTACCTCGAGCTCGAGCGGCACGAGGAGGCGGAGCATCGGTTCCGAAAGGCCACGGAGCTCGACGACAGCTACTTCCGGGCTCGCTACAACCTGGCGGGTGCGCTCGTGCGGCTGTCGCGGTTCGATGACGCCATGGCCGAGCTCATCACCGCCCGCAAGCTGGATCCGAAGCTGACCAGGGACTGGCTGTCGGAGGACCGGGTGGAGTTCGCGGCCATCGCGGGCCGTCCGGAGTTCCAGGAGCTGCTCACCGATCCGTAGACCGGCCGGGGGCCGTCACCCCCGGATCAGGTCCGCGCACTTCTCGCCGATCATGATGCTGGGGGCGTTGGTGTTGCCCCCCACGATGCGGGGCATGATGCTGGCGTCGGCCACCCGCAGGCCCCGGAGCCCGTGCACCTTGAGCGCGGGATCGACCACGGCCCTGGGGTCCTCGGCTGGCCCCATCTTGCAGGTGCCCACTGGGTGATAGACGGTCTTGCAGTACTGCCGGATGTGCGCCCGCTTGTCCTCCTCGGTGACGCACTCCGGCCCCGGCGTGGCCTCGACCTTGATGCGCTTGGCCATCGCCGGGTGGGCTGCCACGCGGCGGGACAGGTCGAAGGCCTTGAGCAGCAGCTGCATGTCGCGGTCGTCGGCGAAGTACGCCGGGTCGATCAGCGGGGCTGCGGCACCGTCCGGTAGCCCCAGTCGACCTGATGTTTCAGTTTGGGAACCTGGTACACGATGGCCAGGGCGCCCGGCCGTCTGTATAGGTACGAATCGTCACTGCCGCCCGCCTCCAGGATCAGCACGCTGACCCCAGGATCCTCGGATAGGCGAGCGGCCAATACGCAGCCGGCGGAGCCGGCCCCCACGACGATGTAGTCGTACTCGGTCATAGGCTGGGCATTGTAGGCCCCGGAGGCGGACGCGCCATGAGTGACTGGCAGGCAGGGCACAAGCTGGTTCATCCGTTCAACCCGGAGCTCGGCACCGGGGTGGTGCGGGCGGTCCAGGGCCGCTTCATCGACGTGTGGTTCCCGGCGGTGGATCGGGAGGTCACGCTCAACGCCCGGGACGGCGGCCTCAAGCGGCTGGTGATGCGCAAGGGGAGCAAGGCCATGCTCCTCGAGACCGGCGACGAGGTGGAGATCGAGGCGGCCCAGGAGGACGGCGACTCCTACCTGCTGTACGACGGCCGGGTCTTCCCCGAGGGGGCGCTCTGGCCGCTGCCGCCGTCGGTCACGCCCATCGATCGGATCGCCGAGGGCCGCATCGACGGCCTGCGGGCCTTCCGAAACACGATCGACGCCTTGAGGCTGGCGAGCCTGCGCGAGGCGGCGGGGCTCGGCTCCTTCCTCGGCGGCCGCATCGACCTGTTCCCGCATCAGCTGCACACGGCGCTTCAGGCCACCGAGCGCGACCCCGTGCGCTGGCTGCTGGCCGACGAGGTGGGCCTGGGCAAGACCATCGAGGCCTGCCTGATCCTGACGTCGCTGCTGCGCACCGGCCGGGCCGAAAAGGCCCTGGTCGTCGCGCCCGACACCCTGACGATCCAGTGGCTAGGCGAGCTCTGGCGCAAGTTCCACACGGTGTTCGTGCTGCTCGACGACGAGCGCATCGAGGACGTGGCCAAGGAGTACGGCGAGGACGTCAACCCGTTCGACGTCTACCCGTTCGCGGTTGCGTCCATGAAGCAGTTCGCGGCCGACCCGCGGCTGGGTGCGCTGGCCGCTGGCGCCGGGCTGGACGTCGTGGTCGTCGACGAGGCCCACCGTCTGCTCGGCGGCCCGGCGGAGGCCTGGGTGACGCCGCTCGTACAGTCCGCCCGCCACGCGCTGCTCCTGACCGCGACCCCCCTGCAGGCCGATCGCAAGGGCTTCCACCGGCTCCTGACCCTGCTGCGCCCGGACGACGTGCCGCCGTTCGACGAGTTCGACGCCCAGATGGATCGCGGCGAGGCCGTGGTGCACCACACCTCGTCGGTCCGGCGCTCCGCTGTCGGCGGCCTGCCCCCGCGGGTGCCGATGCCCGTCGACGTCGGCCCAGCGACCAAGAAGGTGCTCGAGGACCCGCGCACCGTCTGGCTCGAGGACCACGTGCGCACCTCGGCGGCCAAGGGCGAGAAGCTCCTGCTCTTCCTCCGGGACGCCGCGGCGCTCAAGAAGCTCAAGAAGCACCTGCAGCTCCGCACCCAGGTGGCCTGCGCCGAGTTCCACGAGCAGATGAGCTCGGAGCGGCGCGACGTGGAGCTGGCGACCTTCCGGACCCAGCACGGCGGCGTGCTGCTGTGCACCGAGGCCGGCGAGGAGGGCCGCAACTTCCAGTTCTGCGACCGCATGATCCACTGGGACCTGCCCAACGATCCCGTCGCCCTGGAGCAGCGGATCGGGCGGCTGGACCGCATCGGGCGCGACCGCGACGTCGAGATCATCTACTTCCGCCAGGAGGGCGCCAGCCCGGACAAGGCGAGGCTGTACGAGCGGCTGGGGCTGTTCGAGCGGCCGTCGGCGGGGCTGGAGCCGGCGCTGGTCCAGGTGCGGGAGGCGCTCGAGGCGGGCGATCCCGACCTGGATGACCTCGTGGCGGCGGTCACCCAGGCCCGCGCGGACGCCGAGACGGACGTCGCCAAGGTCCTGTACGCGGACGCCTACGACGGCGACGAGACGGTCACCGCCGAGGTGATGGCCCGCATCCCGGACGACCTGGAGTCCGCCGTGCGCGACTTCGTGCTCCACGCCGCCGACGACCTGGGCTTCGACGTCATCGAAAAGGGCGAGGACGTCTGGTACCTCGAGCTGGGCGCCGGCGGGCGGGTCGACTCGCTGCCGGGCGTGCCGGGGGACAGCCGGTTCCTGGGCACCTTCACCCGCGCCAAGGCGGTGGAGGGCACAGAGCTCGAGTTCTTCGCCAGCGGCCATCCGCTGGTCGATGGGCTCCTGGGCGCCGTGCAGGATCGGGATCGCGGCAGGGCCGCCGTGCTCGAGCTCGAGGCCGACGACACCGACATCGACGCAGGCGTCATCGGCATCCTCGGCCTGTGGCTGCGGCCGGACCGCACGTGGGCCGCCACCGCCATCGATGGCACGGGCAGACCCCAGCCGGACTGGCCCGAGCTGCTCATCGAGGACTTCGCCGAGGACAAGGCCAAGCGGTCTGCGGACGTCGACGTCGGTCCGGCGTGGGCCCGGGGGATTCGCGGGCTGGGCAGCAAGCTCGTGCCGCCGGACGAGTCTGCTGAGCTGGTGGCCGCCGCCTTCTTCAAGGTGGAGGAAGCCTAGGGCGCCGCTGAGGACGGACTTCTGGTGGATCGTGGAGGCGTGGACCAAGGGCGACCGGAAGGTCGACCTGATGACCGGTGGCCGGCGGCTGAGCTGGAAGAAGCCCAAGGTCAAGAAGCACCGGGAGTTCCGGCGGCAATGCCCGAGCGCGACACCCCGCCCCCAAAGTAGCCCGTCCCGCACTGGTCGTCGACGGAGATGACGGGGACATAGGAGATCCCTTGGTACTTCTTTTGCTTGGATCGGATCGCCAGCCTACGATCCGGCCGGGGTTGGGGCACGTGGATGGAGGAAGCCTGTGCGCGAAGAGCCCCCTAAGACCATCACCCAGGTCATCGATCTGCCGATCTTCGCCGATCCCGACCCCGGTCGGTTGGAGGGCGAGCGGTGGGACTTCACCGTCGGGATCGTCGGCAGCGGCGGCGACGGTGTCATCACCGCCGGCGAGATCGTGGAGTCGACCCTGTCCAAACAGGGCCTGTACTGCATGCTCGTCAAGAGCTTCGGCCCCCAGATCCGCGGGGGCGAGTCCTACGTGCAGGTGCGCACCAGCGCCGCGCCGCTGGCGACGGAGGGCGACGCCCTCGACGTCCTCATCGTGCTGTCCTGGAAGGACCTGAAGCGGTTCGAGTCCGAGGTCCGCCTCAAGGGGGACGCCCTGATCCTGTACGACCCCAACGACGACTCCGGGGGCGGCTTGCAGGGCGCGTCGCAAGAGCACGTGCAGGGCCGCCGCGTCGTGGAGGTGGCCTTCGGCGACCTGGCCAAGGAGTCCAGCACGGCCAAGAACAAGAACGTGGTCGTGCTCGGGGTCCTGAGTCGGCTGGCGAGCATGGACGCCGAGGCGCTCCGGGACGCGGTGTCGACCCGGTTCGCCCGCAAGGGGGAGTCGGTCGTCGCAGGCGTGCGGTCGGCGTTCGACGCGGGCCTGCAGCTGTCCGGTGAGGCGCTGGGCGACGCCGCCGTCGATCTGGGGTTCATCGACGTCCAGGGCGACCCCAAGTGCGTGATGACCGGCAACGAGGCGGTGGCCTTCGGGGCCTTGTACGCGGGCTGCCGGTTCTTCGGCGGCTACCCGATCACCCCCTCCACCGAGATCATGGAGTTCATGAGCCGGTACCTGCCTCGATACGGGGGCCGGTGTGTCCAGGCCGAGGACGAGATCTCGGCCATCGGAATGTGCGTCGGCGCGAGCTTCTCCGGGGTCAAGGCGATGACCGGCACCTCGGGCCCCGGGCTGTCGCTCATGTCCGAGATCCTGGGCCTGGCCTCCATCGCAGAGCTGCCCCTGGTCATCGCCAACGTCCAGCGGGTCGGCCCTTCGACAGGCATCCCGACCAAGAGCGAGCAGTCCGACCTGCTGCATGCGGCGTTCGGCGGCCATGGCGACGCGGCGCGGGTGGTCATCGCCCCCACCGACGTCGAGGACTGCTTCGACTGCACGGTCAAGGCGTTCTTCATCGCGGAGCGGTTCCAGCTCCCCGTGATCATCCTGTCCGACCAGCTCATCGGACAGCGCAAGGAGGCGATCGAGCCGGAGGGCATCATCCACGAGGTCGAGGGCTTCATCGAGACCAACGTCCGCAAGACCCCTGAAGACCTGTCCAACGGGTTCGCGCGCTACGCCGACACCGACGACCAGATCCCCCACATCACCAGCCCCGGGACGCCAGGCGGCGCCTACCAGATCAGCGGGCTGGAGCACGACGCCGTGGGCCGCCCGACCTCGAGCTACGCCCACCACGAGCACATGGCGGAGCGCAGGCGCAACAAGCTGGAGCGGGTGCGACGGGAGTTCCGCTTCATCCGCTGGTACGGCCCCAAGGAGGCGGACGTCGGCGTGATCGCGTGGGGCTCGTCCAAGGGCGCGGTCAAGGAGGCCGTGATGCGCGCCAACGCCCGTGGCGTCCGGGCCGCCGCGCTGATCCCGCAGGTCGTCTACCCGGTGCCGATGGAGCACCTGCAGGAGTTCATCGCGGCGATGAAGCGCATCCTGGTGGTGGAGCTGTCGGCCAACGCCCAGTTCCTGCAGCTGATCCACTCGGCGGTGAGCCTGCCGGACGACACGCTGTCGTACGCCCGGCCGGGCGCCAACCCGCTGCGCATCGACGAGGTGGGCGAGCTCATCGACGGCGCCGCAGGAATCCGGCCGCTCCCTGAGCGCGCCCGCACGATCGAGAGGACAGAGCGATGGTGAGCAGCAACGGCGGCAGCAAGAACGCGGGGGCGGCGTACCGCACGGACGCCGACGTCGTCTGGTGTCCGGGCTGCGGCGACTTCGGCGTCCTGCGGGCCCTTGAACGGGCCCTGGGGGAGCTGGCGATCCCCAACGAGGACATCGTGATGATCTCGGGGATCGGCTGCTCCAGCCGCCTGCCGGGCTACTTCGACGTGTTCGGCTTCAACACGGTCCACGGCCGGGCGCTGCCCATCGCCCAGGGGGTGAAGTTCGCCCGGCCTGAGCTGACCGTGATCGCGGCGTCCGGCGACGGCGACGCCCTGGCGATCGGCGCCGGCCACTTCATGCACGCGGGCCGACGCAACGCCGACCTGACGCTCATCCTGTTCGACAACCAGGTCTACGGCCTCACCAAGGGCCAGGCCTCGCCGACGTCACCCACGGGCGACAAGATGAAGCTGGCGTCCTACGGCGTGCCCGAAAGGCCCCTGCGGCCGGTGTCGCTGGCGATCAACCTGGGCGCCTCGCTGGTCGTCCGGGGGTTCTCGGGCGACCCCAAGCACCTGCAGCAGATGATCAAGACGGCCATCTCCCACCGCGGGTTCTCGGTGGTCCACGTGCTGACCCCCTGCGTGACCTTCCGGGCTCAGTGGGCGCCGTTCAAGACCATCAAGGAGAACCGGGCCTACGTGCCCGACGATCACGACGCCACCGACCGCCACGCGGCGATGGCGCTGGCAGAGAGCGACAAACCGATCTACCTCGGCGCCGTCTACCACGACCCGACCGCGCCGACGTACGGCGACCTCATGGACGGGGTCGCCAGCCGGGCCACCGCCGTCAACGGCGACCCCCCGCCGGTCGAGGACGTGCTGCAGGACTTCGTGGGCTGAAGCCCCTCCGCTACCATCGGATCGATGGAACCCGCTACCGCCCACGTTCACGGCCTCTGGGCCGTCGTCGCCGTGGTGGCTTCAGCCTGCTGCGTCATCCCGCTGCAGTCTCACACCCAGTGGGCCCTCGACGCCCACGTCGACCTCTTCTCGGTCTCAGGAGCGCCGACCGGACCATTCGTCCTCGAGCGGGTGAGCACCCAGGACCGCTTCTGCGTGTTCGACGTCAACGACCATGACGGCAAGGCCCTGAAGCTGTCGTGCCAGGGCGAGGTCGCGGGCATCGCCGATCTCGAATCCCAGACCGCCGAGGCCGGGCTCGTGGAGTGGCTGGACGAGGAGGACGACGATGGGCCGTTCGAGTTCCACAAGGACGTGTCATCGATCGTGTTCAGCGGGTTCGGAGGTCAGGATCCGCTCGATTCGTATCTCTGGGATCTCGGCGGCGATCTCCTACCTCCGCAGGCGACTCGCAACGGGGGCGACCAGCGCCAGGTCGGCGCCGAAGGTGCAGACCACGGCGGCGCCGGTGGGCAGATCGAATGCGTACGACAGCGCGCAGCCGGCCAGCGCGATGCCGCCGCCAGCGGCCCAGGCGATCTTCAGCCGGGCGCCAAGCCCCTCGGCCAAGAGCACGCCCAACAACGCGGGCACGATCAGGAAGGAGAAGACCAACAGCACGCCGGCGATGGCGACCGACGAGGTCACCACCACTGCGAAGCTCGCGTAGAACAGGAAATCCCAGAGCCAAATCGACAGCCCCTGGGACCGCGCCTCGTCGGGGTCCTGGCTCACGAGCAGCAGCGGTTGCCGTAGGGCGTAGTGCAGCGCGCCCACCAGCGCGTACAGGCCCGCCAGCTTGGCCACGCCGACCCAGTCGACCCAGAGGATCTGTCCCACAAGCAGGGTCTTGATGTGCTCGCCGCCGTGGGGCGCCCGATCGACCAGCAAGATGACCCCGGCCGCGGCCACGGCGTAGACCACGCCGATGATCGCCTCCTGGGGGACGCGCTCGACCTTGCGCCGGGACAAGGCGAAGATCAGCGCCGCGGCCAGGGCGGCCAGCAGGCTCAGGCCGTAGGCGACCCCGCCGCCGACCTCGTGGCCGAGCAGGAAGGCGCCCGTGGCGCCCAGGGCGGCGACCTGGGCAAGCGCTAGGTCTACGAAGATCACGCCGCGGGCGAGCACGTGCAGCCCGAGGTAGGCGTGGATGCCCGTCAGGACGACGCACGCCGCGAACGGCGCCGCCATGATGGCGAGGGCGTCGGTCACGGTGCCGCTTCGAGCAAGACGCCGACTGCGTGATCGATGAGCGCCTCGTAGCTGTCGACGCCCGCCGCCCCGCCGACGGAGGCCGGCAGGACGATGTGCTTGGCCGACGCCTTGCCCGCCACCCGAGCGGTCACCGCGGGCGGCGCGAAACCCGAGCTGACGAGGATGGGCACGGCGTGGCGGCGCATCTGTCGGACGAGGGCGGCCACGTGGCGCGGCGACGGCGGGATGCCCGGCCGCTCCTCGACCTGGGCGGCCACCTTCAGGCCGAGCCAGCGCGCCAGGTAGGCGTAGGTGGCGTGGTAGGTGACGACCTCAAGCCCCTTGAGGCGGGCGGCCTTTGCCTCCCAAGCGGCGATTCGGGCCTTGAGCCGCTCCTGAAACGCCCCCCCCCGCGCCCTGAGTTCGGCGGCGCGGTCCGGGGCGAGCTCAGCCAGACGCTCGGTCACAGAGGCGGCGATGCGCAGGCCGTTGCGGGGATCGAGCCAGTAGTGGGGGTTGCCCTCGGGGTGCACGTCGCCCTGGCTGCGGTCGACTTCGCCCTCCGGCCGGCCGAGCACCGGCACCCCCACCGAGGCGTCGAGATGGCCCCGGCGGCCCGGGCGGATGTCGGGGTTGCGGGCGCCGTCGATGAGCAGGGGGAGCCAGCCCACCTCGAGCTGCAGGCCGACGTAGATGAGCAGGTCGGCCCGCCGCAGCCGGGCCATGAAGGACGGCTTGGCGTCGACGTGGTGCGGGTCCTGGCTGCCCTTGGTGATCGAGCGGACCTGGACGGCGTCGCCGCCGACGGCTCGGGCGATGGCGGCCAGGTCCTCGGTGGTCGTGACCACCTTCAGCGGCCCGGCATCGGCGGGCGCGGCGAGGGCCGGCAGAGCCAGCGTGACGACAACGATGGACAGTCGGCGCATGTCGGCTACCAGTACGCGTGGGCGGGGTGCGAACCGACGCTGAAGCCATACTGCAGCTGCACTTCCCACCGGTCTGGCTCGCTCCCTTCGACGTGCCCGCGGCGGCCATACTGCAGTCGTAGCGCCTGAAACTCGCTGGGCACGTAAGCGACGAGGGCGGACAGCCCCTGCTCAGCCTCCAGGTCGCCGGTCAGCCCCAGCCGCTCGTAGCGGGCCTGCAGCCACCAGCGGCGGGCGGCCTGCCACGCGATCAGCGAGTAGGCGCCTGCGTCCTCATCGTCGTGCAGGGAGCGGCCGAGGGCCTCGGTGCGCCAGAGCAGCGAGGCCGCGCGCGCGCCCTCGAGCGGCCGCCAGCGCACGGACATGTCGGCGGCACCGAGGACCGCGGCCTCCTCCTCGCCGTCATGGCCGGTGGCGGCGGACACGCCGACGTCCAGAGTGGCCGTCTCGCCCAGGTCCCAGAGGCTGCGCCACCGGGCGGCGTACAGCAGGTGGGAGGCCCCCGGCGACCCGAACGGCGCCGGCTCGCCCCCCGCCACGGTCAGCGTCAGCTCGGAGAACCAGGGCAGCGGGGTCAGCCAGGACAGCTCGACGCCCGTGTCCGCCAGGCCCTCATCGCCCACCAGGACGGCGACGGTCCGAGAGCGGTCGATGAACGGTAGCTGGTGGGTGTGCAGCGGGCTGCTCTTTCCCAAGGGCAGACGGAGCCGACCCACCCGGGCGCCGAGGGAGCGGGGCATCTCGGTCAGGGTGACGTACGCCTCCTCGACCTCGAGCTGGCCTGCGTGCAGGGCGACGATGATGTCCGCCTTGGCGTAGCCGTCGACGCTCGACGACAGCTGCAGCTCGATCTCTGTCACTTCGACCGACGAGCCGCTGTCGTGCCCGTCGTGGCCGTGGTCCTCCTCCGCCGCCTCCGACGCGTGCTCGTCGGCCGCGGGCGGCTCCTCCCCCTCGCCCTGGGCATAGCCGCCGCGCACGAGCACGTGGGCGCTGATGGCGGGGTTCATGGCCCGGGAGATGCCCGTGGCCGTCGTGTTGGATTGCGCCGCCGCGCCCGCGGGCGCGGCCACCGCCACCGCCGCGGCCAGCCCGGCCGCGGCGACGGCGGACACCGTCGTGTTCATGGATCCTCTCTGCGTACGGGGTCCCTGCGTTCTGCCAGGCGATCCCTATGCGGGAGGCGAGTTCTTGGGTGCCAGCCGCCACAGACCGACGACGGCGCGTACGACGCCTTGGCCGCCCACGACGAGCCGGTCGGAGCCCGGCGCCGGGGCGCTGGCGGGCGGGGCGGGGGTGGACGCCGCGGGGGCCTCCGACATCTCGCCCAGGGCGCAGTGCTCATGCCCGTCGGCGTCGCGAACCGGCGCGGCGCCGAGCCCAACCGGGCGTCGTCCGTCCGCGTCGGCGTCGCCATGGCCGGCGTGGCCGACGCGCTCGTGCTCCTCGCACCACTCGTGGGCGACCACGGCCTGGTGCAGCCCGGTGCCCAGGTGCGCGGCCACGAACACGGCGACCAAGGCCGTGGAGGCCCGACGCAATCTACGTGGCGGTCGGAGCAGGTGAACAGACTCGGGATAGCACCTGTCGCCGGCCGCTTCAAACGTTCGTCAAAGCGCCGTGAAGGAGCAGTTGGTCGGCCGGGTCGGCCGAAGTCCTTCAGCGCGAAGAGCTTGTGGCTCGCGACGGCGCCTACGTGAGCGACGAGTTCGCCTACGACCGCAGCGTGATCGAGGTCGAGCTCGGCGACGCGCACTTCCCTGGCGACGACGCCGACGCAGGGGCCGGGTCGGCCATCCGCCGCTCCCTGAAGCTCAGCACGTATCGGCCCGAGGGCGACTACGCCTTCCGCGCCCCCAACGACGGCAGCGTGTCACCGGACGGGGCGACGCCGGGCCCGATCCCCGCGACGACGATCCCGCGCACTGGGAGCGGGACGACCTCGACTGGGCCGCGTAGGCCCGCACGGCCCCCATGGCCCGGCCATATCCCTCCCGATCGCGCCCGACGGGACCTCCGCTCGCCACCGGAGCCGACCCCGTTCACCATCGAGTCGATGAAAGAAGCCGGTCATGGGCCTTATCCCCCGACTTCGACAAGGCGGGCTTCGAGCCGGCCAAGGCAGAGGCCCAGCCGGATCAGGACCGGGCCCTGAACGTGTCCACGCTGGCCACGAGCCGCCCCAAGCGAACCAAGCGCCCGAGCCGTCGCCCATCGGCTGGCGAGGCCGGTGCCGGTGGGGGCTTCGGCGATAGCCGCTGAGACGCCCCATTCAGGGGAACAACTTGCGAACGACGCAGCCAGCCCAATTGTCGCACACCGCGCGAACGGTCCTCGTGTGCTGCCTCCTGCCGCTCGCGGCTGGGGCGTGCTCAGGCGACCCGTCCGGCGACGCTGAGGACGGGTCCGAGGCGCCCGACGATCCCGGCAACCCCGACGACCCGTCCAGTGATGCCGGCGGGGCGGTGGTGACGGACGCCCCGAACCTGGCCCACGACGTCCCCGCCCAGTTCGGCGCGCTGGCGTTCTACCCCGAAGCGCTGGCCTGGCTGCCACCGTGCTCTACTCGGCGTTGCTCTGAGCGGGCGCGCAGCTCGTCATCGTCGGTGGCCGCCGCGGCCCCGCGATAGAAGGCCTCGGCGGCAAGCTCGGCCTCCCGAAAACAGCTTCGTGACGCAGTAGTGCTAGTTCGGCGCCTCGATCTCGAAGAAGATCTCCCGCTCGATGTACTCGACGATCACCCGCGCCCGGTAGCGCCCCGGGGCGATGGACTTCTTGAAGCGCAGCCGGCGCGTCGACGACTCGCCGGTGTCGCCCAGGAACACGCCGTGGCCGTGGTACATCGTGCCCTGCTTGCGGACCCTGCGGCCGTCGGGGCCGTGCAGGTAGATGATCACCCGGTATGACCCGGGCTTGTCCCAGACGATCTTCACGGCGATCTCGTCGTCCGCCGCGAACACCGGCGTGTCCTTTGGCTTGACGGCGTCCCGGCACTGCGCGGCGGGGCAGGCGAACGCCTCCCGGACGGGGTCCCGGCGTTCGCCGAAGATGGAGGCCCGGCGCAGGTCTCGCTTGGCATCGTCCCAGGCGCTGGCTGGCTCGCTGGCCTCCTCGAGGACTCGGTACTGCTGCTTGACCGCGCTCCTCCAGGTGGTGACTCGCGCCTTGTACTCACCGAGCTTGTCGGCGTGGGCGGCGGCCACGTCCACCTGCTCGTCGGGGTCCGTGGACAGGTCGTACAGGTGCTCCTTGTCGCCCCGCATGGTCCAGGCGTACTTGAGGTCGCCGTCGAGCAGCCCGAGCTGGCGGGACGCCTGGAAGAACAGCGGCCGCTCCACGTAGTCGGCGCCCACCAAGCTCTGGCCGTGGGTGGCGGGGCCATCGTCGATCCTCAGGAGCTCCAGCAGGGTGGGCAGGAAGTCCACCTGGCTGCCCGGCCTCGAGCTCCGAACGGGGCGAGCGAACAGCGTCGGGTTGGCGAACAGGGCGAACATCCGGGTCTGCTCCTCCCAGATGTGCGTGGCGTGGGCCCGGGTGCGATGCAGCTTGCCCAGGCTCTCGCCGTGGTCGGGGATCACGATGAACAGCGTATCGTCGGCCACGCCGAGCCGCTGCAGCCCCTCGTACAGCCGGCGCATCGCCGTGTCGGCGTAGTACAGCGAGGCGCGGTACCGGGCGTAACGCCTGCCATCGACCCGCCGCCCGAAGTCCCGCTTGAGGATGCGGTCGTGGCCCTCCGGCACGCCGTACGGGTGGTGGGGGTAGGTCGCGATGTACTGCAGGAAGAAGGGGCGGCCGCCCTGTCGCCGGACGTCGACCCACTGCAGCGCCTTGTCGATGACGACCTCCTCGGGCACCCCCCAGCCGGTGGTCGCCAGCGCCCGCTTGTCCTCGAGGCTGAAGCTGTTGGAGTCGAAGTACTCGTCGAACGAGTGCCGCCGCAGGAACGCGTCGAAGTCGTCGTACCAGGTGTCCGTGCTCGCAAACAGCGCCGTCGAGTAGCCGTGCTCGTGCAGCACGTCGGACAGCGTGCGGACCTTGACCCGGACGAAGGGGCGCACGCTCGCGGAGCGCCGCCCATAGGGGTAGATCCCCGTGGCCGTGGAGAAGTTGCTGCGTGAGCTGGCCGGGTACACGGCGTAGAAGCGGTCGAACAGCAGCGCCGAGTCGGCGAGCTGCGCGAGGAACGGGGTCGTGTTGTAACGAGCGCCGGGCACCAGGGACGTCACCTGATAGGCGGTGGACTCGGCGACCCAGTACACGACGTTGAGCGGTTTGGGACGGCTGGCGAGGTCCCGGTGCAGCGCCGAGAAGTCCTCGGGCGGCTTGGGCGTGCCGAAGATGAGCGAGCGGGGCTGCCAGTCCTGGGAGCTCCGCACCAAGGTGTCGTCGAGGGGCGCGGGGAACACGGTGCTGGCGAGCTCGACTACCAGGGTGCGCTCGAAGCCCGCCTGCGGCCCGCTGCGGACGATGAGCGCCGTCGCGCCGACGTAGCCGATGGCCAGCAAGGCTGCGACCCGCGGGCGGGTGGTCAGGCGTACCGCCAGCGACGACGCCAGCCCGGGGATCCGGCCCCGCAGCAGCGGCGCGGCCAGCAGCCCGGCGGCCACGGTGAGCAGGATGAAGGTCCAGTCCACGGAGGCGGCGATGGACGTCGACAGCCGGGAGATGTCCTGGTTCTGGGCCCAGTGGTCGACGGTCAGGTGGGAGAAGTACTCCTTGAACGCCAGCTGGTCGACGCACTGCAGCAGCAGGTATGCGGTCACCAGCGGCGGCACCAGGCGTGAGGCCCTCGGCCGTCGCAGGGCGAGCCACGCCAGCCCTGCGACGGCGGTGGCCACGACCAGCTCCTCGCCCAGCAGGAACGGCAGCGTGAAGGGCAGGCGGAGCAGGTCGGCTGCGCTCGCGAGGCTGATCCCCCGCTTGCCCGGCGGCAGCGCCAGGTACAGCACTGAGAAGTTGGCGACCCGGATCAGCAGCGCCAGGAGCATCTGGGCCACCAGGACGTAGACCGCCTCGACGAGGGCCTTGGGCGGCGCCGAGGCCGGAGCGGTCACTTGGAGTATTTCAGCGCGCTCTTCAGGGCGGCGGCGTGGCCCCACTCGGTGCCCATGTTGTCGTCGGTGATCACCGCCCGCTTGCCCATCCGACGCATCAGTGAGCGCCGACCCTCCATGTACTGCTTGCGGCCCCTGCGGCGGCTCACGCCGTCCAGCCGCCGCACCACGGCGTCCAGCCGCCTGCGATGGCGGCCCTTGGTCAGGTCGAACACCGGCTTGCCGTCGATCTCGTACCGCTCGAGCACCGAGCGCCACCGCCGCTTGTCCATGTCGAAGGGCGTGTCGCTGACCGCCAGGTTGTTCCAGATACGCACGGCGTGGGGGAACACCTTGAGCCCCGTGGCGTAGGCCCG
>PVBE011039629.1_pt1 | contig 15130 bp, 14 predicted proteins | sample 1631181 | NCBI WGS metagenome assembly PVBE01 (sample SAMN08397723, study PRJNA350692) | Marine metagenome, whole genome shotgun sequencing project. | isolation source: water | place: Pacific Ocean | collected 2012-04 | reverse complement strand
TTCATATTTTCGTGAGTTGGGTGCGTACAATCTCCAGTTAGAGAATCTTACTGACTATGGCAGTGGATATGATACACCGGCTGGCGGCAACATGTCGTTTCGTAAATCTGCTCTAGCAGAGGTTGGTCCGTTTGATCCTGCGCTTGGTAGAGAGGCAAATATTTTCCTCGCGGGGGAGGAATTCGACCTTTCCTGGAAATTGCTCGACAATGGTTGGCGAACGATATACAACCCAAAGGCCTTGGCTAAGCATCTTGTGCTGCCAGAGCGACTCAAAGTCAGCTTCTTTCGAAAGAGATTCAAGGCCAACGTATTAACCGGACGTCTTTTAGCCCAGAGAGGTTATGCGACATTAAGCCTGCGAAAGAATATGCGGCGCGCTTTTGGCAGTCTCCTGAGGGACGTTGGACGTTGTATTTGGGCGAGCGGTGCTGGGGACAAATTGTATTATGCCCTCAGGGTAGAGGCACACCTTTTTTCTGTAATCTTGCTTCTACAGCACTCTACAGCCCAAGGTGATTTTGGGAGTCAACAATAGGAGCGATGTAATGTTTGAGCCCAACATACCGTTGCTGATGGATCTGATAACCCCGGACGACTTGGTTTTGGATGTTGGGGGTTGGGTTAAGCCCTTCAATCGGGCCGACTATGTGTTAGATATTCAGCCCTACGAGACACGAGGGTGGCTTGGAAATGATGGGCCTAGTCCGGAATGTTTCACTAAAGAGACTTGGATCGTGCAAGACATTTGTGGACCAGAGCCCCTGCCGTTTCCCGACGGTATGTTTGACTATGTAGTCTGTTCGCATACTCTGGAAGATTGTCGTGATCCTGTTATTCTTTGCTCTGAAATGAATCGTATTGGCAAGAGGGGTTACATCGAAGTACCTTCTAGACGTCTGGAGAGTACTATGGGAGTTGCGTCAAAGATGTATTGTGGATACTCTCACCATCGTTGGTTGGTTGAGATAAATCATGATGAGATAATATTTGTGTTTAAGCCTCATATGATGCATGAGCACTGGAAATACCATTTGCCTGCCAGATCTTTACTGAGAATGAATGAATATGACAAGATATCCTGTATGTTTTGGGAAGGAGAATTTTCGTTTCGGGAAAAGGCTCTGATTCACCCAGAAGATCAGGTGAGGGATTTGGATGATTTTGTCAAAGCACAGGATATCTACTCTCCTTTGAAATATAAGCTCTCTGAGTTTCGAGATAAGGCGAGACAATCATTTCTCGGTGATTCGATTGCGAGATTGTTGCAATGGAGGTAAAGACTGCTCCATCTTCCTCGACCCGGTTGCTCTATTTCCAACAAAACTTGGCATTTGGTTTGACCGAACAATATCTGTATGATCTCGTAAGATGGAGCAATCAGCAATACAGAGTACATCTTGTCTTCCCCGATGCTCCAGAGTTAGAATCGTTTCAACAATTGAAGGACGAAGGCGTATGCCTGTATAGCCTACCGTCCGATATGTTTGTGGGCAATAGCGTACGGGCAATTCTTGCATTCTCCCATGTCTTTCAGCGCATTGATCCTGACCTAATCCATTATAACGATCCATCTATCTCTGGCATCCTGGCTGGTAGAGTAAGGAGACATCCAGCCCTGGTAGTGACTCATCATACGCCAGAATTGGATCGAGGTTACAACTGGCGGGGGCGCCTTCTTGAACGGCTTGCTTTCGCCAGATGTGAACCACATGTGATCTTTACCTCTGAAAATGACCGCAGAACTGGGATTGAGAAAGATGGTATTCAAGCGGAGCAAAGTGCAGTTATCCCTTACGGAGTTGACTTGGAAGCCTTTGAAGAATCCTTCGACAAGACGGAAATATGCCAGGAGTTGAACATTCCGCTTGAACATCGCATTGTAGGAAATGTTGCTCGACTCGTAGAACAAAAAGGACATGACTATCTTATCGCAGCAGCCGAGATCGTGTTGTCCAATTTCAAAGAGGTAACCTTTGTGGTCGTGGGAGATGGACATATCCGGGAAAATTTGGCCAGCAAAGTTGCGCATGCCGGCCTCTCTGGGCGCTTCGTTTTTGCAGGGCAGCGCTCGGATGTCCCTAGGCTACTGAGCGCATTTGACGTATTTGTGATGCCCTCCCTGTTTGAAGGATTGTGCATGGCCGTGTTGGAAGCGCTAGCGGCTGGCGTTCCCGTTGTGGCTACTCCTGTGGGCGGTATCCCATCCAGCGTGGTTGACGGTGAAACTGGGACATTGGTGCCGCCCCGGGACGCAAGAGCATTGGCCGAGTCTATCCTCTGGATGCTGGACCACCCGGAGGAAGCGCGTTATATGGGTATGAGGGGTAGGCAGCGCGTAGAAGAGCAATTCACTGTGCAAGCTATGGTTGTGGGAACCGAGGCCGTTTATGAACGGCTGTTGTCTCGGCGCAACAGCCAGGGTGGGCTCGTGTGAAAATTAATTCACCGGTCAGTGTTGTCATTGCTACTCACAATCGGGCCAGTTTCATTGGTAAAGCGATCCATAGCGTGCTACGGCAGACAGCACCAGACATGGAAATCATCGTTGTGGACGACGGCTCGGTGGACTCGACGCCAAGAGTACTTGCTCAGTTTGGTAATCATATATCTATCATTCGGCAGCCTAATCAAGGTCGCTCTGCTGCCCGCAATGTCGGCGTAAGACATGCCAGTGGTGACATCATTGCTTTTCTCGATTCCGATGATATCTGGCTTCCGAACAAGTTGGCTCAGCAATGCTCTATGTTCGCAGGACGCCCGGAGGTGGGTTTGGTGCAAACTCTTTCGGATGTGATTGACGAGAATGGAATCCAGTTGCACGAGAAAACCCGACTCCGCCAAAAGCTCTATAGGCGCGCGTTAAAGCGGGGTTATACATACGAAGGTATGAGTGAGGAGTGCATCATGTTCCTCTCTACTGTGGCTGTGCGCCGTGAGTGCTGGGACAGAGTTGGACCAATGGATACAAACATGCCAGCCTTCGAGGATTGGGATTGGTATCTACGAGTAGCCCTGGATACTGAGATCGCTACTATTCCTGAGACTCTGGTGCATTTCCGGCAGCACGCCGGGAATACAACTGCGCAAGAATTCTTCGAAGGTCGGGTAAAGACTTGCCGAAAGCATCTCGCTTTATTGGACGAGTGGTCGTACTCATCGCGGAGGGAGCGGGCGCGCCGCAACTTCTATATGCAAATGGTAGCTGCGCATTACGTTCATGGCAGCTCGGAGAGTGCGGGACAATGGATGCGTCAAGCTGTGCGCACTGATCCAACCGTGCTGTTACGCCCCTCACATCTGCGCTATGCCCTGGCGATGTGCGTCCCCGGTAATATTCTCAATGGTATGCGCAAGTTCAGGCGCCAGTCATCCCACGGAGTCAGAAACGGCTCATCCTGAGCGGATTATCCCTGCCGAAACACCGCCAGGGATCGTGGCGCTGCATCTAAAGCGCTATCAATTTGCCCGTAAGTACATTATCGGCAAGCATGTTCTGGATGTGGCTTGCGGAGTGGGTTACGGGTCGCTTCATCTGGCCGATGTTTGCAGACAGGTGGTAGGAGCAGACATTGATTGGGTGGCGGTGGATTATGCGCGGCGTCGGTATGGTGGCCGGGATAATCTGGATTTCGTGCAGGTTGATGCGATGCGCACAGGCTTTGCAGAATCTCGGTTTGATGCAGTCTGTTCATTTGAGACTATAGAACATGTGTACGATGCGGGAATGATTCTGAGTGAAATCAAACGTGTGCTCAAGCCGGAGGGTGTGTTAATTGTCTCAACCCCTCGGGCGGCGCACAGCAATTCGCGCCCAGCCAATCCTTTTCATCAACAGGAATGGAGCCCTGCGGATTTCAAGCGGCTGCTCAGCAGTTTCTTTCACAATGTGGAGATCTTCGGGCAGTTTCGCCGTGAGACAGGCGCCGCCCGTTGGCTGAAGCGGTTGGATGTGCTGAAAGTGCGCAGTTGGCTCGTTCCTCTTTGGCTGACGCGCCAGGCAGCGAAAGCTGCCGGCGTGCGCACGATGGCGGACCTGCATATGGAGGATGTCTTCATCCGCAGCGGCGATTTGCGCCGGGCCAGCGAGATTGTGGCGGTTGCCAGCGATGAGAACTATCGAATCTGAAGGTTGGGGCGCAGTATGGCAGCGGGACATGGCCTCCTATGACCCCGACAGCACGTTGGCCGCGGTTGATGAAGAGCGTGCAGGCGTGCGTTGTGAAAAGATCACCGCGTACTTGGAGAATCATCTTGGCGAATTGTCTGGAAAACGTACAATAGAGATTGGATGTGGTGGCGCTATCTATAGCATGATATTCGGCCGGCTCGGCGCGCGCGCCACGATGTTGGATTACAGTCCTGATGCCCTCACCCTCGCTGAGCGCAATCTTGGTGCACTGAATCTGGATGGCAAATTGCTCCAGGCTGACGCGTTCAATCTTCCGTTGGAGTTGCATGGCCGGTTTGATGTTGCCATGTCATTCGGTACGGTGGAACATTATCGCTACCCACGGCGGCTGGCGATCTGTAAGTCTCATGTTGAGCTGCTTCGGCCCGGCGGCGTGGCAATAATCAGCACTCCCAACATTCTCTTTTTGCCGCACGAGATTCTCAAAGTGTTGCTAACCGCACGCGGAAAGTGGTTCTTGGGATACGAAGGCAGTTTCTCGCGTCGCGAGCTGCACAGAGTGGGCCGGGAACTGGGATTGCTGGATATTCGTATCGTCGGTTCTTCGTGGAGGACGGATCTACGCCGTTATATGCGAATTGTGCGTGAGACGCACACGTTTCGCAGATGGTTCCCCAACTTCCGCTACCTTTCTAGTGCTACCGAGGTACCCCCTCAATCGCACCACTGGCTTGATGATCATCTGGGTCATGATATCGTCTTGCTGGGTACGAAACCAAGCGTGGGATGAGCTTATGCGTATCGTTTACACTGTACTTAATGGCCACCTCGCTGGTGGCCAGGTAATTTGCGGAAAGATAATGCTTGCGGCCAGGGATGCTGGGCATGAGGTATGCCTTGTCAGCCCTTCGCGAGGGGAATTCATTGAAATGATGGAGACCAAATCCGTGCCGACTGTATTAATGCCTATGGAGCGGACGTTTCATTTGCACCGCGCGTGGCAATTTGCACGATTTCTCAAAACGTGGCGCGCTGATATGGTGCATTCTCATGCAGCTGTCACTGGTGCCATACTTGCTCGACTAGGCGCAAAACTGGCCGGTGTGCCGCTGATAAGTCATGTTCATATTGAAAACAAGTTTAGCGATGTGCCCTGGATACGTAAGATTCAGGTATGGCTAGATAACTTAACGGCATCCTTAGCCGCCGAGTTAGTGGCTATCTCTGAGCACACTCGCCGGAGCTTAATTGATCAGGGTATATCATCGCAAGATATCCGCGTGATACGCAATGGGGTCAGCGTTGACGAGTGCGTAAATGGCCAATCGGCTGAGTTGGCGCGGGCTTCACTCGGGATTGAAAGTGCCGGTCCTCTCGTAGGAACCGTGGCACGGTTGTGTCCGGTCAAAGGGCAGAGGGAGTTCATTCTGGCAGCATCTCAGGTTCATAATCACTTCCTAAACGCTAAGTTTGTAATTGTTGGGGATGACCTAGAATTCAATGGGGAATATCGTTTTGCTTTGGAGAAGTTGGCCGGGCAGTTGGGCACGGCCGATTTTGTCGACTTCACCGGCTATAAACCTGACGCCGCCATGCTAATGTATGCATTTGATCTCTTTGTGCTTCCATCGTGGATTGAAGGACTACCGGTGACAATTATGGAAGCCATGGCGGCAGGTAAGCCAGTGATTGCGACTCCAGTGGGTGGTGTGCCTGAATTAGTGCTTGACGGTGAGACCGGGTTGTTGGTGCCGCCGCGCGATCCTAATCGCTTGGCCAAAGCCATTACGAATCTGTTGCAACATCCTGAAGAGGCTAAGAGTATGGGTAATAGAGGCCGTGAACGGGTGCGGAGAGGGTTTTCTCAGGAAAAGATGTTGGATGAAACAATGGCTCTGTACAGATATTATGGGTTTTCGAGATCAACTACTTAGTCTGGCTAGGACAGTACCATTGAAGCTGCAGTGGGTGTTTCTACCTCGATAAATCACTTGGCTTACCCCATTTCGTTTTTCGCCGGATTGATTGACTGAAGATGCGCATTGGAATTGACGCCATACATATTTCCCGCAATCGAAAGGGTGTTGGGAGAGTGGAACGAAGCATTATCCGTAATCTTGCACGGATGCCACATGATCATCAGTATGTCGTGTTTTTGAATAGTGATCACACTTCACTAAGGCTGAAAACTTCCGTATCTGTTACTTATGCTTTCGCCCATGCTCGTAATCTTCTCGCGTGGGAGCAGTTCCAATTGCCGCGTCTTTCGCGCCGCTACGAGGTGGACTGTATGCTATCTCTCTCCGACCGTATTCCTTGGGCTCGTGACGGCAATGTACTGATGTATCTATTCGAGATTCCGGACTATCGTGTAAATATGGCGTTGGCTGCTGGCGGTGTCGGTGTTTATCAACGTGCAAGCGATTTTATAACTCGGATGCAATTTCCTTATTCTTTAAAGCGCGTAAGACATATCGCTGTAGCCTCTAGCTCTACCGGTAATGACTTACGAAACCACTACCATGTTCCAGAAAGGAAGATTACAGTTGTGCCCGCTGCTGCGGATTCCCAATTCGGGCCACAGCTCGATCCCGCACGCCGGCTCAAGACGCGTGAGAGTTATTCCGCTTCGGCTGGTTATGTTTTGCATTTTGCAACTGGAGATCTTCGTGACAACACTGCGGTGGCGCTGCAGGCTTTCGCACGGGCTCGTATCCCCAGTACGACGAAGATGGTGTTGGCGGGCTGCGCATCTTCTGTCATTGATAAGCTGAAGGATGACATTATTACTATGCAGTTGTCCGAGCGCGTACTTCTCGTGGGTTATTTGGATGAAAGGGGATTGGTGGAGTTGTATCAGGCGGCTTCGGCTTACTTAGATCCATCCCTTTATGAAGGCTTCGGTTTGCAGGTTCTGGAGGCAATGGCATGCGGCGTGCCGGTGGTATGTTCCAACACAACATCGCTGCCGGAAATAGTGGGGGATGCTGCCATCACCGGTGACCCTGATGACCCGGCAGCTTTTTCAGCTGGCTTGGAAGCGGTTTTAAATCACCCGGATCGGCACGCGATCATGCGAACTGCCGGCCTCAGGCAGGCGGGCAATTTCTCTTGGCAGCGCACAACGGGGGAACTGATTCGCCTTTGCGAGCTTGCTGTGGCACGATAGGATTCTTGTGAACGACACTGCCAAGCCGGTCCGTGTTGCGTTGCTGACCGAAATCATCTCGCCTTATCGTATACCTCTGCTTAACGATCTATCTTCAGATCAGCGTGTTGAACTGGAGGTTATCTTTTTTTCTGAGACTGAGGAGCGCAGGAAATGGCGCATTCCCTGGGAGAAAATACGCTTCCATAATCGCGTATTGCCTGGTCTGCTGATTGCACGGCGTTATCAAGGTGGTCCAGTGTTTTTCAATCCCGGTATCGTAACTGCGCTGTGGTCAGGTAAATATCAAGCTGTCATCTGTTTCGGTTACCACCACCCTACGATATGGTTGGCGCTGATATGGTGTTGGTTTTCACGTGCGCGCGCTCTGCTGTGGAGCGAGAGCACGCATCGAGACGCACGCTCATATAATGTGTTTGTTGATTGGCTCAAGCGGCGTCTGTTGCGACGTTTCGATGGGTTTGTAGCTGCTGGGAAGAGCCAGGCTGCATACCTGGGCGATCTTGGCGCACCTTCGGAGAAAATATGGGTTGCGCCGGATGCGGTTGACTCGGACTTTTTCACGAGTGAGTCCAACATTTATCATGGCCGAAAGCATGAAACGAAGCGGTCCCTCGGCGTCGAGGGGTGTGTGATATTGTATGTTGGCCGGTTGCTTGATGCAAAAGGGATCCCCGAATTATTAGATGCGTTTGAGCAGGTAGTGTTCCAGCAGCATGCGACCTTGTTTCTTGTTGGCGATGGCCCTGATCGGGATCGCTATCAGCAATCTTGCCGTGAACGTCAACTGAAATCTGTGCGCTTCGAAGGTTTTTGCCCGCAGGAAGATCTGCCGCGTTACTACGGCATTGCCGATGTATTTGTTTTTCCGACCCGTAGCGATCCATGGGGGCTGGTTCTGAATGAGGCGATGTGCGCTGGTCTTCCTGTAATATGCTCGACGGCAGCCGGGGCGGCTGCAGACTTAGTGAAGCCCGGACGTAATGGCCTACTGCATGATCCGGGAGATGTTGAAACCATTGTGGAGCACCTGTTGAAATTGCTGGGCAACGGTGGATTGCGGCGGAGAATGGGGATCTCTTCGCGGAAAATAATATTAGGTTTCAGTCCGCGCAAGATGGCACAGGGTTTTGCGGAGGCAGTGTTGGATTTGCCTAACAAGGCTTATACAGGTTTTGAAGCACATTGAGGTGAGCATGTCGCGGGGCATGCGATGGGTGGTTATTGCTGCGCTAATGTTTTTGATGCTGACGAGTACTCGTGTTGGTCCTATGGCAATAATTCTGCGTTATCTGCGTTGGGTTCCGCTGTTCTTTCTTGGATTAGCCGCTCTGTTGATCGCTGTGCGGAACCGTGCTTTGCCGCGGCCATTGAATAAGGCAGATGCAGTCATGCTAGGATTTGTTGCCCTCGCTCTACTTTCTAGCCTGCACTCTATAGATCCTGAAATCACACTCCTAAGAGGGCTATCTGTTCTCCTGATGTATGGAGCTGTTTTCTGGGGGGTGTGGGTTTATGCGGATGAATTCGGTGCTGACGAGGTCGTCCGCATTATTGTTGCTACCGCTGCGATTGTCTTTGGCCTGCATATAGCATTCGGGCTTCTTGATCCGGGTGGCTCAATGCCATATCACGGTAGGTTTAGAGGTTGGGCGCATAATCCGGGAACACCGGGCGGACAGGTTGCGCTTCTGTTGCCGCTAGCACTCTGGTTAGCTTTGAAGCGTTCACGTTGGCAGCACTGGTTGTTAGTGGGTGCAATGTTGTTGATCCTGATTCTCTCTCAGACCCGTTCTGAGTTCGCTGCGGCGGGAGTTGGCAGTTTTTATTTGTTGTGGCGGGCTTTGCCTAGGCGAAGATGGTTGGTGTTAGCGTCAGTTTTGATAGTTCTGGTGATTGGATTTGCTTGGGTAGTGCAATTTCAGAGTACAAATCGAGTTTAAAACAATCTCCAAAGCAATTGTTTTTGGGTATTAAAGATACATATAGCAAAGGAGGGACATATAAATTTCTTCAAGAAAAACATAGACTTACACCAGAAAAAATTGTAGAGGATATCCTATTAAATATTAAATAATCCAAATGAGCAACAAAGAAAAATATCAAGATATATTTGTTAATTCCTTGGCATTAGAAAAAAGTAAATTTAATGAAAATATAAAATATAATGAAGTTCCTGAATGGGACTCTATTGGACATATGACTTTGATGTCTGGTCTAGAAGAAGGCTTTGGTATTACTATGGAAACTGATGATGTGGTGGATTTTAGCTCTTATAAAAAGGGAATTGAAATTTTAAAAAAATATAAAGTTTTTTAAATTTATAATTTTAAAATATTCATTAGTAGAAAAAAAATACCCCTTATTTATATGCTAGCAGATTAGCTAATTAACTCGCATCGTGTATCAGCAAAATATCTTGCAAACTTTTTTTTTGCTGTCTTAAAATCAGAGGGACAAATTGTTGTCCAAACAAAATCACCTTTACGTTCCTCTTCGCAAAACCCCAACTGTTGAAGAAGTTGACGCACACTAGAATTATCCTTTCGTACAGGACCTTGAAATTCTGAAACTGACAAGTGTTCAAAGACGATATCCAGCATCATTATCTGCATAGCATAGCCCAATAATTTATGTTTGACTTGAGAATCTCCACTATACATACCACCGGTAAGTTGTTTCTGAAGCTCAAGAGGTCCTTCACCCTTAATGGTTACATAACCTGTACGTACCCCTTTATACAATACCACCCAGTGCGCTTGATCAAATCGTTCTTTAATATTCCGATACCAGATTCGCTGTTGATGAGAAGTAACATAAGAATTATCTACCATCATTAGATTTATCTGTGGATTGTTTCGCCAGCGGCGCAAAATAAGCAGATCAGCACGTGTCACAGGATGCAATTCAATGCCATATCCCTTAAAGGCCATATCACGAACGGATTTTTTTTTATTCAACGGCACCATTCTCATTATTTTATTCGATTTAAAATGCCTCCAAGAATAGTTTAAATCTTAAATGAACCAATTAGCATGGTTTTCAGTTAAATATTTTTTTATAGTCATTCTAAAATATAACTTGGTATATATTTAATATGTTTTTTTAGTTCATTCCAAGGTTTTAACAAGTGTTCTTCTTTTTTTGTTATTAAGTCGTTAAATTCGATATAAATAAATTCGTGTAAACACCGATCAATTGCCCTAGTGGATTCTATTGAATTATATTTCTGAGGAAAATATTTACCTAAATGGTCGCGAATATGGAGTACAGAACTATCGCAATTCGGATATATATCAACGAAAACTTTCCTCATTAGTTTGGGTATTTCTCTGATCGACATTGTAGGATGGGCCCAAAAATTACCCAATGTTTTAAGTCCATGTTTTTCTCTTTTTAAATCTAAAGGTGTTCCAGGAACGACCTGCAAGGCATGTAAATCTAAAACGGTAAAATTTCGACTAATAATAAAATTAGTCGAATTTTTGATCGTGTGTTCAGTCTCACCTGGAAAACCAAAAATAAACGAGGCCCACACATCTATGCTATTTTTTTTAAGTTTTTCTAAAACTTCCGGTAAACTCTTCTCAAGATTGAAATTTTTACCCATTGCCTTGAGAATACTTTGATCTCCTGATTCAACACCAAAATAAATAGCAGTAAAACCCGCCTTAACCATCAAATCAATCATATCCGGATGTTTATGTAAAATATCGATTCTCGCGTATCCCACCAGATCCATATTGAGATTGGCTTCAATTATTAACTCTAAGGTTCTACGACATTTTTTGGGAGGAGCTAAAAATTCAGCTCCAGTAAAATTTACTTTGTTGTAGCCAAGACTCTTAAGATTAACTAATTCTTTAACAATTCTTTCAGAGCTTTTTTGTCTGTGAGTATTGAGAGTATGATATGAACAAAAGGCACACCTAAATACACAACCTCGTCGCTCTTCAACTGATACTCTGGTTGGAAGAGGATGGGTAGTGTAATAGTTATCATTAAAATCATATCTTTTTAATAGACTCCAATCTGGTAAAAAGAGTGAATCAAGATCAGGAATGAATTTTTTTAGAATATAAAATGACCTCCCGCTTTTGGTAAGCTTTAACTCAAAATCATTTGGGATTTTTGATTTTAAAAGATCATCGATATAATTTCCAATATAATCAATATCGCCATAACAAAAACAGAAAATATTATTAAGCTTTTCATATACATTGTCGCCCCAGACTAGCAATCCTTGGCCACCTAAAATAATTTTTATGTCTTTATCTCTTTGGTGAAAAAAATTTATTACTTTCTGAAGATGATTCATATCCCAAAAAAAAGTCGTGGATATGCATATAAATTTTATACCTGAATTGATTTCTCTCTCTAATTTATCCTTGTATTTATCAATAATATCTTCATCGTCATATACAACAAAATCGATACCATAACGGTCAAGTGAAGTCGCCAATACTACACTTGTTAAACTTAATTCCATATCTGTATCAGAAAAATTAGACGCCCTTTTGTTAGATGTACCATTTTGTAAATAACGGTTGATATCTTGAACATTTGAGTCTAATAACCTACGAAAAGCGTTTTTTGTGGCTTTCGTATAGTCGTCAGAGACAATGTCTAAACTGGCGTCTCCTCCACGTTCGATTAACAGTAAACATGAGGGCATTTGATTTTTAAACTTTTCAATTTTTTTCTATATTTAACTACCATCATTTACCACACAATCAACTTTTATCATCAGTCTACATCTCGAGACAATGTATACACCAATTTTCGATGGGACATTTAGAATATTTATAACTTTCATTTATCGAACAGTAAAGAATAAAATATTTTCTGGTATTGATTGATGTTTACTAATATTTATAAGGTTAGATTATATTTTTTAATAGCATAAAAATATGAAAAATAAATAATTATTTAATTGATAGTCATAAATGACAATATGTATAATACCAGCTAGATCAGGTAGCAAACGAGTTAAAAATAAAAACATAAAACTTTTTGCTGGAAAACCAATAATTAGTTATGCAATCCAATTGGCAAAATCTTGCGGTTTATTTGAAAAAATTGTTGTATCTACTGATAGTTACAAAATATCAAAGATTGCAAAAAAATATGGTGCAGAAGTTCCTTTTTTAAGATCTAAAAAATTAGCGAATGATTTTACCCCAACCTCGGATGTTTTGATTGATTGTATAAATAAAATCTCATCACAAAATACTAAATATCATTTTTGCATATATCCCTGTACCACACTTATTTATAAAAAAGACTTAATAAATTCATTTAAAAAAATGAAAAAAAATGATTTTGATCAATTAACCGCAGTTTCTGACTATAATTTTTCTCCATATCGTGCTTATAAGTTTGTTGGAAAAAATAGAATTGAATGGAATTTTAAAAAATTTGCTCATATGAGAACTCAGAATGTTCCTAAATTATGTCATGATACTGGATCTTTTTACATTTTTAAGACCATAAGTTTACTGAGATATAATAGATATATGCCCAAAAAAACTACGTATTATTTTATAGACAAATCAAGAGCCATTGATGTTAATACTAAATCCGATTTCAAGTTTGCTGAATTTATTTTTAAATTTAGGAAACAAAAAAAATTATAAAATTATGAATAGAGATTTTGTTAAGAAATATGTTGAAAACATTCCTGTATATTTCGAAGATAAAAAAAAAGATAATCTTAGGATATATAATACTTACAACAGATTACTAAAATTTCTTAAATGTCCATTAATTTCTAAAAATAAAAAACTTTTAGATTTAGGGTCGGGAGATGGAAGTTTTGTTGATGCATGCAAAGATAATAGTGTAGATGCTTTTGCTTTAGATGCTTATTCTCATAAAATTGATTTTGAATTAGATAAGATACCTTTCGAAAGTAATCAATTTGATTTTATCACACTCACCAGTGTCATTGAACATATAAAAAACCCAAAAAATCTTTTGATAGAAATTAGAAGAGTTCTTAAAAAAGATGGACATTTAATAATCACTACACCCAATTTTAAATATTCTTACAAAATTTTTTTTGATGATCCTACACACGTTAAACCCTATACAAATACATCAATTGTAAAAATACTAAATTATTATGGTTTTGAAGTTGTTAAAACTGTTCCTTTCTTAGTAAATAAAGCAACTTGGTTTTGGAAAATGCCGTTTTCATTCTTTTTCGCAAGTATATTGCCTTTCAAAAATCATGATTTTAAAAATATTTTCTTTATACCTAAATTTTTGAGAGGAAAATCAACAGCAATGATTTCTGTTGCGAAGAAAATTGTATTTGATGTTTAAAATTGAATCTAATAAAAAAGAAACAAATATAAAAAAAATTGTTTGTATTTTCTTAAAACATATTGACAACATTTTTTTTGAAAATTCTATTAAGATAAATTAAAAATAGAAATTGTACACGAAATTATCCAAAATCATAATTATGAAATTTTTTTTATTTTTAATATATTTTTTAATTGAAGAAATAAAATTAAATTTAAAAAGATTAAAATTTATATACAATTTTTTTAAGGAATTTAGTATACCTTGATATCTCCTTTATTTAGTTAATAATTCTTTTATAGGAAGTAAAGATAAAGTTTTTAGAAATTATATACATAGAAATTCAAAAAAAGAAAGATCAAAACAGTTCCAAAAATTCAAATAATAAAAATGTATTAATTCCGTGTATTATTAACCATCCAATTTATATAACATCCGATATTATTATTGCTAAAAATCTTATGGAAATATTTAATGCTAACGGCATAGCTCTATTAAATAATTATAACTTGAAAAATATAATTTTATATAAAAGTTTTGGAATTAAAAAAATAATTATTCTAGGAAATTCAAATATTATTACTAGATTAATCTATTTCATAAAAGCATATATAATAATTAGATCTTTCAAAAATATGGATGAATTTATAAAATTCAATATAAACAATATAGATATAGGTAAGATTGTATATGATCATTATTTAAGATTTTCAGGAAAGGGCACAACAAATGAATTTAAAGGAAAATTTTATATCTATCTAGCAAAATGCTTGTTAATTTATTATCAAATAAACAAATATTTAAAAAAATATAATATCCTCGCCTCCGTCCAAACTGAAAAGCAATTCATACCTGGGTCTATTATTTTTCAAAGTGCTTTAATAAATGGTATAAATGTACATTCAAGATCGGGACCTCATAATAAATTTACAGTAAAGAAGTACAGTAATATTAATGAGAGATATACAAATAGAGATCGTTTCTCAAAAAAATTAATTGATTTAGTAGTCAAGAATAAGAATATAAGCAAGGAAGCAATTCGAATAGGAGGCGAAATGGTAAAGAATAGATTTGGAGGCGCACCAGGATATCAGGTGTACAACGAACTTTACCTTCTCCCAGAATTTGCAAAAGGAAAAAAAATTAGAAAGAATGATAAAAAAAATATTAGCAAAGAAGATCTGTGTAAGAGATTAGGATGGAGTCCCGATTCATCAATAGGAGTTATATTTTCGTCAGATTTGACCGATGGAGTGTTTGATTCATCTTGGGCGCTGTTTAGGGATAGACTAACATGGTTAAGAGAAAGTTTACTCGAAATAAAAAAAATTAATAATATAAATGGGCTAGTTAAACCTCATCCAAACGATGTAATAAATAATGTTATTATAAACACGCTATCCGAATATGAAAAAATTTGTTCAAATCACGATCATGTTAAAATGTTTCCCGATGATATAGCTATCGATTCTATACCAAAAATTATAGATGTAGCAGTTACACAATATGGTACTGCGGCT
>PVBE011662707.1_pt1 | contig 15132 bp, 19 predicted proteins | sample 1631181 | NCBI WGS metagenome assembly PVBE01 (sample SAMN08397723, study PRJNA350692) | Marine metagenome, whole genome shotgun sequencing project. | isolation source: water | place: Pacific Ocean | collected 2012-04 | reverse complement strand
GGCGAGGCGGCGCAGGCTTACTTCGCCTCGCTGTGCGCGGCTACCCCGCGGCTCGCCAGCTACCACGCGCGGCGGATCCTGCTGCTGCGAGAGCGCTACACCACCGGCGACCTGTGCGAGGCGCTGCGTCACGCTCGGGCCAGGACGCACGACAGTCGGGTGAGGCGCATCACCCGATGATGCCTACACCGTGGAGGTCGCGCCAATCTGCTGGAGGTGGCATGGTCCTGGGCCATGTCGGCCCTCCTCCGAGTCGCCGCGGTCATCGATGCGACGAACGCGCGCATCGGGCGGTGGGTGGCCTGGCTCTCCCTCGTGATGGTCCTCATCGGGGCATGGAACGCCGTGGCCCGCTACGGCGGACGCTTCGCCGGGGTGAACCTCAGCTCCAACGCCTACATCGAGCTGCAATGGTACCTCTTCAGCGTGCTCTTCCTGTTGGCTGGGGCGTCGACGCTGCGCGACGACAAGCACGTGCGCGTCGACGTGCTCTACGGCCGGCTCTCGGACCGCGGCAAGGCGTGGATCGACCTGTTCGGCTCGGTCCTGTTCCTGCTGCCGTTCTGCGCCTTCGCGTTGTGGGTGACGTGGCCGGCAGTCGCCGAGTCCTGGCGCGTCCGTGAGATCTCGCCGGACCCCGGCGGATTGCCGCGCTACCCGATCAAGACGGTGATCCTGGTGTGCTTCGTCCTGCTGATGCTGCAGGGCCTGTCGCAGACCGTGAAGCACCTGGCGCGCGTGCTCGGTCGCGAGGTCGAGGCGCCACCGTGAGCGGAGACTGGCTCGGGCCGCTCATGTTCGCGGTCGCCTTCGTGCTCATCTTCACCGGGTACCCGGTGGCGTTTGCCCTGGGCGGGACGGCGCTGGGCTTCGCGGCGATCGGCGTCGGGGCGGGGTACTTCGACTGGGCGCTGATGAACGCGCTGCCCGAGCGGGTCTTCGGCATCATGTCGAATTACATCCTGCTCGCGGTGCCCTTCTTCATCTTCATGGGCACGATGCTCGAGCGCTCGAAGCTCGCCGAGGACCTGCTGCGGACCATCGGGTTGCTCTTCGGACGCTTCCGCGGCGGGCTCGCGCTGGCGGTGGTCTTCGTCGGCGCCTTGCTCGCGGCGGCGACCGGCGTGGTCGGGGCGTCGGTGGTGGCGATGGGGCTCATCTCGATGCCCGTGATGCTGCGCTACGGCTACGACCAGTCCTTCGCGTGCGGGGTGATCACCGCCTCGGGCACGCTGGGGCAGATCATCCCGCCCAGCGTGGTGCTGGTGGTGCTGGCCGACCAGCTCGGCGTGTCGGTCGGCGACCTCTTCGTGGGCGCGCTCACGCCCGGTGTGATGCTCGCGCTGATGTTCGCGGTCTACGTGGTCTTCGTCGCCTGGCGCCGGCCGGAGAAGGCGCCGGCGCTTCCCGCGGAGGAGCGCGACATTGGCACCCGCGAGCTGCTGACGAAGGTCGTGCTCGTCATGCTGCCGCCGCTGTTCCTGATCCTGCTGGTGCTCGGCAGCATCTTCGCGGGCGTGGCCACTCCGACCGAAGCGGGCGCCCTCGGCGCGTGCGGGGCGATGGTGCTCGCCATCGTGAACCGGCGGATGAGCATGGACGCGCTGCGCGGCACGATGGAGGAGACCACCCGGCTCACGTCGATGGTGATCTTCCTGCTCATCGGGTCGACCGCGTTCGCCCTCGTGTTCCGAGGCCTCTACGGCGACGTCTGGATCGAGCAGCTGCTCACGAGTCTGCCGGGCGGCAAGGTGGGCCTGCTCATCGTGGCGAACCTGACCATCTTCATCCTCGGCTTCTTCATCGACTTCTTCGAGATCGCCTTCATCATCCTGCCGCTGCTGGTCCCGGCGGCGCGCCTGCTCGGCATCGACCTGGTGTGGTTCGGCGTGATGGTGGCGATGAACCTGCAGACGAGCTTCCTGACGCCGCCCTTCGGCTTCTCGCTCTTCTATCTGCGGGGGGTGGCGCCAGAGGAGGTGCCGACGACGGCGATCTACCGCGGGGTGTTGCCATTCATCGCGATCCAGGTGGTCGCGCTGGGGCTCGTGATCGCGTTCCCAGAGCTCGTGACCTGGCTGCTCACGCGCTGAAGCTGAAGCGCGCGTAGGCGAGCTCGGCGCCGGAGAACCACCGGTGGCTGGCCTTCCGGAAGCCCGACCAGTGGTCGTAGATCTTCTTGTAGTCGGCGTTCTTTGCGGCGTTCTCTTCGAGCATCCCCTTGGACGCAGCCGCGGCGGCGTGCATCAGCTCGTCGGAGAAGGGGCGCATCTGGACGCCCGACGCGAGGATGCGCTCGAGGGCCGGCGGGTTGAGGGCGTCGTAGCGGTTCTGCATCGTGACGCCGCTCGAGCGCGCGGCGGCCGTGAACGCGGCCTGGTGCGCGGCGGGGAGCTTCGCCCACGCCTTCCGGTTGACGTAGAGCGACAGCGAGGCGCCGGGCTCCCACCAGCCGGGGTAGTAGTAGTTCTTCGCGACCTTGTGGAAGCCGAGCTTCTCGTCGTCTGCGGGCCCGACCCACTCGGTGGCGTCAATGGCGCCGCGCTCGAGCGCCGGATAGATCTCGCCGCCGGCGATGACCTGCACCGAGACGCCGAGTCGGCTCATCACCTCGCCGCCCATGCCGGGGATGCGCATCTTCAGGCCCTGGAGATCCGTGGGGCCGCCGATCTCGCGCTTGAACCAGCCGCCCATCTGCACGCCGGTGTTGCCGGCCGGCATGGTGGTGATCCCGAAGTCGGTCATGATGCCGTTGATGAGCTCGAGGCCGCCGGCCTCGCAGAGCCACGCGTTCTGCTGACGCGCGGTCAGCCCGAACGGGACGCAGGTGTCGAACGCGAGGGCCGGGTGCTTGCCGGTGTAGTAGTAGCTGCACGTCTGGCCGATCTGGACGGTGCCGCGCTGCACGGCGTCCATCACCTGCAGGCCTGGGACGAGCTCGCCGGCGGGATGGACGCGCACATCGAACGCGCCGCCGGTCATCTCCTTGAGCGTCTTCGAGAACACCTCGGCGCACCCGAAGATGGTGTCGAGCGACCGCGGGAAGCTGGACGCCAAGCGCCAGCGCACCTTTTGTCCGGTGTGCACGGCCGGCCCGCCACCACCGCCACCTTTGCCGCATGCGGCCAGGCCGGTCCCAGCCGCCGCCGCGGTCGCCGCCGTCTTCAGGAAGTCGCGCCGCTCCATCGCCTTCGTCCTCCTCGCCTGCTCGCTACGCTCGCTGTTTGCCTACTCGCGCCCGGGGCTGGGGTCGCTCTCGCGGAAGTCTCGCACGTTGTCGTCGCTGTCGATGTGGCGCCTGTCACGGCTGAGGCTGTCGTCGTCGCCGACGTCCGGCGCTGGCTCACCCTCGCCCGCGAACACCGCGCGGCCGCTGAAGATGCCATATCCCAGCGCGTCGAGGCGCTGATTGCCCCAGCGCACCTGGACCGAGTCGGGTCCGTTCTCCAGGTCGGCCTTCTCGTGCACTTGCGTGGCCACGTCGGCCAGCGCCTGGTTGGCGTCGGGGTGGACGATGACGAAGATCCCGTTCGCGTCGGTCGAGCCCTCGAGAGGGATCACCGCGTAGTCCTCACCGTTTGCGCCGTTGATACCCACGACCTGGAAGCCCTCGAGGTCGGCGTTCGGCGGCCCCCACAGCTCGATGAACGCGTGCAGCTTGTCGTCGCGGCCGGGCCCGTCGTAGCGGACCTCGTTGATGAGGACCACGCCCGGCGGCTCGGCCTCGCGGCAGGCACCGTCTTCGCACATCTCGCGCTCGTCGCACGGCCGCGCCGGGCTCCAGTCACGGCAATAGTCGTCGTCGTGCTCCCCACACTGCTGGACGCCCCCGTCCTGACAGCGATGCTCAAGCCCTTCGCACTCGTCGTCGCAGTCGTCTTCGTCGTCGACGCACATCCCACCGTCGCAGCGCTCGTCGTCGTCGCAGTGGTCGGCGGGCCCCCACTCGAGGCAGGCGTCGTCGTTGTGCTGGCCGCAAGTCTGGGCGCCGAGCTCGTCGCAGCGCCCGGTGCCCTCGACGCACTCGTCCTGGCAGATCGGGACGCACGCGCCCACCTCGCAGAACTCGGCCGGGGCGCAGTCGATGGCGGGTCCCAGGTCGCGACACGGGTCGCCGTCGTAGTCACCGCATTGGCGTAGCGACGGGCCGTCGCAGAGCGTGTCGCCCTCCTGGTCGCATTGGTGCTCGCAGGCCTCCTCGCTCGGCACGCAGCGTCCGCCGTCGCAGCGCTCGATGTCGGCGCAGGGCGTGGTCGGTCCGAACTCGCGGCACCCGTTCCCATCGAAGTCGGCGCAAGTGGCTACGGCGTTGCCGTCGCAGGTGCGGTCACCTTCGCCGCACGCGTCCTCGCACACGGGCATGCACACGCCGCCGTTGCACTCGGTCCCGGCTCGGCAGTGGCTGGTGACCGACCACTCGCGGCACGGATCCTCGTCGTGCTGTCCGCAGCTTCGAACACCGTCGGCGGTGCATTCGGACTGCTGGTCTCGCGGGCAGGCGTCCTCGCAGGGCCGGTCGTCCGGTACGCAGCGGCCGTCGTCGCAGCGCTCGTTCTCGCTGCACGGGACGGGGTCGCCGATCAGTCGGCACCCGTCGTCACCGGCGAAGCAGATCTGCCGCCCGCCCACGCCGCAGGTGGCTTCGTCGGGCGCGCATTCGTGGGCGCAGCCCGCTACGCAGGCGTTGTCTTTGCAAGCGCCGCTCGCGCAGATCCGGGGCGCGCTCCACTCGAAGCAGCCGTCGTCGTTGAGGTCCTCACAGACGATCTCGCGGTTGTCGTCGCAGAGCACGGAGCCCGGAGCGCAGGTCGAGCAGCGTGTCTCGTCCGCCGGCGGTTGGTCGAGTTCGGTGGCGCATCCCCACAAGAGCACCAGCACGAGAAGTCGTCGCATCCGGGGAGTCTACTTGACGGTGCGCACCGGTCGGAAGCCAAGCGTGGCGTCTCGGCCTCTGAGGTCGGCGTCGGCGCGGGTCGCGTGGCGCAGGTCGTCGAGCTTGCTCGCCCACGCGCCGCCCCGAATCACGCGGGTTCGACCATGCATCGTGACCGGGTCGACGGCGCGGCGGCGCGGGTATTTGTGGTGCCCGTCAAAGGTCCACTCCATCACGTTGCCCAGCACGTCGAAGAGGCCCCAGGCGTTGGGTGCGAGCTTCCCGACGGGGTGGGTTGCCCCGCCCGCGTTGGCAGCAAACCACGCGATGGCCGCCGCCTGGCCGTAGCGCGCGCCGCCTGCGCCGGCCCGCGAGAAGTACTCCCACTCCCCCTCGGTCGGCAGCCGGTAGCCCGCACAATCGAGGCCCGTGAACTCGGCGCGCTGGCAGACATAGGCGCCGATGCAGGACGCGTGAGGGGACTCGCAGCCGCCGCCCATCGTGCCGGTGCAGCCCGAGAGCTCGTAGCATGCGGTCAGGTTCTCGGCCTTAGAGAGGCGGTTGAGGTACTCGAGGGTCTCGTAGAAATTGATCCGCTCGACCGGGCAATCGTCGCCGCATTCGGTGAAGTGCGATGGGCTGTACCCGACGAGGCGCGCCCATTCCCCCTGGGTGACCTCGGTCGCCTTCACCAGCAACGCGCGCGTGAGGCTGACCTCGTGACGCCGCTCATTCTTGTAGCGCCCGGTCTCCGAGCGCGGCGATCCGCGCTGGTACTTCCCGGCCTCGATGCGGACGAAGTCGCCCTCTGCGACCGGGAGGTACGACTCGGGCGCCGGCTCCGGCACCAGCACCGGCTTCGGCGGCGGCGCCGGGACGCAATTCTGGCCTTCGGCGACCATCTCCGTCGGGCAGGAGGGCTCACCGGTGCACGCCCGCTTGCGCGCGCTCCAGGTCTGCGCCGGCCAGCAGCACGCGCCCGTCGCGTCGTCCGGGACCATCCCGCCCTCGCAGCCTCCGCGCGCGCAATCCTCGCCATCGTCGCTCGGGATGAACCCCTTCGGGCACTCGGCGGAGCCAACGCAGCGACCCTGCGAGCCGGACCACGCCTGCCCCTCCCAGCAGCACTCCCCCCCGGTGTCCTCGTTGCGGACCTTCCCGGGCGGGCACGCGTGGTCGTTGGGCGGCGCGGCGAGGACGATGGGGAAGAGGAGGGCGGTCAGCACGCGGAGATCCTGCGGGAATGTAGGCGTCGATGCCAAGTCGACGTCCTACTCGGCGGCCGGCCCCTCATCGCGCTGGGCGATTTCGAGCAGCTGCTCCAGCTTGTCCTCGAGGGGCTCACCCCGGTCGTATCCACGTGCGCGAATGAGCGCGAGATTGGCGCGGACCGCAGGGAGGTCGAGACCGGGGACCAGCTCCAGCAGGAGTCGGGCGTCCTTCGCGTCCTGCTCTCTTCGCGGACGCATCGAAAGCACCTTCATCGCCAGCAGCTCTTCGGCGCGCGCGACCGGCAGCACGAGGCCGTCGTCGAGGTCGATGGCCGTCGCGCGCGATGTGGTCTCGTGTTCGAGCCCGGAGCTTGCCAACAGCAGGTCAACGACCACCTGCTCTGGCGAAGAGAGCCGGACGGTCGCCAGACGGCCGACCCCGTCGTGGTCCAGCGTCGCGATGACTTCGTAACCAAGCGCCCGCAGGTCGTAAATGAGTGTCTCCGCGTCCTCGTCGTCGGCGACCGCGACGGCGATGTCGACGTCGCGCGTGGCCCGAGGTTCTGCTCGCGCGCTGACCGCGAGGCCGCCCACGAGCGCGTGCCGCCGACCCATGCGCGCGAGCACACCGTGTACGCCCACGAGCGCCGCGAGGATGTCGTCGACGCTCACCGTCCTGAGCTCAATGGTCTGAGAGCAGCCACTCGCGGTACAGCCGCTCGATCTGCTCCGGCGTGGCGTCCGGGTGTCGCCGTTGCAGGTTGCGGCGCATCATTCGCAGCCCGAGCGCCATGAGCTCACACGCTTGCTGCAGCTTCACCCCGGGGGGGGTCTCCCGCGCTCTACGCAGGTCGTCGGCTTCGAGTCGGTCCACAGGGCGATTCTACTACGCGCTGGAGGGCGTGTCCGATCGCGTGCGTCGTTGACGGCGATGGGTGTGGCGGGCGCGTAAGCCTGCGGGGAGGGCGATGGTCCTCTTGGTGGCCGCTCTCCGGGCGCCACCCTCGGTCGGCTTCGCGGCTGTGCCGCTACGCTCCTACGGGCACGTGTCGTCATCACATCCCCCCGAAGTCGCGCAGGATCGGCACCACGCGGTCGAGCAGCCAGAAGGCCGCGACGGATCCCATCGCGTACGCCACCATTGGGCGCGCCCACCGCAGCTCGCGCAACGCGCGGCCCACGAGCAGCATCGCGAACACGAATGCCAGCTGGCCGATCTCGACCCCTAGATTGAACAGCAGCACGGCGCCCAGGAGCTGGCCGTCGGGCAGCCCCACGCCCACGAGCGCGCCGGCGAAGCCGAACCCGTGGAGCAGACCGCAGACCAGGGCGAAGACCCAGGGCGCGCGGGTGGCCAGCGTCGTGCCTGCCTCGCCGCGGTCCGGGAGCAGCTCGCGGGCCAGCACCAGGATGCTCAGCGCGATGGTGGCCTCGACGGCGCGCTGAGCGACCACGACGGTGCCGGTCGCCGCGAGCCCGAGCGTGATGCTGTGCGCGAGGGTGAACGCGGTGATCGTCGCGAGCAGCGTCCGCCACCGGTGCCCCACCACGAGGAGCAGGCCGAGCACGAAGAGCAGGTGGTCGGGGCCCAGCAGAATGTGCTCGACGCCGATGGGCAGAAACGCCCACGCGCTCGCGGTCCGTGCCTCTGCGTCCGCGTCCGGCACCCGCAGCGACGGCGTGCGCGCGTCGAGTACGAAGCGGTGTCCGCCCACGTCCGCGACCACGTCCGTGCCGGTCCGCTCCAGGCCCTCCACCCGGAGGGTCGCCCCCGCGAGGCCGCGCGCGCCGCACTCGATCTGCCAGCGTTCGGTCACCGCGGTCGCGCTCTCGACCACGGCCTTCGGGCGCGTCGCGGTGCAGCGCTCCGGGAGCACGAGGGACAGCGGCATCGGGCGGCCGCGCGCGAGACCGACCACCCAGGTGACCTCGGCCGTGCCGTCCCCCGCCGGCTCGACCGCCAGCCGGGAGGGCCGCATCTCGTGGGCCTGCGCCGTCGTCGCGAGGATCCACAGCGCGAGCAGCCGCCTCATCTCGGCGGGACCTGGCCGGACGCGCCCTCGACGACCACCCGGTAGCGCCCTCGGATCTGGCCCCGCGCGGCCTGCGCCGCTTCCTTGCGCCGAGCGGCGCGCACGTCCCGCAGCACCTTCGCGCGCACCTCGGAGAGCGCCGGCGTACGGGCCCCTTCGCGCGCCTCGACACGCACCAGGTGCTCACCGAACGCCGACGCAATCGGCCCCCGCCACCCCCCGGGCTCGACGCCGTCCAGCGCGAGGGCGAACGGTTTGCCGAAGCGCCGCGCCACGTCGGTCGGGGTCATCCGCTTCCCGGCGCGCCCGTGAAGGAACGGATCACCGGCGCCCGACTCCGGACCGGCCTCGAGCATCGCCACCGCGCGCTTCCGGGCCTGGCCGGCGTGGCGGTCGCGGCTGAAGTAGATGTGCTCGAAGGTGGTGCGCGCGACGCTTCGATAGGCCTCCGGATGCTCGGCGAGCCAGGCCTTCAGATCCGCTTCGGCTGGATCGGGCGGCGCCGCCAGATCCTCGATGAGGAACTCCATCTTCTGCAGCAGCCGGCGCCGCACGATGAGGTCGCCCCGGTCGAGACCCAGGCGATGCGCCTCACGCAGCAGCGCCTCTTCGGTGACGAGCGCGTCGATCGCCCGTTGCAGCGCCTCGGGCTCTGGCTTGCCCGCCGTCTTCAGCGACGCGGCCAGGGCGTCCACCCGAGCGGCGGACACGACGATCGGTGGCTCCTCAGCCGGCGTGGACTGCGCGTCGCGCCATGTATCGAGGCCGTAGAGGACCGCGCCCACGACGAGGAAGTGGAGCAGCGGCTCGCGCCACCAGGCGCGGCGCGATGGTGCGTCGTCCTGCGACACGCCGGTCAGCCGTTCCGGTAATTCGCGGCCCAGCCCGCCGGATCGACGAAGAGGCGCACGCAGCGGATGGTGCGCTTCTCGTTGAGCAGGAAGCGGTGATGGCACCCGTGCGGCACCACGAGCAGGTCGCCGGCGACCACCTCGATCCGCATCCAGCGGTCGTCGGCCGAACGCACGTCGAAGATGCCCTCGCCGCCGATGACGAAGCGGGCCTCGTCGTCGCTGTGGTGATGCTCCTTGTCGTACATCGCGCAGATCGTATCGAGGTTCGGCGTCTCCGGCGTCAGCTCGACCACGTCCTGCGTGATGTAACCGCGGTCGGCGCTGAGCGCGTCGAGCGGCGCCTGGTAGGCCTCCGGATCAATCGGCAGTTGCGCGTAGTGAAGTCCGGCAGCGGTGAGATCCTCTGCCTCGACCGGCGCTCCGCTCTCCAACCAGGTCGCTCGCATGGGGCCGCCTCCATTCGTGGGGCGCCACCATACTCTAATGCAGCGTGCCGCCGCCCTCTGCGTGCAGCTCGAGAAGCATGTGGCCCGGCAGGCGCTCGAGGAGCGGCTCCAATCGGGTTCGCAGTCGGGTGGAGAGCGGGGCGCGTGGAGGGGCGGCGAGCGGGTTGGCCGACACCACGCGCGGCACGTACGACGCCGGGACGGGCACCGGCGCGTCCATCGGCTGCCCGCACATCAGGCACGCCGGCAGCCCGGGCAGGTTCTCCTCACCACAACGAGCGCACGCGGCCACCTGCTACCGCTTCTGGCGTTGGCGCAGCTTCGCGGCCACCTCACCGCTGGCGGCGCGGGCGTAGTACTCGGAGGTGCGCTCGCGCTCGACGACCTCGCCGCGCAGCGCCGCGAGCACGAGCTGCTCCACGGCCTCGCAGTCGACGCCGGACACCCCGGAGATCTGGAAGTGCACCGTGCCGTCGGGTCGAACCTCGACGGTCACCTCGGGCTCATCGGCCATTTCGCCACCTCCGCAGCGCGGCGCGCACCGCGGTGAGCGGGCCTCCGCTGTCCAACGCCTCGAGCGCGAGGCGCGCGGGCTCGAGACCCGGCTCGAGGGCGAGCGCACGCTCCAGCTCGCTTCGGGCGCGCTCGTCGTAACCGGCGCCGGCCCAATAGACGCCGAGCCGCATCGCCACCACCGGATCCTCGGGCAGCGCGCGCACCGCCCGCTCGAGCCAGGTGCGCGCGGTCGGCAGGTCGTGGGCGCCGAGCGCGACCTCGCCGCAGCGCCGCGCCGTGTCGGGCCCGGGCTCGCGCTCGTGCGCCTTGTCGAGGGTGAACGCCGCGATCTTCGAGTCGCCGCGGGCGTAGACCACCTCGGCGCGCGCCAGCCACACGAGCGCTTCGTCGCGACCGTGGCGCATCGCCCGGTCGGACCAGGCGATCGCGTCCTCCAAGCGTCCGGCGCGGGCGGCCGCCATGCCCCACAACGCGTGTAGCGCCGGTGAGGATTGGGGCGGCGACGGTGATCGCTCCCGTGGCCGCGACGGTGGCGATGACGCTCATCGCGCAAGTCTCGCGCGGCCCTCGGCCCAGCTGCGCAGGGCGCCGATGTCTTCGGCGCGCGTCTTCGACAAGGGTGGTGAGGCGCCGATCGCGGCGGCGAGGTGACTGGTGGCGAGGGCCTGACGCTCGGACAGCGCGCTGTACGCGGCTTCGACGACGGCGGCCGCGACCTCGGCGCCGCTGTAGCCGTCGGACAGACGCGCGAGGCCAGGGATGTCGCAGCGCTCGACCAGGGCCGGGTCGTGGGCCTGCCCGGCGTCGCGCAGCGCGCGCACGAGCGGCGGGGAGTTGCGGGTCAGCGCGCCGAGGTCGCGGAAGATCCAGACCGCGCGGCGCTCCTGTCGCATCGCGTGGCGCAGCGCGTCCATCGGGTCGGTCTGCGAGCCGGCCTTGACCAGTGTGGCCGGCAGGTCGTGGATGCCATGCGTCAGGCTCCAGCCGAGCGCACGTACGGCAGGTTCACGGTCGGATCGCCGCCGACGAGGGAGACCGAGCGGAAGGGCGGCACCTCCGGCGCGGTGATCGCCGACGCGAGCGCCTCGGGCTCGAGCCACTCCCCCTCGTCGGGCTGGTACAGCGCGTCCGGCACCGTGCAGAAGCGGCACCGCAGCGAGCAGCCCGTGAAGTAGATCTCGTACGTCGGCGCGAGCTCGTGCTCTTCGAGGCAGGTGACCCCGCGCCAATAGACCCGCCCCGGTCGGGACGTCCCGCAATAGCTGCCGGCGCCGCGGGTCGGACACGCCCGCGGGCAGTCGTCACATGCCATCGGATCGATGGTAGCGGCGCCCCGGTGCAGGGTGGTACGCCGAAGGGTGTTCACCGCCGTCCTCGTAATCGCGCTCGCCAGCCCAGCTGTGGCCGAAGACGTCGTGGGCGTGCGTGCAGGTCCGACGCTCGTTCTCGGCGCTGGCGATGATCCGGTCGTCTCCGTCGCCAGCGAGCTCGTCGCGCTGTTCGGCACCGGCCCCTTCGCGGCGCAATTCGCCAGCGGGATGCTGCTGCCATCGGGGGTGACCGGTGACGTGTGGCTGTCGATGTACACCCAGTTCGGGGTGGGCCTTCGCGTTGACCGGCGTGCAGGCAGCGCCTACGCGCTCCTGGGCGCACAGCTTCGGATCGCGGGCACCGGGAGCGAGCACACCGTCGGACCTGCGCCGTACGCAGAGGTCGCCTTCGCGTTCGGGCGTGGGTCTCGCGGGCTCGTCTCCGTGAGGGCGGTGTTCGAGGTGCTCGGCGCCGAGCGTGAGCGGTTCGGCTCGAATACCGTGCACCCCGTCGAGGTCGCCGCGCTGGCGGGCGTCGCCTGGTGACCGCGCTTCTGCTGGTCGCAGCGCTCGCGTCGCCGGTGCCGGTCACGCGTGTCGGGCTGCGCGGGGGCGTCGCCGTCCCTGTCGATCTGGGCGGGGGGGAGGCAGTCGCTCGAATCTTCCGCTTCCAGGCGGACGGACGCGTGGTGGTCGGCACCGACTGGCTGCTCCACCTCGGCGCCGGCTTCGATGTGCCGGCGTTCTCCTCGGAGCGGGTCGCCTACGGAGGCGCGGTTGGCGCTGCAGGCCTCGGTCGGTTCCTGCGTGGTCCTGTCTACGGTGTCGCGGGGGCGGAGGTGCGCTGGGTCGGTGTCGCGCCCTACGCGCTGCTCGGATGGGTGCCGTACGACGCGCGCACCTGTCTGCGATTGGAGCTCCAGATCTCGCAGCACACGGTGGCGATCGAGGGCACGTATCCGACTGAGTTCACGGTGTTCAGCGGGGTGGGCTGGTGAGCTTGAACACCCGGTAGAGGTACCAGCGCGAAGGTACGAGCAGGGACCGGAGCGCAACTTGTCGTGCTAGCTTCGGCCGATCAAAGGGGGAGGGATCGATGACCACCACGTCCGATATTCAGCGTTCCAGAGAGGTCGCCGTTGACCGCCTCGTGCCTGGCTGGCCGTTTCTCATCCTGGGGCTGCTGACGCTGCCGGCCTTCTGTTTCGGCATCTTCATCCTCAAGGGGCTGGTGCTGGTGAACCCGAATTACAGCGCGGTGCTGCTCTTCTTCGGGAAGTACAAAGGCACGATCCGCAAGCCTGGGCTGTGGTTCGTAAACCCGCTCATCTCCACGCCGAAGCTCTCGCTGCGCGTCAACAACTTCTGCAGCGAGACGCTGAAGGTGAACGACCTGCGCGGGAACCCGGTGGAGATCGGCGCCGTGGTGGTGTGGCGCGTGAGCGATACCGCGCAGGCGAGCTTCGACGTCGAGAACTACGCCCACTACGTCGAGGTGCAGTCGGAGGCGGCGCTTCGCACGACGGCGGCCCGGCACCCGTACGACACGCCGCACGAGGGCGAGACTTCGCTGCGCGGCGACTCGGAGGAGGTCAACCACGAGCTGGCGGCACAGCTGACCGAGCGCCTCTCGCTGGCGGGGGTCGAGGTGCTGGAGGTGCGCATCAGCCACCTCGCGTACGCCCCGGAGATCGCGGGCGCCATGCTGCGCCGGCAACAGGCCGAGGCGATCATCGACGCGCGCACGCGCATCGTGGAAGGCGCCGTGAGCATGGTCGACCTGGCGCTCGACCAGATCCAGAAGCAGGAGGTGGTCGAGATGAGCGAAGACCGAAAGGCGCAGCTCGTGAGCAACCTGCTCGTCGTGCTCTGCTCGGAGACCGAGACCTCACCCGTGGTCAACGCGGGGAGCTGAGCCTTCCACGTGGGTGGGTTGAACCCCAGTCAGGGCTTCTCGAACTCGAAGTGCCGCCACGCCGAGGCTTCGCTGGGACCGTCCGCCGTCGTCGCATGCACGCGCCAGCGGTACTGAGCCGACACGACGGGCCAGAAGCGTCGCTGGGGCCCCGGGTCCGACCACGTGTGGTAGGCCACCCACGCCGCGCGTCCTTCCACGAAGTTCTCGACCTCGAAGGCATAGCGACTGGCGCCTTCGACCGGCGCGCACTCGAGCGTGACGCTGTCGGCGACGATGTGCGCGTCGGCCTCCGGCGCGAGCGGAGTGGGGGCGCCAGGCGGATCCTCGGGCGCTGCTTCGGGCGGCGGCTCGGGCTCGGGCTCTGCCTCCTCCACGACCGGTTCGTCTGCGACCTCGGGCTCCGCCGGTTCGGGTGGCACCTCGCGCTCCGGTTCGGGTGGCACCTCGCGCTCTGGTTCGGGTGGCACCTCGTCTGGCACCTCGTCAGCCGCCTCCTCGGGCGGCCGGTTGCGCGGGGTCCCGTAGTCGAAGTGCGCGTGCCGTGACCACGGTCCCCAGACGCCTTCCACCTGCGCCCGAACCCGCCAGCGGTACACCACGTCGTCGATGCCCGGGTTGAAGCGTCGGGCGTTCTCCCGGGGCTCGTAGGTCCAGTAATGGCGCCACGCAGCGCCGTTCCAGGTCTCGATCTCGAAGGCGTATCGCTCGGCGCCCTCCACGGTCGAGGCGACGAGGCGCAGATGCTCGCGCCAGACGTGTTCACCGTCCGGAGACAACCCGAGCGGAGGCGCGTCCGCCCGCGTCCCGAGCACACCGGGTCCGTCGAGGCGCGGTCCCAGCGCCTCGATCGTGTTCTCGTCGACGTCGATGCCGCACAGGTCGTGCTCGATCCATTGCTTGCCCGCGGGGCGGTCCCACCCGCCGAACGACTGCGTCGCCCAGGTGTCGAGGCTGGGGTCGTCGTCGTAGCGCGCGTACCAGAGCGGGACGTCGTTGAACGTGGCGCGCCCCCACATGAAGGGATCCCACCACCACTTCGAGGTGTAGATGCCGCAGGGCACCTCGCCGCAGGCCGCCAGCGCGTCCCTGATTCGGGTGGTCAGCGCGGCGGGCCCCAGGCCGGCCGGATCCTCCTCGACGTCGAGCCACAGGCGGCCGATGGGGTAGTCGCGGGCGATGCGCAGCGCGCGCTCGACCTGGCGGACCGGGTCCTCCCAGTAGAGGTAGACGTAGAGGTCGATGCTCATCCCGCCGGCGATCGCGAGCTCGAGCTGCTGGCGGGTGATCCGCTCCATCTGCGTCCCGGCGACCACGTGGCGGACGCCCGTCTCGTACCAGCAGGCGACCTCGGCGTCGGTGATCTCGCCGGACCAGTGGGAGATGTCGACGCCGTGGACCGCCTGGAGGTCGGCGCGCGTCTTCTCGACGCGTTCGAGGGTCGGCTCGAGCTCGCCGGGCAGCGACTGCGAGGTGCAGGCGGACAACAGGAGCGCTGCGAGCGGCAGGTTCTTCATCGGGTGACCCTCTCGGTGAGTGACTGGCGCAAGGCGTCGGGCAGCGCCGCGTAGACGGCGGGATCCAGATCGTCGAAGTACGCGGCGAGCGCTGCCCGCGCCTCCGTGGGATCCCCGCGCTCGATCGCGTCGAGCATCGTCAGGTGGGCGTCGACGTAGCGCGCCGGGATCTGCAGCCCCTCGCAGAGCGCGGCGACCATCGCGAGATACGGCGTCGCGAGCGTGTTGAGCAGCCACACCGACAACCGCAACCCGGCCGCATCGAGGGCGGTCGGGATCACCAGTCGGTCGAGCTCCGCGAACCTCTGGATGTCCGCGCGCGCGGCCCATACCTCGGTGACGAGCGCGCGCGCCCCGTCGAGCGCGCCGGCTTCGAGGGGCGTGGCGCGACCGCCGACGAGCAGCAGCAGCAGCTCCCGGCGGATGAAGCCAGACTCGGCGACGAGCGGGGCCAGCT
>PVBE010399714.1_pt1 | contig 15135 bp, 17 predicted proteins | sample 1631181 | NCBI WGS metagenome assembly PVBE01 (sample SAMN08397723, study PRJNA350692) | Marine metagenome, whole genome shotgun sequencing project. | isolation source: water | place: Pacific Ocean | collected 2012-04 | reverse complement strand
TGACCCGACGGCGTACAGGGCACCACAGGGACAGACCGTGGATTGGTTCAACAATCTGTCAACCGAGCAGAAGATTGGCATGGCGTTGATGTTGCTGTCGGGTGGCATGGCTGCCGGTGGCGGTGCTGCTGCTGCTGGTGGTGGTGCCGCCTTGCGTGGCGGGGCGGCGCTGCTGCCCCTTATTCTAAACCAGTAGGGGGTTGAGATGGGTGAACGACGGGAGTCGTTGGCATCGTTTGCCGTGGAAGCCCACGAAGCGTACGACCCGTTCTGCGACCACGACAATTGCGTGTGTTGGGAAGGTGTTACGCTGCGTCACGGCCCGTGCAGTCTGCTAGATGACTCGTCTGACTGAACTTCAACAGGAAGCCGAATGGCGGCGCTGTGTTGACGACGAGCGCCACTTTTTGAGAAACTACTGGCATATAGCGCATCCGGCCCATGGCCGTATCCTGTTTGACCTGCGTGCTGCCCAGTCGAATGCGTTGACGCATTGGGATGAGCACCGGTATTCCCTGACTTTGAAGGCCCGTCAGATCGGTTGGACCACGTTGGTGGCTGCCCACCAGTTCTGGTTGGCGTTTTTCAAACCGGATCAGAACATTATTGACCTGTCGCGCACCGAACGCGAGTCGGTGCTGTTGTTGAGGAAGTCCAAGTATGGTTTTCAACACATGCCGGATTGGATGTTGGAACGTGGCCCGCAGACGCTGGTTGAACATCAGCAGAGGATGGCGTTTAGCAATGGCAGCCAGATTACTTCGATGCCTTCGGCATCCGATCCTGCTAGAGGTGAGTCGGCTTCGCTGGTTGTGGTTGACGAATGGGCGTTCCTTCCGAACCCTGAGGAGGCGTGGGCTTCTATAGAGCCGGTGGCGGATGTGGGGGGTCGCATTATTGGTTTGAGTACCGCTAACGGATCGGGGAACTTTTTCCATGAGTTGTGGGTTGGGTCGCAGACTGGGACCAACAGGTTTGCACCCATGTTTTTTCCGTGGTCTGCTTCGGAGGACCGTGACGAGTCTTGGTATGAGTCGAAAAAGGAGTCGATGCTGTCGTGGCAGTTGGCTCAGGAGTATCCGACGACGCCTGAGGAAGCGTTTATCAAGTCTGGTAATCCGGTATTTGATCTGGATGTTCTGGAAGACATGGAAACAAATGTTGAAGAGGGGCAGGGCGGTTATTTATGGCAGCCATATACCCGAGTAGTGGAATGGCGAAAAGATGTTCACAGTTTGGCGTGAACCCGTTGGTGGACACCCCTACTGTATTGGGGTTGACACGGCGGAGGGGCTTGCACACGGGGACTATTCGTGCGCGCAGGTGTTGGACGTGCGAACGGGCGAGCAAGTTGCTGTGTGGCACGGACACATTCCCCCCGACACATTGGCCAACGAGGTTTACATGCTCGCTTTGTGGTACAATGATGCCCTGACGTGTGTTGAGTCGAACAATCATGGTTTGACGACGATTGTGCAGTTGCGGCATTTGGGGCATCCGAACCTGTTTCGGAAGCGTTCGTTGAATCAGGTGACTTCCAAGGTGTCTCAGGAGTTTGGGTGGAAGACGACTCGCACTACGAAGCCGTTGCTGATTGACGATTTGGGGATGGCGTTGCGGAGCGGCGAGTTGCTGCTTCGCGACAGGTACACGTTGGCGGAGTTGCGCACGTATACCCGTAATGAGCGGGGTTCCATGAGCGGTTCTCCGCACGATGACCGTGTTATGGCGTTGGCTTTGGCCAATCAGATGCGCCAGTACGCTTTTATGCCCGAGTTTGCGCCAAAAGTGGACGATTATTGGACCGTGGACTGGTTTGCCCGCATGGTTATACGAGATGCCGATGTGTCCAATCCGATGCAAATAGGGGCCAAAACGGTGCGTGGGACAGTCTAGCCTTCCCTATTAGAGACTCTATTGGAGGTTTTTGCCTTGGCAGTACGTAACTTTGTGTCACATACCAGTGGTACGGAAACAATTGATGGCCCGAAGGGCCAGAACAACAAGATGAAGCGTGGCGGCTCCGTGTCGGCCAACCCGATTTGGGAACCGGCGACTCCCAGTTCACCCAAGCAGCGGTTTGGTTCACCCAAGGTGAACAACCAGACTGGTGGCTACGGTGAGAACTCGCCGCGGACCACTCCGTTCAACCAGCATGGTCCCACGGGTTCTATTGAGCCTGCCAGCCCGCAGCCAAACCTGAAGGGCCATAACGCTGCACCACATACCAAGCGCCCGTAACTGTGGCGATCCTCCACCCGGAGGCGTCCTACGAGGAGTTCCACGACTATGTGGTGGAGCGGCGTGGGGCGTTGTCCTGCGCCGAGATAGATGACCTATGGGAACGCCGTCGAAGGCTTCTTGGCATCGGGTTCGTAACTGGGCGGGGTTACCGATCTCTGTTGCCTCCAGACGAGCAGCACTTGTCGCGCGAGGAGCGCGGGCGGAAGACGCAGCAAGAGGCGTTGGCCCAAGGTCGAAGCATCGAACGTCTGCCAGATAAGGCGACGTTCTGATGGCTCGCAAAACCAAGGCCGACAAGTACGAGATTGTCAAACGTCGGTTAGACGCGTCCGCTCGTTGGCGTGACGAAATGGGGTACGACAGCCTGTGGCGTCGTATGGCCGATTTGTACCGTGGTAAGCATTGGCCGCAAACGTCGGTCAGTTCCGAGGATTTGATTGCCGTCAATCTGGCCTTTAGCACGATCAATGTGATAGCGCCGTCTGTTTCGGTGAACCACCCCAAGATTGTGGTAACTCCCAACCAGCCGGAGGATCAGGACCGTGCGGCTTTCGTTGAGGCTGTGGTCAACCATTTGTGGAAGCACCACGATTTCCGTAAGCCGTTTCGCCGCGCTGTCAAGGATTTTCTGATTTTCGGCCATAGTTGGGTGAAGGTTGGTTGGAAGTTTTTGGAGCAGGAGCGCCGTCTGGGGGAAACGGAGCGGGAAGACCTGTACAACGAGGCTTTGGACGAGGCTGACCAGTTTGCCATGGAGGCACCGGAGTTGGCGGGTGGTTTGCCGACTGATGATGAGATGGCTGCGAACATTCCACAGACTGCGATGATGGTTGTGGAGGATCAGCCGTTTGTTGAGCGGATCAGCCCGTTTGACGTGTTTGTGGACCCTGAGGCAACCTGTTTGGAGGATGCCAAGTGGATTGCTCAGCGCATTATCCGCCCGTTGGAGGAGGCTAAGGCTGACAGGCGTTACAAGGCGTCGGCCAGAAGGTCGTTGTCTGCGGATTCGATGGTGTCCCCGACATATTCGGTGACATCGCGGCAGGAGCAGGAAGAGTACCTGATAAACGAGGAGCGGTGCGTCGTCTTTGAGTATTACGATGTGGCTGCTAACACATTGTGTGTGACTCCACAGTCTGGCGACCAGTTTCTGATTGATCCGACTCCGATGCCGTATGCGTATGGTCAACCGTTTGTGATGATGCGCAACTACGACATCCCCGACTATTTCTACCCGATGGGTGATTTGGAGGCGTTGGAGTCTCTACAGCAGGAGTTGGACAAGACCCGTTCGCAGATGATGAATGCACGCAAACGGTACGCCCGCAAGTATTTGTACCATGAGCGGTCGTTTGGCCCTGAGGGCCGTGAGGCCCTTGAGTCTGATCAGGATGGCCGGTTGGTGCCGGTGGTGGACGAGAATAAGCCGTTGTCGGAAACGGTGGTTCCGATGCCGCAAACCCCGTTGTCTCCTGAGGTGTACAACATGTCGGAGATCGTGGAGGCCGACATCAACACGGTTTCGGGTGTTTCGGAGTATGCGCGTGGTCAGATGCCTGAAATCAGGCGCACTGCTACGGAGGCGTCGATTATTGCGGATGCCGGGAACGCTAGGGCTGCTGACAAGTTGGCGACCGTGGAAATCGGTATCGGCCAGATTGCCCGTCGGGTCATCCAGTTGATGCAACAGTTTATGACGGGGGAGCAGATGGCGCAGGTGTCCAACCGGGGGGCGAGCCTGTTTGTGCCGTACACGCGTGATGATGTTACGGGGGAGTACGATTTCAGTGTTGAGGCCGGTTCCACGCAGCCGATCAATGACACTATACGCAAACAGCAGGCTGTGTCCCTGTTGAATGCGTTGGCCCCGTTGGTGGGTACGGTTATTGACCCGTCGGCGTTGGCGAAACATGTTTTGACCAACGGGTTTGGAATCAAGGACCCCGACAAGTTTATGATGCAGCAGCCACCGCAGGTCCCGGCACCGAATGGTCAGGACCCCGGTCAAGGTCAGGGCGCGGGTCCCGGTATGCCACAGATGCCGCCGGGGATGCCCGTAACGCCCGGTTCGCAACCGGAAGGTGTGTTCGCCCCCAGTGGCGGCATTCCTCCCGAGTTGCTGGCCCAGATTCAGGGACAGATGGATGTAGACCTTCCGTTCTTGTAGCAAATGGGACACTTGTCCCGTATTCATAGGAGCAACCCTTAGGACTCCGAGGAGACAATAGAATAATGGCAGAAGATGTTGAGGGAACCGTTATGACGGACAACCCGGATTCTTCAGTTGAAGTTCCACAGGAACCTGTTGGTGAGCAGTACACCGTGAAGGTGGATGGCTCTGAGGAACAGGTCAGTCTGGACGAACTTCGGGACGGATACCAGCGACAGTCGGATTACACCCGTAAGACGCAGGAGTTGGCATCCGAACGCAGTCGGTTACAGCAGGCAGAGGCAATAGTGCAGTCGTTGGAGGCAGATCCGGCGGGGACACTAGAGGCTCTGGGTGATGCTTTCGGTGTTGACAGGGCAGCCGCCCAACCTACGGTGGAGTTAGATCCGTGGGATGAAGGGCCGGACCCTAGTGAGCAGCGGATAGCGAACTTGGAGGCACGCCTAGCGCAACAGGACCGGGTGCAGCGACGACAACAAGTAGAGAAGCAGGTAGAGCACCTCAAGGGTTCGTACGGGGAGTTCAATGCTACTGAACTGTACCAACACGCGTTGAAGCACAAGATAGGCAACTTAGAGGCGGCGCTGACACATATGCGCTACAACGAGGTTGCCACAAAGGCCAACAAGTTGGAGCAGGAGCAGGAGCGTACCGAAGCGAAACGGGATGCCGCTGTTGTGGAACCTTCTGGTTCCAAGCAGGCGGGGTCTTCGTCAACGCCGGTGGAACAGCCCTCTTCGATCCGAGAGGCGTTTATGGACGCCAAGCGTTCCCTGTCTTCATAGACAACAGAGAGAGGTAACAGATAATGGCTGGTAACAGCAGTTTTGACGAGATTCTGTCTACCACCCTGAAGAACTACGTCCCCAAGTTGACTGACAACATTTTCAGCGCAAGACCATTGTTTTATGCGTTGACGAACGGTCAGACGATTCGGCGTATTTCAGGTGGTGCGAAGATCGTCGTCCCGATTATTTACGGGACAAACAGTACGGCTGGTTCGTACAGTGGAACCGACACTATTTCCGTGACGGCTCAGACAGGCATTTCTGCTGCTGAGTATTCGTGGGGTCAGTATGCGGCCACGGTTACGATCAGCGGCATTGAGGAAGCCAAGAACAACGGCGAAGCCGCGATCATCGACCTGCTGGAAGGCAAGATCTTCCAGACGCAGGAAACGGTGATTGAGAACATGAACACCATGTTCTGGGCTGATGGCACAGGTAACAGCAACAAGGACTGGAACGGTCTGGACCTGATTGTTACAAAGCCCAACACTTCCCTTGGTGGGATTGACCCGACTGGTTCGGGCAACTCGTTCTGGGCGTCAACTGAGACAAACCAAGGTGGTGCTCTTACCACCGCTGGCATGGCGACCCTGTACAACGACGTTTCGGTCGGCAACGACCAGCCGACCATCATCATCACCACGCAGGCTTTGTACGAGAAGTACGAGGACCTTCTGGATGATCAGATTCGGTACACAGATACCGATGTGGCCGATGGCGGGTTCCAGAACCTGCTGTTCAAGGGCGCACCCGTCACCTTTGACGGGGCTTGCACCAGTGGCGAGATGATGTTCCTCAATACCAAATACCTACAACTGGTGGCTCACAGCGATGTCTGGTTCAAGCCGACACCGTTCGTGCGTCCCACTAATCAGGATGCTGTGTTCTCACAGTTGCTTTGTTACGGACAGTTGACGTGCAGCAACCGCGCACGACAAGGTTATCTGTTCGGGGCTACCTGATAGACGGTTCGTTGCCACGGGAGGCATCATGGCACGGGGTTTCGCATACGCATACAAGAAGGGCCAGCGCCCCGCAAATGAACCTGCGGGAAACCATAAGACGCTGAAACCCGAAGGTCACGCCGTCGGGCCTGACCGTCGTATACATCGTGTGAACCCCACCCCCACCTATGATGTCCCCGTGGCAACACCTTCTGTGTGTGTTGCCACCACGAAAGCCGGGGACCCCTGCAAGGGGCATCCGGTTGGTGATACCGACTCCTGCGTCTTTCACACGGCGTAGGGCCGCGTTATGCAACTAAGCGACATGCGTACCCACATACGCAGTGTGGTTGATATTACGTCGAACGACATTGCCGATACGACAATGAACTGGTTTATCCGTGAAGGATACGATGCGATTGTCTATTCGGAGAAGCGTTGGCCGTTCTACGAGGCAACTACAACCTTTGACACGGTTGCGTCCACGAAGGACTATTCGTTGTCCGATGTTGAAACAAACCTGTCGGTAACACATGACGGTGTGACGTTCTCTGGGGCATCTGCGCCAAAGAATGTAGGGATGCGGGACATAGCGGCGTTGAAGACCGCCAACCACGTGTTGGAGTTCATCGGCTACGACGACGCTGACGTGATCTATCCATTGGATTCAAACACGACGGGTGAGCCGTGGTATTGGACGTTCTGGAATGACACGGTGCGCCTGTATCCCACGCCGTCGTCTGCTACCACTGTTTATGTTCGCGGATACCGCAACGCCGTGGAGTTCGGTGGGAACACGGCGGTCTACCGTACGGCTATTGCCGATGCCAACACACCTGATTTGCCCGACCCGTTCGACAACGTGCTGTCACTGTACGGTCTTTACCGGGCGTACCAGCAGCAGGAAGATCCGGGGCTGGCAAACCAGTACTTTACGTTGTTTACCGCAGAGTTGGACAATCTACGGGCACGGTACGAAGATTTTCCCTCTCCGCAGCCTGTGGTGTTGAACTCGCGGCGGGTGTCGCGTTGGCGGTCACAGATGATCCTGCCCGCCCGTCTGCGCTATTCTTGGGAGTAGCCAGTGCCGTTACAGATGTCTCCGCCGAAGGTTTCGGCCACCGACCAGCCCTACCGTTACGACGAGAAGTCGGACTTCAAGGGTGGTTTGAACCTGCGCGCCGACCAGTTCAACATTGCGGAGAATGAATCCCCTGCGTTGTTGAACGTAGACGTGGACCCGCGTGGCGGGGTGCGCCGCCGGGATGCTGTAACCAAGATCAATAGTACGGCGTTGGACGACGACATCGTAAGCCTGATAAGCCACTACGAAGAGGGGCAGAATCAGGTTTTGGCTGCCGTGGCTACTGCCACGGAAACAAAGTTGCTGTGGAACGACGACGTGACGGGGGACTTTGATGGAACCGTGTCGTATGGCGGCACTGACGTGCAGTTTGACACGACGCAGCCGCCACGGGGGGTCACATTCAACGGTTACACGTACATTGTCAACGGGAAGTTTCTGACCAGCACGGGGCACACCACGTATTCTGTGGTGCGGTGGAGTGGCGCTGATGGTTCCACCGCTTTGGCGACACCCGACATTGACGGATCTGACGGACATTTCCCCAACGCCCGGTATACGACCACATGGGCCGAATACATTTGGGTCGCCTACACGTTGGAGTCAGGCACCACTCACAAGAACCGGGTGCGCTGGTCGAAGGTCAACGACGCAGAGAACTGGACAGCCGCCGACTACATCGACATCGACATCGGGGAGGATGGCGACCACATAACGGCCATTATTCCCGACGCTGACCGGTTGCTGGTCTTCAAGGAGAACAGCATCTACGCGATCTACGGGTTCAGCAGCGACTCGTTTGAGGTCAGGAACATTACACGCACGGCGGGATGCCGGGACGGCAGCCAACCAGTGGCAGCCACGGCAGGTATCTTCTTCTGGTACGCGGAGGAAGGCATCTATCTGCTGTCCTATGATGCGTTGGCTTGGGCGTTTGAACGAATCAAACCAGCCATGACCTATGACGTGGGGCAACCTGCGTTGACATTGGGTACTGCCCCGTCGCTCATGTGGTTTGATGAACGGCTATGGGTGTCGGTGGACTACCAGTCCGACGACAATGTTTCCGGGTCCAACCAGAACAACCGCCGCAATGTGTTCGTATGGGACCCGTCGTTGACGGAAACAGGGGCGTGGATGCGCCACGACATAAACGCACGTTCTCTGCTGGCGTACCGGCCTACCGGCGACACCCACCTTGGGATCGCTGCTACGTCTGTAATCACCGATGTTGCAGAGTTCAACAGGATCTCCAAGTTGGATCAGAACGCCGACGTGGACGACTACGGGGCTGGTTCAGCGGACGAAATCGTTTCCTACTATCAGACTGGCTGGTTTATCGGGAACCGTCCCACATTCCCGAAACGGTGGGGGAAAACCCGGACAGTGCTGTTGGCGGACAACAATCTGCGAATCTACATGTACATCTACAAGGACTACGACTTGAGTGGGTGGGTGAGTCCGGCTTATTACAAGGATATTACGGGGATGGATTCCCCGGCGACATGGGATACGGACCCGTCGGGGTCTGGTGACGGCGTGTGGGACACGTCCGAATGGCAGGCGGCGGGCACTTCTGACCGCTATTTGTTTGCCCGGTGGCCGACAGTTGGGACAGCACAGGCTATTAGTTTAAGGTTTAAGGTTTCTCCCTCTGTTTCCTTACGGGGCAAGTGGGGGGTTACTTCGATCATCGGAATGTACAGGACGCGGAGGTTGCGGTAGTGGCTGCTTTGGCCAAAACGTATTCGTTCACTGCTGGGACGGCGATTGTCGCAGCGGAGGTCAACGAAAACTTTGACGATGTTGTTGATTGGGCTACGGGTACGCCCACGTTGTCCGCGTCGGGGTCTGCTACGACTGTCAGCGGCACGTTGGCGGTTACCGAACAGGCCACGTTCAGCGATCAGGTGTACTTGAACGGCAGTACGCAACGGATCTGCTATGAGGGTTCCACGGCTGACGCATACGAAACATTTATTGCTGCTACGGATGCTACGGCGGACAGGACGATCACGTTTCCCGACGCTACCGGGACGGTGGCGTTGACCTCCGATATTACGACTCCGGTTACTTCGGTGACGGGCACGGCACCAATCGTGTCGTCGGGCGGTTACACGCCTGCTATTTCGGTCACCACCAATGATGCTCAACTCATTTTGAACAACGCAATTTTCAACTAAGGAAAGACAAACATGGCAACATACTCAAAGATCCTGCTGTCAGACAGCACCAGCGGGAAGAATATCTCCGTAACCGGTGCCAGCACGGGTGCAGCGGTGGACATTCACGACGCTGTGGCCGGTGCGTCCGACATAGACGAAGTGTGGCTATACGCCTGCAACACGTCTGCCGCTGACGTAATACTCACTATAGAGTACGGTGGCACCACCGATCAGGACGACTACATTGAAACGACCCTGACTGCTGATGGCGGCATGACACTGGTGGTGCCGGGTTTGCTGTTGAACGGTGGTTTAACCATCAAGGCGTGGGCTGCTAGTGCCAACGTCGTCAACATCAACGGTTACGTCAACCGCATTACTGCCTAGCAGATGTTCCGTCAGGACCGGGCTAATCCGGGTACACGGGTATCCCAGTGGAGGGGACGCCACGATACGGCCAAGGGCTGGTCGGGATCGCGTGTGTCCACTTGGTTGAATGGTGGCCTGTTCGGCGCTCCGTTCGCCGCTACGGGCGGCACCGAAACGACCCACGGAATCTACAAGGTCCATTCGTTCACTTCGAGCGGGACGTTCACCGTTACTTCGGGAAGCGCCGATGTCGCTGTGCTGATCGTCGCAGGTGGCGGTGGCGGTGGTGGACAATCTCTGGCAACGTCTAATGGCGGATCTGGTGGCGGTGCTGGCGGCATGACGGCCGCCGCAGCGGTCGCTGTCACGCCGCAGGCGTACACAATCACGGTGGGCGCTGGAGGTGCTGGCGGGGTTGGTGACCCCTCGGACTACGGGAGTAATTCAACGAACGGATCGAACACGACGGCACTCGGCGAAACGGCAGCGGTGGGCGGCGGGAAGGGTTCGGGGTTCGGCAACACCCCCCCTGCTGGCAATGGTGGTTCTGGCGGCGGCGGTCAGAATCCGGGTTCTGGTACTGCTGGTCAGGGCAACGATGGCGGCGACTTTCTCGGCAACGGAAGCGGCGCTGCTGGTGCTGGCGGTGGCGGCAAGGACGCAGCGGCAGCCGACACGACAGGCGCCAACTACATCCTCGCATCGGCGGGCGGTGCGGGCGGCAGCAACGACTACCGAACAGGCTCAGGTGTCACCTACGCGGGCGGCGGCGGCGGCGGGTCGGGCAACAACGCTTCGTCCACCAGCGCCGCGGGCGGTTCAGGTGGCGGCGGCGCGGGCGGGGATGAGGCCAACGGCACCGCAGGGACTGCGAACACTGGCGGTGGCGGTGGTGGCGCTTCGGCCTACAACCCATCAGGCTACCGCGACGGCGGTGGCGGTGGCTCTGGCATCGTCGTCATCAGGTATGTGGCTTAGGAGGATTCATGGCCCACTTCGCTGAAATAGACGCAACCAACACCGTGACAAGGGTCCTCGTTGTCCCCGACGACGAGGAGCATCGTGGTCAGGAGTTCATGGCCGACGACCTTGGCCTCGGCGGGACTTGGATTCAGACCTCGTACAACACCCACGCCAACGTCCACTATGGCGAGGACGGCGAACCAGACGGCGGCACGCCGCTGCACATGAACTACGCGGGCATCGGCTACACATGGGACGGCACAGGCTTTGCCTCACCTCAGCCCTATCCGTCGTGGTCGCTGGACGAGAACTACGTCTGGCGGCCACCCACACCGATGCCCGATGACGGCAATCTGTACGAGTGGGACGAGGACACGACCTCATGGGTGGAGATTACCGAATGACCGAAACTGTGTTAGAAACCCCCAACCCTGCCTGCACCATACAAATAGGTGGTACAGCGTGCCCTTTTTGCGGAGCGCCCATGCAACGCGCAGGCTCATGTCTGGTGTGCCCCATGTGCGGTGAAACGAGCGGTTGCTCCTGATGGAATGGATCGGCTTCGCAGGGCTAATAGCCGCCGCTCTCATAAGCGGCGTCTTTGCGGTAGTCGCATCCAAGTATCGCCGTGAGAACACGGCGCAGCACGCGGCGAATCAGGTTCGCCTTGACGCTATTGGTACTGACATATCTGAGATCAGTAAGGATGTGCGTTCTGTGCGTGAGTGGCAGCATCGTCATTTGGAGTGGCATGCGGAGCAGGGGGCGGCGTAGTGGTTGTTGTGTATAAGCCGACGCGTCGAATGCGGGGAGAGAACGCACGGCCTATTGAGTACGAGTTGAGGAAGATCCAGCAGAAGTTGGACGATTTAGAGGCCCGCGTCACGGCGTTGGAGCCGTAGGAGTAAACATGGGTATTAGGAGATCAGCATCAGAGTACGGGTCAGCGGTCGGTGATGAACAGGTGGCGGTGTCCAATACCGCCATTGGTATTACTGCTGCGGCTGGCGCTGTGGCGGCAATGGTTACCAATGGTGCGGAACCGATCAGGGTTCGTTGGGGCACCCCCACGGCGAGTGTGGGACATTATTTGAATCCTTACAGTGTGTTGGATTTGTATGAGGACGACATGTCTGATGTGAAGTTTATTCGGGTGTCGTCAGATAGCACTGTTGATGTCACCTACTTCGGTTAGGAGCGATTATGCCTTCAAGGATTACTCAGCGTGTAGATCAGGTTTCCACGGGGGACATTTCGGCTGTCACTGCCGGTGTTGCGATCAGTGGCGGTGGAACAAGTGGCGCGGTTACCATAAATGTTGTTGTGGCGGATGACGATCTTATTATAGCGGGGCAGGTTTTTAACTGATGGCCTTTGATCCCTTCGCCCAGTACAATGTGTCGGACCCTTATGGCACGTCGCCTTCTCAGCGGCTGTCGATGGCTTTGTCTAACACGGCGTATCAGCGGCAGGGGGTCAACCGGGATTTGAACACGAACCTGTTTGACATGTCGAAGGCGTATGGGAAGCAGACGCCGCAGATTGAGGCGGGGATGGCTCGTCGGGGTTTGCAGGATTCGGGGATCAGGAATAAGGCGTTGGCTGAGGCGATGGCGGTGTATGAGCGTCAGCGGACGCAGCAGCGTCAGGCAACTCAGGATGCGTTGATGCAGTTGGCGTTGCAGGATCTGAGCGCATATGGGACGTATGCGGGTCAGAGGTTCCAGTCCACGTTGGGGGGCGCTCAGTCGCAGGCTGAGATGGCGGCGCAGATTCGGGAGGCGTTGGGCTGATGGCTATTGATGTTATTACCGGTAAGCCGTTTACTCCGAAGTTTGAGGGGCAGCGCACAGGAGTAGACTTCGCCAATAAACAAACAGGAATAGAGGATGAACAGGCGTTAGAGGATTATCTGACGCGTCAGTGGGGGCAGGGTGCGGCTCGGGGCGGTGTTCAATCCGTTTATGAACCCTACGAGGGATACCGACCCAACATCACCCTCGATGATGGGACTTTCCAACTGGGCGACGCTGGGAGTCCTGCCACCAGAGATGTCTGGTATGTGAATAATCAGCGCATGACGGATCGCCTTTTGGAGCAGAAAATCACTGAGGCCAAGACGCAGTTGATGGGGGGCGTCGGGACGGATAACCCGTTCTTGCGTACGGAAACAGGGTTGGATGCGTGGCGGGCGATGGATGCTGCGGGCAATTTTGGCACACAGCCGACAATCCGTGATGTTGATTACAACGTGGTCCCGCAGATCAACCCGGCCACTGTGACACAGGCAGCCACACAGACTCCGCTCACGGCTCCGGTAGATACGTCGCTGCAACAGGCGGATGCGACACGGCAGGTAACCGCTGAGTCGTCGCAGCAGGCCCTCACACAGCAGGCAGCCCCGGAGGTTGATCCCGCTATAGCGCAACGGGAGATTGTCACCAAGGCGTTGGCGGCACGGTTGAAGCCCATCCAAGCCGCTCTGGCGGCGGGTCTTATCGACATTGATGCTGCTGAGGCTGCGTGGGGCACTGCGCGGCAGGAAATCTACGGCGACTTCCTGTCGGAACAGTTGGGGGTTCAGACGGCGTTCCAAACACAGGCTGACGTTGACGAGGCCAAGCGTCAGGCGGGGCGCACGCAACTGTTGCAGGATTTGAATGCGGCTGGTGTGGATTCCGGCACGGTGGCTGACGAGTTGGCGTTGATTGACGCCATCACTGAGGCTAGTGGCGACGAGCGTATGGGGCTGTTTGGTGACATTGGCCGGGTTGGTTTGATGGCGGACGCTGACCTCCGCATGATGGGTGAGGGGATCTTCGGGGGGCAACGTCAGGCGTTGCGTACTGATGCCCGTCAGATGGGGTTGGAAGCGGAGTTGTTGGCTGTCGATGAGGGGAAGACGGCTGATGAGCGTTCTCTACAGGCGCAGGCGTTGGCACCGTATATGAATGTGGCTCCGGGGGCGTTGTTCGCTGACTTGTATTCGGATATTGATTTGACTGGTATGGCTACTGGTCGTGAGGAAATGGCGTGGGGCACCGGGGAACGGTTGGGTTCTCAGACGTGGCAGACGGGCGAGCGTGAGGACGCTCAGACGTGGCAGGGGGACGAGAACGAACTGGACCGGGAGATCAGCCAGCAGTTGGCCGACGTACAAACCGACCAGTTGGCCGAACTGATCCGCCAGTTCGATATAGCGACCCCCACAACCACGGTTGACGGTGTGGAGCGGATGATCGGGTTTGACGAGGAGACTGGCCTGACTGCCGCCCAGACTCAGGAGCAGGCCAACTGGTTGGCGAACTTGATCGCTCAGGGCATTGACGTGGACGGTACGGGTCGGGCCTTCGGGTTCGACACGGCAACTGGTCTGACAGCGGCTGAGACAGCCGGATTCGGTGCGGCAGACTTGGATCGGGCTATCGCCCAGCAGCGGGCCAACACGGAAGCCTCTTCGTTGGCGGAGTCAATCCGCCAGTTCGGCTTGGGACAGCAGGAACGCGGTATTGATACGCGGGAGTTCTTGCCCACGCCAAGTGGACACTTCGTGCGGAACCCGCAGTACGGGCTGGCGTACGGGTTCGACACGGCAACCGGGTTGACCGCTGGGCAGCAGACGGCGGCAGACCAGTTCGCCATCTCTCAGGCGTTCACTGAGAAACAGTTCAACGAGTTGTCGGCTGGGGATTTGGCGAGTCTGACGGGGCAGGGTATCGACATGCAGGAAACGATTAGACGGCAGAACCCGTTCACGATGGTGTGGGAGACTGTGGCGAATCCGAACTTTGGGCGTCCCATCGGGTTTGATGCCGCCACGGGTCTGACCGCCGGTGAAACCCTTGACGAGGCGTACCGGCAGGACGTGTTGACGGCTGACGAGGCTGCCGCCTTGCAGACGCAGGAGAACTTCTTAGCGGGAATGGTTGCTCAGGGCATTGACATGAGCGAAGGCGGTACGGGTCTTCCCATGGGATTCGATGCAGCGGAGTTTGTGGAGGACAAGGACGAGGCGTCGCCCACGTTCGGGGAGCAGATAGAGAACCCCACGTACGGGATGGACGCAATGGAGCAGGCCAACTATACGCTGGCCCTGAACGAGTTGAAGTCGGCACAGGAAGCGGCGTTGCAGACGGGAACGGAAATAAATACGACCACCAATCTGATGAACCATCTGGCGACGTTGGGTGATCCGAACTTTACGACCGCCGTGTTGGAGGAGATCCGGGGGGTCATCGACATCGCACCGGGGATGGTTACGAAGGGGCTGACCGACGCGAACGTGTTGCACGCGTTGGGCGAGTTGTCAAAGAAGCAGGCTCCTGATGGCACGTATCCGTACCGGGACATGTTCGCCATCGTGCAGGGAATGGGCACGGAAGACCTTCTTTCTACTGGGACAACGGAT
>PVBE011410654.1_pt1 | contig 15136 bp, 14 predicted proteins | sample 1631181 | NCBI WGS metagenome assembly PVBE01 (sample SAMN08397723, study PRJNA350692) | Marine metagenome, whole genome shotgun sequencing project. | isolation source: water | place: Pacific Ocean | collected 2012-04 | reverse complement strand
GCATCGGTGCCAGCTCGGCCTGATCAGTGGTTGACAGTGTTTGGTCCGCTGTGATGCCAGGCAACACGGCGGGTATTTGGGCCACCGGAGCCGGCGCAGGCGACTCCTCTTCGGCCACGAGCGTCCCACCCATTTCGAGAACTGCCTCGTTGAAACTCTTGCCGCTTCTAACGAGGTCGCGCGCGCGCGCCAGTACCGCCACGTCATCGTTGGTATACCGGCGGCGTCCAGGACGCCCGCCGGCTCCTGGAGGTGGTGTCGGTGGCGGGCCGTCCCTTCCCCCAGGACCTCGCCCTCGCCGCCGCCGGGCTGGGCGAAGGAGGCCGTCCCCTCATCGGGCGCATGGTCGAGGAGTGCCTGCTGCGGCGCGCCGCGGACCACGGGGTGCCGGCCATCGCCGCCTACCACGACCGCATCCGCGAATCGGCCGTGCACCTGCTCGCGGACGCCCGCCGCCAACGCTTGCACCGCCGCCTCGCGGAGGTCCTGGAGCGGCACCGGGCCGACGATCTCGACGGCCTCGTGGACCACTGGGCAGGCGCCGGGGAGAGCGACCGGGCGGCCGGCTACGCCATCCGCGCCGCCGAGCGGGCCCACGCCACCCTCGCCTTCGACCGAGCCGCGCAGATGTACCGCTCGGCCCTCCGGCTGCGTCCCGATCTGGAGGAGCCCTGGGAGCTGCGCGCCCGCTCGGCCCAGGCCCTCGCCAACGCCGGCCGGGGCCTGGAGGCAGCGCAAGCCTACGAGTTCGCCGCCGACACCCTCGCGGCGGCGAGCCCGGACGACGTGCGGGTGCTCGCGTGGCGGGGCCGCGCCGGCGAGCACTACGTCAAGGCGGGCGTGCTGGACCAGGGCTGGGCAGCCATGCGCACCGTGCTCGGCGACGCCGGGGTGGCCGTGCCGAAGTCCCACGGGGCGGCCACGGCGAAAGCGGCCTGGGGCCGGGCTCGGCTGCTCGCCCGGGGGATCGGCTACACCCCCACCGCCGCCGAGGACGTGCCGCCCGAGACGACCGCCCGGATGGACGCGGTGTGGCGGCTCGCGTCGGCGTTCGCGATGGTCAACTTCCCGCTGTCGGACGCGCTCGCCACGCCCCACCTGCTCGAGGCCCTGGATCTGGGCGAACCCAACCGGATCGCCCACGCGCTGGCCAACGAGGCCGCCTTCGAGGCGCTGCTGGAAGGGCGCTTCTTCCGCCGGCGGGTCGATCGCCTGATGGCCGCGGCCCGCTCGATCTGGGAGACGTCCCCCGATCCCCGGGACCACGCGGTCCTGGACCTCACCCTCGGGATCATCGCCTTGTTCGACGGCCGCTGCGAGGACGTGGTGACCCACTGCGACGCCGCCGATCTGCGCCTCCGGACCGAGTGCATCGGCGCCCACTGGGAGCTCGGGGTGGCCCACCACTTCGCCCTCACCGGCCTCGCGCTGACCGGCCGGCTGGGGGAGCTGGCCCGACGGCTGGGGTCGGTGATCCGCGACGCCGAGTTGCGCTCGGACCGCCAGGGCGCCCACGCGGTCCGGATGGGGGAGCCGGCCATCGCCCACCTCGCCGCCGATCGCCCGGACGAGGCTCGACGCCAGCTGTCGCTCGGCACCGCCGACCTGAGCACGTCGCGAACGTGGCCGGAGACCGGCTACCGAACCCAGCACTACCACCGGCTCGTGGCCGTCGTGAACACGGCCCTGTACGAGGGCCGGACCGCCAAAGCGTTCGCCGAGGTGGAGTGCGACTGGCCGATCCTTAAGAAGGTCGGCTTCCTCCGGGTTCGCTTCACCGGGCCGCAGCTGCTGCAGCTCCGCGGTCGCGCCGCGCTGGCCTCGGGCGAGCTGGACGTGGCCGCCCAGGAAGCGCGCAAGCTCCGCCGGGCGCGGCTGCCCCTCGCCAAGGCCTGGGGGGCGCTCCTGCAGGCCGGACTGGAGGCCGCGGGCTCGCGCCCCAAGCAGGCCGCCGCCCACCTCGCGACCGCCGCGGCCGGGTTCGAAGAGGCCGGCGCGGGGCTCTACCGCGAAGCCGCCCGGCTCCGCCTCGCCCAGGTCGTGGGGGCGACGACGAGAAACGGTGAACCGCCGAGGCGGTGGGCTGGATGGTCGACCAGGGCATCGTTCGGCCGGAGCGCATGGCGGATTTGCTCGCCCCCGGATTCTGACCTTTTGGATCTTGAGCGCGGTCCCCCCTAAGGTGATCTCCGGGTGGGGGCTCGGGGATTCCATGGCGCACATCCTGCTGGTCCAGGACGACATCGCGTTGGCGTCGGGTTTGGAGCAGGCGCTCCGCTCCCGCGGCCACACGCCCGTGTCGGTGCAGACCGCGGGCGCCGCGCTGCGTGAATTCCAGCTCAACCCGCCGGACCTCATCGTCTCGGCCATCGTTCTGCCGGACAACAGCGGCACCGTGCTGATCGGTCGGATCCGCAGCCTTCCCGGAGGCCGACGCCTCCCCGTCATTCTCACCAGTCAGGTCTACCGCGCCGCCGACATCGAAGCGTCCCAACTCAGCCGGCTGGGGGTTCGCTACTTCCTCGCCAAGCCCTTCTCCGTCACCGACGTGCTCCGCCGCATCGACTCGGTCGTCCCGCCCCCACCGCCGACCGCCGTCCGGGACGATCTGGACAGCTCGATAGGCTCGACCCAGGAGGTCGACATCGCGAGCATGGGCTTCGGCCGGGCCCCCGCGGAGCAGGCGACACCGGCGCCCGAGCGTGAGTCCACCCAGGAGGTCAGCCTCGACATCGGCCGGCCTACCTCGGGGAGAGTCGCCAAGCCGGACAAGGCGGCGGCCCGCAACCTCCCCGTGGCCAAGAACAAGCCGGCCCACTTCGTGCGCACCGTGGCGGACCTGTTCCACGGCCGCGACTCGGGCCGCCTGCGCCTCCACAGCGCCGACTGCGACCGCACCTTCTACTTCCTCAACGGCTACCCGGTGTGGGTCGAGGTCGACCCCCCGCTGCTGGGGGTGCCCGAGTGGCTGCAGGGGTGCGGACGCCTCACCGAGGCGCAGGCGATGAAGGCCGCCGCCGCGCAGACCCGGCTGAACTGGTCGATCACGCGGGTGCTGGTGTCGCAGCAGGTGATGACCGCCGAGGATCTCGACCCCCTGCTGCAGGTCTGGGTGGAGCACGAGCTGGCCCAGGCGGCCAACCGGTCGGGGACGATCGAGTTCCGCGGCGGCGACGCCTTCGCCGAGACGATCCCGGTGTACGAGACCAACCCGATCTCCGTGCTCTGGGACGTGATCGACAGCACGCTTCGCCTCGGCACCGCCGAGATCGGGCTCGTATCGGTCGAAGACGGCTACCTGCGTCGACGCAACACCCACGACCGGCTGTTCGGGTACATCGCCACCACGAGCGTGCTCCAGGAGCTCCGCGAGTGGCTAGCCCAGGCGCGCTCCTTCGACTCCGTTCGGGAGTACTTCTCCGGCGACTGGGAGCAGGTCGCCCGCTGCCTCTGGTTCCTCGTCCAGACCGGCATCGTCAAGGTCACCGACGACGAGCCCGACGAGTCCGATGTCACCTCCTTCGCCGCCATCCCGGTGCTGGACATGGAGCTCGGCGAGGGCGACGGCGGGAGCGAAGTCACCGCCCGGTTCAGCCGCGACATGATCGCGCGGCTGGTCAACGAAGCAGACCGCAAGACCGAGGCCGCCGCCGAGGACGACCCCGCGGTCCGCGTCATCCGCCACTACGTCACGCGCATGGAGATGGACCACTACGCGTTCCTGGAGCTCGACGCCTCCGCCACCAGCGAGGATGTTCAGGCCGCGTTCGACGCCGCGGCCGACCGGTACCGCCCCGCGTCGCTGCCCAAGAGCGCCCGCCCCGACACCCGCCGCAAGGCCAAGGAGCTGCTCGCGCGGGCCGTGCGCGCCCACAAGGCCCTCGGGGACGACGTCGCCCGCCGCGCCTACGACGCCGGGCTGGGGGACGACCAAGAGACCGGCTCCTGGGACACCGCCGAGGTCATGGTCGACGACGACGAGTACGAGATCGAGATGGAGATCGAGGGCGACGGCGGCGCCGACGGCTGGGTCGAGCCGCCAGCCGACTAGAGATCGATGTCGGCGGGGTCCATCGCGGTCGGAGCGCTGCTCAACGTGAAGGTCGCCGCGTCGGGAACGTCGTTGCCGTTGGTGTCGATGTCCAGATCCATCACGCCGACGGCGTTACGCCAGGCGGGCCCCGCCTCCCGCAGCTGCAACAGCCAGCGGGTCCCCAGGACCCCGGTCAGCGACATCGACTCGATCGTGATGCCGTCAGCGCCGAGGCTCATCTGCCCGCTCAGCACCACGTCTTCGAGGTACAGCAGCACGACGTGATCGGCTGACCACAGGGGCAGGAAGACGCCGTCCTGGGTGTGCTCGTAGCGGCCGTCCTCGTGGAGCGTCACGCCCATCAGCCGGCCGACGTAGCCGTACTCCTTCCGGAGCAGGAAGGGCGGGTCCTCGTCGTCCAGACGCGCGGGGGCGAACACCCAGTCGAAGGTCTGGGCCGTGCCCGCGACGGCGCCCGGATCCGGGAGCCCGATCAGCTGCATCACCCACAGCGGGTACTCGCCCGGCACGAAGGTGTCGTTGAGCTGCTGCGCGTGCGTGCGGTTCCCCCCGAAGTTCTCGATACCCAGCCCCGAGGACATGTTGAAGGCCCAGCCGTCCGGCGACGCGGTGGAGAACGACGCGAGCGCCGAGGCATGCGACAGGTCCAGGCTGTAGTTCCGCCCCCGGCTCAGATCGTCCTCGGCGTTGAACGAGACCCCCATGAAGTCGCTGTCCAGCTCCCGGTGGGTGCCGATCTCCGCGTAGCTGGCGGTGTCGATGATCAGCCCGAGCGTGCTCGCCCGCTCCTCGGAGTTCATCGGCCGACTCATCAGGGCGTAGGGCTCGATGCGGTACGCGACCCCGTCGCTGCCGTCCGCGGGGAACGAAACGACCACCTCCAGGGGAAGCCCCTCGAGTTGGCTGACCGTGAGGGCCCACTCGTCTTCAAGCGTGGTCCCGGTGCACCCGCCAGCCATGGCGAGCACCGCGACAGCGAGCCCCAATCGCATCATCGTGACACTGTAGCGCCGCCCCGGCGCCGGCGGGAGCCCAAGATCAGGCTGCCCAGGACCAGGCCCACGGCGCCCTCCCGGATGACGGAGAGCTCGCAGCCCTTGGTGCATCCCCGCCCCGCGTCGGCCTCGGAGAAAGCGAGTTCGTCGGTCGAGCCGGTGCGCAGCTCCGCGGCCCAGCCCCACCCGGCCGAGCCTTCGAAGTCGGTGACCGGCGAGGCGATCAGGTAGGCGCCATCGGCCTCGCCGTCGATCCCGTCGAGCCGGACGTGGGCGGTCCATCGTCCGTCGACGAGGGCGGGATCCGCGGAGTAGCGGGCCGTGACCTCGCCATCGCGCACCGCGACCAGCTCGACCGCCCACTCGATCGCGGTGCCATCGACGTCGGGATCGCCATCGAAGTGCATCACGAGGCGCTGGTCGGGCTCCGCATCGATCAGGCCGAACCAGACGTAGTTCGCCCCCCAGGACTGCGGGGACCGCTCCGCGTGCGCCTCCACGAAGTCATCCACGGGCAGCTCCAGGGCCGTGTACTCCTCGGCGGTCGAGTTGCGCAGCTGCGCGTACAGCGTCAGGTCCCGGACCCCCAGGAGGAAGTCGTACCGGGGCCACGTCCCCTCAGCCCCGCGCGCGAGGAACCCGCACCACTGCTCCAGCATCGAGCTGTCGCGGGTCTGGAAGTAGGTGTCGAACTCGTCTGTCAGCTCGTAGCCCGCGCGCCCCTCGAGTTGCTCCCAGAACTCCCGGTGCCACCCCTGATCCAGCTCCCCCTCAACGCTGAGGGGGAAGACGAAGGCGCCGTACTGGAAGCCCGTGGGGTCGTGTGTGGTGATCGACTTCCAGGGCTGCTGCGACCACAGGGTCGAGAACCACTGGAGCCACTCGTCGCCCTCGGGGACCACGACTCCCTGGTGGTACGAGGCGGAGGCTTCGATCCACCACCGGTTCGGGGTGGCGTCCCAGCCCAGGAAGTACTCCTGCAGTCCGTAGGCAGCCTGGATGGTGTGGAACAGCTCGTGCGCGACGACCTCGCGGAGGAAGACGCTGTCGCTGCCCCCCAGAACCAGATCCAGGTTCAGCACCATGTACGGCATCCAGCCCTCGGCGCAGTCCGCGAACCAGGCGTAGCCCCCGATCTCCGGGCCCAACTGATCGACCACGACGACCATCTGCCACGTGTCGATCCCATCGGGCCGTCGAAACCCCAATTGCTCCGTCTGGATGCTCAGGGACTCCTCGAGTGTGTCGGCGAGATCGTCCCGTTGGGAGGTGCCAAGCGGAACCCAATCCTCCCAATGGATCGCGAAGTGTTCCGTCTCGTAGAGGTGGTCGTACGGCTCCCCCGAGGGGTTGACCACATCGGCCGCAAAACAGGTTTCCCGAGCCTCGGGACCCCCGATCGCGGCATCTCCGGCCAAGAAAGCCGAAGTTCCACACCAAAAAAATGCAACGACCGCCCCCGTCATCACTGAATGCCCGCTCACTTTCGGAAAGTCGAATGATTCCGACGATTTACTTTAGGTCAAAGCACACCAAAGGCGGTCCGAAAAAACGCTAGACGCAAAGAAAGTTGCGTCGATGTACAGCGTTTCGCTTGACCCCCTATAGAGCTTGTGACTTACAATCGTCTCACTTCGACGATGGACGTCGAGCTTGCTGGAGGAGAAAATCGTGGCTGGAGAGAAGAAATATTTCGTGATGCAGGATGGTTCTGGTGACACCGACACGGTGTTCTGCTCCCGGCAGGCTCGTGGCGCCGCCCTGAAGGCTGCCTCGCGCGGTCACACCGCCATTCGTCTTCGTGAGCGTGGCACCAACCGCGTGCACATCTTCAAGGGTTGGCGCGAGCAGGTTGCCGCCCCGAAGAACGGGCCCGATTGGCTCGGCGACAAGGTCTGGAAGGCCAACGTCAAGAAGCAGGGCATCGAGAAGGTCTAACCACCTTTTCAATCGAATCGACGCTCCCCCGGCTGCCTCAGGCGTCGGGGGTTCGTCGTTCTGGCGCCCTTGTGTGACCTACAAGGTGAACGTGAAGTCGTTCACCAACGCACCCGGCAGGCGCGAGCTGGAGGTGGAGCGGCGGTCGTAGGTCGAGGCGCTCATGAGGAAGTCGCGCTCCTCGGTCAGCGAGACCAGACCCTCCCCGAGCACGTGGTACAGCGTCTCGTCGAACCGCATCACATCGACCGGGGCGACGATCTCGCCGTTCTCGACCCAGAAGGTGGCGAAGCGCGTCATGCCGGTGACCCGGCAGGCGGGGCGATCGCTGTAGTTCAGGTACCAGAGGTTGTTGACGTAGATCCCGGTGCCGAGCTCGCCCAGGACCGCATCCCGGGCGCACGCACCCGGCGCCAGGTCCAACGAATCGGGGAACTCCCCGGCGTCCGCGCCGGTGGTCGGGACCCCGTACTCCTGGGCCGATCGGGGCGACACGAGTGAGTCCTTGTACTGACCGCCGTCGAACAGCTGCACCTGATCGGGGCGCAGGAAGCCGCCCGCGCCGAAGTTCGGGGCGAGGCCGTCGGCCACGTTCTCGGTCAGGTGCACCGCCGGCGACAGCGTGCACTCCCCCTCCACGGCGCGCAGCAGGGGGCTGCGGCGGGTCTTCTGGGTCTTGAGCCCGAAGCCGCCCCAACCCAGCAACTCCACGATCTCCGACAGGGCCGCGGGGGCCAGGTAGACGCGGTACTTGCCGGGCTCGATCTTGTGGGCGGACCGGCCGACCACGGACAACTGCCGACGGGCGTCAGCCATCTTGTCAGCGAACAGGGCGGTGTCCCACGTCTCGCCGGCGTACCCGCACTTCGTGGCCTTGTCGCCGTGGTGGTACAGGCTCCAATCCAGGTTGAAGCTGTGGGAGCCGAACCAGTTGCGCTGGCCCAGGGAGTTGGCGAAGCCGCGATAGATGCCGCCGGAGGCGAGGATGCCGACCAGGTCGGTGCCGTCCGCCGCGGCGAGCACGTCGTCCGTGATCTCACCCGCCGAGGGGAGCCCGTCTGCGCCCTCGCGCACCGACGAGGTGACGTCGGTGGAGTACAGCAGGTGCGGGTCCTCGGGCACGTGGGGGAGCGCGTCGCGCAGCCGCCCCAGCAGCGCCAGGGTGCGCGCGCGATCGGTGTCGACCTGCCCCGAGAGGGCGACCCGACCGGCGGCGTGGCGACGGCCGCGGATCAGGTCCAGCCACAGCTCTGCCTGGTCGACGTGCCCCGCCTGCCGCACCTTGCCGCCGTTGAAGCGAACGAAGTCGCTCCCCTCGCCGGCGAACTCCAGGAGCAGGACCTCGTCGGCGCTCAGCTGCGCCGTCAGGTGGTCCGCGGTCGATTCGAAGAGAGACCTCATGCTGCACCTCCGAAGATGGCGATGTCGCTGAACTTGCAGGTCGGCGAGGCGTGGCCGACCTTGATGACCTGGTTGGGCTCGCCCTTGCCGCAAAACGGCGTGCCCAGGACCTCGAAGGTGGACTCGTCACCGACCCCCGACAGGGCCCGCCAGAAGGTGGCCGAGATGCCCCGGTAGTTGGGGTTGCGAACCACCGCGCCGAGCTCGCCATTTTCAATGACGCGGCCGTACTCGCAGCCGAACTGGAACTTGTTGCGACTGTCGTCGATGGACCAGCTGCAGTTGGTCGCCATGAACACGCCGCGCTCGACCGATCCGATCAGGTCGTCCAGCGACTGATCTCCCGGCTCCACGTTCAGGTTGGCCATGCGGTCGATGGGGGGGCGGTTCCAGCTCGTGGCGCGCGAGTTGGCGACGCCTTCCATGCCGGCCCGGGCCTGCGACGTGTGCGCGCCCAGCGGCCGGACGAGCAGGCCGTCCTTGATGATGAACTCGCGGGTGGCGGGGAGCCCCTCGTCGTCGAAGCCGAAGCTGGCGAGTTGCTCGCCCCGGGTCGGGTCGAAGGTGACGTTCAGGAGGTCGCTGCCGTACTGGTAGCTGCCGAACATGTCCAAGGTGACGAACGAGGTGCCGGCGTAGTTCCGCTCGTCGCCGAGGATGCGGTCCAGCTCCAGCGGGTGGCCGATGCTCTCGTGGATCTGAAGCATCATCTGATCGGGCGCGAGGACCAGGTCCATCGTCCCCGTCGGGCACTGCTCGGCGGCGAGCAGCTGCAGCGCCTCCTCGGCCAGCGTGGGGGCGGCGTCGCGGAAGCCGATGGCGTCCAGGATCTCCATCCCCCCCTGGCGGCAGCAGCCGCGCCCCGCGAGGGTTCGGGTCTGCGTCTCGGTCCCCTTGTTGGCGACCACCTCGAGGTACGGCACGAGCATGTGCTGCTCCTGCACGTACCGCCCGCCCCGGTTGTCCATGTACCGGGTGGTCGTGGCGGTGTTCCAGAGCGATGCCGTGCGGTCGACGATGGTGTCGCCCAGGTTCAACGCCGCGCACTGCTGCTTGAGCAGGGCGATGCGGTCCCCCAGGGGCACGCTGTCCCAGGACTGCCGCACGTCGGTGCGGTACTCGCCCGACGGGGTCGGCATCTCGATCGACGAGAAGTCGACGACGGAGCGGCCGGCGGTGCGCTCGGCCCAGGTCTGGGCCCGCTCCAGCGCCTGGCGCAGCCCCGACGCGGAGACGTCCGAGGTAGCGGCGTAGCCCAGCCCGCCGGCGTGGGCGACCGTGATCATCGCGCCCACGTCCAGCTGATCACTCAGCGGCTCGAGCACGTCGTTGCGGACCCGGACCGTCTCGTTTCGAGCCTCCACGTAGCGGAGGGAGACGAAGTCGGCGGTCGGGTTCAGCTCGGAAAAGAGAGATTCGACAGAGGTCATGAGGGCGGGAAGGTACGTGCCGGTCCGCGCCCGATCAAGGTCTACGGAGCGACGACACCGCCGCGCTCCAGGCCGGTGTAGGTCCCAGACTCGAGCATGCCCATCCAGGGGTCGCTGAACGGGGTCAGGAACAGCTCGGTGTAGACGCGGTCGTTGAGGGCCTCCAGCGACGCGGGGGGAGCGGCGGCGAACCAGCGGTGCACAACGCTGTGGAGCCCGAGCTCGTTGCGCACCGTGTCGCCCACCAGGGCCGCCTGGAACTGGCGCAGCAGGACGCCGAACTCCGCCTCGCTCAGATCCGGGTTCTCCCGCCGCATCAGGGCCTGTCCGTTGAGATCCACGCCCTCGTACCGGTAGCCCGACAGCAGCACCCACTCCTCGTCGCTGAGCCCCTGGCGGTCGGGGTTGGCGGCGCGCAGGCTCTCCAGGGGCGGCACCTCGATCGCTGCCTTGGAGACGGTCAGCCGCTGCGCCAGCATCGCCACGGGCGCGGTCGGCCCGAGCCCCGGGGTCACCAACGCCAGCGCTTCGTCGGCCGAGACCTCATGGTCCCGAGAGGCGCTCAGCATCGGCCGCAGCACGGTCATCGCGTCGCGCAGCCGCCGCTGGTGCCAGCGCGCCAGCTCGGCCTCCTCCATGTCCACCAGGCCTCGGCCGAAGCCGACCTGCTTGAGGAACTCCTGCGGACCGTACAGCCCCGGGAGCACGTCGACGGGTCGACCGGTCGCGTCGAGCACGTAGTGGGCCGAGTTGCCCGTGATGGTGCGCTCCAGCGTGCGACCGCCGCCGAAGTCGATGGTCATCTGGGGCACGTCGCGCACCGACCACCAGTGCAGGACGTAGTGCTCCCGGAGGAAGTCGGCGACGTCGGGGTTGGCGTACAGCACGGTGCGGAAGAAGCGGGAGTTGGCGCAGGACCCCGACGGAGCGCGGGCGGTGACGCTGCTGGACCGATCGTCGGGGTCGGTCATGCGCATCCCCTTCGACGGCGTCGGCGGGCCTGAAGTCGGGCGCTCCGGCGTGTTCGGCGACGTGGGCGCCGTGACCGCCCCGGGCGGGGACCTGTTCATCACGGAAGGCCGCGTCGGCGGCCCCAACTGGCGCGTGCCCGAGCGCGCGGTGTCCTCCCACGGGGTGCTCTGGAGGGAGCATTCGTCCAACGGCGTGCAGCTGACGGTCGAGTCCCCGGAGGGACGCCGCGCGACTCTGGCGCCGCCCGGGGATGCGGCCCAGATCGCGTCGGTCCTGGGCGTGATCGAAGGGGCCGAGTGATGCGCTCGCTGCTCGCCCTCGCCGCCGCCCTCGTGGCCGTCCCCGCCCCCGCGCAGGCGGGATGTCCGTCCACCGCGGGGTGCCCCTAGCCGGCGGTCAGCGGCAGCGACCCCACCGACCCCGATCTGGCGCTGCTGTTCGAGCTCGCCGGCCAGGCGGGGCTGGGCAGCGAGGCTCCCGGGTACCCTGCCCTCGGCACCGGCCCCTCGGGCGATGTCGACGTCGACGCGACGATGCCCTGCGTGCTGCTCAAGTCGATCGGCTGGGTGGAGTCGACGTGGAGCCAGTTCTGCAGCGGCGGCACCACGGTGATCAGCTTCGACTGCGGCTACGGCGTCACCCAGGTCACCTCCGGCATGAGCACCGGCTCGATGGGTCCGGTCAGCTTCAGTCCGTCGCGCGTCGCCGCCGAGGCCGACTACAACATCGGCACCGGCGCCGCGATCCTCGCCGTGAAGTGGAACGCGGTCCCGATCATCGGCGACTACGACCCCACCCTCGTGGAGCACTGGTACTACGCCGTCTGGGCCTACAACGGCTTCACCTCGTCGAACAACCCGAACAACCCCAGCCTGCCCTCGGGGCGGCCCGCCTACGGCTCGCCCAGCGCCCTGTCCCGGGGCAGCTACCCGTACTAGGAGCTGGTGTGGGGGCTCGCCGCCTACCCGCCCGGGGACCGCTGGGAGCCGATGGAGCTGACGTACCCCGACGCCGCCGCGATCGGCTCGAGCCCCGGCACGATCGCCTCCCCCTCCCCCACCCACGTCGATCCCTGCGCCGGCGGCGTGATCGTCGACAACCAGGATCCCGAGTTCAGCTTCGGCTTCGGTGGTGAGGAGGCCGACGTGGAGCCCGGCGCCGGCTGGGAGGGCGACTTCTTCTTCGGCGCCCCCTACGACGTCGAGTCCCCGTTCGTGTCCGGCACCTGGGCCCCCGAGATCCCGTCGACCGGCCTCTACACCGTCGACGTCTACGTGCCCGCCTCCGGCGCCGCGGCCTCCACCGAGGCGGCCTTCGACATCGCCTTCCACGGGGGCCATGGCATCTCGTTCGTCGACCAGTCCACCAACGAGGACGGCTGGGTGGAACTGCTGGGCGGGCAGCCGCTGAAGTTCGTCGAGGGGGTCGGGGCGAACGTGACCCTGAGCAACCTCACCACCGAGGGGCCGGGCGCGACGCTGGCCTGGGACGCGGTGCGGTGGCGCTACGCGGGGGCCCCCGGAGGCGGCTCCGCGGGCGACGGCTGCCAGCTGTCCAACGACTGCGCCGGCGCGCTGGTGTGCGTGGCCGACAGCTGCGTGGCGCCCTGCGGGCCCAGCGACTGCCCGGGCTCCTCCTGCGACCCCGCCACGGCCGTGTGCACCGACACCGACCCGCTGGACGACGACCTGCTGCCCGACGACACCAGCGACATGGACACCGACCAGGACGGCATCCCCAACCACATCGAGGGGCCCGGCGACGCGGACGGCGACGGCGTGCCCAACTGGTGGGACCACGACAGCGACGGCGACGGGATCGAGGACAGCGAAGAGGGCACCGCCGACCCCGACGGCGACGGCATCCCCGCGTTCCTGGACACCGACAGCGACGGCGACGGGGTGGATGACGCCGACGAGAGCACGGACGACACCGACGGCGACGGGCTGCCCGACTTCCTCGACGAGGACAGCGACAACGACGGGCTGCTCGACGGCGAGGATCCGCACCCCCTGTCGGCCGACGGCAGCAAGAACGGCCCCACCCCCTGGGACGTCGATGGCGACGATCTCGGCGGGGTGAACAACCCGGGCGACAACTGGGCCTACGGGTGCACCTGCAGCGCCGGCGGCGGGGGCGGGCCCGGCGCTAGGCTGCTCGCGATGCTGCTCGGGGGCGGGGCTCTCCGGTATCGTCGGAGGCGGTGACCGAGCCGACGACCGAACCGTTCCCCACCGAGCACCTGCACGCGACTGAGCGCGCGGCGGCCCGGTTCGGGCTCCCCCTCATCGAGGCGATCGCGGTCGTGGTCGAGGGGCCGGACCAGGGGCGCGAGTTCGCCATCGACGCGGAGGTGATCCGCATCGGCAAGGCGGACACCAACGACATCATCCTCACCGACCGCTCCATCAGCTCCCACCACGTGGAGATGACGCTGGTGGGGGCGGCGGTGCGGGTGCGGGATCTGAAGAGCACCAACGGCACCTGGGTCGGCGAGACGCGCCTGATCGAGAGCCTCGTGCCGCCCGGCACCGTGCTGCAGCTGGGTCGGTCGAAGATCCACCTGCAGACGCCGGACGCGAGCTTCGTGCTGGAGCCGTCCGAGGCGGAGTCCTTCGGCGAGCTGTGGGGCCGCTCGGTGGCGATGCGGCAGCTTTACGCGGTACTTGAGCGGGTCGCCCCCCGGGAGGCGACGGTGCTCCTGGACGGCGAGACGGGCACCGGCAAGGAGCTGGCTGCGCGCGCGATTCACCAGCACTCGACCCGCAAGCACGGGCCGTTCGCGGTGTTCGACTGCAGCTCGGTGGCGCCCGAGCTGATCGAGTCGCAGCTGTTCGGCCACCGCAAGGGGGCGTTCACGGGGGCCTCCTCGGACCGCGTCGGCGTGTTCGAGTCGGCGGCCGGCGGCACGGTGTTCCTGGACGAGCTGGACTCGCTCCCGCTGGACCTGCAGCCGAAGCTGCTCCGGGTGCTGGAGGGCCGGCGCGTCGTGCGGCTGGGCGAGTTCCGCGAGCGGCCGGTCGACGTGCGCGTCATCGCGGCGGCGGGGCGGTCCCCCGAGGAAGCGGCGGCGGCCGGTGATCTGCGACCGGACCTCTACTACCGACTCGCCGTGGTGCGGGTGACGCTGCCGGGGCTGCGCGACCGCACCGATGACATCCCCCTGCTGGTGCGGGTGCTGCTGGACCGGATGGGCGGCGAGGACGTGGACGTGGCCGACGGTCCGGGGCTGGCACGCCTGACTGCGCACCCGTGGATGGGGAACGTGCGCGAGCTGCGGAACGTGCTGGAGCGGGCGCTGGCGCTGGCCCCCGCGGGGGCCTCGAGCCTGAACGAGCTGCCGCTGCAGTTGGGGGGGGTGGGGTCGGCGACGCTGAGCGAGGCGCCGCCGGTGCGCGCCTCCCCGGTCTACGACGACCTCCCCTACAAGGAGGCCAAGGACCTCATCGTCGAGGCGTGGGAGGGCAAGTACCTCGCCGCGGCGTTCCAACGAAACGGTGGGAACCTGAGCAAGACGGGGAGGGAGATCGGCTTGAGTCGGCCCCACCTGCGCAAGCTGCTGCGGGTGCACGGCCTGATCGACGGAGGCGAGGAGGACTGATGGTCATCTGCAAGTCCTGTGGGTTCGAGTACGACCCGGTGACCGAGGTGACCTGCCCGGGCTGCACCTCGGGGCACATGGTCCCGACCCACCCGGTCGGCGTGCCGAAGATGGATCCGCGCGCGGCGGGGCGGGCCCGGGCGGCGGTGGAGTACGCGGAGAAGCAGCTGCTCCGGGAGCGTCAGATGCAGGCGGCGACGCGATCGCAGCGGCGGAACGACCGGCGGATCGGGGCGTTCCAGGTGGCCTTCGGGATCCCGCTGGCGATCGTCGGCCTCATGAGCGGGGCGAGCCTCGGAGCGGTGCCCGTCTACGGCCCAGCACTGCAGTGGGCGCCCGTGTTGGGCGGCGTCGGGTTCGCGATCGTGGGCGGGCTGCGGATGCTGAAGGCACCCGCGGACTGAGCCGCTAGGCGCGGCGGCGGCGCACGATCGCCGGGACCACCATGAGCATGAGGACCAGGGAGGTGGGCACGCGGCCGTTGGCGGCGAAGCTGGACTCGCCTTCGCAGTCATCGAGGTCATCGCTGTCGATGTCGCCGTCGCCGTCGACGTCCAGATCGTCGGAGATGTCGCCGTCACCGTCCTGGTCGAGGTCGTCGAAGATGCCGGGATCGCCCTCGTCCTCGATGACATCGTCGTCCTCTTCGTCATCCTCTTCGTCGTCCTCTTCGTCATCCTCTTTGTCATCCTCTTCGTCATCCTCTTCGTCATCCTCTACGTCATCCTCTTCGAATGACGACGTT
>PVBE010755083.1_pt1 | contig 15138 bp, 12 predicted proteins | sample 1631181 | NCBI WGS metagenome assembly PVBE01 (sample SAMN08397723, study PRJNA350692) | Marine metagenome, whole genome shotgun sequencing project. | isolation source: water | place: Pacific Ocean | collected 2012-04 | reverse complement strand
TCGCCGACAAAGAATTAAACGGAACCAAAAGCATATAATCCCGTTTATTGAAATTGCATAGGTGGGCAGTGAATTTAGTTCTTTATCATAGCGTTGAATCGACCTGCGCCCAAAAAGTCAAATTAGTTTTGGCGGAAAAACAGCTGGTATGGGAAGAGGAAAAGCTGAACCTTCGTCGAGGGGATCAATTTTCACCCGCTTATTTGGCATTAAATCCTAAAGGCGTCGTTCCTACGCTGGTGTATGATAGTGTCGTCATTCGTGAATCTACCGTGATCAATGAATATCTGGATGACGCCTTTCCTGAGCCAAGCCTAAAACCCGCATCTCCGGCGGTAGTCGCCGACATGAGATTATGGGTAAAGACTTTTGATGATGATGTTCATCCGGCTGTCGGCGTTACGACATACGCGACGGTGCTTCGTCACCAAATGCAGGAAATGAAATCCGAAGCGGAATTGGAAGATCATTTCGCCAAAATCCCCGACCCGGCGCGCCGGATGAGACAGATATCGGTTCATGATTGTGGCATCGATGCAGAACCGGCGGCGGTTGCGTTGAAACAGCTGGATGGCGTTCTAGATCGTCTCGATATGCAGTTGGCGGAATCCTCCTGGATTGCCGGAGAGCAGTTCTCTTTGGCCGACTGTGCCGCGGCACCCTATATTCTGCGTCTTGACATGCTTCAATTTTCCGGCCTTTGGGAAGGTAGGCGTCCCAATCTGGGGAGCTGGTACCGCCGTGTGTCAGACCATACCAATTTTAAAAATGTCGTGGTAAATCAGATTCCTCAGTCCTTGGCCGAAAAATTTAGCCAATATGGAAAACAGGTGTGGCCGAAAGTCGAGGCCATCGTATTCGGTGCCTAAACCATTCAGCCTGCGCGCATTTTGACGTTGTTCGAATTTACCAAGCGGTCCAGCCGCCATCCACTTTGAGACTTTCTCCTGTCACCATGGCGGCATTTTCCGAGGCTAGGAACATCACGGCCGCAGCGACGTCCTCAATCGTTCCCACATGGCCAAGGGCAATATTATTTTCCACGGTTTTTTTGAACTCCTCGTTTTCGAACATGGGGCGAGTCATGGGCGTGTCGATAAAGGTCGGTGCCACGGCATTGACCCGGATGCCTTGAGGCGCCAGTTCCACCGCCAGCGCTTTGGTCAAGCCTTCGACGGCATGTTTGGTGGTACAATAGAGGGTCCGGTTGGGCGCTCCGATATGACCCATTTGTGAAGACATGTTGATGATTATGCCAGAGCCCTGCCGCAGCATGACCTTAGCGGCGCTTTGGGAAGCCCGGAAGATCGCTCGAACGTTCAATCCCAGCATCCAGTCCAGGGTTTCCGTTGTAATATCCGTGACCGGTTCCGGCTTGTTGCCGCCGGCGCAGCCGACCAGGATATCCAGGTGATCCATCTCTTCGATCCGCTTATAGAGACGGTCTTCTATAACGTCTTCGACCCAATAGTCGAATTTACCGACAGCTGAAGACTGGACTTCTTTAAGATCGCCTTCCGTGCGGGCAACGCCGATGACCCTTGCGCCTGCTGCCGCCAGACCGAGTGCACAAGCCCGGCCTAGTCCTTTCCCGGCGCCGGTCACCAGGGCCGTTTTACCAGTAAACGAAGGTGGTGCGGTCAAAGTTTTTACGTCAACGCTATCGGTCATAATTTCCAGTTCCCCGCATTGATCCATTCATTGTATTCACCTTGCCGATTGCCTAGCATTGTGGGCGGAAACTGTAAACCATTGGAGCGAGTGCGTGACTATGCTGGTAATCAATGAACAACAGGCGTCAGAATTATTGGACCTTGAAGCACTGATCGATGCGCTGGCGCCCGCCATGTCGGAATTGTCGGCAGGGAAGGTCTCTCAGCCACCTCGTATTGCTGCTATGGTGGAGGAAAAAAAGGGACTACTTGCCGCCATGCCGGTCTACCTGCCTAATTCGAAGGCGCTCGCCTGCAAGCTGGTCAGTGTTTTTCCCCTCAATCATGCGTTGGGTCTGGAATCCCATCAGGCGGCAATTTCGCTGTTCGATAGCGATACGGGCAGGCAGATCGCGCTCATCGACGGCACCCATATAACGGCGGAGCGGACGGCGGCGGGGGCGGCCCTGGCGACCCGCCTATTAGCACGTCCCGATGCTACTAAGCTGGCCATTCTCGGTACCGGCGTTCAGGCCAGCGCCCATATCGGCGCCATACCCCGGGTGCGGGACATCAAGGAAATCAGAATTGCCGGGCGGAGTCGGGACAAGGCGGCGGCGCTGGCGGAGAGGGTTAAAGGAGAAGCTACCGCGGAAATTGTCGTTGCCGACAGTTTCGAAGATGCCGTCCGAGGCGCAGAAATTATTTGCGGGACAACGGATGCGGCCGAGCCGATCATGGAAATGGCTTGGGTTCCCCCCGGTGCGCACATAAATTCCGTGGGCTTCAATTTGAAGGGGCGAGAGATCGGCGAGGACGTGGTAGCGGGATCGAAAGTATTCGTAGAGGCCCGGTTTGTCGCCTTGGCGGAACCGCCGGCGGGGGCCAATGATCTTATGTGGCCGATTCGTGACGATGTCATTACCGAGGATCACATTGTGGCGGAGATAGGTGAACTGGTGTCTGGCGACCAGCTGGGCCGGGCTGCCGACAATGACATTACGCTATATAAATCGGTCGGGCTGGGTGTTCAGGACGCTGCTGCGGCAGAGCTTGTTTACCGGGCTGCACTGAATAAGAATATCGGCGTGGAAGTCGACTTTTAAAACATTAAGATAAGGTAGGAATTAAATGGCGCATTATCTCAAAGAAGGCATCAGCCAAGAGGAAAAGGATACGGCGGAAGCCAAAGTCAGGGAAACCGTCGAGGCTATCCTGGACGATATCAAAAAGCGTGGTGACGGCGCACTAAAAGACTATTCGGCTAAATTCGATAACTGGTCTCCGGAAAGCTTCAAGCTCAGCAGGGCGGAGATTGACGCCTGTTATAACCAGGTGACCGAGCAGAATATCGAAGACATCAAGTTCGCCCAGGCCCAGGTGCGGGGTTTTGCCGAAATCCAAAAGGCCGCCCTGGTGGATGTGGAAGAAGAGACTCTGCCCGGGGTCACTTTGGGTCACCGGAACATTCCTGTGAACTCCGTCGGCTGTTATGTGCCGGGCGGAAAGTATCCCATGGTGGCGTCGGCTCATATGAGCGTGGTCACCGCCAAAGTGGCCGGGGTCAAACGGATCATTGCCGCCGCACCGCCTTACGAAGGCAAACCCAGCCCTGCCATCGTGGTGGCCCAGGACCTGGCCGGCGCCAATGAGATTTTGTGTTTGGGTGGCGTACAGGCTATGGGTGGCATGGCTTTGGGTACGGAACAGATTGCGCCGGTGGATATGCTGGTCGGTCCTGGTAATGCTTTCGTGGCCGAGGCCAAGCGCCAGCTGTTTGGGCTAGTAGGGATCGATCTGCTGGCCGGGCCGACGGAGACCCTGGTCATCGCCGACGACAGCACCGACGGTGAACTATGCGCTGCCGATTTGCTGGGGCAGGCCGAACACGGCCCAACCAGTCCGGCCATTCTGCTGACCAATTCGGAGCAGCTGGCCAAAGACACCATGGCGGAGGTCGAGCGCCAATTGACTATCCTGCCAACGGCTGAGGTTGCCGGGGAGGCCTGGAATACCTATGGCCAGGTGATCGTCTGCGATAGTTACGATGAGATGGTGGAAGAAGCCGACCGCATCGCCTCGGAACATGTCCAGGTAATGACCAAGGATCCCGACTACTTCCTGGAAAACATGACCAATTACGGTGCGCTGTTTCTGGGGGGCGAGACCAATGTTTCCTACGGCGACAAGGTAATCGGTACCAACCACACGCTCCCCACCAAAGGGGCGGGGCGCTACACCGGCGGCCTCTGGGTCGGCAAGTTTATTAAGACCTGCACCTACCAGAAAGTTACCGAGGAAGCCTCAGTCGAAGTCGGCAAATATTGCTCCCGCCTCTGCGCCCTCGAAGGCTTCATGGGCCACAAGGAACAGGCGGACATCAGGCTGCGGCGCTATGCGGGGATTAACGAAGGGTAAGTCAAAGAGTTCCCCCTCATCCTAACCCTCTCCCGCAAGGGGAGGGGGGACTTGGCACGAGCCCCAATTAAATCCCCTTCCCCCCTTTCGGGGGAAGGTAGGGATGGGGGGTAAATCCAAAAAATTAGGATTTAATAAGCTAAGCGTTTACCGAAGCCTCAACGCCCAACGCGGCTTGGGCGGCCGCCAGCCTAGCGATGGGCACCCGGTAGGGGGAGCAGGAGACGTAATTGAGACCCAGCTTCTGGCAAAAAACGATAGACGCCGGATCGCCGCCGTGTTCGCCGCAGATACCGAGCTTTAAATCGCCGCGTGTCTTGCGTCCGCGCTCGGTGGCGATTTCCATCAACTCACCGACGCCTTCCTGGTCGATACTGATGAAGGGGTCCCGTTCATAGATGCCCTTTTCCTGATAAGGACCAAGGAAGGAACCGGAATCGTCCCGGGACAGACCAAAAGCCGTTTGGGTCAGGTCGTTGGTGCCGAAGGAAAAGAACTCTGCCCCCTCGGCGATATCACCGGCGCGTAAAGCTGCCCGGGGCAGCTCGATCATGGTGCCTGTCAGGTATTTAAGCTCGCTGCCCGTTTCCTCGCCGACATCTTTTGCCACCTGGTCGACCACGGCATGCAGGATATCGAATTCTTCCTTGGTGCCGACCAGCGGGATCATCACTTCGGGCTCCACGGTTTCACCCGACGATTTGGTCACTTCGGCAGCGGCTTCGAAAATGGCCCGGCACTGCATTTCGTAAATTTCCGGGTGCATAATGCCCAGACGACAGCCCCGTAGACCTAGCATGGGATTGGCTTCATGGAGGGCGATGGCGCGGGCGCGCACTTCCTCTACCTCGGCCCCGGCGGCTTCGGCCACCATTTCCATTTCCTCGTCACTGGTGGGTAGGAATTCATGCAACGGCGGGTCCAGCAGGCGCACCGTGACCGGCAGCCCCTTCATTATAGTGAACAGCTCAATGAAATCGGCCCGCTGGTAGGGTAGCAGTTTGGCCAGCGCCACCCGGCGTCCGGCCTCGTCGGAGGCCAGGATCATCTCCCGCATATGAATGATGCGTTCCGGGTCGAAAAACATATGTTCGGTGCGGCAAAGACCTATGCCCTCGGCGCCGAAATGAATGGCGGTTTCGGCATCTTCCGGCGTTTCCGCATTGGTGCGGACATTGAGGGATCGGGTATGGTCCACCCATTCCATCAACTGGCCGAAATCGCTGGTTAGTTCCGGTTGAATGGTTTCCACCTCGCCCAACATGACCTCGCCGCGAGCGCCGTCGATGGTGATGATATCGCCCACACCCACGGTTTGGCCGCCACAGGATAGCGTTTGCTTGGAATAGCTGACCTGCATTTCACCGGCGCCGGCCACGCAGGGGCGTCCCATGCCGCGGGCCACCACGGCGGCGTGGCTGGTCATGCCGCCGCGTGTGGTCAGGATGCCTTCGGCCGCATGCATACCGCCGATATCCTCGGGGCTGGTTTCCATGCGGACGAGGATGACCCTCTCCCCTTTGGCGGCCATCATTTCGGCCTCGGGCGCAGAGAAGGCGATTTTTCCGGAGGCCGCACCGGGGGAGGCCGGCAGGCCCCTACCCAGAATATTCCTCGGCGCGTCCGGGTCCAGGGTGGGATGCAGCAATTGATCGAGCTGCGCTGGGTCGACCCGGCGGATAGCTTCCTCCTTGGTGATCAAACCCTCCGTAGCCATATCGACTGCAATCCTAAGGGCCGCTTTGGCGGTACGTTTGCCGCCGCGCGTCTGCAACATCCAGAGTTTTCCCTCCTGGACGGTAAACTCCATGTCCTGCATATCGGTATAATGCTCTTCCAGCTTGGTGCGGACATCGCACAGTTCCTGGAACAAGCCCGGCATATTTTCTTCCATCGAAGGCAGGCCGGTATGATTTTGTTCTTTTTCCGCATCAGTCAGGGGCTGCGGCGTGCGGATACCCGCTACCACGTCTTCACCCTGGGCGTTGGCCAGATATTCACCGTAAAAGATGTTTTCGCCGGTGGACGGATTGCGGGTAAAGCAGACGCCCGTGGCGGAGCTTTCGCCCATATTGCCGAACACCATGGACTGAATATTGACGGCAGTGCCCCATTCTTCGGGGATATCGTGCAATCTACGGTAAATCTTGGCCCGGTTATTCATCCAACTTCCGAAAACGGCGCTGATAGCGCCCCACAGCTGATCGTGGGGATCCTGGGGAAAGGGTTTATCCAGTTCCTGCTCCACCATATCGGTGAATTCCTTGCAGACAACTTTCCAGTCTTCGGCGTCCAATTCGGTATCCAGGGCGACCCCTTTTTCATCCTTGTGGTCGGCCAGGATGTCTTCGAAATTATGGTGTTCGACGCCCAGCACCACGTCGCCGTACATCTGGATAAAGCGGCGGTAGCTGTCATAGGCAAAGCGTTCGTCGCCGCTGCCCCTAGCCAGCCCTTGAACCGTTTCGTCGTTGAGGCCGAGATTAAGGACCGTGTCCATCATGCCGGGCATGGACGCCCGGGCACCGGAACGGACCGAGACCAGCAGCGGATTGTCGGCATCGCCGAATTTAGCGCCGATGATTTCCTCAATATTGGCCAAGGCCTCTTTGACATCGCCACCCAAGCTGTCGGGGTAATTCTTATCGTTCTCGGTGTAATAGGAACAGACATCGGTCGTCACTGTGAAACCAGGCGGCACCGGCAAACCGAGGCTCGACATTTCGGCCAGGTTGGCCCCTTTACCACCCAATAAATTGCGCATATCGGCACTGCCTTCGGCGCTTCCTCCGCCGAATGCATAGACCCATTTGGAGTTGCTCAACGCTCTCCCCCTTCGATCTGAGAAAAATCGGCCACTTGATTCATGGTCTTCCGTATTTGTGACAAGAGTCGTAACCTATTTACCCGAAGCGCTTTGTCTTCGCAATTCACTGTCACATGGTCGAAGAAGGCATCGACGGGCGCGCGTAGGCTGGCCAGTTTTGCCATGGCGTCGCCATAGCGCTCATCCGCAAGAATCGGGGAAATTTCGGCGATGATCAAACTCAGGATAGCATGGAGGTCTTTTTCTTCGGCCTGATCCAGCGTCGTATCGTCCGGCGCATCATCATAGGTCGTGTGGTCTTTTTTCTCTTCGATTCGCAAAATGTTGGCTGCCCGCTTATAGGCGGTGAGCAAATTGGCCCCGTCATCAGTGCTCAGGAAGTCACCCAGTGCATTCACGCGGGCCAGCAGCCGGACTAGGTCATCTTCGCCACCCCCATCTCCCTTTTGGGCGAATACCGCCGAGATCAAATCGTGCCGGATGCCTTTTTCTTTGAGGTGGACTTTCAAGCGGTCAGCGAAGAAGGAGAGGAGGTCGGCGCAGGCCTCATTAGCATTGCCGTCGTAGTTGCCGGTTTGCCATGCCGAATTGAAAGTGTCGATCAAGGTGAGACGGTTGTTGTTCTCAATCACCAGTCGGATAACGCCCAGGGCCGCGCGCCGAAGCGCATACGGATCCTTGGAGCCCGTTGGTTTTTCATTGATGGCCCAGAAGCCCACCAGCGTGTCGATTTTGTCGGCCAGAGATACAGCGACGCTGACCGGTTCGGTGGGGCAGGCGTCGGACGGGCCCAGGGGGGAATAATGCTGGGCGATGGCATCGGCGATCTCAGGGGATTCGCCGTCGTTGAGCGCGTAATAACGCCCCATGATACCTTGCAGATCGGCGAATTCGGTGACCATCCCGGTGACCAGATCGGCTTTGGCTAAACGCGCGGCCGAACGCACCTTGTCTTTGTCGGCGCCGACAATATCGGCCAGATCGGCAGCCAAGGCCTGCATCCGGTTAATCTTGTCATCCAGGGTGCCCAGCTTGGCGTGGAAGGTGATGTCTTTCAGTTGGGTTGTGCGGCTGGCCAGGGTCTGTTTCTGGTCCTGATCCCAGAAGAATTTGGCGTCAGCCAAGCGGGCCCGCAGGACCCGCTCATTACCGGCGACGATGGCCGCGCCGCCGTCGGGCGTTTCCTTGTTAGCCACAACGATAAATCGATTGGCCATCTCGCCGTTCTTGTTTTCCAGCGCGAAATACTTCTGGTTCTTGCGCATGGTGGTGATGAGGACTTCCGGCGGGATACCCATGAATTCGTCATCGATTGAACCCATCAGCGCCACCGGCCATTCTACCAGCCCCGCCACTTCATCCAGCAAGGCCGGATCGTCGGTAAGGAGCAGTCCTTCTTTGGCGGCCAGCGCCTCAGCGTCGGCCTTAATTTTAGCGCGCCGTTCAGCCGGATCGATCAGGACGAAACCGTCCGCTAGTTTCTGTTTGTAATTTGAAAAATCGCTGATTTTAATTTCGCTATCAGCCATGAATCGGTGGCCTCGAGTGCAATTTCCAGCCATCAACAGATTCGTTTGGTTTGCCGGATTTTTGAGCTGTATTAAAGTATCTACATTTGCTTCATTGAATAGGGCTAGGAAACTATGAATTGGTCTGACCCACCTAATATCGTTTCCTGCCCAACGCATAGATTTCGGCCACGGGAAACTTTCTATAATATCAGCCAACAATGGAGCCAATATTTCATCCGTGGGAACTCCCTTCTTTTCGATCACTGCAAAATAAAACTTACCCTTTTTGGTTTCCCTCTTTTCCACCTGATCGATGGTTAGACCGACGGAGCCGAGGAAACCCTGCACGGCTTTCTCCGGTGCTGAAGTTGCCGGGCCGCGGCGCTCCTCGGAAATATCAGGGGTCTCGCTCGGCAGGCCATCAACCACCAGGGTTAACCGGCGGGGGGTTACATAGGCGCCAGCGCTATCGTATTCCAGACCGGCCTCTTTAAGGCCATCGCAGACCAGACGCTTCAAATTCGCCGCCGCCCGCGCCTGCATGCGGGCAGGGATTTCCTCCGAGAGAATTTCGAAAAGGAGTTCAGGCATTATTCCTGCCCCCTTACCCTAATCCTCTCCCGCCAGGGGAGAGGGGACTTAAAAACGAGTCCGATACCCAATTCCTTCCCCCCTTGCGGGAGAAGGTTAGGATGGGGGGATACATTTACTATACTCATACCTCCCCCTCCTGGGTTTCGATCCAGACCTCACAGCAGCCTTTGGCCAGGGCGCGGACGCGGACGATATAGGCCTGGCGCTCGGTGACGCTGATGACACCGCGGGCATCTAAAAGGTTAAACCGATGGGACGCCTTGATGCATTGGTCATAGGCGGGCAGGGGCAGTTTGTAACCCAATAGCGACTGGCATTCCTTTTCCGCGTCTTCGAATTCTCGGGTCAGCAAATCTGCATTGGCATGTTCGAAATTGTAAGCGGAGAATTCCTGTTCCGCCTGCAGGTAAATATCTCCGTATTTTACACCTTTACCATTCCAATCCAGATCGTAGACGTTCTCGACCCCCTGAATATACATTGCGAGGCGTTCCAGCCCGTAGGTCAGTTCCGCCGCCACAGGATTGCAGTCGATGCCGCCCACTTGTTGAAAATAGGTGAACTGGCTGACCTCCATGCCGTCGCACCAGACTTCCCAGCCAAGACCCCAGGCACCCAGGGTTGGGCTTTCCCAGTCGTCTTCGACAAAGCGGATGTCATGCAGGTCGCGGTTGATGCCTAGGGTGTAGAGGCTTTTCAGGTAAAGCTCCTGCACATCCTCAGGGGACGGCTTCAGGATCACCTGGTACTGATAGTAATGCTGGAGCCGGTTGGGGTTTTCACCGTAGCGGCTGTCAGTGGGCCGGCGCGAAGGCTGTACGTAGGCGGCGTTCCAGGGCTTGGGCCCCAAGGCGCGCAGCGTCGTTGCCGGATGAAAAGTGCCGGCGCCCATTTCCATATCGTAGGGTTGCAGAAGGACGCAGCCGTAGTCAGCCCAATAGGTCTGCAGCTTCAAAATCAGTGACTGGAAATCCTGCCCGTTAGGTGGCGCGTTCCCCATGAATACGGTCTCATTACTGTCCGGTAAAAACGATGATTAAGAGCGATTGATACTTGGCTCGCCCGGACGGGTCAAGCGCCGGGATAGGGGCAGTTTTCCTTGCCGCAGGTAGTAGCTCCTTTGCCTGCTACAAAGTCGCCGCAGACGCTGCATTGCACCATATTGACAGCGTCAGACGAGCCCTCGGAATTTCCTGGGGAAACGTTGCCGCCACTGTCATCTTTTTTGCTTGCCTGCTGGCCCCGGGAAAATATTTTGAAGCCATACCAGATCACCGCGATGATGACGGCGAGAACGACGAGTTTGGGAACTGAAAACATGAGATGTTCTTAAATCAGATCATGGAGGCACACAAGCAATGTGTCTCCGCATAGCGTGTATTAATCAGTACGTTCGTTGATCTGGACCACCGGTTCGATATTGGTGAAATTAGCCAGATCGGTGGCCATTTCCTTGCCGTTGGATTTGCCGGCGGCGTAAAAATCCTCGATGCTATCAAATTCCATGATGCCAATAACCAGGAAGGGCGGCGGCGTAGCGGGTTTTGGCCCGCTGATGCCTTTGTGGATGGTGATGCTTTTCATTCCCAGATCATACCAGCTGTCCTTGACCATCTTAAGGTGGGAATTAACATAATAATCCATATCGAATTGGGCGCCTTCTGAATTGGGGTAAATGACTGAAACGGAAATAGCCAAGGGTTGAACTCCTAGTTTAGGTGGATGGATATAAATTTGTGTTAGACGGTGACGAAATCCCAGTCACCATCCCCTGCCTGGGTATTGACGGCAATTTCACGTAGTTCCCGGCGGAGAATTTTATTGGCGGCATTTCGGGGAAGAGCGTTCATAAAGACGTAAGCCTTGGGGCGTTTGAAGTCGGCGACGGTGCTTTCCTTCATAAAAGTATCCAGTTCTGCCGCCTCGACGACCCAATCAGAATCTACGGCGGTTAGGCAGGCGACAACCATCTCGCCCCATTTGGGGTCGGGGATTCCAATCAAGGAAACTTCCTTGATCGCCGGGTGGGACTCAAGGGTGGGTTCGACCTCAGAGGGATGGATGTTTTCACCACCGGACCTGATCATATCGTCGACCCGGCCGATCAGATCCATATCACCGTTTTCGTGTTTGAGGCAAACGTCCCCGGAATAATACCAGCCATCGCGCAAGGCTTCGGCAGTAGCGTCAGGCCGGTTGAGGTAGCTTGAGAAAATGGTGTCCACATTGGCGTCGATGATTAATTCGCCCTCCTGACCCACTCCGACAATTTGATCAGGCGTGCCGCCGACCTCTATGATGCGGATGCGGGAGTAAAAACCGGGCCGAAGGCGCAATGGATGGCCAACTGGATTGGGGTGATAGAGTGAGTTCATGGTTTCGGTGGTGCCGTAAATATGGCGGATCTGACAGGGCCACTCTGCGCCGATCTGATCCAGCAAGTCGCCTGAAATTTCCGCACCGCCATGGAGAACCAGTTCCAGGCTTTTCATTTTGGCCGGGTCATAGTTGGGTGCTTTGGTCATGGCAAATAGAAGCTGGGGTACGGCAAATAGGTAATTGACCCCGAGATTCTCCACCGCGTCATTGGCTGCCACCGGATTGAAGGCCGACATGACGTGATAGGTGCCGTTGTGGGCCAGAGTAAGCAGCAGTACGCCGAAATAGCCGATGGCGTGACTTAACGGCATGAAGCCCAGGGATACATTATGGGTGCCGTAGCGGTATCCAGCTTGGGTGGATATCCAGAGAATGCGGTGCTCAACGGTTTTCTGAGCCAGCACGACCCCCTTGGGGAGTCCAGTCGTGCCGGAGGTATAAAAGATAAACGCCTCGTCTTCCCGGTCGGGTATCGGCGCGGTGCCAAGTGATGATCCGTCACCACGGCATTGAGCGTAATCTTCCGCCGGTCCCGCCGCACCGCCTACGGAAAGCAGAGGCGCACCCTCCGGCAGGGCCTCTTTCAACACCGCCGCCATATTTTCATCGGCCAGAATGACGGCGCCGGTCAGTTCACCCAATTCGATCAATTGGGCGATTTCCTCCTGCTTGAGGCGGAAATTAATCAAGGCCGGGACAGCGATCAATCGCTGCAACGCCAGGAGGACAATGACATGGTCGAACAAGCTGGGCAGAACCGTGGCGATCCGGTCGCCTGGTTTGACACCGCGCTGCTGAAGTCCCGCGGCGACGGCCTCAATCTCATCGATCAACTGGCTGTAAGTCAGCTGCCTGTCGCTCTGATCATCAACGATGGCCAGATGATCCGGGGTCCGCTCGGCGGCGAGCCAAACTAGGTCAAAACAAGTTTGCATTTAAGGGGCCTCCCAATACGCGCAATTTTTCTTACTTGGCTATTTGGCGCAATGATCTTAGGGTCGTCCCGCTTTCGCAAGTAAATAAATAGGGTATTGCTCAAAAAATTAGTACCGGGTTAGCTGTGAAAGCGATGATCCAGATCAAGAGATAGCATAACGATGTTGGAACTAGATACTTCCGGGCTTAAATGCCCGTTACCTGTTCTTAAGGCGCGCAAAGCCATCGGTGGTCTGGAACCGGGTGAGACCATCCGGGTCATTGCCACCGATCCCTCCACCGTCGCGGACTTCCGGGAATTCTGCGCCAATACCGGTCACCAGTTGGTTGATAGCTCGGAAGAGGGCGGGGTTTTCGTCTATGAAATTCAGAAGAATGAATAAAATGAAAATTGGGGACACATCTTTTTGATCATATCCATCCAATTTTTCCGAATAGTGATGGCCACCGGTTATGTATTTAGTGACATTATGTATTTGAGCGATTCAAAAATTTAAACAATAATTCCGTATATTGGGATTTTATGATAACAATAATAATAACAATAAATATAATAATAACAATAAATATAAAGTAGGGGACGGCGCAAATAATGCTCCAGAAATTTGAAGATACCATGCGACAAGTCGGTCTTTGGATTGGTTTCGTCCTCGCCGCTGCTGCCATTTATGGCGCCGGGCCCTTTCCCTTCATCGAACAAGGGGTGCGATTGGGTGGTGCCATTGGGTCCGCTGTCATTATCACGCTGACGCTCAAGCCGCTCGCTAAGGAATTCGGCGGCGATTCGTCTAATAAACGTCTAATGCTGTGGATCGTCGATGTCGCCATACTAATCGGATTTATTTTCACGCTTTTCAACTTTGCTGAAGTCTATGAAAGTCTTTGGGACGGCGTCGTCATTTTGGAAACGCCGACCTTGTCCATCGGCTTTTTCGGCACCTTGGTGATCATCGAGATGGTCCGCCGAGCGTTCGGCATTATCTTGCCGATCATCTGTATTTTTATGTTGGTATACGCCCAGTTTGGCGATCTGCCGGGTATATTTGGCCATCGCGGATTTACCTTCGAAGAAGTTGTGGAAGTGAGCTGGTTCAGCTTCGGCGGCGTGTTCGGACGGCCCACCGATATTGTTTCGTCTATCGTGCTGGTGTTCATTGTCTTCGGGGCCATTTTGGAAGCCACGGGCGCCACCGGTATTTTACTTAAAATGGCGACTGTCGCGACGGCCCGAATTCGTGGCGGGACGGCACATTCCGCAATCGTCGCCAGTGCGATGTTCGGCACGATTTCGGGTAGCCCGGTGGCCAATGTCGTTGGTACCGGCGTTTTCACGATTCCCATGATCAAGCGCCAAGGATTTACCAACGCTTTTGCCGGCGCTGTCGAAGCAGCGGCTTCATCGGGGGGCCAATTTACCCCGCCAATCATGGCCGCCGTCGCCTTTATCATGGCGGAATTAATTGGTGTTCCTTATTTACAGATCGCGATCGCCGCCGCAGTTCCGGCTTTTTTCTATTATTTCAGTCTTTTCGCCAGCGTTTACGCTGAAGCGGTGCGTTTGGGTATCGAACCTTTGCCGGAAGATCAAATTCCAACTTTGACGAAAGATGACTGGATCGAGTCCATGCGATTTATTGTGCCGCTGGTCGTCGTGGTTACCGTGCTATTTGCCGGACGATCCGCTGCCATGGCGGGTTTCTCAGCCATCGTTGCGGCCATTTTGATAGGCATTGGAATTGACATAATTTCTGCCGATAAACGCCAACATATTGGCGTTTACGCGACGCAATTTGTAGACTCCTTGCAGAAGGGCGGGGCTCAGTGCGCTCAGATCATGGTGGCTGTCGGCTCGATTGGTATTGTCATCGCCGTCGTCAGTTTGACCGGTGTGGCGGGCAACTTTGGTACCCTTGTTGCTGAACTGGCCGAAGGATCGCTCTTCTCTGCCCTGGCTGTAACGGCGGTTGCTTGTTTGATTCTTGGCATGGGGCTGCCAACCCTGCCTGCATACTTGTTTATCGTCTTATTTGTCGGCCCCGTTATCGGTCAACTTGGAATACCGGCGCTTCTGGTGCACATGTTTGTGCTCTATTTCGGCGTCTTATCCAATGTGACCCCGCCGGTCGCCATTGCCGCCTATGCCGCCGCGCCGATTGCCCAATCAAATCCCATGACCACCGGATTTAATGCCATCAAGATCGCCGCTGTTGGTTTCATTATCCCCTTTATTCTTATCTATTATCCTTCCATTAGTTTCGTCATTGAATTCGACTTGGCGCAGTTTGTTTGGATAATGGTTCGCATGCCGGTGGCGGTATGGCTGATTGCCACGGCGTTCATCGGCTGTGATCAGCATCAACTGACAATGCCGGAGCGCGCCCTACGTACAGTGGTGGCGATTGCCCTATTGATCACCAATCCAACACTGCAAATCGGCGGCATGATCGTGGGTGTCGGTATCGTTGTCCTCCATCGAATTCGAGCAAAAAACAAACAAACGGTGACTGAGACCGGACAGTAGAAGAAAGCACTAAAATAGCTTTGCCCTAATTTGGACAAGATAATTGAGTTATAGTAATGTTTTATCGTCTCGGGCTGGGTGTAACATTTGTTTAAATTGAACTTTTAAGATTAAATCAAATATCAACAGGGAGAACAAAATAATACGAACACAAACAGGGAACAGGGATGAACCTGCGGTGGTGGAACAAAAGCGAGCACGAACACCAACACGAACAAACACTAACGGGTCCCGGGAGCACGCCGGAAACAGTAGAACAAACACAACACAAACACAAACAGGGACCGGAGACGAATCAGG
>PVBE010798964.1_pt1 | contig 15139 bp, 13 predicted proteins | sample 1631181 | NCBI WGS metagenome assembly PVBE01 (sample SAMN08397723, study PRJNA350692) | Marine metagenome, whole genome shotgun sequencing project. | isolation source: water | place: Pacific Ocean | collected 2012-04 | reverse complement strand
CGGAATAGCCGTTATCGCCGCTCCTGTCGTCAGACCAGAAGCTGCGATCCCTCCGAGTAGCTGGTTGTTGGTCAGCTCCTCCCCAAGGATGGCCGCCGAACTGTACGCACTACTCATGGCTGCGCCGCCAGGGACTATGCCGCCCATCAACGTTCGCAAAGTCCGGCGCTGAATAAGGGCCCGTTCTGCTGGGGAGTCTCCCAATTGGACCGCCTCGTCATCAGGGAAAGTCCCTTCGACAGGCTCGGGTTCGTGCATCAGCGGAGCGTAGGTCGTAAAAATCCAACTGAGTCTCACCCGGCGAGTACCGTCGCCTCGTGACCACCTTCGCCTGCTTTGACGTCGAAACAACCCGTCTCGACCCCAAGGCGGGCCACGTTATTGAGATCGCAGTAGTTGTGACGGAAGTCGACGGCACGCCGGTGGGGGAGGAGTGGACAACCTTGATCAACCCCGGGACCAACGATGTCGGGCGCACTGACATCCATGGCATCCGGGCCGAGTGGCTGCCCGATGCGCCCGTTTTCGGCGAGATCGCCGGTGATCTTGCTCAGCGGCTGGCCGGGCATATCCCGGTGGCCCACAACAAAAACTTTGACGTGGGCTTCGTCGTCGAGGAGTGGGGTCGGGCCGGATTTGGAAAGTTGGATCTCCACGCGGTCGACACTCTTGCAATGGCACGGGCTATCGGGCTTCCCGGAAAACTCGGAAAATTGGCGACCTCACTAGGGGTCCCACTGGATGACGCTCATCGCGCATTGGGGGACACCAGGGCGCTGGTCGACGTATTCGTGGCCCTACTTGAACGAGGCGTCGAACCAAATCCGTGTCCGGTCTTCGACCCACCAATGATTGCTCCTAAACCCACTAGTCGGATCCTGCATCGACCGACCAGCCCCTCCTGATCCAGCCGAACAGACACATCTGCCTACCTTCTGGATGCTCCTGATCCTTAGTTCAGATCCAGATCGTCGGGGTATTCACCAAGCAGTGACAGCATCCCGCCCTGCCGAGCCAGGACCACCCGCCAGAGCCCCTCAGGGTTCGCCGTCCGGGCGTCTTCCTCGCTCGCATCCACCACAATCCATCCACCGGCAGCAACTTCGGCCTCCAACTGCCCGGCTGTCCACCCTGCGTAGCCGGCGAAGAGTCGCACCTCCTCTACCTCCGGAAGACCCATAGGATCCCGATGCAAGTCGACCACGCCCAGCCGCCCCAGTAGTGGGCTGACTCCCTCAACGGCATCATCTGGACCGAGGCCTAGACCGATGATCGACTCAGTCGATACCGGTCCACCCTCGTGTAGCCGGGACGGCCAAGCCAGTCGATCGGCCCAATGGGGGACTGCCTCGGCGCCCCCCACCATGCGAGCTCGGTTGAGGACTAGCCCTAATGCCCCATCGTCGTTGTGCTCGAGGATTAGCACGACCGTCCTCCGGAAGTTCGGATCATGGAGTCCAGGGACTGCCACCAAGAGCCTTGCCTTAGTAGAGCCTGACGAAAGCCAACTTTCACTCATCGCTCGGTCAGGGTGCTGGAGCGGGTCTCCGTGAGCGCTTCTGCCAGGAGCATGTTTGCGCCGGACTGCTCTAAAACGTTCACCAACTGCCCACCGGCCAGTTCGGTGTAGATGCCCGTCGTAGTGATGGTGGCGTGTCCAAGGAGACTCTGGATCACATTCATGGGGACGCCATCAGCCGCTAGTTGCACTCCGGCGGTGTGCCGAAGCGAGTGCAGCGACCGGTCGCGGAGTCCCGCCTCTCGGTTTAAAAGTCGCAACCAGTATCGCAATCGCTGGTAGGTGAAGCGGCCACCGTCATTGGTTACGAAAAGAGGCGATTCAACCGCGGTCGACCCGAAACGTTCGGCCCGTTCGGCTTGCCACCGGTCGTTCACCGCCACCAACTCCTCCGATAGCGGAAGGCGTCGGATCCTTCGACCCTTGCCCACCACGTGAAGCATCCAGGTCGCCCTATCATCGGCATCGATCAAGCGCTCCCTGGTGATCCAGTCCACGTTGGCGTCCACGATCTCAGCTGACCGGAGCCCGAGGACTGCCAGGAACGAACACATGGCCAGATCTCTGGCAGGCCAGCGCACCCGGCCACCGCGCGGAGCACCGTTATCTTGAGAAATGGGTAGCTTGCTGGCCTCCTCGTAGAGATCCCGAACCTCAGTCGGCCGGTAATACTCGGGGTCGATCTGGGGCACGTCGAGCTTTGCTACCTTGCGAATACGGGCGATGTCGGGCACCTCAGCCACAAGTCGATCGGCGATGCAGTAGTCAAAGAATGACTTAAGGGCCGCCAAGGTCTGATTAATCGTCGACTTGGAAACGTCCGGTGCGGCCCGCATGGCTCGGACCGTGTCGGTCAGAGTCGCTTGGTCGAGGCTGTCGGCACCAAACGACGGTGGAGGGATGTCGGCGAACGAGACCACTCGACGGACGCCTTGACTGTAGGCACGAACAGTGTGGGGCGGTTTGTCCTCATAAAGCGGCAGCCACTGCAGCCATTCGTGGAAGATGGCCGGCATATCCTCGATGGAAGGCAGTTCCCGGTATCCCAAGAGTCGGTCCTCTCCCTACAGGTTAGTAAATGATAATATGCATTATCTTGACAGATTGGATGACCAGAGCAGGTGGATCCCCTAAGCGCTAGCCCGTCGCCGGGTAATGAGGAACTCCCAGAAAGGCTTCCAGTTAGTCCAAGCCGCCTAGGTGGCTATAGGTGTCGGCCGGTTCCTGGTCAGGCCAGTTGGTGCGCCATACCTCTGACTGCACATAACCCATGGGAATGGAACGGGCCTCGAAGTCAGCCACCGGTTCGATCAGCGGTTCAGCCACCACTCGATGGTTGGGAACAACGAAGAACGGGGCGCTGTACCTCTCAGCTCCGTTGGAGATAATCACCCGGTGTGGCGTGGAGATGAGTCGACCTCCCGACCAAACTTCCAAGACGTCGCCCACGTTGACCAGAAGAGCCCCCTCGGGGCATTCGGCTTCAACCCACCTTCCGTCACGGGTTCGAACTTCAAGACCCCCGATCGGATCGGGGTCAAGGACCGTTACCACGGTGATGTCTTTGTGGGGGTGGAACCCCTGTGCCGTGTCGTCTGGGGGTCGGGCCGGGTAGTGGAGCAAGGTGGTGTTGGTTAGCGGCGCCACCATGGCCTCGGCCAGAGCAGATCGGTCCATCTCCAACTCATCTGCCACCACATCGAGGAGGCGTTCAGCAAGGCGTTCCATGGACGCCCACCAAGACGCGACAATCCGAGGCATTCCCGTCAGGTGCTCAGGCCATAGGTTCGATCCGTAGAGGCCGGACTCTTTTCTGGCTGGATGCCCAAGCGGACACTCCCAGTGAAGCTTGTAGCCCTCGAAGGAATCTGCCGGGTTTGGGCCCTCCCCTTCACTTGAGACGCGGTTCGGGGTGAACAAGCTCATCGGTATGAAGCCCCTGTAGTTCTCCCGGGTAATTGCTTGTCGAGCCTTGGCCGCCTCGTCCACGGCGAAGAGTTCAACCAAGAGTTTGCGCATCGAGACCAGGTCGTCTTTCGGTACTCCATGGTCCCTCAAGGCCACGAAGCCGATCGTCGACAGTGCGGCAAACACGCCGGCCCCATCAGATAGGTCGACCACCGGGACGCCAGGAGCCCGGACTCTCTTCACTAGATGATTGGCAACTCAGCCGGTGCTCGACGAGAGAGCATCTGAGGTCCATCGGCCCGTAGAACCAAGTTCTCCTCATGGACCATCATCCGACCGGGGGCCCATGTGAGGCCTGGTTCGAGGGTAAGGACCATTCCCTCCTCGAGTACGGTGCCATCGTCTGCAGTGTGGGAAGGCCACTCGGTGACCTGCATGCCTAGGCCATGACCGAGACGCCCTACCGAGTTACCGAGAGATCCCCCGGCGTCGAGGACTTCGGCCATGGCACGCCACAGGTCACTGGTAGTCGCGCCTGGTTTCGCCGCTGCCAAACCCGCCTCGGTCGCCTCCCAAACCGTCCGATACGCCTGTTTTGCATCGGCATCAGCCCGTCCGAATGCCACGTAGCGGTCGAAGTCGCTGGAGTAGCCGTCAAAGACCGAACCGGTATCAAACATGAGGAGGTCGCCCCCTTCGATCACCCGATCCGAGGGCTGTTTGATGATGTCGTCAAACCCCGGACCTGTGGCCCCGACGAGGTAAGGCACGTCATCGGCACCACGCTCGAGAAGGTCGATTCGGAATGCCCGAAAGGCCTCCCTTTCGGTCATCCCCACCGACAACAAGTCACCGATACCCTCAAAGGCACCTGAGACCACGTCGCAGATGTGTGCCACTTTTGCTATCTCCCGATCAGACTTGACCATCCGAAGGGCACGCACCACATCAGTGGCGTCCACGAAGGTCGCCGGGGCGATCCGCTCACGGAGGAGGTCTAGATCGGTCAGGGGCATCCGCACGTGGGTTTCGTGCCCCATGGGCAGGCCGATCTTCGGTGGCGAACTGCAACCGCTGGTCAACTCGGCCAACGTTTCGACCAGAAGAACTAGGCCGTCGTCGCTCGGCCGTGGTGCCGGCCAGGTCCGAATGTCACTAACCCAGGTGGTGCTCATGGCTGAGGCACCAATTCCCGGAATCACTGCCACCGGGCGGCCTTCGGCCGGCAGGATCACGAACCACGGACGGGTCGGAATCTGCCAAAACGGCGTGTGGAACCCCGTCAAATACCGGACTTCCGGCTCGGTGCAGACCAGGAGGGCATCGAGACCACGGTCACTCATCAGAACTTGCGCCCGGGCGGCCCGAGCCACGAACTCCGCATCGGGGAAACCCCGCTCAGGAGTCGCCCTCTCAGTCACCTCTCCAACCCCAAGGTGAACAGCCTCCCTAGACCCGAAAGTTCGTCGCTGATTCCCGCTAGGCGCAGTAGGTGCCAGCCAAAGGCCAGGTTGCTCGATACCACAGATACACCTAGTTCAGCTTCGAGATCGGCCGCCACGCCGTAGGCCCGAAGACTTGTGCACGACACGAACACAGCGTCCAGTCCCCCTGCTTCCGAAGGACCAACGCAGTTGGCAACCATTTCGCGAACAGCGTCGGCCACCGCAGTTTGAGTGATACGAGCCACGGTGGCGTCACTCTCTTCAAGGAACGATCCGGTGGCGGCGACGTCGAGCCCGCTGTCCTCCAACAGATTTACAATTCCAGTTGTGACATCCGCGTTATAGGGCGTTATCACAGCTATCCGATGTGCTCTCAGGGCCTTCATGGCAGCCAACACAGCGCTGATGGGATTGGTGTTCGGAACATCAGGGTGAGCCCGGTGCAGGGCAGCCTCAACCCGCTCCTCCCCTATCAGGGTGGCAGCCGAAGTGCAGCCGTAGCCGATGACGTTGAAGCCCATGACAGCGGGGAGTAGTCCAGCCGCCTCGGGAATCCGCGCCTCCATGGCCAGCAGGGTCTCAGCGGTCACCCGGTCCTCCATGGGGATGCGGGTAACGAAAGCGGCCACCCCCTCAGGCCACAACGTGGTCAACTCCGCCTCCACAGTCTGGTCGTTCTCAAGTACCACTAGGCCGATCCGCGCTCGACTTCCGAAGCCGGCATCGGTATCGAAGGCGAGCTCTTTTAGTTCGGTTTTCATCCCGTGGGTTCCTGAGCCTGCTGGTCGAAGAACGACGCTGTGGACGGCATTTCTCCTAGGGCCATCTCGTATGAGGTGGAGCGAATCCGGCCCGTTGCCACTCCGCGCACCACCTCACCCTCATGAACACTCGGAATGTGGTTCGGGTGAAGGATTCGACTGTCCTCGGACCGATAACTGAAGATGGCCAGAGTTCGGGGCGCGACCGACAGATTGGGCGCTGAACCGTGGACTAGCCGGGTATGCATCAGGCATGCAGAACCGGCCTTCCCATGACAGGCAACCGGTGTGTCGAGCTCGGCAAGGTCATCGGCTGTGATCGTCCCGGTGAAAACCCCGTCCTGCCAGTGCTCGAATACGGGTCCTCGGTGGGTGCCCGGTATGACCTCGAGAGGACCATTCGCGGGGGTCACGTCATCCACAAACAGAAGGACGGCCAGCATGTCATCGTTGCTGTGGGCCTCGTAGGCGAAGTCCTGGTGGAACCTAACCTCTGTGTTACTGCCCGGTTGCTTGCAGTTGGTCTTTACGTTATTGACCGCGAGGTCTGGGCCCACGAGCTGGGCTGCTGCGTCGACCAGGGGGCTATCCCTCATGATCCGTAAATGGACCTCGCAGATCTCCTGTGGGGACGCCACACGGCGAAGTGCCGGCCGGTCCGCACTGTGTCCGGGTTGTACGTCGAAGCGTGCTCGGCCGTCCATCGTCGTGCCGAACGGGCCATCGTGCCTCTTGCTCTCCTCCACCCAGGATGCGATGGAGGCTCGTAGATCGAGTAGATCGGTGGTCGAGACGGCGCCATCCATCATCACGTAGCCTTCAGACCAGAAGGTTGCTACCTGCTCATCGGTGAGAGGTGACGATGCAAAAGTACTCATGACGGGGATCCTGTCACTCAACGCCGTATTCGTAGTGCTCCATGGGCGGCGGGTCTGCGCGGAGCTCTCGGATCGCTTGTTGCACGTCGGTGATTGCCTCTTCAAGTTGTTCCGCCGCCAACTCATTACCGATACCGAATGGTAGGTCGTCAACCAACTTTTGCAGTCTGCCAACCCCCCGCCAGGCGGCATGTCGGGCCCACTCGGTGGCCAGGACCTCCGGATCATCCACCCCGACTAGGTCCTGTGAACGGGACTGGTCATCACCGCTGCGGTCCTGAGGTACGTAGCCATTAACCATTGTGATGCGCTCAGTCGCCGAGTCCAAGGGCCCGCCACGATGTACAACCATGTTCCCGTGTAGAGCCACAGCCCATCCTGGGCCCGGAAAGTCAGGAACCAACACCCGATCGGCCGGGGGACGCTTTCCGGCCGCGGCAAGTCTCGCTGCGTCGTTCTTCGTGCCGAGAAAGATCTCAAAGCGACCCCCTGAGAGGGTCGTTGGGTCGCTGACCATCATCACGTAGTCAAGAGGCAAGGTGTCGTGGTGCCACTTGTCGACAGCGTTTCCCAGAATGTTGGGTTCGTAGTTGAGATGCCCAAGATGAAGAGGCATCGTGTGCGGCGCCACGGCCGTGCCGTACACCTCCGCCATCATCTGGGTGACCTCTGACGAGAGGCACAGATCCCGAAGCCACCGCGACCGGTAGCAGCCACCGCGGACACCGTTCTCGATTCGCTCTCCGAGGTTTTGTTGGAACACTCTTAGGCGGCGAGCCGTGGCCAGTAGGACCGCTGCTCCCTCCTCGGACAGAATGCGGAACGGGGTCGAGAAGGCCACCGGGGTCGCTGTCGCGGTGATCTCATCAAGCCGGTAGCCGAGATCGGTCAACATGGTGACGTCGGCAGGTGGTCGGACGTCGAGGTGGAGCGCCGGATCGAACGCCGGCTCGTCGCCTAGCCACTCGTATCCATCGGGTCGAACCTCGGGAAATGGCACTCCCACTGACATTTTCTTGGGCTGCTCAATGCTTTCGATAGTCACCGGCAGTTCATCCCTCCGAGGCGCAACTGCGAATCATGGACCACACCTAAAGGTGCTGCAAGAGCCGCCGGGCATCCAGGAGGGCTGAGGCCACGTCGCGGCTGGCCACGCAGTCGCCCACACGATAGAGCAGGTAGCCCCCGTCTGTTCCGGTGAACCCAGGTTGAGCTAAGCCTCGGCTCAGTGCCACTAGGTCCACCACGCCCCCGTTCGTAGAGGCTTCCCGGAGGGTGAGGTACAGGTCCTCTGCGGGAGCAACCCCGTGCTCGACAATCACAAAATCCACCACACGGTTTCCCTCTAACCGCGTGTACTCGTTACGCACCGAGGCCTGAAGAGATCCATCCTCAGTTGATTCCACTGCCACTAGACGATGGTCGGACGTCATCGACACGCCGCCCTCGTAGAGCATCCGTAGGTATGCAGGCCCGAGCGGGGTAGCCAGGTCCAAGCCGACATGCCGGTCAGGGGTCACCACTTCGATGTCCGATACTTCGAGGAGTTCCGCCTTTTCGAGCAGGAACTCGACAACGGCTAGGCCCCGCTCGGCCCCATGGTCGTCATACACCAGCACCCGGCCCTTGGGCCTGGCCGAACCACCCAACACGTCCCATGCCGTGCACACAAGGTCAGCGCCCACCTGCAGATACGAGACCTCAGGCGCACCACCAGTGGCCGCAATCACCACGTCAGGCTCTTCGGCCAACACTTCAGTTGCATCCACTGGCGCAGCCAAGCGAACGTCGACACCGGCCAACGCCACCTCGTTGACCAGCCAGTCCAAGAGACCTGCCACCTCACGCTGACGCTCACCCGACCTCGCCATCAGCGCCAACTGCCCTCCGAGCCGGTCTTGTGCCTCAAACAAGACCACTTCGTGACCCCTCTCGGCAGCCGTCCGCGCCGCCTCTAATCCAGCAGGACCACCACCCACCACGACGACCCGCCGACTCTCACCGGATGAACGCACCACCAATTGCGGCACCGTGCCTTCCCGGCCAGTAGCAGGGTTCTGGATACAAACTGAGTCCAGTCCGAGATGCAGGCGATTGATGCACAACGATGCTCCGACGCACGCTCGAATTCGCTCTGGCTCGCCCCGCTCCAATTTGGCCACCAGGTGAGGGTCGGCGAAATGCGCCCTAGTCATTCCGACCAGGTCGACGGCTCCGCTGTCCACAGCGTGTCTGGCAGTGGCCGGGTCGATGATCCGAGTGGCATGCAGGATCGGCAGGCTCGTGGCAGAGCGCACGGCGGCAGCCACCGGCAGGTACGGGGCCATCGGCGTGCCAGCTGGTGGGATGGCCCGCGACAGTCCGTCGTCAGTGGCCAATGCCGGTCCAGCCACGTTGAGAAAGTCCAACAGGCCGGAGGCGGCGAGGCGCACAGCAATGGTGCAGCAGGCATCCTCGTCTAGGCCCCCAACTTGGTCTTCGGTCCCCAACATCCTCAGGCCTACCAGGAGCCTGCCGTCGACGGCCTCCCGGACGGCTTCCAGTACTTCGATGGTCAACCGCAGCCGGTTGTCTAGGGAACCGCCGTAGGCATCAGTTCTGCGATTCACCAGAGGTGACCAGAACTGGTCCAAGAGGTGGCTGGTGGCCACTAATTCAATTCCATCTAGTCCCCCATCGGCAGCCCGTCCAGCAGCGGCAGCGAAGTCGGCGACTATCCGAGCCAAGTCCGATGGTTCAGCCTCCTTCGGCCAGAACCTGTGCATGGGCTCCCGGATCGGCGAGGGAGCGATGGTGGGTAGCCAGTCCCCGTCGTTGGAGACGTTCCGACGCCCCATGTGGGTCAACTGGCACATGATCGCCGTGCCGTGGGCATGGATCCTCTGCACCATCGTGGCCAAGGGAACGATCACCGCATCGGTACCGAAGTTCAACTGGCCCCACAACGACGCCGAGTCGACCGAGACATTTGATGACCCACCGATCATGGTCAGGCCGATACGGCCGCGAGCCTTTTCCTCGTGGTACCGGACATATCGGTCACTGGGAGTGCCGTCGATGTTGTAACCGGGTGAGTGGCTGCTGGAGAAGATCCTATTTCTTAGGTGCAATCCCGCCAGATCGAACGGTTCAAGCAGCGAGTCGGTCATAGCCCGGAGTCCCCGATCCACTCCCTCGTGTCGAGCTTGGTGTCGTCAAGAGCGTGTTCAACTGGATAGGCGAGGTCCCTGGAAAACAGCGCCCCACCATCCAACCCGGCCCGAAATTCGTTCCAACCGGCGCCGCAAGCGGATCTCGGACGAGCCTCCATGTGGGGATCCCATCGGGACCGTCGGTCTACTCCGCAGCAAGACAGTTCGTTCCACGGCTCGAGGAGACAGGTGGAGTCACCACTTTGACGAATCATTCACTCGAACCCAGTGGAAGTGGAGCGAAAAATCGCCGGGAGAGGCAGGAACATCCGAAACGGATCACTCGGGGAACAGCACGCCAAGCACGGCGGCCACGCAGTCCTCGATTGAGCGCCCGGTGTCGACCCGTAGGTCGGGTGAGACAGGGGGCTGGTACGGGGCCGATATCCCGCTGAAGTTTTCAATTTCCCCTGCACGGGCCCGGGCGTACAGCCCCTTGACATCCCGCTCCTCGCAAACCTCAAGCGGTGTGTCCACGAAGACCTCGGTGAAGGCCCCGTCTGGGTGGAGTGCCCGCGCCGCCTCCCGGTCAGAGCGGTAGGGCGATATGAACGCGGTCAGAACCACCAGCCCAGCGTCCTGAAAGAGCCGACACACCTCCCCGATCCGGCGGACGTTCTCTGTCCGATCCTGGGGTGAGAAGCCGAGGTCACGATTGATCCCCATCCGGACGTTGTCGCCGTCCAGTACGTAGGTTGCCACGCCTCGGGCGATGAGGGCGTCCTCTACGGCAAAGGCCAGGGTCGACTTGCCGGAGCCGGACAGCCCAGTGAACCAGACCGTCTGGCCTTGGTGGCCGGTTACCGCTGTTCGCCGAGTCCGGCTCACAGATCCGTCAGCGCGGGTGATGTCCTGGGATACCGGCTCGCTGTCCCCCACAGGATCAACTTCAGCCATGGAGCAGGCCCCGGTCCTCGAGTAGCGCCAGGATCGCGTCCACACACTCGTCGACATCCTGAACCGAGGTATCGACCCGGAGATCCATGTCGGTGGGCTGCTCATAAGTTGAGGAGACGCCCGGATAGTCCTGGATCTCTCCCCTCTCGGCGGCCTCGTACTGGCCGTTGGGGTCGCGCTCCCGGCACACCTCTATCGGGGTGTCGACGAACACTTCTACGAAGCGGTGGTCGCCAATGAGTTCGCGGGCGCGGGCTCGAACGTAGGCCTCGGGGGCCACCAGAGCGGCGATGGCTATCAGTCCTTGCCGATTGGCAAGGAGCGCCACCTCGGCCACACGGCGAAGGTTCTCGGAACGGTCACGGGCGCTGAAACCGAGGTCTTTACTCATGCCGAGGCGCACGTTCTCGCCATCAAGGCGCATTGTGGTCCGTCCCCGGTCGAACAGGCGACGCTCCAGAGCCGCAGCGATGGTCGACTTGCCAGCCGCTGTTAAGCCGGTGAGGAGGATGGTGCATGGTCGTTGGCCCAGGCGGGCCATCCGCTCATCTGGCGTGATGTCTGATCGGTGGCGGACCAGCCCGGCGTCGGGGCTCCTATCCCAGCCCGACGCAGCACCCACGATCATCCCAGCCGCAACCGTCGCATTGTCCATCCGGTCCACGAGGACGAAAGATCCAGTCCGGCGGTTGGTGGCATACGGGTCAAACAGCAGCTCTCGTTCAACGGTGATCTTGCACCGGGCGATGTCATTGAGGGCCAGCGCTGGGGCTGATTCATGATCTAGAGAGTTGATGTCCACTCGGTACTCGATGGCCGCTATCGACGCGCCAACTAGGCCGCCGACCGACTGGAGGAGGTACTGGCGCCCGGGCCGCATCTCCTCTTCGGCCATCCATACCAACATGGCGTCGATTTCGTAGCCCCGATCCGGTTGGTCGTCACCCCCCACCAGGAGGTCACCCCGACTCACGTCAATTTCGTCGACCAAAGTCAGTGTCACGGCATCACCGGGACCCGCCTCCTCGAGGTCGCCATCAAACGTCACAATGCGATCAACCGTGGACACCACCCCGGATGGGACCGATACCACTGGGTCCCCGGGCCGCAACACCCCGGAGGCGACCGTGCCGGCGAACCCCCGAAAGTTTCCGTCTGGACGCATGACCAACTGCACAGGTAGGCGGAACCGGTCTCGATCCGCGCTAGTGGCTAAATCGACGAGCTCGAGGTGTTCCATCAACGTCGGCCCATCGAACCACGCGAGGTTGGCACCGCCCTCCACCACGTTGTCACCCAACAGGGCCGACATCGGAAGGAAGTACAGGTCGGTCAATCTCAGGCCGGCGGCGAAAGCCAGATAGTCGTCGCGGATCTCGCTGAATCGATCTTCCGACCATGACACGAGGTCCATCTTGTTGACAGCCACCACGACGTTTCGGATGCCAAGCAGGTTGGCGATGTAGCTGTGCCGACGGGTCTGATCCAAGACCCCATGTCGGGCGTCCACGAGGATGACCGCCAACTCACAGGTGGAAGCGCCGGTCACCATGTTGCGTGTGTACTGCTCGTGGCCAGGAGTGTCGGCCACAATGAACTTGCGACGAGCTGTCGAGAAGTATCGGTAGGCGACGTCGATGGTGATGCCCTGCTCCCGTTCAGCTTTTAGGCCGTCCATGAGCAATGCGAGGTCCAGATGATCGCCTGCCGAACCCATGGTCTTTGAGTCGGCTTCTAGCCCGGCCAGTTGGTCCTCGTAGATCATCTTGGAGTCATGCAGGAGGCGTCCGATGAGAGTGGACTTGCCGTCGTCAACACTGCCGCAGGTCAGGAGGCGCAGCAGATCCTTGCGTTCGTGTTCGGCAAGGTAGGCCTCAATATCTGTGGCGATCAGCTCAGAGGCGTGGGACATCAGAAGTACCCCTCGCGCTTCTTGTCCTCCATCGAACCAGCCTGATCGTGGTCGATGACTCGCCCTTCCCGTTCGGACCGGGTGGCTAACAACATCTCCTGGATGATCTCGGGCAATGTGGTGGCCTTTGACTCCACTGCTCCCGAAAGCGGATAACAACCGAGGGTACGAAAGCGCACGGATCGCATCTGAGGCTCCTCCCCGTCGGCGAACCGAAAGCGGTCGTCATCAACCATGATGAGTGTTCCGTCACGTTCCACGACAGGCCTTACGTCGGAACGGTAGAGGGAAACAATGTCGATGTCTTCGAGGTGGATGTACTGCCAGACGTCAAGTTCGGTCCAGTTGCTGATCGGAAAGACCCGGATGCTTTCGCCCCGGTGGATCCGGCCGTTGTAGAGGCTCCATAGCTCCGGACGCTGGTTCTTCGGGTCCCATCTATGATTTCGGTCGCGGAAGCTGAAAACCCGCTCCTTGGCCCGAGATCGCTCCTCGTCCCGCCGGGCGCCGCCGAACGCCGCATCGAAACCCCCGGCATCCAATGCTTGGCGCAGCGCCCGAGTCTTCATGATGTCGGTGTAGTTCTTTGACCCATGGTCAAATGGGTTGATGCCGTCGGCCACACCGTCGGTGTTGGTGTGAACGATCAAATCGAGACCCAGTTGGGTGGCTATCTCATCACGAAACTCGATCATCTCCCGAAACTTCCAAGTGGTGTCGACGTGGAGCAGCGGAAACGGGATCGGTCCCGGGTGGAACGCCTTGCGGGCTAGATGCAACAGGACAGACGAGTCTTTGCCGATCGAGTAGAGCATGACCGGCCTCTCGAACTGTGCAACAACCTCACGCATGACATGGATGGCTTCAGCCTCCAGTTGCTGAAGGTGGGTACGCCGCTGTGGGCTGCTCGACACCATGTGGTCAGCCTTGACCCAGGGCAATGCCTTCGCAGCACCTAGGTCCGTGCCCCAAAGCTTCGTTACCTCCGAAGCGAGCCCGACTGAGCCGGAGACCATCCTCTATAAGCGAGGCGTCAAAAGCCAGTTCCCGCGGTGGGCAAGCGTTGCGCCCGGAGTCGGTTTCGGAAATCAGTTCAGCCACCCGGTCCACCCTAGGTTCGCGATTGCTGCCGAATGAAACAGCCGTGTCACAGCCCCAACTGCTGCGGCCACTCCAGCGAACTGTACGACCAGAGCGCCAGATTGCCGCTGACAGAGTGGAGGACTAAGCACTCATCCTCTGGTCTTGATTGGAAGCTGCGCGCCCCCAGTTCCCCACCGGTCTCACTGCTTTCCTATTGTCCGCCCCATGGCGGAACACGAGCACCTTGACGTCCTGATCGTGGGGGCGGGCCTCTCTGGCATCGGCGGTGCCGTCCACCTCCAAGATCGCTGCCCGGAAACCTCCTTCGCGATCTTGGAGGGCCGCCCCGACATCGGCGGCACCTGGGACCTGTTCCGGTATCCAGGAGTGCGATCCGATAGCGATATGCACACCCTCGGCTTTCGATTCAAACCATGGAAGCACGAGCGTTCAATCGCCGACGGACCGGTCATCCTCGACTATCTGCGCGAGACGGTGTCCGAACACAACCTGATCGACCAGATCCGGTTCGGTCATCGAGTGACAAGCGCCGAATGGTCAAGTGACCGCGCACGCTGGACGGTGACGACCATCCACACTGATCCCGATTCCAACGCCTCCACCCCGATCACCTTGACCTGCGGGTTCCTCTTCATGTGTTCCGGCTACTACAGCTACCGGGAGGGCTACACGCCTGAGTTCCGTGGTCGGGAGCGCTTTAGAGGGACGATCGTGCACCCCCAGAAGTGGCCCGAGGATCTGGACTATGCCGGTAAACGGGTGGTGGTAATCGGCTCGGGAGCCACAGCAATGACCTTGGTGCCTGCAATGGCTGACGACACCGCCCACATCACGATGCTGCAGCGCTCCCCCACCTATGTGGTGTCCCGGCCCGCCACGGATGCAATCGCTAACCGGCTCCAGCGGCTCCTGCCAGGCAAGCTGGCCTACGCCATTGTCCGACGAAAGAATGTATTTCGGCAGGGTCTCGTCTATCGAAAGACCCGGACCGAGCCGGAGAAAGTGAAGGAGTTGCTATTGTCCGGCGTCAGAGCCGGGCTGGGTCCCGACTACGACGTCGACACCCACTTCACCCCTACCTATAACCCGTGGGACCAACGTTTGTGTCTCATCCCCGACGGCGACCTGTTCCGGGTTATCCGTACAGGTAAGGCCTCGGTGGCGACCGGGCACATTGAAACGTTCACTGAGACCGGCGTGCGCCTACAGTCCGGTGAAGATCTGGAGGCCGACATCATCGTCACGGCTACTGGATTGAACTTGGTCACTCTGGGTGAGATGGACTTCGTGGTCGATGGCCAGGCATTGAACTTCGCCGACACCTGGACCTATCGGGGCCTTGGCTATTCAAACGTTCCCAACCTGGTGTCCACCTTCGGATACGTGAACGCCTCCTGGACCCTGAAGGCCGATCTCACCTCGGAGTACGTATGTCGGCTGCTGAACCACATGGCCGCCGTCGGGGCTACCCGCTGCACCCCGCGTTTACGTCCCGAGGATGCCGAAATGCCGGAACGCCCATGG
>PVBE011247476.1_pt1 | contig 15140 bp, 20 predicted proteins | sample 1631181 | NCBI WGS metagenome assembly PVBE01 (sample SAMN08397723, study PRJNA350692) | Marine metagenome, whole genome shotgun sequencing project. | isolation source: water | place: Pacific Ocean | collected 2012-04 | reverse complement strand
CGTTTTAGGATTTACCACGCTGATTGGGGTGACGCCGTAAAGACGAATGGGTAAATCGTTTTTAACCTGATGATGGGGAAGATAATAGAGCTCCTATAGCTAATGCAGGAGTTGATCAAACTGTAACTATAACTACAGAAGGAGCAATTTTAGTTAATTTTGATGGTAGTGGAAGTTCAGATTCTGATGGAGATACTCTAAGCTATAGTTGGAATTTTGGAGATGGAAGTAGTGGAAGTGGGGTTACAGCAACTCATGAATATACTGTAGGAACTTATACTATTAGTTTGACTGTTAATGATGGAGAATTAAGTAATACTGATGAGTTGGAAGTTGTGGTTAATGCTTATGAAGAAGTTGAATGTGATGATTATGGTACTCAATTAGATTGTACTACTAATAGTTGTAAATGGAGTGGAGATAGTTGTGATGATGAATGTATTGGTGGTTGGAGTGATAATGATAATGATGGAGTATGTGGGGAAATTGAAGAAGGAGAGACTTGTTTGGTTACTTCAATTAGCTGGAATTATTACTGCATCTGCAGGGAATGATTTATATCATCCACTGCAAGCAATGATGATTGCGGCTGTTGGTACATATATCGCATACAAAATGCATTATTGGGTTGAACGTAGATTCAAAATTGATGATGCAGTAGGTGCAGTAGCTGTACACGGTTATGCTGGTGTTGTCGGACTTGTTATCTGCGGTTTCGTTTTATGGGGTTATCCTTCATCTGGATACAGTGTAGGATCAATGTGGGTTGGTACAGATTATGCACCAATCAATCCTCTTGGAATGATAATCGGAGCTATAATAATGTTCGGTGTTCTTGGTTTCTTACCAGGCTGGATCTTAGCTAAAATACTTCATGGAGCGGGTAAATTACGTATACCGCGAGAAGTAGAACTAGCAGGACTAGACTATAATATAATGGAATCGGCTAGAAAAGATGAAAGATCAGTCGGTTAAACAGCTAGATAGGGAGGAATAAATTATGGCACAAGTAACAGATTGGATAAAACATCTAACTACAGATGTTGATGCAGCAACAGAAGGGGTACAAGTTGCTGACATTTATCCTATGGTTGGCTCAGAGTGGATGTGGTTAACAGTTGCGATAGTTTTTTGGCTTTGGTTCCATGTTTCTACTGGAGCTGGAGAAGCTGAAGAGCAGCAAAAGTTAGCTAGAAAAAGACCTGGAGCTAACGACTATAAAAAGAATATTGCCGAGTGGTAATATAAATTACTAAAAAATTTGGGCGCTAACTAACTTGCTTAGCGCCCTTTTTTTTACTAAATTTCTAAAAGTAAAGTTATGGAAGAAAACAATAACAATAAAGTTCCATCTAAAATGGCAAGAATGGCCTGGCCCAAATCTAAATATGGACTTTATCTAGCAATATTTATTATAATCATTGTCTTATTAATACTTTACAAAGATTTAATATTATAAATAATTAAATAAAATATATGGCAAAAGATTTATCAAAAATAGCTAAGCAAAAAAAAATTAAATACTTTTTAATCAGCTTTGTTGATTTGTTTGGAGTTTTAAGATCAAAATTAGTTCCAACTCAAGCAATCAAGGATATGCAAAAAAATGGGGCTGGATTCGCTGGATTTGCTACTTGGTTGGATATGACGCCTGCAGATTCTGATATGTTTGCTATACCTGATCCAGATAGTTTAATTCAACTTCCTTGGAAAAAAGAAGTTGCTTGGTTAGCTTCCGATTTATGGATGAATGGTAAACCAGTTGAAGCATCTCCTAGGATAATGTTGAAAAATCAAATTAAAAAGCTAGCTAGAAATAATATGGTTTTAAAGTCAGGAGTAGAATCTGAATATTTTTTAATTAATCCAGAAGGCACAGCCATATCTGATTCTAGAGACGTTCAATCTAAACCTTGTTATGATCAATCGGCTCTAATGCGAAGATATGATTTAATAAAAGAAATATGCAATTCTATGATTGAGCTTGGTTGGGAACCTTACCAAAATGATCATGAGGACGCTAACGGACAATTTGAAATGAATTGGAATTATACCGATAGCCTTACTACAGCAGATAGACATGTTTTTTTTAAATTTATGGTCAAAACAATTGCCGAACAACATGGTTTGAGAGCTACCTTTATGCCTAAACCGTTTGAAAATTTAACAGGAAATGGTTGCCATGCACATATATCTTTATGGAATGGAAACAAAAATCTATTTTTAGATAAAGGAGATAAGTTGGGTCTTACAAGATTAGCATATAACTTTTTAGGAGGAATTTTAAATTCTGCCGAGGGACTAAGTGCATTTTTTAACCCTTCAATAAATAGTTACAGAAGAATTGATGCTCCTCCTACACTTTCTGGTGCAAGTTGGTCTCCTAGCAAAGTATCTTATACAGGAAATAATAGAACGCACATGATCAGAATACCTGATCCTGGACGTTTTGAATTACGTTTGATGGATGGCTCAGCTAATCCTTATCTTCTGCAAGCGGGAGTTATAGCAGCTGGAATTGATGGAATGGAAAAAAAACGTGATCCAGGACAACCATTATTTATAAATATGTATACTGATGGAGATAATTACCCAAATTTGAAAAAACTTCCTTCAGACTTAGAGGAAGCCTTAGAACATTTAAGCAACAATGAAGTTTTATTGTCTGCTTTTGGTGAAAAAAATATTACTAGTTATCTAAAATTAAAACAGCAAGAACTAAAAGAGTTTAATTCAAAAGAAACCTTTTCCAAAAAAGATCCAATAACAGAATGGGAAAAAATAAATACCCTAGATTGTTAGCTTATAGTTTTACAATCATCAATTCATTTAATTTATTATCAAAAAAATCAATTATATTTTGAGCTGTTTGAACTGCCATATCAGAAAGACATTCTTTAGTAAATGTTGCGGCATGAGGGCTCAGTAAAACTTTTTTATTTTTTAATAAAGGATTGTCTTTACTTGGAGGTTCTTTTTCAAAAACATCTAAACCAGCCCCATATATTATTTCACTGTTAAGTGCTTCGTTAAGATCTTTTTCATTAACAACTCCTCCGCGTGATATATTAATAATTATTGATGTTTTTTTCATTATTTTCATTTTTTCTAAATTTATCATATTACTAGTTTCTTTATTAAGAGGAACACTTAAAGACAGCACGTCTGCTTCTTTTAATCCATTATCCAGATTAGTAATTTTTTTTCCACCTAGAGATTCTATTATTTTTTTGTCCACAAATGGATCGTACACAAAGACTTCCATTTCAAAACCCAAGCATTTCTTTATTAATTTTCTTCCTATTCTTCCAAAACCTACTATTAATATTTTTTTATTAAACAATTCAAAAGTTGAATGATTCATATGCATTATTGTATCGAACTTCCCATTTCTTACAGATTGATCGTATAAATCTTTTCCTTTTGAAATATTTAATATCATGAACATGATGTGTTCTGCGGGTGATGTTGACGTTGTTGTTCCAGTTACTAATAAAGATATATTATTTTTTTTAAGAAAATCAGTATCAACGTTGTCATATCCAACGCCGTGCCTAGATATAACTTTTAGTTTTTTACATTTTTCTAATATTTCAGAATCTATTTTTCCTCTACGTAAAGTAATTCCATCAAAAGCAGGTAGTTTAGATATTAAATTTTTTTTTGATAAATCTTCAATAACTTCACATTCAAATTTAGGATTATTCTTCAATAAGTTTATGCCATCTTGATGCATTTTATCTACAATAGCTATTTTTGGCATAATTAACCTATCAAACCCAAATGGGTATATTTGATATTTAAATAGTCTTTAATTCCAACAGATCCACCTTCTCTTCCGTATCCGCTTTGTTTTATACCTCCAAATGGAGTTTCGGCGCTTGAAATAAATGGAGTGTTAATTGCAACCATCCCTGTCTCCAATGCTTCTGAAGTTTTATTTGCTAATTCAATTGAGGGTGTGCATACATAAGCTGCTAGGCCAGCTGCTTGATTATTAGCTTTCTCTACAACTTCTTCGAAATTTTTAAATGTTAAAAGTGGTGTTAATGGTCCAAAAGGTTCTTCTTTCATGATTTTAAAATCATCTTTTACATTATCAAAAACTGTTGGTTCATAAAAATACCCTTTGTTAAATCCAGATGGTCTTTTTCCACCACAAAGAACCTTGGCTCCTTCTTTTTTTGTTACCTCTACCAATTTTTCAATTTCTTCCAATCTTTTTTTTGTAGTTATAGGACCAAGCTGAACACCTTTATCCATTCCATTTCCAATTTTTAATTTTAATGTCTTGTCGACAAATGATTTGGTAAATTGTTCTTTTTTACTTTCATGAATATAAAAACGGCTTGGAGAAATGCAAACTTGTCCATTGTTTCTGTATTTTGCAGCCATAGCCATGTCAGTTGCTTTTTCAACATTAGCATCAGCATGAACTATGAATGGTGCGTGACCACTTAATTCCATAGTGACCCTTTGTATTTTTTCAGCAGCTTGTTTCAAAATAATTTTACCAACTCTAGTAGATCCAGTTAAAGAAATTTTTTTTACTATATCAGAAGAAATTAATTGTGATGCTATTGATGGAGGATCACCTGACAATAAATTTACAACGCCAGGAGGAACTCCACATTCATTAATAATATCTACTAGCTCCATGACTGTTCCAGGGGTAATAACGTCTGGCTTACAAATAACAGAACATCCCGCTGCTAAAGCTGTTGAAATTTTTCTTGAAGCTAAAACAAGAGGAAAGTTCCATGGTGACAAAGCGGCAACTACACCAACTGGTTCATAATTAATAGTAACTCTCGTATTTTCGAATCTACTTTGTACAGTTTGTCCATAAATTCTTTTTGTCTCTTCAGAATTCCATTCAAAAACATCCGCAGAACCAGTCACCTCTGCCAAAGATTCTGACATTGGTTTTCCAGTTTCTAATGTCATCCATTTAGCTAATTCATTATTCTTTTTTCTCATTAAATCTGCAATTTTTCTAATAATTTTTGCTCTATCCCATGGTGAAAATTTTTTCCAAACTGCAAAACCCTTTTCCGCAGATTTGAGTGCTTTATTAACATCTGATGGAGATGCTTTTGATGCTTTTCCAATTATTTCCTCAGTAGCAGGATTAATAACGTCATAAGTCTCTTTTTTTTCTGAATGTTGCCATTTTCCATTTATAAATTGACCAAATTTACTATACATTTTTAATTGCCTATTAAGTGATGAGATAAAATTCTAGTGTGGTTTTTCAAACGATGTTCAAATAAATACAATCCTTGCCAAGTACCAAGTATTAATTTTTTATCTTTTATACTCAAAGTAATCTGATTGTTTGTGAGCGCTGATTTGATATGTGCTGGCATATCATCTTTGCCCTCAACTGTGTGCTTATAAAGTTTATTATCCATTGGTGCTAATTTATCAAAAAAATTCTTTAAATCATATAATACATCAGGATCAGCATTTTCTTGTATAACTAATGAAGCGCTGGTGTGCAAAATGTTAATATTCAAAATCCCACTATTAATTTTTTGTTTATTTAGCCAGGCTATAGTTTCATTTGTAAAATTGTACAAGCCTTGTCCTTTGGTGTTTATTTTAATTTCATGAAATACTTGTTCCATTATTTAACATCTATATCATTCATTAAGTGAACTACGGCAACACCAATAACTATAAGGGAAAGACCAATAATAGTTGGTATATTAGGAATTTGCTTATATTTTATGACCGCAACAATTGTTATGGCTACAATTCCTAACCCAGCCCAAGTGGCGTAAACTATTCCTACTGGGATAACCTTCATTGTATGTGACATAAGAAAAAGACAAATGCACAAAGCTATTACAACTATTAATGAAGGATAAAGGCTGGTAAAGCCATTAGTGTCCTTTAAAAAACTAGTAGCCAATACTTCAAAAGCAATCGCCAAAATTAAAAAAATATATGCGTATGTTAGATTCATTTATTTTAGATAAATTTAAATATATACGTGCAATTTGTAAGGACTAGGTCTTATTTTATTAGGAAAAAATAGTGTGGAAAAGTCAAAAAACCCTTATTTTATTAGCATTTTTTGATGAAAATTGGCTAGCTATCCATATATAGTATGATACTAAGTTGCATACGCTATCGATAGTTGATTCGGTGGCACTTGTTTAAACAAGTCAATTAAGGGAGGTGTTAAGTATGAAAATGCTTGCAGGTTTCTCAGGTACAGTGCGAAGCCTTACTCATGTAGTAATATCACTACTTGGATTAGGAATCGTTGTATCGCTTCTTGGTGGAAATGTTCCATTTGTAAGTGGCATAGCTGACAATATTGTTGGTTTAGTTCAGTCACTAGGCGATGCAGGAATAGTCGGCTTAATAGCTGCTATTATTATATTAGGTTTTTACAAATAGGTAATTAAATTCGTTGGTTTTTTCCCTACTTAAAGATAATACCAACGAAAACCTAACTATCCTAGCCCTGAATTTTGGGCTAGGATAGAAAGTTTAAACAAGTAAATTGAAGGAGTATTTATGAATGCGTGGATTACAAAAATTAGATATTATTTAAGACAATTTATTGAATTAGGTGTTCTTTTATTAGGGGTTTCAGTTCTTGCAGAAATACTATTTGGTCCAAATGTAGCTTTTCTGGGTTCACAAGTTACAACAAATTTAGTTGCATTACTGAACAGTCTTGGAGAATCTGGAATAGCTGCTTTGATAATTGTGTTTGCTGTAATATTTACTTATAGAAAATTATTAAAATAGTATTTAATTTTTATTACATTTATCTCAAAGGTTTTTCTGTAACGATTGACTGATCTTGAGCTTTTTCGCGAATAAAAATGTAAATACCTCCGCATACAATAAAAATCATTCCAAAAATTGTTTTTAGGTCTGGAATTTCATCAAAGAAAAACCATCCACTTAAAGATGACCATACTAATATTGAATATTCAAATGGAGATACCACGGCTGGTGATGCTATTCGATATGCAGAAAATATAAGAAGGAATGCTGCAGATGCTGTAAAACCTAAAACAATCATATATATTAATGAAGACTCTAAATCGGTAAACCATTCTCGAAAAATAAATTGAGCTGCTGGATTATTAATTGTGTTGTATTGACCATCCCCAATAAAGAAATAAAATATTGCACTAATAATTATTGCGCCAATATAAAACTGAAACATTTGTTGATAAACATCATCTCTATCTGAGGTTTTTTTAATAATTATCATTGATAATGAATAACAAAATGCACACAAAATTGGAGTTAAATTAAGATAATTAAAGTTATCAAAGTTAGGATTTAAAATAATATAAACTCCAATGAAACCAATAATAACAGCTAGCCATCTTCTGGGTCCTATTTGATCTTTTAAAAAGATTTTTGCAAATATTGTAATCAAAAAAGGAGTAACGAAAAATAAAGCTGTAGCTGTTGCTAAAGGCATTATTGTCAATGAGACATAAAAGGAGCTGAATCCAAAAAAGAAAAGTATTATTCGACAAAAGGTCAAAAATGGATAATGAGTTTTAAAATTAATTGATCTCTTTTTTAATTTTAAAAATAGAAAAATAATCAAAAAACTAACTAAGGTTCTTATTATATAAACTTCATACAAAGATGTAGAATTATAAATATATTTCATAATCGAGTCTTGAATTGAAAAAATTAACATCGCAACCAAGATAAAAATTATGCCCTTTGAGTTATTGTTTTTCATAAGAATTTTATTTTACGCTACGGCTTTTTTTAAATAAAGATATTCCAAATTCATTTTTATGTCGATACGATTCTTTAAAAGTTTCTAGCTGCCAACCAGACATTCTTTCAAGTAAGCTATTTAAATTTTCTTTCTTCCAAGAATGGGTTGTTTTTTCATTTTTCCAAATTCCTTTTTCTTCATTTGTGCGAGCGCATCCATAACAATAACCTGTCCTTGGATCCGTTCTGCAAATACTTATACAAGGAGATATAATTTTTTCTTTATTAATATTTTTAGTCATTTAATATTAAATCACTTGCTTTTTCTGCAATCATAAGAGTTGGTGCATTTAAATTTGCGCTTGGTATTTCAGGTATGACTGAAGCATCTACTACTCTTAAATTTTTGACTCCTTTAACTTTTAAAGTCTCATCAACAACAGCCGCATCGTCAACACCCATTTTGCATGTGCCGCATGGATGATAAGCGGTTTCTGCATTAGATCTAATATATTCGTTTAATTCTTCTTCGCTTTTTTTGTTGGGGCCGGGACCAACTTCTTTTCCAGCATGTTTTGCTAAAGAAGGTTGTGACAGAATTTTTCTTGCAACATGAATACATTCTCTTGTTTGTTTTAAATCATCTTCATTTTCTAAATAATTAAATAATATCTTTGGATAATCATATGGATCGGACGAATTAAGACTAACTGATCCTCTGCTTTTTGGATGGTTAGGACTTGCGTGTAACTGATAGCCGTGAGAACTTGGATTAACTAAACCGTGATTAATTACAAACGAAGGAAAGAAGTGAAATTGTATATTTGATATTTTCCTTTCAGGTGAAGATTTTGCAAAACCTCCGGCTTCTAAATATGATTGTGAGCAGGGACCAGATTTAGATAAAAACCATTGCATACCAGCAATTACCTTTGGAATTAATTTAGTGTATGTATAAAGTGTATCTGGAGTTTTGCATTCTTGCATAATGTATGTTTCGAGATGATCTTGAAGGTTTTTTCCAACACCTTTTAAATGACTAACGATAGGAATTCCTTTTTCTTTTAAATGATTTGCATCACCAATCCCTGATATCATTAATAATTGTGGCGAATTAATTGAGCCACCGCTTAATATTAATTCTTTTTCTGCATAAACTTTTTCAATTTTATTTTTTATTTTTACTTCAATACCTATGGCTTTTTTTCCATCAAAAATAATTTTTTCTACAAATGAATTAGAGAAAATATTTAGATTTTTTCTATTTTTTGCAGAATTTAAATAATATTTTGCTACACTTGCTCTTTCGCCATTATGAATTGTAGTGTCAAACATTCCAAATCCTTCTTGATACTCCCCATTCATATCTGGATTAATTTTGTACCCCGCTTGCGAGGCTGCTTCCAAAAAGGCACTAAATAAAGGATTGTTATTTTTTGATTGATCAACAGGAAGCAAGCCCAAAGAACCTCTATATTGATTTTCTCCACCTGACCATGTTTCGATTTTTTTAAAGTAAGGAAGAATTTTATCATAGGACCATGATTTTAGGCCGAAGTTTTCCCATCGCTCATAATCATTTCTATTTCCTCTTACAAAAACCATACCGTTATGAGAAGAGCATCCTCCAATCATTTTTCCTCTTGGACAAAATAATCTTCTATTATTTAAATGTGGCTCTGGTTCCGAATAATATTTCCAATTATATTTTGGATCATGCATTGTATATAATAATGCTAGTGGCATTTTGACTTTCCAAATATCGCTTGATTTTCCAGCTTCAAAAACTGCAACTCGATTACCTTTATCTTCGGATAATCTGTTTGAAAGAACGCATCCAGCTGATCCTGCTCCAATGATTATATAATCAAATTTCATATTAATTTAGAAATTAAAAGATTTTTATATTCGTTTATCGCTTTAATTTTTAATCCAAATTTTTTTGCACTCTCATCAAACTTTCTCAACTTTACTGAATCTACAAAAAATTCATTATTTTCAAATTCTTCCGCTTCTTTTTTATCCATAGTGCCACCTTGCAATTTCAAACTTACTTTTGATGCTTCTGAAAGTAAGCGATAATACTTCTCATCTCTTGCTAAATATCTTTTTGCTTTAACATGATATTTGATAGGTCCTAGTACATCTTTTATAAAATACTTTTTTAAAAATTCACATCCTATATCTTCATGTTTTCCATCTTTCATTTTGTTGACTAATTCATCGGGGTTTTCCAAAATAAAATGTCCATAATCATGTAATAAACATGAACAGATAAGATTGGTAGAACATTTTGCTTTCTCAGCAAGCATAGCAGTTTGTATCATATGTTCACTCATTGTAACTTTTTCACCTATGTAAAGTGATTTGTTGTTTAAATAAGAAGATATAATTTTCTCAACTATATTCATTTATAATAAATTAACTTGGTTGGTCGCCCTCGACAGCGATTCTATCCATGACTCTTTCGTGTCCTAATCCTCTTCCAGGATAAAAATCGGCTATTGCGAAATGAATAACACTTCTATTATCCCATATAGCTACTGCATTTTCTGTCCAAGTGAACCTGCAGGTAAATTCAAGTCTAGCCTGATGCTCAAATATTTTATTTAAGATCGCATCACTTTCTTCTTTATCTAAACCAATAATTTTTTTTGTGTAAGTCCAGTTCACAAAAAGTATTTTTTTTCCTGTTTCTGGATGAGTTCGAACAATAGGATGTGTGTTTACATATTCATCATAATTTTTTTTACTGTTACCTTTCATCTTTTTGTAACTATCAATAAAAAAAGAGGCCCCAAGAGAACTATGTACAGCTTTTTTATCCTTTATTTTTTCTTTAATTTTTTCATCTAAAGTTTCCCAGGCTATTTCCATGTTTGAAAAGCAAGTATCTCCACCAACTGGAGGTATTTTTATTGACTTTAATATTACGGCTTTAGTGGGTTTTTCATTATAGCTAACATCACTATGCCAGTTTTCTCCCCATTGGTTTTTTTCATCTTCAGCTTTAATAATTCTTACAATTTCAGGATAATTATCTAAACCCTTTACATATGCATGAGTTTCGAGAGGTCCAAATTTTTCTGCTAAAGCAATATGCTGTTCAGATGTTAGAAGCTGATTTCTGAAAAAAATTACTTTATGATCTAAAAGTAAATCATTAATTATTTTAAAGTTTTTATCTGAAGTATCTTTAAGGTCTATTCCTGTAATTTCTGCCCCTAAAGCTCCGCTAAGTAATTTTACGTCCATAATGAAACCTCATTGAAAAAATACTTATTTATATTTTAAATTTTTTTTAATTTATTCAAAAAAATCAATTTATCTGCATTAAATTTTGATGAATTTTTTTTTATACAATCGTCCATAAAAGTTATCCTCGCATTATCAAATTCAGTCACTTTTCTCCTATCCAGATCCACATATAATGACAAAACTTCATTTGTAGCCGCAAGATACTTTTTCTCTTTATGAAACATAGAAAGTCTGTAGTGAATTCTTTTTTTATCATGATCAATATAAGTTAAATGTGTTTCAACTTCTTCACCCAATCTAACTTCCTGTTTATATATTGTATGCATTTCCGCTACAAAAGTTGTTTTTTTCTCTTTTTTTGCAGATATTCCGCCCATGTGAAAATTGTCTAACATTACATCTGCCGCTATATCAAAAATACGTACATAAAAAGCAACATTCAAATGACCATTATAATCTGTCCAATCTTTTATTACTTTTTCTGTTTTTAAAATCATATTCTTTTAATATAGTATATTTTCTGTAAAAAAAAATGAACAATAAAGTCTTCGTCTCTTGTGCAGTTACTGGATCGGGTGATACAGCAAAAAAGCATCCTGATTTGCCAAAAACACCTGAGCAAATTGCTAAAGCTGCAATCGAAGCTGCTAAAGCTGGAGCAGCTATTGCACATATCCATGTTAGAGAAAAAGATGGAACACCCAGCAGAAGATTAGAATTATATAAAGAAGTTGTTGATAGAATTCGTTCTAGTAATACAGATGTTATTTTAAATTTAACCACAGGTATGGGAGGAGACTTAGATATTGGACAAGGAAAAAATCCTTTGGAATTTGGACCATTAACAGATATGGCAAATGTCATGGAAAGAATTGCTAATGCAGAACAATTCTTACCAGAAATATGCACGCTTGATTGTGGAACTTTAAACTTTGGAGACAGCTCAGTAATTACAGTAAACACGCCTAATGATTTAAGAAAAGCTGCTAAAAGATTAAAAGAAATAAATGTCAAACCGGAAATAGAGGCTTTTGATTTAGGAAATATGTGGTTTGGTGCTCAATTATATAAAGAAGGTTTATTAAATGATCCTCCAATGTTTCAAATGTGTCTTGGTATACCATGGGGCGCACCTGCTACACCTTTGGCTATGCAAGCAATGAAGGATGTAATGCCAAAAGAAGGTATTTGGTCAGGCTTCGCAATTTCAAAGAACGAAATGCCTTTTGTTGCTCAAACTGTGATTATGGGAGGAAACCCAAGAGTAGGTCTTGAAGATAATTTATATTTATCTAAGGGGAAACTAGCTACTAACGCTCAATTAGTTGAGAAGGCAATAAGAATTGTAAATGACCTTGGTGTATCAATTATGACTCCTGCAGAAACAAGAGAAAAATTAAAATTAAAAAATTATAAATAATTAATCCAATCTAATAGCATTTCCATCAACACCAATAACTTGACCAGAAATTCTTATAGCATCATCCGAAATTAAAAAAGAACACATTTTGCCAATATCTTCTTCATATACCCAGCAATTCATAGAAGACATAGATACAAATTCTTTTTCTATCTTTTTCTTTGAGATTTTTAAAAAATTTGCTTTATCTTTTATTACTCTTATCATTCGATTGCCTTTAATGGTTCCGGGACAAATAGCGTTAACACGGATTTTAAATTTTCCAAGTTCCATAGCTAAAGTTTTTGTCATACCTACAACAGCCCATTTACTTGCTGCGTAAGGAGATCTTAGTGGAAATCCCATAATTCCAGCACCAGAAGAAACATTTATTATTGATCCTCCTTTATTTTTCTTAAGCATAGGTATTGCTAGTTTTGTGAAATAGAAATGACTAATAACATTTACTTTAAGAGTTTTTTCCCAATCTTCAGAATTCAATTTTTCTATAGTACCTGTAGGTCCAGCTACTCCAACATTATTTATTAGTGCATCAATTTTTTTTGTTTTTTTTTTAATTTTATCAAAAAAATTTTCAACATCATATTCTTCTGAAGCGTTACATTCATAAATGAAAAGTCTTTTATTATTTAGAGGATGTTTTTTTATCTTATTTATATTTTTTGTGTCAATATCACAAAGATATACATTTGCACCTTTAGATAAAAATATTTTTGCTGCCGCCCAACCTATTCCTGAAGCTCCAGCCGAAATTACTATTTTCTTATTTTTTAGATTTAACAACGCCATTAGAATGGGTTTTGGTTAAGGCTTTGGATAATTCTTTATCAGTAATATACCCTTTTACGTTTCCACTTTTATCAACCACCTCAACTGTTGCTGGTGTTAAGCAAACTTTTGGTAAAAATTCATCTAGAAAAGTATCTTCTTTAACTTTAATAATATTTGAATTTTTTGACCCTTTGAATTGCTGCGGTGAAAGCATAATTATTTTCGCTTTGATTACCTTAGCTCGATTTACATCTTTTACAAATGCTGCTACATAATCGTCAGCAGGATTCATAATGATGTCTATTGGTGTACCTACTTGAACTAACCTTCCTCCATTTAAAATTCCTATATGATCTCCTAACCTCAGAGATTCATCTAAGTCATGAGTTATAAATACTATAGTTTTTTTTAATTCAGCTTGTAATTCAATAAGTTGTTTTTGCATATCGCTTCGTATAAGTGGGTCAAGTGCACTAAAAGCTTCATCCATTAACATTATATCCGTGTTAGTTGCTAAAGCCCTAGCAAGACCTACTCTTTGCTGCATACCTCCTGATAGTTGGTTTGGATATTGGTGTTCGAATCCATTTAAACCAACTGAATCTATTTTTTCCATGGCAACTTTTTCTATCTCGCTTTTGTCTTTGCCTTGAACTTCAAGACCATACCCAACATTTTGGATTACAGTCTTGTGTGGAAATAATCCAAATCTTTGAAAAACCATGCTCATTTTGTGTCTTCTAAAATCAATTAATTTTTTTTGATCCAATTGCATTACATTGGTTCCTTCTACTGAAACTTCTCCAGACGTTGGATCAATTAATCTATTAATATGACGAATAAGTGTTGATTTCCCTGATCCAGATAAGCCCATGCAAACAAAAGTTTCACCTTCTTCAACATTGATAGAAACATTATCTAATCCAACCGTATGTCCTGTTTGTTCTAATACTTCTTCCTTTGTGGCTCCTTCTTGTACCATAGGAAGGAATTTGGAAGGATTCTCCCCAAAAATTTTATAAACATTTTTAATTTCTATTTTTGCCATTATTTTTTCTTTTCCTTCGTATGATGAACTCTTTCCTGCATTCTTTCACCATATGATTGGGTAATTCTATCAAAAATTATCGCAAGAAGTACGATTGCTATTCCAGCTTCGGTAGCCATACCAACATTTAGTTGTTGTAATCCAAGTAATACTTCGTCTCCAATTCCTCTAGTACCTATCATAGAAGCGATGACCACCATCGCTAAAGCCATCATGGTGCATTGGTTAATTCCTTGCATTATATTAGGTAAAGCCAAAGGTAATTGAACACCCAATAATTTTTGCTTTTTACTTGCGCCAAAAGCTTCTGCTGCTTCAATTACTTCTTTATCAACTAATCTTATTCCAAGATCGGTTAATCTTATAAGTGGAGGAACAGCATATACAAAAATTGCAACTATTGCAGGAACAGCTCCTAATCCAAATAATAAAATTCCCGGAATTAAATAACAAAAACTTGGTATGGTCTGCATTAAATCAAGAATAGGTAATAATGCATTTCTGACTTTTTTATTTCGAGCCATAGCTATTCCGATGGGAATGCCAATTACTAAACAAAGCAACATTCCAATAACAACAATGGTTGTTGTCATTATACATTTATCCCAATATCTAGGACTAAGAAATCCAAGAAAAAAAACACAGAACCCAACCGTTATTGTTGTTCCCATTTGTTTTCCGCTTGCAAAGTAAGCAAGCAATATAACTGAAATCATAACTATTGGCAAGGAAGACCTACTAAGAAATTTTTCATTTTTCCATATAGACCTAGTAAGAAAAAATTAATTCCTTCAAACATAATTCCGTATTTTACAATCAGAACATCAAACCATTTATTTAGAAATGGCATTAATGGAAAATCTAGCCATTTAGGCCAGTCCCCTAACCAAGAAGGATCTGTAAATAAAACTAAAACACTTTCTGGTTTAT
>PVBE011014860.1_pt1 | contig 15142 bp, 17 predicted proteins | sample 1631181 | NCBI WGS metagenome assembly PVBE01 (sample SAMN08397723, study PRJNA350692) | Marine metagenome, whole genome shotgun sequencing project. | isolation source: water | place: Pacific Ocean | collected 2012-04 | reverse complement strand
CGCGTCCCTGATTTTTACGAGCTAGCGCACTTCACCTTCGGCTGGCATGGCAACTAGGACATCACGAGGGTCATCTCCCATCCAGCTCGGCTTATTCTTCTCCAATGCGGCTGGAAGATGGGAGCATATCACAGCTTGCACCCAATTCTCCGGCGGAGAGATCAACCCGCGGAGCGCACGATCGGAGCGGACCTGCATCTCCTTCTTATTTTGTCCGAACGCAAACTCGAAGAGCAAGAATCCATGAACCCCTTTCCCTGTCGATCCCAACTTGCGCACATGGGTGCATGTCATGTTCGGGCGCTTCCCAAGAATGTGTTGGAGCCGATCACACAACGCTTTCTGGCTCCTTTGACACACTTGCGCCAGTCTCTCATCGGTCACCTTCGCACGGACACGAGGCCGCATAGCTTTCGAACTCGCAAACGGCTGCACGAAAAACATTCAATTCCGCTTGGTTTTTCAAAGACTACGATTGCGATTCTGTAATGGTTCGCTTACGCGCATTCCTAAAACACACCCTAACAGCTCTGTCTAAACGCTGCCTCTGTTGCAACAGACCCTCGGGTATTTCTCCAAGATCGTGTTCAGAACCCGACATTGGATCACTATCACTGTGGAGATCGTCTCTTTTCTCTTCGTTCTCGCTTTCAGGTCCATCTTCTAACAATTCGAGAGGCCTTTCTGGTACCTCTCGTCTCTGTAGGTCAGACAACCACCAGAACGGCTCGTCCAACATCTCTTCGCGAAAAGCGGGGCGCTGCTCATTCCTTTGAGACGCCAGGTCGCATTCATCAATCCAGCCAAGGATTCGATGAATCACGAGACTTGCACGAGGCATCGGGTCTAACACTTCCGCGAGGGTTCGATGTTTCAGAGGAATCCTGCGCTCCTCAATGCGCTTCTGTGTGATGCGTTGAGATATATGCTGGGGACCTCTCGTGTAAACCCACTCGGACGTTACCGACACCGCGTTCTCCCAGCAGCGGTCGACGTCCAGTCCGGCATCTCGCCATGCTTTCTCGACGTCTTCCAGCACGTCTTTCGGCGGGACACCGACGAGGTGGAGATTTCTAGGGTCGGTAACCCTGCTGATCAACACGTACAGGTGGCCACAAGCAAAAATCCCTTCCACACAGCCGTGAACAATGTGCTTGATGCTCAAGGCTTGCGTTTTGTGCACCTCAGGGAAAAACTTTGGATATTTGCTGAGAGTTGAGTGGGGGCGTGTTCTTGGATGATTGTTTTTTTAGCGAGAACCGTCAGTCCATAACACGGGGCAAGAGGAAGTTGAACCAGAACTGGCTCGCCGGACATGGCTTGGATTGTCTCGTTTCGCACGCTCACATCGATAAAATCAACATCTGGCAAAAGTTCGGTCTTCGCAGCCAGAGAAGTCTCCTTGACAAACCTGGCCATGAGCTCAGGATGAGAAGAAGGAATCGGCCTATTGCCATCTACTTTGCTCGTGGTCCAGTACATAAGTCTTCCCTGACTACCGTTGGCGAATCTCTGGTCGACCTGTGCAGATTCACAAGCGCTCCCCCACCCATAAGATAAAACGCAAACAGGTACGAACAAAACTACCATATGGGGGGCTGTGCGGACCGCGAAATTCGCAATCAGCATCGTTCGCATCTTGTGCCTCGCCCTCGTCGGCACAGAGACTGTTTCGAATTGCTCCTGAAAGTCGCCCGCCAAGTGCAGAGACCAGAGTGCTTGCGTCCTCGCCTTCGAGCGCACCCAGTTGCTGCGTCGCTGCCCGAAGAAGGTTTCGGCCCCCTTCGCCTTCACCTTGGCCCGGATTTTGAGGCTGTGTGCGTGATGCTTGGCGATCCGACGAAGTACAGTTCTGTTCCAAGCATCGCGGTATCCTTCTGGTCAGATACACCGTACCACAGCCCTAGTAAACAGTGTTCACAAGAATTTTACAACAAGCTAGCCGATGCACGAGTTTTCCACAACAGTCTTCTCTTCGTGAAAACAGCAGTGGACCCCTCCAGGCCGACGTTTTCAGCGCAGCCCACTGCAGCTCCGCGCACATACGCTTGCACCAAGTACTCCTTGACGGCAGACGTCGGTTCGCCCATCGAGATCGAGCCCAAGATGGCATGAAACGCCGCAAGCTCTTGCTCTCTGCCCGCCTCCTTGATCCTGTTGGACGGAACTGCATAGCTGCGGCCCCAGGTAAAATGATTTTTTGGGGAGGGGCTTACGGGACGGTTCTGCTAATTCAGTGCTGCATGGTGTTGCAATCGACGATCACTCGCCGGTCTTGGCGAAGTACGCGAAAAGAAAACGTATTCACAACATCAGGGCTGACAATGAACGGTGCGCGGCCTTAGCTGTTCAAGCTTTCACCACCCGTGACCACCGTAGCGCGCTTAATACAAATATCCACCAACTCTGCCCCGCAACACATCGTTCGATGGCGAGCTGAGCGACGGACTAGTAGCCGGCGGTAGTTGCCTAGAGAGAGAGAGACGCACAAGACATCGAACGGCAACGGTCACGGAGAACGGTGCCCCAACAAAACCGTTAAACAAGCCGCCGTGGCATTTTCTTTTGTCTGAGGACTTGTAGTCTCCGAAGAGCAAAACATGCAAGTTCCCAAAACTATCTGACCCGTGTGCCTGTGGTCTTTTGTTATGATCCACAATAGAGCAGACCTCGCGAATGCCGTGCCAAATGTCCACGTCCTGCCGTCAAAGCTAAAGCAGGACACCCGCTCATGCCATTTACTTGAAACTTGCGCCTGGCTTCGGTAAGTTCTAATACTGAGAATTATGTGTGTTCCTTCGACAGTCCATCATACTGATTTCGTCCAACATTAATACATCAGCCTCATGCAGTCGCTTGACCTTCTTGTTGTCCATGGCGCTTAGGTCCAGTTTCGTCTTTTGGGAATGATCCAGATCAAAAGCCTGGTGGATAGTGTTGGCGATGATGTCTGTGTTCTCTATCCTGTCAAGCAGGTATATATAAGAAGCGCTCGCGGGCGCAAATTCAAAAGAGCGCGCAAAAAACGTACAAAGTGATCTACATCAATCTGTTGTGCACTGCGGGGGGGGCGGGTGGAAGAAGCTATGTCTCGCAATGTCTCTGGTGGTGCTTTGTTCAACATGGCTGTCTCGATGTTTGCTGCAGCAATTCCTGTGGGGGCTGCAATGAGCGTCTTTTTGCCGTGAAGTCTGCACCATAACGCCACCGTGGTCAGCAAGTACGACTTGCCTGAGAAACAAAAAGCATCGAGCATCGAGGGCTAAGTGATCTATGGTTAGCGGCTATCAATGTGCATTGCTTTCGTGCCTGTGCCTGCCGAAGCTTGTATGAACAGCCGCAGGGGCGTGCCATTCTGAATACTCTCGATAATCTCGCGGTAGACTCGAAATTGATCGGGAACTCCTTCGCCAGAGCCTGTCTTCATGTTCTCCTCTCTCTCCGCCAGCGTCTTCCAAAGATCATCCGCTTGGTCGCCGGAGGAAGAGGCCGTCGCGTCAGCCTGCGCATCCGAATTGCTAATCCGTTCCACGTGCCTTTCCTGCTCTATCGCGTGGATCATCTTTTTCGACTCTTCTTCGCTCAGCAACCCTTGTCCCACGAACTCGCCCGCCTTGGTCCGAATTACGTCCAAGGGCACTCTCTTGCCTGGGCACGGACAAATTACTGTGCAGATTCTTGGTGCTTGCACTTTCGTTTTTTTGTTGTGCTTCGCCGTCTTTATTCACGAACTAAGACACAAACGATGAAGATTCCACAGGCAACGCTCTGCATCAAGAGACCCTCCGAAGAGCGAGTGTTTCCGCCATCGCAATTCACCAGGCTTCTTCTCGCATCTATGGAAACCAACAGCGAAACGACAGCTCTTACAAAGAGAAGTCGTGGGCTGGCAACAGTCGCACACAACAGATTGTTTGGAGCAGATCTCATCCTCGAAGGTCTTGCAGATGTGCTCAAACGAGACATGCGTCTTATCTGTGAGTTTGAGCTCTTTTCTCTGCAGCCGTTCGCTACGAGCTTCCATTGGGGGTTCCCAGACAAAGGTCCAATGGGTAACACCGTCGGCGTCCTTTTCCGGCGCGGACTCGCAAAACCAGGGAAGCGTAAGCAGTAGTTGTTGCTCATAGTGCTCCTCTCTCGATTCGCCGATCGGTGTTATGAAGGCCGTTCGATTCACGCCGAGCCTGCTTTGCTTTCTCCGGCGCACGCTTTCGATGTCGGGGCAAGTGCTGTGAAAGACTGTTCCTTCCGGTATCGTTTCCATGTAGGCGTCGTAGTTCTTGTGGCTGCGATCGACCTCAACATCTTCCGGCTCCGGTACGGTGTTCTCTGCCGTTTCCGGGTCACCGTCGGCAGTTGCCAGATAGTAGTTGGTCTGTTCAATCCGCAGCCCGCGCAACGACTCGTTCCTGTAGAAATACTTCTGCGTCGCATTCAAATTAAAATCTTGGTCCGGATAGGACTTCTTCTTATCCTTGTGGGAAACCTCTCGCATGGAACGGTATTCTCTCGGGGGCACAAACTTCGCGTGGACGAATTGGACAGGTTTTGTTGATTTCACGACTCTGAACCCCATCAGTCTGTTGATCGCCATACAAATTCCAACCGTTCCTCAGAATTTTCAAAGAACCCCTCCTCTCCAGGAACACATGCGACGAAGTCTCTGTTTACAAGGTGTTTAGTGTTTCTTGGCCAGCTAAGGGGGCGGCGACATTTAAGCCAATCCTTTACTCCATCCCTCACTGTCTCCAGAAAGAACCTGGTCAAAACGTAGCTACGCTGGAGGGGGGTTCGACATACAAGCCCCAAGGACAATACTATAGATCACTGACGGGCGGGATACAGCACAATACTGTTATCATTGATTTTCTGATTGCCATTTTTCCGCTTTTGCCGCATATTTAGCCTGTGGAAATCAATCCCACTCCCACAGACGCTCCAAACCGTTAGCCCGACCTTTTTTATCGGCCCCCTGATCACCGCATAGCTGCGACACTGATCGGCACCATACTCGGAGTCGAATGGAAGAACGTTGCACGAAGATGTTTGCAGCATCGTCAGACATGGATTGTGCGGCACAACCCACTGATCATCCTGTCGTCAAAGCACGACAAACTCTGAAGTAGTTTAAAGCATACAGCATTTTTACGTTATCCGTCGACGTTGGACGCGATATGCATATCGTGCGTGTGTTTTCCTCCGGCCGGCTTCTTCCAATCTCCGCTGGCAGGCGCAACGCTCCGTGTTGGCGCAATAGCATTGGTATTCTTGATGTGGCCACGGGAAGAAAAAGCCTTGGCATCGCATCGAGCACAAAAAAACGTTTGCGCCTGCGTTTGGAGCTGAATGTTTTAGTTGCTTCAGAACTTCGCTCCGGCGACACTAAGGAAAGCACGGCAACTGGCGCGCGACTTTAAACAGTAATTGGGGGTGCAGATGTGCAGATACCTCAATCGCTCCAAGATATGTCGGTATAGGCCTGCTATGCGGAGCCTTTCCGTATCGAAGCCGCCCCATTTCTCACCTGATACGTTTGGTCGTGGCATCTCTGCGCAGATCTTCGCCACCTCATACTGGTAATAAATGTTGTCGTCTTGCGCCACAGCTTGCCGAGGAGCCTCTTCGCCTTTGGGCCGCTGCTTCAACTCGACACCCGGTACAGTCCTTGGCATCGGCGGTTGCGGCTTCCAATCCCCATGTGGAGCCCTCCGTCTAAACCACAGGAGTATGTGGCCTCAGGTTCAGAAAAGCAACATGCGAACACCCCAGCCTTATTACGATAGCTGATGAAAGTGCATGCTTACAAGCAGCAATCCCGTATCAACAATTCGACGGCTAAGCTATCGACTGTGTAGAGCCGCTCTCATCTGCGCCTCAAACAACGCAAGATGCAACAAGCAAAGAAAGAGAAAAACATCGTGTGAGTGTTTCACTTGTCTGTGCAACCCTGCCTCTGTACGATCCCACCTCGCAGAACACAGGCCGGCCCACCAACTAAAAGAACAAGTTTAAACACAATGCGCTGAGTCGCATGTTATGCGATATGGCGGTGTGTGGGTGTGTTGTCTTGCTTGTCGGTACCAATCGCGCAAAACGCCAAGAGGTGTGTTTTTCCCGCCTCAGTGCTCAGCAACACGAAGGCGTGAACAAGCAAACGATCGATGACGCATGCGGTGAATTATGCTTCTGTACAGCTAAGCCCGGCACGTTGCAGAAAATGATGCTTAGTCGCTTGGATCCTGTTGGCGGAATAGTTAAGCACCCAACGCATAATCCAGTGACCTTTCTTCACGCCGCCCCCCCAAATTCAGCACTGATGCTTTTCACTTCTTGTCTGCCTTGCTCGTCCCAGGCCTTCAAAATTGAATTGAAGAGAAGGAGGGCAAAGTGCAAGACAGAATTTAGCTTTGATTCCGTCAACCGTCCGGCGCTGGTATGAAATCACATGCTCGAGGGCATAGGTGTTCGAGTTCAGAATTCGATCTTGATCCCTTCTCTTACTCGTCAGAAGATATTCCAACATCTCTTCTTCCGACGGCGGCGAAAGCGGCCCGCGCCTCACGTGCGCCGTCATCTCAGGGTTCTTGTCCTCAGCACCAAAACAGGAATCGTGTGTGTGTGCATGGATGGGGAGGTGCTTTTCAAACTGCGGAGTGGCGTTTAAGCCGGAGAGGTGCTCGGGAGCTGAACGTGCTTTCTGCGTTTGTGGGCGGAGCTAAGCTTCGACATTGTGCGATTGCGTAAGCATGGCCTGCATCAAGCCACACTCCGAATCATCTGTCATCGCTAACAAATCCTTGGATTGTCTGCGCCACCTGACAGAAAGAATGGTTTTTGAATTGGCAAAATGGATGCTGCCTCTAACTGCATTGCGTTTCGGTTGCTTTCTGAACACCAAGCCGTACTTTCGGGGATACATGCCGGCTGGACTGATCCATAAAGGGTCTCGTAGATATCCTGCGTCTTGGGCGCGGGCTGCGATTGGCCTGTCGATTTCGCCTTGCTGCGCTTATGCCAGAACAATTTGCTTTTTATGAGCCTGTCAAGCTGGAAAAAGCCCCATTGGCTATTTCTCCGGAACCACTGCTCAATGGAAGTCAGCCGGGAGATCACATATTTCTGCGGCCTTCCTGATCCAGGCTCCGCGAAGCAAGAACCTGTACCATACGGGTGCTTAGCTATAAAAACCCGCGCGTCCAGGTGCGGATCAGAATGGCGCACAAACGAGTTCTTCACATGCTCAGTGCCTTGGTGAAGATCATTTTTCCACTGTTCATCCAGGTCCGCATCTTGCTGCGTCTCGACTAGGCCAACTCTTTTCCAGCGCCTCGTCTCGGTGTCTTGCACGCGGAGCTCGACGCTGCTCGCGGGGGCAGCCACAATCTGGCTCATGACCTTCATCTCGTCATACCTCATTACTCTGCCGGAATCTGGATCCACCGTCACATATCCTGTACACTCTTCCCCGAGAGTGCTCCCTAGAGTTTCCTCCCGAGGTCGAAGAGCGTCGCGCCGCGTCGCCTTGATCTTGGCCTTCGTACAGCCTTCCGGAATGACGTTCCTGAACTTGTCCATAAGCTTTTGGCACGCGCGCTCATACCGCTCGAGACTAGGCCCCCACCATTGTAGCACATCGTTGTTCCCAGGCTGTCGTCCTGTAGGGGGGGCAGTACAACACACGACGTACACGACGTACGCGACGCAATGAATTAAGGTAGGCTGTCGAAAGATTATATTGTTGGGGGTATATACTACCATACAGCTACAAGTCCGACAGTCCCCATGTGAGCACTTCGTGTAGAGCGTCTACCTCTTTCTCTGTCAAACCTTTGAAGTGCCCCGCACCATTCTTGTTGAGCACAAAGCCAAGAGTGCTGTTGATTTGGGTCGCGCTCCTTCTCCGAAAAGTTATGTCGCCCTGGGCCGAAACCAAACAAAAAAGCGTACTTAACCACATAAGAGGGGGCTCGCGCCAACCACAAGAACACAGCAAACATTCTCAGTAACATATGGTTTTGCGTTGCCTTGTTGTGGGCGTAGTAGGGCACGCCATCGTAGAAGCCGGCTTCTTGAAGTGAGCTAATCCTGCTGACGGATAGATTCAGCTACTATGTGTGTCGGGCTGAGTGCGCGGGGAGCTGGTGGGAAATATGGGAGTTGGTGACAATGCTTGTGGCAAAGTAGAGCTTACTTTTTATTCCGTCAGCAGTCGGCCGTGCAGCTGCCAGGCGGCTCATTGCTTCATTGGATTTCAGCTCGTTAAAGGGAACCCACGGACAGTCTTGAAAGAGCGCCGGCACTGGCTTCGGCACCAGATTCTCCCTGGAGAACTCGCCGGATACCTCTCTTGAGTGCTGTTCGTATGCAGCTTTCCACTTCACACGGTACTCCTCAAAAGTAGGTCTGGCCACCAGAGGGTCGAAGGCGATATCACGCTCTTCTTCGCCCGCCTCCTCCTCGTCCTCTTGCACAAAGGCCCCGTCGACAATCTCATCCGGCTGCTCGCCGTCCAAGAGCGGTTCCTCCTCTGGTTGCGGGAGCGTGCTGGGTTGTGCTTGTGAAGACTGCGCGCCATCCTGCGTCATCGCCACATCTGGTTTCTGAACGCGCTTACACCATTGCTGACTCGCTTTGTCCCGGTAAGGGATGTGAAAGCCATTCTTCTTGTGTTGGTCCACGCATGTCGAACAGTACAACCAGGAGGCATCTGGATCTGTAGCACCTCCTTTGCCAAACTGTCTCAACCAAGGCGGCTCCACGCCTGCTTTCAAGCGCAATCTGTTTTCAGCCGCATCGTATTCAAATGCTGCCGGCACCTCCTTTGCAAAGAATGAGGGGCTCCACCGCAAAAGGAAAGGGGGCTGCGCACCCACATTGTATGTCCCATCATCGTTAACCTGAACCTTGCAGTCTTTGTCGCGCGGCACTCCCGCCCTCTTGTTCGACAGGCCGTCATTATCACCAAGTCCTCCAAAGAGAAAGCAGCCACAGTTCGAGCAAAGGTTCTCAAAGATCGGCTTCTGACCGATATTCATGCCGAGCAGAAAGTACCGTGCCAGGTCATTCGTATCCGTGCTCTTCAGATTTGCTTTGCCCATGCGCGTCCATGCGTCGGAGAGCTCAAGGAAGAGTTGGTCGTACAGCACGAGCGCCATCTTGTCGAAGAGCTCATCTGCATCCAGATGGCTTTTCGCCGCCAGTTGCCGCGCCGTTGCTTCACCAAAGAGGGTTTTCGCGAACGGATCTAGCATGCACGGGCGTTTGGAAGAGTAGCGAGGGCGCATGAGCACGGTCACATTCTCCGCGCCCGATCGTTCAAACATGCTGGCGGCGACGCCCGGGTCTGTGTGGCGACCCTTCCAAGCGTTCGTGATTTCGACGAAGCAGCCCGCAGGAATCTTCTTGAAGCCGTCGCCTATCTCAATGCCGTGCCGATTCCGGGGGCCAGTCCTTATGGCTTCCACCAGCGCTCGCGTCTCTTCTTGGTTGGCTATGTTCACCTCTGTCTTTCCTTGGCAGATGTCCTGCAACGCTAGCCGAAATTCCTCAAGCTTCTTCCAGTCCTTCTCGTGCTCCATGTTCTGGAAAATGGCCTTTACGGACCGAGGGAGTGCCAGCCGAACGCTCAGCTTTCTCTGATAATCCTTGACGACGCCCGCTTTGATCTTGTACTCTGACTTTCTACTGGGAGCTCGCGAGCAGTGTCTGTGCAAATCAACGTGCGCGTTTTCATAGTGCATCTCGAACAAAGTCCTCATTTCATCTAAACAAATTTCGCTGGCAGCCCTGATCGTCCGACTCCACCCGTAAGGTTTCTGGCCGAGAAGGTTTTTGAAGCGACCGAAGTCCAAGCCAAATCGGTCTTGGTCTTCTTGTGGTAGAGCCGGCTCGTCTTCCGCGTCATCGCCTTCTTGTTGAGGCTCTGCCAATCTTTTGCGGCGTCTCTCGGTCTCTCGATCCCGGCGGCCAATCAAGCCCTCCACGTTGCGAACAATGGCATCCCACGCTGTGATCGGCGTGATGCTGAAGCGTTCTTGGTAAATCGCTTCCCAATGGAGCGGTTTGATCTGCTGCACAGCCGATATGATCTCCTCGGCATGTTGAGCAACTTGGTCTCTTTCTTTCCCGCCCTTGTCCAGCATGCTCTGGAGTTTCTGCGCGGCACGGCGCGCATCGGCCAAGTCGCTATAACTTGGCTCGAACAGATCATCCGGGTTCGGCCCCCCCACTTGCGACCACAGTCTCTCGTTGTTTTTGAGGGCCTCCGTCGCCAAGAAGTTGATGTCGAATCGCTTATCGAACTCATGTCTGAGCTTGGCGGTCGTGGCCATGCGATGACTATACACTTCCAATTTGAGGCAGCAGAGACTCCTCGACACGAAAACTGGCGCCTTCGACTTGTCTTGCTCTGCCGCATTGACGATCCACCTGGGAATTGCAAAGGCTATGCGTATTCCAAATTACATATGAAAGGGTGTGTGTGTTTTTCTATCTCTTGATGACCAGCATGGTATAGTTTCGTCTTCGGGCTTGTGCCATTCAAGTCCCAGCCATTTCTCTTCCTCTGCCCCCAAAACGACACGCGACGAAGACAAGCACGAATCATAAACAAACCGAAAATTAAGAAACACACCAACAAAACAGACGCTGTTTTCTGGCAATTAGGTTATTCCTGCAAGCTCCCGGGATCGTCACGGAGCGCGAACAAATCGTTCTCGACTGCGGGTACGCCCAAGACGTCCCAACACAACTCCTCGCCCATGGCGCCATACGATTCTGAACTATCAGAGCCAACCAGTTCGTCGGGTGTTGCGAGCGCCAGCTGCCGCATGCTTTTCCAAGTGTGTGTGCCGTCGGGTAGGACCCAGCACACCACCTCGTCCTGCACATCACGGCCGCCCAGGGGGAGTTCTGGCAGGAGCTCAGGCCGCTCGGACTCGTAACTGATTCCTTTGAACTGGATGCCTTCCTTCACCGCGTGTGCCACGCCGTGGGAAAACTCGTGCGAGAAGACTAGATTTGAGGGCGTCGCTCTGGACAGCGGATTTCCTTTGACAGTCCTGCCATGGTATAGGAGATGGTTACAACCCAGATCTACTCGATACGGTTGACCGTCCAGTCCTTGGCACACACCGGTCCACTCAAAGTAAACATTGGCATGCGTTTTGGTCCCGCTGAGAAACGTCCAGTCTTTCGGGTGGGGGTAGAAGCGACTCTCGTGCTTCACACCCAGATACTTACACGGAGCTTTGGTGCGACTTGTCTCATCAGCCGCAACCTCTTGCAATTTCCGCAGCAAGGCCATATCGGACATAGCCATCTCTTCCGGTGTGGGGAAGCCGCGGCATATGAGCGTTTGCACACTGGCGTGTAACGTTGCAGTCTGTTGATTTCCATCTTGATCCTGCCAGGCGCACCGCACAAAAGCATGCGAGTTTACAAATTTAAAAGCATTTGGCTCGAACAGAGCCGCGACGTCATCTTCATTAACTGCGCGTCTTTCCTCTGCAGCCCGAAGTTCCAAGGCTCTGAGGCCGGCATAGGCGCAGCAAATCTCCCAATCTTCCTTCCTGCGCCGTGCAATATCTTTCAATTCTGGCTCCCTTAGGTGGACAGGGCATCGGCGCTTCTCAAAGGGAATGCCTGGCTCGAGCGCATCTCTCAGGATGTCGACGAGCCTGAGGTCCCGGGGTTTGAGAGGCTGGTCGGCGTCGAAGGAGATCTCGTCAAAGCTGCCCCGATGTGCCCACCAGACATCTCCTCGGACGTGGGCGGCCAGGAGGTAGGTCAATCGCGCCCCAGAGCGATGTTGGAGCGTCAGGCAGGAGCCGACCCCCAAAGCCCTGTCATTCGGACGAAGCGGCACGGGGCGTGGGCAACCCAAGACGACGCAATCACACGATTGAAGCTGATGTTGCCTTTTAAGTCTCTCGGCCGACGCGGCACCGATCCTTTGCGCGTCAAATTGACAAGCTGACTTCCAAGATTCCGGAAACTTCACACCCCTGTCGCAAGCGTGATCGCAACGAAGCTCAACAACATGGCGCTCCTGAATTCCTGCGCCGCCCGCCACATCCCAGGCAAAGCCAACCTCGGCGCGCCTCGTAACCCGAGAGGCGAGATCGTATCCGTTCTCGCTCTTGACCCCGATATATGCACAGTTGATCGTCAGACCGTTTTGTGCATTTCCCTGCTCTCGCCGAGCAGCTCCGGTGGCAATACTTCCCAACCTTCCCCGCAAAGATTTCTGCATACTAGGGAGCGCCGGGTAAATCGTTATTAACCGAGGCTCGAGCCGAAGGCTGTTACGTGTGCATAGCAATCATGATGTGTTGTAGAGACAGGCGGCGCACAATAAACATGTTTCATTGGGTCGGCCGTCATAACGCTCAGGTTTGACACTGTCGCGAGCACATCGCAGCCGAAAGCAAATCTACTCAGTAGCTGCAACGGCTCAAGTCCAAACGAATGGGCTATCGACTTGCAGACTTCCCTCAAAGCAAAGCAGTCGTCAACAGCGCGGTGTGGGCGAAGCTCATCACGACGCAGACCATTCACGAGGCATTGAAGCTTCGAACATGGTTCGCCAATTGCCCTCGCAATATCAAGGGTGTCGACATATCCGAAAGAATCGTTCAGCACAAGGCCGTTCCTGGCACACTCCATGGCGAGCAGCGGAAAATCAAATTTCCGACCTTGGTCAAAAACGCTATATTGTGTATCGTATACCGCTGCTTATGTATACACGCGCTTCTTTGAATCTACTATGTGAATTGAGATCACAACCGTTGTGCGCAATGAGGAGCAGCGTCGGCCTATCGCTCCGGAGCCTCGGGGCCGAAGGGCTGCCGTCATCAGAACTGTCGTCGCTGCTCATGGCCATGTCCAGGCTGTTATTCAAGAACGCATCGAATTGCGCAAATGCGTTTTTGAAGGTCGTGCCTCGTTCTAGCTCTTCCTTGCTTATGCCGTGAACAGCGCCCTCCGACAATTCAATCAACTCTCTACCCGGGTTAAGTACGACCCCAAACGCAGAGCGGTTGCATAAGTCCACCGCCCCTATTTCCACGATCCTGTCCGACACGACGGAAAGGCCGGTCGTCTCCGTGTCAAACAGCACACCAACGAAGGAAGCGGGAGCTTCAAGCGGCTTTGCGACAAAGGTCTCCAAGTGAAAAGAACACGCGCTACAGCCAGCCAGCAGAGGTGCAGAAACAAGGTTCCCACTCGAATCGCGCATGGTAGAGTCCGCCGTTATGGCACATTGCTTACCGCTCTTGCAAACACCTCTGCAACGCGCCATCCAAATTGATACTATAAGGCATGCGTGCACCATTCAAATTGATTGAACACAGACACAACAAACTCACACGTATTCGAACTCGTATTTTGCGCTCCGTGCTTGCTCACACGTTTTACGCCAGCTCTGATGCCGATCCTTGATTATCGCAACAGCCTACGGTCTCACATCTGCGTTGTGTCGACTAGTGGCTCCAGTTCCTCGACTGCTTGGAGAAAGTAGTCGAACATTTCTCTTTCCTGTGAGTTCTCTATCTCGAGGCTGTCTTGTCGTACTTCGTCTTCTTCTTGCGGCCGCAGCAGCGAGTCCGGTGGTCTCAAATCTTTGAGTCCTTCGGCATAGTGGCGAGAGTTAATCTCGCTACCATCAGCCCGACTCACCCAGGCGACGACGACTTGCAAATTGGACATACTCTGCTCCTCCCAGGCAAACGGGTTATACACATACTCGTCCCTGTTCATAGAGCATACAGCGCCCAGATAGACGCATTTGAAATCATTATCAATGTCGTGCCTCAAGGGGGCTGCCGTCGACAGCTTGAGCACTAAATTGAAGACCAACAGACTTTCCACCGGATCAAGCCACGATTTGGTCGGAAATGCAGCGCCGTTGAGGCGCAACGACTCGGATTTCTGTCGCAAAGACGCATGTTTTGTAAAACCATCTCCTTCCATGGACCAACGGACCGCCAAAGATGTTTCTCCGGGTATGGCGTCTTTGACACGACAAGTGTAGACCGGAACCCTGAGTTTCAACAGAGCAGGGTGGGCGCCTGGTTCATTCTGCAACCGTTCCAGCTCCAACTCCACTCTTTTCCGGACCGCTGTGGCACTATCCATGCGTATTAGCGCTCGAGCCTAAACACAACCGACACATACCACGAAAAGCCGTTAGTGATCAGCATTGCAGTGTTAGATAATGTTAGTGTTTTCACGTGCCAGCTCACACGCCAGCAGACACAGGACAATCTCTCTACCGAGGCAATGGATACAGCTCTACATCTTCCAGCTCACGCCTCCAAATTTTGTCGTTGCGGTCCTTCATTTTGCGATGTTCCCACAACCGGCGTTCCCGTTCATCCTCTACATAATCATGTTCGATCAATGCTTCCCTCACACCGTCGAGCTTATCAGAGACGCAATAGAGCCGCGCTTGTGCAGCTGGGGTGGCGTTGCTGGACGAGGCATGCATCGGATCAGCTCCGGCAGACAACAGGGCTCTCATAATAGCGACGTCCCCTCGTGCTGCCGCATAGTGTAGTGCAATCTTGCCTTCGGAATCTTCAGCGTTCGCGCTGGCTTTGCGTTCGAGAAGGAAGTGGAGATTATCTAAACTCCCGCAGAACGCACAGATGCTCAACAACGGCCTTTGGACATCGCCACTCTTCAGGTCCAGGTCAGCGAATCCCACGAGCCTGTCTAGCAACTCTTCGGCATCCTCGCCGCGTAGTATCTGCGCAGCGGCTTGACTACGCAATTTGGTCAGATCTTCCGATTCGAGGCGATTCTCGGGCTCTCTCAGCACACAGCCTTCCCTCTTTAACTCCTCGGCACGTAAAGTTTCCAAGTATTGTCGCAAAGGAGAGGGTAGCGATACATCTCGGCTTTTGCTCACCGCATGCTTGAGTGTTTGCCGGCGTGCGGCGAAGTACCACTTGGATTTTTCGTCACGCCATCTCCACGCCCAAAGGCAGAACACCATTATCTGGCTTGGCCATGCTTCTGGTATGTGCCAGTCGAACGGGAACGACTCAAAGAAGTCGGCGATATCAGCGGTGTCGGCCTTGACATGAGCTGCTCGAGAACGAGATAATCTTTGGCACCTGGCTCAACATCTATGTCT
>PVBE010122197.1_pt1 | contig 15142 bp, 14 predicted proteins | sample 1631181 | NCBI WGS metagenome assembly PVBE01 (sample SAMN08397723, study PRJNA350692) | Marine metagenome, whole genome shotgun sequencing project. | isolation source: water | place: Pacific Ocean | collected 2012-04 | reverse complement strand
GACCTGGCCTCCGTGCGCACCCGCGCCGAGCGTACGCCCGAGGGCTGGCGTTTGAACGGCGCCAAGGTGTGGACCAGCAACGCGCACCATAACCATTTCATGATCACGCTGTGCCGCACCGGCGATGCCGGCTCGGACCGCCATGTCAGCCTCAGTCAATTTCTCGTCGATCTCAAAAATGATGGCGTCACGATCAACCCGATCATCAACATGCTCGGCGGGCATGAATTCAACGAGGTCGTTTTTGACGATGTCGTGATTCCAGCGGACCGGCTGATCGGTAGTGAAGGTGAAGGTTGGCGCCAGGTGACGAGCGAATTGGCTTATGAGAGGAGCGGCCCCGAGCGCTTTCTCAGCAATTTCCATGTTTTCCGCGCCCTGGTCGATGAGGTCGGGTCCGCTCCGGACGCGCGCCAGGCGGAGGGGCTTGGACGTCTCGCCAGCCGCCTGTGGACGCTCAGACGCATGTCGCTTTCCGTTGCCGCAATGCTGGAGGCGGGTGAATCGCCCGATGTCGAGGCGGCGATCGTCAAGGATCTCGGCAATCGCTTCGAGCGCGAGGTGATAGAGACGGCGCGTATGATTTTACCCATGCAACCCGCTGGGCCGGTGGGCGCTAATCAAAGCGATTTCGCTGCCACAATAGCGGAAGCGATCCTGCGCCTGCCGTCCTTCACCTTGCGCGGCGGCACGACGGAGATCATGCGCTCGATCATCGCGCGCGGGCTGGGTCTCAGATGAGCGATGAACTCGACATTCTGAGCGCCTCGGCCGAGTGCCTCTTTGCCGATCATGTCACGCCGCAACTGTTCGAACGCGTCGATGCGGGAGAATGGCCGGAGGCGCTGTGGCGTGCTGTTGAGACGGCGGGCTTCGATCAGGCTGATATGCCCGAACTCGGCGTGCTGATCAGCCAAATTGCGGGGCGCTTCGCCGCGCCTATTCCCTTGGCCGAGACGATCCTTGCGAGGGCTTTATTGGAAGATGCGGCGCTGCATGTCCCGCCCGGCGCGCTGACAATTGCCGTGCAAGATAATGTCTCGATTGCGGCAGATGGGCGCCTGTCCGGTATTGCCGGGCGTGTTCCCTGGGCGCGCCATATCGGGCATATCGTGGTGGCCAGCGGCGATGCCCTGGCGCTGATCGAAACCGCGCGCGGTGACGTGTCGCCCGGCCTCAATATCGCCGGCGAGGCGCGCGACGATGTCAGTTTTGACAATGCGTTCGCCCTGGCGATGAAAAGCGGCATATCGTCGGAAGCGGTTTTCGAACGGGTGGCGCTTCTCCGCGCGGCGCAGATCGCTGGCGGGTTGGAGAGAATTCTTGCCATGACGGTGCAATATGCCGGCGAGCGCCAGCAGTTTGGCCGGCCGATCGCCAAATTCCAGGCGGTGCAGCATCATTTGGCCGAGCTTGCCGGTCATGCGGCAGCGGCCTGCGCCGCGGTACAAGCGGCGGCGGGCGCAGCTGATTTCTTCGCCATCGCGGCGGCCAAGGCCTGCGCCAGCGAGGCGGCCGGCGAGGCCGCCGCCATTGCCCATCAAGTGCACGGCGCCATCGGCTTCACGGCGGAACATAGTTTGCATAGGCACAGCAAGACCCTGTGGGCGTGGCGCGAAGAATTCGGCAATGAGGTCTATTGGAACGCACGGCTGGGCGAACGCATCGCGGCGGGCGGCGGAGACGCATTGTGGTCCGGGATCGTTGGCTCTGGTGAATAAACTGCAACACATTCTGGCGCCGCGCAGTATTGCCATTGTCGGTGCCTCGCCCGATGAGGAGAAAATAAGGGGTCGCATTGTCGCCGCGCCCATTGCCGGCGGGTTTGACGGGCCGATTTATCCGGTCAATCCGGGGCATGAGGAAATTCAGGGGCTGCGCGCCTACCCCTCTATCGGCGCCATTGGCGCAGCGGTCGACCTGGCCATAATCGCTATTTCGGCCGAGCGCGTTGCCGGGGTGTTGGAGGAATGTGCCGACGCTGGCGTTAGGAGCGCGGTTATCTTGAGCTCCGGCTTTGCCGAAAGCGGCGCGGCGGCGGTGGCGATGCAAGAGCGTATCGGCGAAATTGCGACGGCGCGCGGTATCCCGGTGTGTGGACCGAATTCGGTTGGCCTGCTAAACCGGGACGCAAATTTAAACGCGACCTTCAGCCCCGGCGCCAAGGTGGCCGGCGCGCCGCGTGCGCCGCAGGGGCCGGGCAAGAGCGTCGCCGTTATTTCACAGAGCGGCGGCCTCGGCTTCGCCATCTATAACCGCGGCATGCGGCGCGGCATAGCCTTCAGCCATGTCGTGAGCACCGGCAACGAGGCCGATCTCGGCGTGCTCGATTTTGTTGATTATTTACTTGATGATGCGGAAGTCGGTGCCTTCATCATTCTCGCCGAGCAGATTCGGGGTGCGTCGTGCCTGCCCGAAGTGGCGGACAAGGCGGCAGCGCTCGGCAAACCGTTGATTATTGCCAAGCTCGGACGTTCCGAAGCGGCCAAGCGCGGCGCGCTTTCCCATACCGGTAGCATGACCGGCGCCGAATATGCCTATGATGCGGTGTTTCGCCATGCCGGAATCATTCGCGCCGACGATCAGGACGAGCTCCTAGATATCGCCGCCGCCTTCACCTCTTGTCCGCTCCCGGCAGGCCGGGATGTCGGCATTGTAACGATCAGCGGCGGTGTCGGCGTTTGGCTCGCCGATCTCTGCGAGAAGCGCGGCTTGCAAGTGCCTGAATTGGAGAGTGGTGTGCAAGATGCGCTGCGCCAATTTATTCCGGACTATGGCGGCGTCAGCAATCCGGTGGATATTACCGCCCAAGCGATGGAGCAGGGCGGCAATGTCGGCGCGATTGAGCTGCTGTACAATTCACCTCAAACCGACGCCGTGGCCGTGGTCGCTTCAATGGCCGAAGCGAAAATGGTGGCGGCGGAGAAAGGTGAACTTGCGCGCATTCAGGCGCGTCAGGAAAAGCCGTTGCTTTATTACTCCTACACCATCCCGAGTGAGGAATCCGTATCGCATATCGTCTATGCCGGCGTGCAATGCTACACATCGCTGCAAGGCTGCGTTCGGGCGCTGACGTCGCTTGCCGATTACAGCCAGTTTCTTGAATTGCGCGCCGCCGACCGGCCGCCGCAAGGTTTGCAGCTTCCCTCATTGCCCGCCGGCCCGGATGTTCTCTCGGAATGGTCCGCCGCACCCTATCTGGCTGAGCTGGGGGTCGCCATGCCGGAGGCGCGCTTGGCGCAAAGCGCCGAGGAAGCGGTTGCCGCCGCCTCGGACTTGGCCGGGCCGGTGGCACTCAAGGCGCAATCGCCGCAATTGCCGCACAAGGCTGCGGCCGGCGGCGTGGTGCTTGGCGTCGAGGGCGAGTGGGCCGTGCGCCATGCCTATGAGCAGGTCACGACACTGCCGAGCGATATCGCGCTTGATGGCGTGCTGGTGCAGAGAATGGCGCCTAAGGGCATTGAAATGATCGCCGGAATCACCCGCGACGATGCCTTCGGCCCGCTGGTCATGGTCGGCTTCGGTGGTAGTGAAGTCGAAATCGAGCGCGATGTGGTGTGGGCGCCGGCGCCGTTCGGCGAGTTACGTGCGGAGGGCTTGATTCGTTCCTTGCGTGGCGCTGCCCGGCTGAATGGCAGTGCGCGGGCGGAACGGGCGGATATTGGCGCGTTGGCAAGGCTGCTTGCGGTGCTCAGCCTATTCGCCCAACATAACCGAGACACGATCGTCGAGCTCGACCTGAACCCGCTTGTGGTTTACGGCGAAGAGCATGGGCTGATGGCGTTGGATGCGTTGATTGTTACTGAGGGGACGAAACATTTATGAGCGGCGATATTTTATTCGAAGTGGCGGAGAAAATTGCCACCATCACATTGAACAGGCCCGAGCGGCGTAATGCCTTCACCCTTGCCATGATAGATGAGTGGGCGGGTTACCTGGATGAATGCCGCGCGCGCGCAGATATTCACGTCGTGCTGATTACCGGCGCCGGCAAGGCGTTTTGCAGCGGCGGCGATATCGATGAATTGATGAAACAAGGCCAGGCGCGCAGCCCGCAGCAACGCAAGGACGAGCTGGTCGGCCATGTCCACCGCATTCCTCTCATTCTCGACCGAATGGACAAGCCGGTGATCGTTGCGATCAATGGCGCGGCGACTGGAGCCGGGCTTGATCTCGCTTTGATGTGCGATCTGCGCTATGCCGCGAGCTCGGCGCGCTTTGCCGAAACCTATGTGAAGATGGCGCTAATGCCGGGTGCTGGCGGCGCTTTTGTGCTGCCGCGCATCATTGGCCGGGCGCGCGCCTTGGAGATGTTTTGGACTGGTGATTTTATCGACAGTGAAGAGGCGGAGCGTATCGGCCTGATCAACAAGGCGCTGCCGGACGATGAATTGATGCCGCATGCATTGGCCATGGCGCGCCGCCTCGCAGACGCGCCGGTGCAATCGATCCGCGCGATTAAACGCGCCGTTCGTGCCGGGCAGAATTCCGACCTTGCCACCAGCCTCGACTACGGCGCCTTGAATTACGGTGTTCTGGCATCGGGCGAAGACCATCTCGAAGCGGTCGATGCCTTTTTGGAAAAGCGTCCACCCGATTTTAAGGGCGGCGGGTCATGACTTAACAACGATAACATGGAGATTAACATGGTCTATCCACATACGATGAATCACGTTGGTATCACGGTTACCGATATCGATGCCGGAGTTAAATGGTATCAGGAGATGTTCGGTTGCACCGTCATCATGGATCCCGTCGAATCGGTCGATGATGGCAGCTATTTCGCTGAGATCATCGCCGATATTTTCGGCGAGGGATTTGAACGCATGCAGCTCGCCCACCTCATCACCGGTGACGGCGTTGGCATTGAATTGTTCCAGTTCGACAAACCGAAAAGTGTGCGTCCGAACGATAATTTCGAATATTGGAAGGCCGGGATATTCCACATCTGCATGACCGATCCTGAGATCGAGGCGCTGGCCAAGAAGATCGCTTCAAATGGCGGCAAGCAGCGCTCCAAGGTGTGGAAACTTTGGCCCGACAAGCCCTACAAGGTGTGCTATTGCGAGGACCCGTGGGGCAATATCGTCGAGCTTAGCTCGCATAGCTATGTTCAGACTTGGTCTAACTTCCTGGTTCCACACACGCCCTAACGGAAGAAAAATGAAAATCGAAGCAAACGGGATTTCCCTCAATTACCGCATCGACGGGCCTGAGGGCGCGCCATGGTTGATGCTGAGTAATTCTCTCGCCACCAACCTTTCCATGTGGGACGGCCAAGTGGCGGTTTGGGCCGAGGATTATCGCGTGCTGCGCTACGATCAGCGTGGCCATGGCGCCAGCGAGGCGATGGCGGGAGATTATAATTTCGATCTCCTTGCCGATGATGCCGCTGGCTTGATGACGGCGCTTGGCATCGATGAGTGCCATTTTCTCGGCCTTTCCATGGGCGGCATGACGGCGATGGGGCTTGGCCTCAATCATCCTGATCGGGTGCGCAGCCTGGCGATCTGCAATTCGCGCGCCGATGTCACGCCGGATTTCCAGAGCATCTTCGATGAGCGTATTGCCATCGCGCTCGACCAGGGCATGGAACCGCTGGTCAAGCCCACGGTCGAGCGCTGGTTCACCGAGGAATTGCGCGCCAACGCGCCCGCATTTCTCGATGACGTGCGCGAGATGGTGCGCACCACACCGCCGGTTGGTTATGCCGGTTGCGCGCGTGCGGTACAGAATCTGGATTACATGGCGCGTCTATCCGGCATCAATAAGCCGGTGCTGATCATCGCCGGCGCTGAGGATATGGCCACATCGGCCGCCGGCATGCGCGACATGCAGGCGGCGATAGCCGGCTCTGAATATGTCGAGCTCAGCCCGGCCTCGCACCTTTCCAATTTGGAGCAGCCGGAAGCGTTTACCACTGCAGCACAAAAATTTCTCGCGGCGCAGAGCTAGTGGCTGAGGCGCTGACACTGGCGGCGATCGAGGCCGCTGAGAAGAATATCGCCGACAAGGTGGTGGTTACGCCGGTGCACAATTGGCGCGGCCCCACCATGCGCGAGGCGGTGGGCAAAGGCACCGAAGTGACATTCAAGCTCGAGCTGTTTCAGCATACCGGAACCTTCAAGGCGCGCGGCGCACTGCTCAATCTTCTCAGCCTGCCGGCGGATGCGTTAGCCAAGGGTGTGACCGCCGTCAGCGCCGGCAACCACGCTATTGCCACGGCCTTTGTCGCGCAAATGGTAGGCGCTAGCGCTAAGGTGGTGATGATAAAGAGCGCCAATCCGTTCCGCGTCGCCCAGTGCCAGGCCTATGGCGGGGAAGTCGTATTTGCTGACGATGTCCACCAGGCCTTCGAACTGGTCGAGCAAATCGAGAAGGAGGAGGGGCGCACTTTCGTGCATCCCTTCGAGGGAGAATTGATCGCGCTCGGCACGGCGACGCTGGGCCTGGAATTCGCCCGCCAGGCCCCGGCGCTCGATGCGCTGATCGTGCCCATCGGCGGCGGTGGCCTTTGCGCCGGTATGGCCAGCGCCTTCAAGCTGGTGCAGCCGAATTGCCAAGTCTATGGCGTCGAGCCTGAAGGCGCCGACACGATGACACGGAGCCTCAAAGCCGGATCGGCGCAAACCATCGAAAAAGTGCGCACAATCGCTGACAGCCTCGGTGCGCCCTACGCCTTGCCCTATTCCTTTGCCCTGTGCAAAGCCAATGTCGACGACATCGTCCTCATCGGTGACGAAGCGCTGCGCCGCGCCATGGGTCTGTTATTCCTCGAAATGAAGCTGGCGGTCGAGCCCGCAGGCGCGGCCGCGACGGCGGCGTTGGTGGGTCCGTTGCGTCAGCGCCTTCAAGGCAAGCGCGTCGGCGTCATCGTCTGCGGCGCCAATATCGACTTCGCCACCTTTTCGTCCCAGGCGATTTTTTAGCTCACCATTTATTGCGCAGCTCGCGTAATTTCACGAACACTGTCTTGGCATCGATTTCCGCCGGCAGACCGGGGAAGGCTTCGCGCAAGCGAGCTATAACTAAAGGGTTGTGCAGGCGGAAGAAGGCGTTGATCTCTTTTTCGAGCGCCAGCGTCGAGACCAACGGTGCATCCGGGTCCTGATCGGCGACGTTGCTAAGCAGCGCCTGGGCGGCTTTGTTATCCGGCTCGCGGTCGAGTGTGAATTCCAGATTTGTCGCGATATATTCGTGGCCGGGGTAAATCAGTGTCGTATCCGCTAATTTTGCCAATTGGCGGGTGAAGGTCTCGTAGAGTTCCTCCGGATGGCCGCCATTATGGCAATTGCCGGCGCCGGCGTTGAACAGGGTATCGCCGCAAAAAAGCGCCGCTGTGTCGCCGCGCGCGAGCAAGCAGACATGGCTCATGGTATGGCCCGGCGTATCCAGGCATTCAAGCTCGACCGTCTTGCCGATCTTGATCACATCGCCGGCGCCGAGACCCTGGTCGATGCCGGGGATGCTGTCCTTGGCGTTGGCATGGGCGAGCAGCTTGGCGCCGGTCGCGTCGATGACCTGCTGGTTGCCGCCAATATGATCGGGATGTTCGTGCGTATTCAGTACCTGGGTAATTTGCCAGCCCTTATCCTTGGCGATGCCAAGGCACTTTTGATGGTCGAGCGGGTCGATTGTTAGGGCCTCGCCCGTCTCGGGGCAGGCGATGATATAGTTGAAGTTGCGATAGGCATTAGCGGTCCAGATTTGCTCGACGATCATATTGTTATCTCCTAGCGCCCTTTGAATTCAGGCTTGCGTTTTTCCATGAAGGCTTTCCGGCCCTCAACATAGTCTTCGCTGGCAAAGCATTCCTCAACCAAACGTTCGCACATTTCATGATCGAGGTCGCTCGGCGCCCTGACGATTTCATCCACCGTGCGCTTGGCGGCCAATATTGTCAGCGGCGCATTTCGCGTAATCCGCTCGCAATAACCTGCGACAAAGGCCTCCAGTTCGTCAGGCGCGACGGCGCGGTTGATCAGGCCCATGGCGGCAGCCTCGGCGCTGTCGAATTGGCGCGCGGTGATGATGATTTCCTTGGCGAAGGCGGGACCGATCAGAGCGACAAGCGGCTGCAGGCCACTCACGCGATAACCGAGGCCGAGCTTGGCCGCCGGTATGGCAAAGCGCGAACCATCGCTGGCGATGCGCATGTCGCACGAAAGCGCCACACCGAGCCCGCCACCAATACAATAGCCGCGAATCATGGCGATGGTCGGCTTCTTGGCATGGCTGAGGCGCAGGCTTGCCTCATGCGAAACATGATCGTAATTTGCTACCGCTTCGGCGCTGGATCGCAACTTGTCGAATTCGCTTATATCGGCACCCGAAATAAATGCTTTCTCACCCGCACCCTTCAGCACGATGACGCGGATTTCCGGGTCTTGCTCGAACAGGTCGAGAATCTGCGGAATGGCCTGCCACATATCGAGTGACATGGCATTGTGGCGTTCGGGTTTGTTAAAGATTATCCAGCCGACGGCGCCGTCTTTCTCGGTGATCATTTTCTCGCCGAAGGTTTTTTGTTCCGGGCTAGACAATGCCACGCTCCTTGAGGTTGATGATTTCGCCCGAATCCATACCGAGCTCATTTAAAATTTCGTCCGTGTGCTGGCCGAGCTCCGGCGTCGCGGTGTGAATTCGGAACGGTGTGCGGCTCAACGAGGCGGCCTGCTTGACGATCTCTATCGGGCCGAGTTCGGGATGCGCGACCGGCGCCGCCATGCCGAGATGCTTGACCTGAGGGTCGTCGAACATTTCGTCGATATCGTAAATCGGGCCGCACGGCACGCCCGCCTTGTTGAGGATATCAACCCACTCAGCGCTGGTTTTCTGCCGTGTTATGGCATCAAGGCGCGTGTTCAAGGTATCGCGGTTTTCAGAACGCGCTTCGCCGGTGGCGTAGTCTGGGTGGCTGATCAATTCCTCGTCTCCCAGCACCCGGCACAGCCGCTCGTAAATTTCACCGCCCGCCGTGGCGATGTTGATATGGCCGTCGGAAGTGGGATAGACGCCGGTCGGGATGGTGGTTGGGTGGTTGTTGCCGGCTTGCGGCGGGACTTCGTTATCGACCAGCCAACGCGCCGCTTGAAAATCGAGCATGGAGATTTGCGCCGCCAATAGCGAAGACTGCACCCATTGCCCCTTGCCGGAGGTTTCGCGCTCAAGCAGCGCCACCATGATGCCGAGCGCGCAATAGAGCCCGGCGCTGAGATCGGCAATCGGGATGCCGACGCGCATCGGCCCCTCGCCGGGCTGGCCGGTGATCGACATCAGCCCGCCCATACCTTGCGCGATCTGGTCGAAGCCGGGGCGTTTTTCGTAGGGGCCGTCCTGGCCGAAGCCTGAAATGCTGGCATAGACCAGGCGCAGATTGCTGGCGCTGAGCGTCTCGTAATCGATGCCGAGGCGGTGTTTGACGTCGGGGCGGTAATTCTCGATCATCACATCCGCCTCATTGGCGAGGCGCTTGAAGATAGCGAGGCCGTCTGGCGCCTTCAGGTTGAGCGTGAGGCTGCGCTTGTTGCGGTGCAGATTTTGAAAGTCCGGCCCGTGGCGCGCATTGACAGGATCGGCCGCAGTGCCCACGCCGGGGTCGGGCGGCATCTCGATCTTGATCACGTCAGCGCCCCAGTCCGCCATTTGCCGGGCGGCGGTAGGCCCGGCGCGAAATCGAGTCAAATCGAGAACCTTAAAGCGCGCCAGCGCCTGTCCGGAGAGATCAAGAGGCATAAATTTATCTCGTTGCTCAGTTGCGGAAGGTAGTTTAGCGATCAAGTTCGAAATTATATATGTCCTGGTCGAATTGATTGTATTCGGTGTAGCCAAGCGCTTCATAGAGGCGGCTGCGAGTCCACATATGTTCGACCAACGCGGCCTGCGTACCGTCCTGCTTGAGAATGGCGAGCCCGTCATCGATCGCCTTTAGGGCGAGGCGCATGGTCGTCATGGGATAGATCACCAGGTTGAAACCGAGAGCCGACAGCTGGCCGGCGCCGAGCAGCGGCGATTTGCCGAACTCGGTCATATTGGCGAGGAGCGGCAGGTCGATGGCATTTCGGAAAGCTTCGAATTCCGCTTCAGTTTCGAGCGCTTCGGGAAATATCATATCGGCGCCCGCATCGGCATAGGCCTTGGCCCGCTCAATCGCGCTTTCCAGGCCCTCCGGCGCGCGCGCATCGGTGCGTGCGATCAGGATAAAATTGGCATCGCGCTTGGCCTCGGCGGCGGCGTGCAGCTTGCGGCACATCTCCGCCGTCTCCACCAGGCCCTTGTTATCGAGGTGGCCGCAGCGCTTGGGGTTGACTTGGTCTTCGATATGGCAGCCCGCGAGGCCCATTTCCTCGAGGCGGATTATGGTGCGGGCGGCGTTCATCGGCTCGCCGAAGCCGGTATCGATATCGACAATTGTCTGCAAATCGCTTGCCTTGGCGATGTTATGCGCTCGCCCAACGACCTCTTCCTGGTTGATTAAGCCAATGTCCGGCAGGTCCGCCTCGGCCGAGATGCCGCCGCCCGAAACATAAACGCCATCGAAGCCGCTTTGTTCGACCAGCATCGCGACAAGGGGGGCGAAGGCACCGGGAAAGCGCAGCAAGCCACCTGCCGACAGCGCCTGGCGAAACGCGGCGCGTTTCTCCGTGGCTTACTTACTGGTGAGAATCATATCCGTGCCCCTTCATCTTGCTGCTATGCTTGTCTTTAGAATCATTTTGATAAGAAAAGGAACGCCATCATGATGGACGAACGCAAGCCTGACGAGACCTTCAATGTCGAGGTCGATGGCTACAATGTTGTTGCCTATAGCTATGGCGAAGGCGAGGAGGTTCTGTTTTGCCTCAATGGCGGCCCGGGTTTGCCCTGTGACTATGTGCGTGACGCCCATTCCTGGCTGGCCGACAAGGGCTATCGCGTGGTGGCTTTTGATCAATTGGGTTGCGGCAGCTCGGATCGGCCCGACGATCCGTCACTGTGGACAATCGAGCGCTATGTCGAGGAAGCCGAGACCATCCGCAAGGCGCTAAATTTAAGTAAGGTGAACCTTTACGGCCAGTCCTGGGGCACCTGGTTTGGCATTGAATATGCCCTTACCTATCCGGAAAATTTCAAAACCATCATCCTGGCCGACGGCGCCGCCGATATTCCCCATCTGGTGAGCGAGTTGAAGCGTCTGCGCCAGGCACTCGGGCCGGAGACCGAGGCTATGATGCAGCGCCACGAGGCGGAAGGGAGCCTTGATCATCCGGAATATCAGGGCGCGATAACCGTGTTGAACTACCGCCATGTGTGCCGTCTCGATGTGTGGCCCGACGCCATCAATCGCTCCTTATCCGATTGGAACATGGCACCCTACAAAGCGATCCAGGGTCCCAATGAATTTTGCTATACTGGCAGTATCAAGGACTGGAACCGGGTGCCGGACCTGCCACGCATCTCCCAACCGGGCCTTGTGGTCTGCGGCATGCATGACGAATTGACGCCGGCATGCTCTCAAAAAATTCATGATGCTCTGCCTGATTCGCGCATTAGAGTATTTAAAAACTCATCTCATCTTCCGATGTGGGAAGAACCTGAGGAATATTTCGCTACTCTGTTGGACTTCCTCGATAGCCATCGAGGGTAGTCAACATTCGATTACAGGCGAGGTATTTGTATCAATGGTCACTGTAGTGGTGGTCTAAGTATGAATAGTTAACGTGAATTTAGAATTTTTATGAGAGAAATTCATTTATTGGATTTCGGTATCATGAAAAACAGGAGATACGTTTGAAATTTCGCCTGCGTTATATTTTGGCAGCGACATTTACACTGATCGTTTCTTGGTATTTGGGTCGAGCGAACTTCTTATTCGCGCGAACTTTCCTCGGTCGAGGAAAAGCACTTGTTGCTGGCGCAAAAATATCACCAATGCGCTTGAGCTGTACACCCATGACGCCTCTGCGCTGTTCGCCTTCTTAACTACATCGGCTGAGCAGGAGCGCTGGCCGCGATGCGCCACCGCCTTGGCTGAAGCGCTCGATTTTCAACATTTTGCGATAATCGATTCAAGCGGTGTTCTCAAGAAATCACTCTATCCAACCGAAGAGGATGAGGCGATCTTGCCCCTCGGCGGCTTTTCCCCGCTTAAAAGACTGCTTTCCGAGGGCGGCCGGTAATTTAGCGATGTCATGGGTGATGCGGAAGGGCGGCCAACCATTTTTCTTGTCGAATCCCTCGGTGGTGGAGATATCGCCCTCGGTGCCATGGGCATTCATTATATCGCCAAATTGCAGCAGCAAATCACCTTCGGTAAACGCGGGCATGCCGCGATCGTAGACCGCAGCGGAAATATTATTGCCCGTCCCAATCCGGAGTGGAGCGCGACAATGAAGAATATTTCCGCCGTGAAGCCGGTGGCGCACATGATTGTCGGTAAGAGCGGGGTAAGCGAGTTCTACTCACCCGCCGTCAAGATGGACATGATCACCGGATTTACCACCGTTCCGGGCGTTGGCTTGGGCGTCATGGTGCCGCAGCCATTGGAGGAATTGCAGGAAAAGGCAGCTTCGGCACGCGGTGCGCAGATCGGCATCATCGTTGGTGGAATTCTTCTTGCTTCGCTGCTGGGCTGGCTCCTGTCCAACGCTGTCAAGTTCACGCCGCAAGGCGGGCAGGTCAAAATACATGCTGAAGTGGAAGCGGACGAAATCGTTATTGCCATCAGTGACGATGGAATTGGCATGACAGCGGCGGAAATGGAGCAGGCGATGCAGCCATTTACGCAGGTGGATAGCAGTCTAGAACGACGCTTCGAGGGCACTGGTCTCGGCTTGCCGCTTGCCAAGCTGTTGGTCGAAGGACATGGCGATAGCCTGAATATGGAGAGCGCGCCCGGAAAGGGCACAACCTTATTCGTTCGCCTGCCGGCTGTCTCGGAAGCGGCCTAGGTAAGGTCCCCAAGTAGCGGCATGACCGCTTCACCGAAATGATCGATTTGCTCGATTTGGTCGGCGCGCTCGGCGATAAAGTCGATCACCAGGTGGCGCACTCCAGCCTGGTGAAATTCGCGGATCGATGCGGCGACCTGTTCGGCCGTGCCGAGCGCGCAATAGCGCCGAGCCGGCTTGCTGAAATCCATCGCATAGCGCCTGCTCAGTTTCTCCGTAGCGTATTTTAGAGCGCTGTCATAATCCTTGGCCAGACGGACGAACAGAAGATGCCCGGTACTGAAGCCGGAAAGATCACGCTTGGCCGCTTCGCCGGCCCGGGCAATGACTTCGAGCGCGGCGCGGTATTGCTCCGGCGTGACGACGTAAGAGAGCCAGCCATCGGCCAGGCGCCCGGCGCGGCGCAGCGCCGCCTCCTTACGCCCGCCGCACCATATTGGCGGGCCGCCCGGTTGATGCGGCGTGGGCAGCATCTGCGCCTCGGGAAAGGGATAGAATTTCCCCTGATGGGCAACCGGTTCGCCGCGCCACAATTTGCGCAGAACCTCGATGCCTTCGCTAAGGCGTGCTCCGCGCTCTTTTACCGGCACCCCGCTTAAGGCAAATTCGCCGGGAAACTCACCGCCAACGCCAACGCCAAAAATAACCCGCCCCGAAGAGAGAAGGTCAAGCGAGGCAACTTGTTTGGCGACGGATGCCGGGCGGCGCAGCGGCAGAAGATATACCGCTGTGCCGAGCAGCAAGCGCTGGCTAATTGCCGATGCCTGAGATAGCTGAATCAGCGGGTCCAGTATAGGCTGTTCGAAAGCCACATGATCGCCCGCCCACATGGCATCGAAGCCGTTGCGCTCAAGCGCGAAAACGAGGCGTTGCGTGGTCTCGAAATCGGCAAGCTGAAACACCCCGTTCTTATCGGCGGGCGGTTGAACGTTCTGAAAGCCGAGTTTCAGCGGTCCGCTCAGCGAAAACGCCATATTTACCGCGCTTTAACGCACTAAGGGCATGACGTTGGCGGCGAAGCCCTCCATGTTGGCCAAGGATTCCTCGAGGCTGGCGCCGAGGAAATTGAACAGGACGTGGCGCACGCCGAGCGCTTCGAATTCCTTGATATCGCCGGCGATATCCTCGGGCTCGCCGGTCAGCACCATGCGCTCGCCGCTTTCCAGCATGGTTGGCGTATAGCCGCCGAACCAAACGGCCCAGAAGGCGAGGTCGATGCCGGCCGGATCGCGGTCGACCTTCTCCGCTTCGGCTTTCAGGCTGTCGAGCCCAGCGGAGAATTTCGCGATGGTGTCGAGCGGGTGATGTGGGTTGCAGCCGATCGGATACCAGGCATCGCCGAGGCGCGCCGTACGGCGGATGGCCGGTATGCTTTCGCCGCCGATCCAAATCGGCGGATGCGGATTCTGCACTGGCTTGGGAGCAAAGAAAATATCCGAGAACTCGGTATATTTGCCTTTGAAGTTTGGATTTTCGGCGCTCCAAAGTTCGCGGAATGCAGCAATATATTCGTCCGTTACTTTGCCGCGCTCCTTGAAGGGCGGGGCGTTTACGGCAACAAATTCCTCTTCCATCCAGCCGGCGCCGCAGCCGAGTATCACGCGTCCGCTCGACATCACATCGATGGTCGAGACCAGCTTGGCGGTGAGGATCGGGTCGCGGTAGGGCACCACCATGACCGAAGTTAATATCCGCGCTTTCGTGGTAATCGCAGCCAGATGCGCCATTAGCGCCAACGGTTCGAGAAAATCGCCCTCAAAATCCTGCGCAAAAGAAAATGCGCCGTCGGCGGAATAGGGATAGCGCGAGGAAATGCTGCGTGGGAAGACAATATGATCGGGGATCGCCAGAATGGAAAATCCCAGTTCTTCGCCGCGCTGGGCAATGGTTGTGATATCGCCGGGATTGGCGAGCAGGCCACTGTTGGGGACGTTAAATCCGAATTCCATTGCTAATTCCTCCCTGGGATATTGTCTTGCTACATATTATCCGGCAAAACCGTTGAAGTCTTGTACGATGATGCGTCGATCGGCACGCAACCAAAATGTGGGAGGAATAAAAGCATGGATTTAGGTTTAAAGGGACGCAAGGCAATTATCACCGGCGGCAGCAAGGGTATTGGCCGCGCCATCGCCGAGCTGTTGGCCGATGAAGGCTGCAATGTCGGCATCTGCGCGCGAAATGGCGAAGAGGTGGATGCGGCGGTCGCGGCG
>PVBE010922040.1_pt1 | contig 15144 bp, 18 predicted proteins | sample 1631181 | NCBI WGS metagenome assembly PVBE01 (sample SAMN08397723, study PRJNA350692) | Marine metagenome, whole genome shotgun sequencing project. | isolation source: water | place: Pacific Ocean | collected 2012-04 | reverse complement strand
CTCTTCGGAGGGGGTTTTATTTTAAAAACCACGATCTGCTAAAAAATATCGGCGTCAATTTTTTGAGATTTTCGTTTTATAAAAATAATACTATTTATTATATAACAAGGAGTTCCCATGGGAAAAAAAAGAAGATTGAAGTCTGCAAAGGCTAAGTTTGGTACGAAACACTCTAGCCATCCTCGCATGCAACACTTAAATAGCGATGAGGTACCCGAAGTAGAAGCACCGGCAGCCGCCCCAGAGCCAGAAGTTGTTCTGCAGGAAGAAAAAGTTGAGGCAAAACCAGAACCTGTTCCAAAGCCGAAGACAATTAAAAAACCAAAGGCCATCTTTTATATCTAGTTCAGCAGTAATAGAGCCTTTTTTAAAAGCACCATTATCTTTATTAACTTCTGTTATTCTATCAAACATAAGCATAGGAGGAAGTGGTAATTTGGCATTTCCAGATCCAAAAAGCTTGCCCTTTCCACAATTAATTAATTCTTCATAGCTATATGATGATTTTTTTTCCATAAATATAGACCTTTAATACTTTATTTATCAAAATTACAATATACAATTTCTTAAGGTTTGTTATAAATTTGTAAAAAAATGGAAAATAATAGCATTTTTATTGAAAAATTGAGGTCATCAGGATTAAGACCCACCAAACAGAGATTAAAAATTTGCAAATTACTGTTTGATAGGAAAAAAACTTTTCATTTTACAATTAGTGATCTTTCAAAAATTATAAAAAAAGAAACTGATGAAAAAATTTCGTTGGCAACGATATATAACACAGTTCATTCCTTTAAAAAAAAAGGATATTTAAAAGAAATATCGTTAAATAGTGAAAAAAGTTACTTTGATACAAATGCTTCAAATCATCACCATTTTATAGATGAAAGTACTAATAAAATCGTTGATCTCCATGTAGATGAAATAAGTAATATAAAAATTAAAAAAAATTTACCTGGCAAAAAAGTTAAATCTGTAGAAGTTTTAGTTAAACTTGAAAATAGCAATTAATCTCAAAAACTAATCGATTTATATCAATTTACTTTAGAATCATTCTAATGTGTTGACTATTAATTTATAATAGTTATAAAAAGAGACTAAATGAAGATTCCAGAAGTAATATTTAAAACTAGAATAGGTGATAATAAATCTTTAGGAGGCGGGTGTTCTATTGGTGGAAAATGGAAAGACGTTAGCACAACTGATATTTTTAAAAATAAAAAAGTTATACTATTTGCTTTACCTGGAGCATATACGCCTACTTGTTCATCACAGCAACTACCAGGATATGAAGAAAAATACGAAGATTTAAAAAAATTTGTAGATGAAGTTTACTGTTTATCTGTGAATGATTCATTTGTAATGAATGCATGGTTTAGAGATCAAAATATAACTAAAGTTAAGCCAATAGGAGATGGAGATGGCAAATTTACTAAAGGAATGAATATGTTAGTTGATAAAGAAGATAAAGGATTTGGAAAAAGATCATGGAGATATGCAATGATTGTGAATGACGGTATTATTGAAAAAATTTTTGAGGAGCCTGGAAAAGGAAACAATCTTGAGAACGATCCTTATGGAGAGTCTTCATCAGAGAATGTATTGAAATTTTTGAAAAGTAATTGAGATTACTAATTAAAACTATTCTATAATAAGAAAGAGTGCATTTAGTAGTTTGTGTCTTAGAGGATCCTTTTAACTAGTTAGGTAATTTCCCCCAAAATTTATCAAATAACATCCATCCAGAAATGTCCTCAACAGATGTTTTGCACCATTTTTTCTTACATTTGTTAAGTAAAATAAGTTTGCCTTTTTCAGCAACAGCTATTGGCTCAGAAAATTTTGTTGGTTTAGTAAAAATAAATTGATTTTCAGTTAATATTACAGAAGAGGGTTTTTTTAACTGTGAAGTGTGTATCCATCCACTATTATGCTTGTGGTCAATGATTCTTCTAAAATTTTCTTTTTTATCAATTACTTTTATAGGTAAATTTTTTTTTAAATAAACATATTTTATTGGATATTCGAAACTTGGTCCATATCTAACATTCACTTTACTGTTTTTAAACATAACAAATTCAACAGCAAACGTTATATGTAAAGGGAAAATAAATAAAAAATAAATTATAAAAATAATTATAAGTCGCATATACATTTTTTAATTTTTTAAATTTAACAATTCTTAGTTTTAGATTTAAGGTATTTAAAATTAATATTGAATTATTTAAATTATTTTTAGAACCTGTAATTATTTTTATAATTTCATTTGCCTGTAAAGATCCTACAATACTTGCTGTTGTTCCAAGAATTCCTTCTTGATCACAATTTAAAATTTCATCAGAAGGCTTCTCCTGATAGAAACATTTTAAACAAGCACTTTTATTATTATTAAAATTGAATACAAAAATATGACCATCAAACCTACTAACTGCTCCAACAATTAACTTTTTTTTATATTTAATTGACTCTTCATTTAATAAAAACTTTGTTTCAAAATTATCTGAAGCATCAACAATTAACTGATATTTAGAGATTAAATTATTTATATTTTTTTTATCAATTTTTTTTTTAAAAATATTTACTTTAACTAAAGGATTAATCTTTTTTAATTTTTTTTTTAATACATCAACTTTATATTTATTTATATCGTTTGTATTATAAAGAGTTTGTCTATTAAGATTTGAAAGTGAAATTTTATCATGATCAATTATTCCAATTTCTCCAATCCCTGCTCTACATAACAAATCAGCAACAGGACAACCCAATCCTCCTGCTCCAACAATAAATACTTTTGATGAACTAATTTTTTTTTGACCAGCTACACCGATGTTTTTAAGCACTATTTGTCTTGAATATCTGTCTAAATAATTTTTATTTATTTTCTTCATTTTCCAGTGGAGCCAAAACCGCCTTTACCCCTAATTGTTTCAGGGAGATTTTCCACCACTTCAAAGTTAGCTTTAATTATAGGCATCAATACCATTTGAGCTATCCTGTCTTCATTGTTTACAATAAATTCTTTATCTCCATGATTATAAAGAATTACTTTTAACTCTCCACGATAGTCACTATCAACCGTTCCTGGAGTATTTAAAACTGAAATATTATTTTTTACAGCTAGACCAGATCTAGGTCTGATCTGCACTTCAGTGTTATCAGGAATTGCTATAGATAATCCTGTTGGTATTAATTCTGATTTTTGGGGCAATATAGATATAGGTTTATCTAGAAATGCCATAAGATCCATGCCAGAAGATCCATCAGTTTTATAGCTTGGTAATTTAACTTTAGAATTTAATTTTTTAATAAGGATTTTAACCATTTGCTTTTAGTTCGTTAGAAATTTTTTCTACTAACTTTTTAGCAATCATTTCTTTGGTAGTAATGGAAATATTTTCAATATTTGGTTTATTTCGTTGAAATATTTTAACTTCATTATATTCACTATCAAATCCTATCTGTTTATTTGAAACGTCATTTGCAACGATCCAATCACAATTTTTCTTAACCAATTTATTCTTTGAATTTTCATCTAAATTACTTGTTTCAGCCGCAAAACCTATAACAAGTTTTGGTCTTAGCTTGTTATGTTTTGACGTATAATCAAGAATGTCTTTAGTTCCTACTATTTCTATTTTTTCAAGGTTTTCTTTTTTGATTTTATCAAGATTTATTTGTTTTGCTCTAAAATCACTAACAGCCGCTGTAAAAATTGCCACATCAACTGGAAGATTTTCAATTGTTTTTTTATACATTTCATCAGCGCTATTTACATTAATAATTTTTACACCTTCTGGTGATTTTAAATTTGTTGGTCCAGAAATAAGAGTTGTCTCAAAACCATTTTTTTGAAGCTCTTCTGCTATCGTATAACCTTGCTTTCCTGAAGATCTATTTGTGATAAATCTAACTGGATCAATATATTCTCTTGTTGGTCCTGCAGTAACCAAAGCTTTAAAATGTTTATTTTCTTCTAATTTTTTAAAGTAACTATTGATTATTTTTGAAATTTTTACGGGATCAGAAAATTTTCCTTCACCATACTCGCCACATGCCATTTCTCCAATATCAGGACCAATTATTTTATAACCTGCGCTTATAAGTTTTTGTAAATTTGTTTTTGTAATTTTATTCTCCCACATTCTCACATTCATTGCTGGAGCAAGAAAAATCTCTTTATCAGAAGCTAGAGCAACAGTAGTGGCTAAATCTTCAGCTAAACCATGACTTAATTGAGCTATTTTGTTAGCTGTAACTGGTGCAAATAAAATTACATCAGCCCATCTGGATAAAGAAATATGATCCATTTCTGCTTCATTTTTAAAATTAAATAAATCAGTGAAAACCTTTTCATTTGAAAGAGAGCTAACAGACAAAGGTGTTATAAACTCCAAAGCACCTTTAGTAAGGATAGTTTTAATTTGACAACCGCTCTTCTTTAAAATTCTTATTAATTCTAGAGATTTATAAGCGGCTATACCACCACAGATTATCAACAATATTTTCTTATTATGCAAATTTTTCATTTCGGAATTAAAATACTATGATCGATAAAATTACAAGAAATAATAAACCAATAATACTTTGATTTTTAAATGATTTAAGTTCCATTTTTTTTTCATTTAATGATGAATAAGTATTTGAACTTTGTGGAATTTGTCCACTAGCTAGGTAGGTTAAAGCTTGATTAGCTTTATCCATAACTTGTGGCAATTCAGGAAGTTTTTTTAAAACCTCAGAAGTATCTTTTAAAATATTTCCTATTTCGCTTATAGGATCTTTTGTTTCTTTAAGCCATTTTTCCAATATTGGTTGAGATATTTCCCAAATATTTGCATCTGGATCTAGTCTCCTTGCTACCCCCTCAACAACAACCATAGTTTTTTGAAGAAGCAATAATTGAGGTTGTGTCTGCATATTGAATTTTTCCGTGATATCAAATAATTGTTTTAACAGTTTACCACCAGAAATATTTTTTGCTGACTGACCAAATATTGGCTCTCCTATAGATCTTAAGGCTTGTGCTAATTCTTCAGTGTTTACAGTTTGAGGAACAAGACTAGCCGCAATATGAACTTCAGCTACTTTTTTATAATCTCTCTTTATAAATCCGTATAAAATTTCCGCTAAAAATCTTCTATTTATTTTATCAATTCTGCCCATTATTCCAAAATCGATAAAGATTAATTGACCACTGTTATCTATTAGTAAATTTCCTTGATGCATATCTGCATGAAAGTATCCATCTCTAACAGCATGTCTTAGAAAATGTTGAATTATATCTCTGGCTAATGACTTAATATTAACATCAAGTGATTTAATTTTTTCTACTTCTCTAATTGAAATTGCATCAATCCAATCTAATGTAAGAACATTGTCACTTGTAAGTTTCCAATATATTTTTGGTATTTTAAAACCCACATCATTAATTGTATTTTCATAAAATTCATTTGCAGCGGCAGCTTCAAATCTTAAATCCATTTCATGATTAGTAATTTCTTTTAATAAAAAAACTACTTCGACAAGTTTAAGTCTTTCTGTTTTTTGAATTAATGACTCGATCATATATGCAAAAAGCAATAAAGCTTCTATCTCATCATTAAAAATTTTTTTAATATTTGGTCTTAAAATTTTAATTGCAACTTCTTTTAAAACACCTTTTTCTTTAATTTGAGCTTTATGTACTTGCGCAATTGATGCTGCAGCAATTGGTTCTGAAATATTTATAAATTCTTTATAATTTTCATCACCAACACTTTTCCTTATTTCATTTAGGGCAACATCCTTAGAAAATGCTGGAACTTTATCTTGAAGAGTTTGTAGTTGATCAGATAATTTTTCACCAATTATATCTGGTCTAGTAGATAAAAATTGACCAAGTTTAATAAAAGTAATACCCATTGACTCAATTGATCTACAGAGTCTTTCTTCTTCATTAATATTTTGATTTAAATTTTTTTTACCAAATAAAGCCAATAAATTAAAAAAAATTTTAATTGAAATAGGAATTTCATAAATTTTAGAAATTATATTTAGAGCATCGGATAGAGCCAACTTTCTTCCAATTTTAAATAAAGTTATTAATTTTTTTATCATTAAATCTTCCAACCACTATGCAAAGCTACGATTCCACCATTTAGGTTTATATATTTACATTTTTCAAATTTATTTTTTTTCATCGAGTCAATTAGTTCTTCTTGATCTATGAATTCTTTAATACTTTTAACTAAATACTCATAAGGTTTTTTATCACCAACAACAAATTCACCTATAAATGGTATCAATTTTGAGTAATTTTGATAGAAAAAATCCAAATAATCATTATCAATTTTTGAAAATTCAAGACAAAAAAATCTACCACCCTTTTTAAGCACTCTATAAGCCTCTGATAAACTTTTACTTAAATTTTTTGTATTTCTTAAACCAAAGCTAATGGCATAATAGTCAAATTGAGAATCTTTGAATGGCAGCTTTTCAGCTGCTGCAATTTTCCAAGAAATATTTTTATAATTTTTAAGTTTATCTTTTCCTAATGAGATCATTTTTTTATTTGGATCAACACATTCAACTTTTGACTTACTGTTCGTTGCATTTATGAAAAGTTTAGCGATATCACCAGTTCCACATGCAACATCTATTAATTTTTTATTGGGTTTTGGGTTCATAGAATATATCAATTGTTTTTTCCAAGATTTATGAACACCAAATGACATTAAATTGTTCATTAAGTCATATTTATTATAGACTTTGTTAAACACATCTGAAACAAGATTTTTAGTATTTTGTAGTTTTTGTTGCATTTTTATTTTTTTATTTGTTATTAATATAGTCTGATATGCCAGAATTACCAGAAGTTGAAGTAGTAAAACAGTCACTTGAAAAATATATACTCAACAAAAAATTATTAAAAATTATAGTTAAAAATAAAAAATTAAGATATCCAGTTTCAGGCAATATATCTAAAAAATTAACCAACTTAAAAATATACAAAGTTAAAAGAATATCTAAGCATGTGGTAATTGGATTTAAAGACGAGTTATTTTTAATAATTCATTTAGGTATGTCAGGAACTTTACATTTAATTAGAAGTAGAAATAATTCTCAAAATACGAATTTAAGTTTTTATCATTTTAAAAATTTACCCAAAAAACATAATCATGTATTGTTTAATTTTAAAAATTTTTCAATCATTTTTAATGATCCAAGAAGATTTGGTTTTATTAAGTTAATTATAGGTAATATTAATTTAAAAAATTATTTTAGTAAACTTGGGCCCGATCCTTTTGAGAAAGATTTCAATTTTAAATATATAAAAGAATATTTTTTTAAAAAAAATAAAAATATTAAAAATACTCTTATAGATCAAAAGTTTATATCTGGTATAGGCAATATATATGCAAGTGAAATATTAAATTATTCAAAAATAAATCCATTCAAAACTTCTGGAAAAATATGTAATAACGAAATAAAAAAAATTATTTTTTATACAAAAAAAGTATTAAAACTTTCAATTAAAAGAGGTGGAACAACAATCAATAACTTTCTCTCTATGAAAGGAAGTCAAGGTTCTTATCAAAAAGAGTTCCGTGTATATGATAGAGAAAATAAAAGATGCAAAAACAAATTATGTTTGGGCACTATTATTAAGGCAAATATATCAAATAGATCAACCTACATGTGTAATATTTGTCAAAAATAATTTAAAAATTTAATTGACCATATAAAATAAGCAAGCTATACAGTCGCGCAAATGGCAAATACTAAATCAGCAATTAAAACAAATAGAAGAACTCTAAGACAAACTTTAGTAAATAAGTCTAGAAAAAGCAGATACAGAAATGCAATTAAAAAAATTAACCTTCTAATTGAAAAAAAGGATAAAAATGCCGCACTTGGTTACCTTCCAAAATTAAATTCTGAGTTGATGAAAATTGCTAAAACTGGAGTTATTAAGAAACAAAATGCGTCAAGGAATGTTTCTAGGATCACAAAAAGAATTAACGCTCTCTAATTGAATCAACTTATTGTATTTAAAATAGTATTTTGACACAAGATCTGCATTAAATTAAGTAAACAAATTTGATCTAATAATTTTTTGAAATAATTTACAACTTAAAATTTATTGTACAATTCAATCTTAGATTTTATTTATAGAAAAAAAATTTCAATTCAGGATTACATTTTTTTAAAAAAAAAAAATTTAAAATATTGCATAAAGTAATTATTTCAGATTAAACAAGCTATCAATGAAAAATTCCTTAAATCAAAATTTAAAACAAAACAATCCAGCAGTTTTAAACTGGGAACTAGTTCACGAAGATTTCAAAATTAAATTTGGAAAAGATGTGTTCGATAGTTGGTTAAAAAAAATGGAACTTATTGAAACAAATACAAATTATCTATTAATTTCAGTACCTACAAGATTTATTAGAGATTGGATTACATCTAGATATCTAGATAATGTTATTCAAATAATTAAATCTCATAATAAGAATATTAACAGAATCGAATTTAAAATAAATTCTATATCAAAAATTGCATCAGATAAAAAAAATAGATCGAATCAAAGTGAAGAAAATAATGTGATAGATGGAAATGTTGCATTTATTAAAGATACATTTATTCAATATAATAGAATAGATCCAAATAAAAATTTTGATAACTTTATAGTTGGTCAAAGTAATAGTCTTGCTTATGAGGCATCAAAAAAAGTTACTGACGATATATCTAGCTATAATCCATTGTACTTATATTCTGGTGTTGGAATGGGTAAAACTCATTTATTAAATGCAATTGGTTTAAAACTTAAAGCTAAAAAAAAGGTAACGTTTATATCAGCCGAGAGATTTATGTATCATTTTGTGAAATCAATTAAATCAAATGATATGATAAAATTTAAAGATTATTTTAGAAATACAGATGCCTTGCTTATTGATGATATTCAATTTATGAGTGGAAAAGAAACATTACAAGAAGAATTTTTTCATACTTTCAGCACATTATTAGAAAAAGGTTCGCAAATTGTTTTAACAGCAGACAGACCTCCTAGTAAACTTAATAGAATTCAGGAGAGGATTAAATCACGATTTTCAGGGGGTTTGGTAGTTGATATACAGAATCCAGATTTAAATCTCAGAACAGAAATAGTTAAAAATAAATTATCAGAACTAAGCATTATGAATAACAATAATGTTATTATTCCAGAAGAAATCCAAAAATTTATTTGTTCAGAAATTAAATCAAGTGTAAGGGAATTAGTAGGAGCATTAAATAGAATTGTGTCTTTCTCTAGAATCTACAATAGAGTTACTAATTTATCTGAAACAAGAATTATCCTGAAAGATTTACTAAATATTTACGAAAATAAAGTAACAATAGATAATATTCAGATAATTGTATGTAAGTACTTCAAGATCAGCAAAAATGAAATGCTTTCACCTAGAAGATCTAGATACTTAGTTAGACCAAGGCAAACGGCAATATATTTAGCAAAAATGCTTACATCAAAATCTTTACCAGAAATTGGTAGATCTTTTTCAAATAGAGATCATACAACAGTAATACATTCTGTAAAAACAATCGAAAAACTTAGAAAAGAGGATAACGAATTAAATATCAAAATAGATTCTTTAAAAAATAAAATTTTATATAACAAAGACGATGAAATTTAGTGTAAATCAAAAAGATTTGCAAAATTCTTTAAATTACTGTCAGGGAGTGGTTGAAAAGAGAAGTACTTTACCCATACTATCTAATGTTTTGCTTGAAGCAAAAAATGAAAATCTTAAAATTACAGCAACTGACTTAGATTTAATATTTATACAAAAAATTTCAAATATTGAAATTATGCAAGAAGGAGAAACTACTACTTCTTGTTCAGTAATGTATGACATCGTGAGAAAATTTAATAATGAAAAAAAAATTAATTTTAATTTAGTCAGTGAAAATAAAATAAACCTTGAGTCAGATAAATCCTCATTTAATCTAAATTGTTTAAAAGCATCAGAGTTTCCTATCACGGAAGCAGATTTTAATGAGAATAAGTTTTTGCTAAATTCAAAAAAATTGCTGAAGCTACTGAACAAATGTAAATTCTCGGTTTCTAGCGATGAAACAAGACACTATCTAAGTGGAATATTTTTACACATAACTGACAATGAAGATAAAAAGTTTCTTACAGCTGTTGCAACTGATAGTCATAGAATGGCAATATCCAAAACATTGTTGTCAGAAGAAATAAATTTTGAACCAGTTATTCTTCCAAAAAAAACAGTTTTTCAATTATGTTCTTTGCTTGATGATTATGATGGTGATGTAAAAATTTCCAATCTAAAATCAAAGATTAAATTTGAATTTAATAATATAATTTTGATTTCAAAGTTAATTGATGGAAAGTTTCCAAATTATTTTCAAGTTATTCCTAAAGATAATCAAAAAAAATTAGAAATCGATTTAAAACCTTTTTTGACATCTGTTGATAGAGTGGCATCTGTTTCTTTAGATAAAAAAGATGGTTTAAGAATGAGTTTAATAAATAATAATTTAAATTTATCAGTTAATAATAGCAACAGTGGTGATGGTAAAGAGACTCTTGCTGTTAAATTTGATCATGAAATAGATATAAGTTTTAATCCAAAATACTTAATAGATGTTGCATCAAATATGGACGGAAATAAAATAGAAATTTATTTGAAAGAATCCGGCTCTCCAGCTCTAATTAAAGATCCTTCAGATTTTGATAGTATATACGTTGTTATGCCTATGAAAGGTTAACAAATCTTTTCTAACTCACTATAAAGATCGTATTCAAGTTTTTTTAAAAAATCATTTGAGTTCAAGCCTGCTGGTATATTTTCAAGGATACTAACAGTTATTGTTTTATTGGAATTTAATTTTCCAGACTTAGGCCACACAATCCCTGAATTTAATGCTACTGGAACACAAATAAAATTAAGTTTTTCATAAATTTTTGAAACACCTTTTTTGAAAGACTGTTTATCATCAATTGGAGTTCTAGTGGCTTGAGGAAAAATTATTACTGGTCTTTTAGTATTTGTCGTTACTGATATAATTTTATCATAGAAACCCAAATTTTCTTTACTTATTTTATCTCTATCAATTGATATAGATCCTGCTTTTTTTAAATGCCACCCAAATATGGGTATCCTTAAAAGTTCTTTTTTTAAAATAAAAACAGGATAGTTAAAAATTGCTTGTAAAAAAAAAGTTTCAAATATTGATTGATGTAAAGATGCGATAAAGAAATTCGAGTTTTTGGGAATATTTTTTAATCCTTTAACTTCAATTTTGACTGAAAGAAAAAAATATAAACAAAACTTTATCCAATGACCCAATATTTTACCACCAATAAGTATAAATTTTTTTGGCAATATAAGTGCAGGGAGAAAAATTATACAGATAGAAATAGTTCCTATATAAAAAAAAAATTTAAAAATTATTCCTCTAATCATCAACTCAAATAATACTTTGCAGAGTTTCTTTTTTTCTTATTTCAAAAACTTTTGAATCTTTTATTAAGATTTCTTTTGGACTTGTTCTTAAATTATAATTTGAACTTAGAACTTTTCCATATGCACCTACATCACAAATAACTATATTATCTCCTTCATTAAGTTTTTGATATGATTTCATAGATAAAAATTTGTCTGTAGTTTCACAAATAGGACCCACAAAATCATGTCTTTTAGAAACTTTATTTCTATTTTTATTGGTAGGAATTATCCTATGGTAGGCTTTATAAAGAGCAGGTCTCATTAAATCATTCATACCAGCATCAATAATAATAAAATTAATCTTACCTATTTTTTTTATGTAAATAATTTTAGATAACAATGAACCTGTATTTCCTATAATGGATCTTCCAGGTTCAAATATTATTTTAACGCTATTTTTTTTTACAAATTTTTCAATTTTATTTGAATATTTTTTATAATTTAGTTTTTGATTATTTTCTCCATAATTTATTCCCATTCCTCCGCCAAGATCAATATATTCGAAACTAAATTTAAACTTATCCATTATTTTTTGAATAGCTTTAAGCATTTTCAAATATGGAATATGGCTTGTAATTTGACTGCCAATATGAACACTAAGACATTTAATATTCAAATATTTTGATTTTTTGTAATGATTTATTAAATCAATTATCTCATTTTCTGTAAGTCCAAATTTATTTGAAGTTTTTCCAGTAGTTATTTCTTTTATCGTTTTAGCATCTACGTTTGGATTAAGTCTTATTCCAATATCAACGCTTCTATTTAATTTTTTTGCAATCTTTAATATTGTTTCTATTTCACTTTGAGACTCCGCATTAATTAAAAGAATCTTTTTTTTTATTGCAAAATTTATTTCATCATAAGTTTTACCTACTCCTGAAAAAACTATTTTTTTAGGATTAATTTTTGATTTTAGTGCTGCCAACAGTTCTCCTTTAGATACCACATCTGCTCCAAGCCCAAATTTAGCAATTTCATTTAAGATTTTAATATTATTATTTGCCTTAATCGCAAAACATATAAGCGGATCTATATTCTTGAAATTTCTTTTAAAATTTAAAATATTTTCTTTTAATTTATTATATGAATAACAATACGTAGGAGTTCCAAATTTTTTTATAATCTGATTTACTGAAATTTTATCAATGAATAGCTTTTTATTTTTGTAAAGCATAAAGAATATTTTTTATAATTTAATAATTAATTATTAATAACAATTTTAGTTGTTCCATAGGCTTTCGTTTTAATCAAGCTTGATTTTTCTTGATAAACAGGATCACTTTTTTTTCCACAAGAAAGAATTGGAACTAAAAGAAATAAAATTATAATTATTTTTTTAAGCATTTTTATATTTTTTTATCATTTTCTTTACGTTTTCAAAAGATGTTCCAGCATATGATTTTTTTGAATTTACTGAATTATATAGATCAAAAATTTTAATAACATCCTGTTTTATATTTGGTTCCATTACTTTTAGCTCTTTATAAGATAAATCTGAGAGATTTTTTTTATTTTTTTCACAATAATTAACTATCTTCGCTGTAATTTGATATGATTTTCTAAAAGGGTAATTGAGATTTTTAACCAAGTAATCAGCAAGATCCGTAGCTGTTATATGTCCTCTTTTTGCAAGATTTAACATTTCGATTTTATTTACTGAGAAATTTTTTAATACTTCATTCAATACCTTGATTGAATCAATTAAATTATCAAACGTATCAAAAACAATTTTTTTATCATCTTGTAGATCTTTGAAATAAGATAAAGGCAAACCTTTAAGTATTGTCATCATTGAAAACAAATTACCATAAGAGTTACTAACTTTTCCTCTTAAAAATTCTAGAGGATCTGGATTTTTTTTTTGAGGCATGATTGAAGATCCAGTAACAATATTATCATTTAAAGTAATAAGTCTGAAACCATCTGAATTCCAAATTATAAACTCTTCAGCAAATCTAGATATATGCATTGCACATACTGATGAAGCAAAAAGAAAGTCCAAAACGAAATCTCTATTTGATACTGTATCAATAGAATTACTTGTTGGAACATTAAAACCAAGTTTTTTGGTTGTAAAATTTCTATCTATATTAAATGATGTGCCCGATAATGCGCCTGATCCCAAAGGATTTTCTTTAAGGTTAGTAAAATTATTTTTTAATCTTTGTCTATCTCTACTAAACATTTCGACATAAGCCAAAATATAATGTGCAAAAGAAATAGGTTGTGCATTTTTTAAATGAGTAAAGCCAGGCATAATAGTATAAATATTTTTTTCAGCTATTTTTAAAATATTATTAATTGTTTGATCTAATATTTTAATTAATTTATTATTTGAATTAATCATCCACATTTTAAAATCAACTAATACCTGATCGTTTCTTGATCTTGCTGTGTGAATATATCCGGCATCTTCTCCAATTAGTTCAAACAGTTTTTTTTCGATACTCATATGAATGTCTTCATCTTGATAGTTAAATAAATATTTTTTTTTGATAATCTGATTTCGAATTTTATTTAAGCCCCAAATAATTTTATTTTTAATTTTAAAACTAATTATTTTTTGTCTATTCAACATTTCTACGTGTGCAATTGATGCAAGAATATCTTCCTTAAAAAGCCTTTTATCTGTTTCAATTGAACTAGAAACTTTTTGAAAGGTGCTAGATGTTTTGCTTTTAATTCTTGTTCTCCAAATAGGTATATTTTTATTATACATAATAATTAATTATTTATAGTTGATTTAACTTATTTTTTTACAATTTGATTTATTTTTAATTCTTAAAAAAATATGAAAAAGCCACAAGAGCAATTATAACTATTCCTAAAACTAAAACAATCCCAACAGAAAGAAGGAGCAAAATAGAAATAATATAAACTAGAGCCCCTGATAATATAGTGTGTTATATATGTTAATATTATAAATTATAACTTAAATAATATGACATTTTGCCTTGATACAATAATCATTCCTCCAGACAATGATAATAAAATTAAAAATGCAGTTATTCTTTTGCACGGATATGGAGGTGATGGAAAAGATATAAGTTTATTGACACTAAATTGGAAAAGATTTCTTAAAAATACAGTATTTTTATGTCCCAATGGACATGAAAAATGTGAAATTAACCCTATAGGTTTTCAATGGTTTGATTTGTCGAAAGATGATGATGAGTATATTTTAAAAAAATCATTAGAAGTAGAGACTAGAATTAATAAATTTATAAAAGAAGTAAAAAGCAAATATAATCTAAGCAACAATCAAATTATATTGAGTGGTTTTAGTCAAGGATGCATGATGTCAATAAATATTGGCATAACATCTGAAGAAGAATTTAATTGTATTGTTGGATTTTCAGGAAAAATTATTAATAAAGATAATCTTCAATCTAGAATTAAAAATAAAAGTAAAATACTATTAATTCATGGTGATCAAGATGAAATTGTAAGTTCAAATTTTCTATTAGAAGCAAAAGATTTTTTTGAAAGAAATAAAATTAGTATTGAAACAAATTTAATTAATAATTGTGGACATCATATACCTATTGAAGCATCAAGTTTAGCTTTAAGTTTTATAAAAAAAAATTTATAAATTTAATAAATATTCAATATTAAATTTGTTATATTG
>PVBE010023199.1_pt1 | contig 15144 bp, 17 predicted proteins | sample 1631181 | NCBI WGS metagenome assembly PVBE01 (sample SAMN08397723, study PRJNA350692) | Marine metagenome, whole genome shotgun sequencing project. | isolation source: water | place: Pacific Ocean | collected 2012-04 | reverse complement strand
TAAGCCTGGGCGCCCGCGAAAGCCGATAATATCCAGTCCAGGTGATTCGCCGGGGGTACCGCCGAGCACAGGCTCTCCGATGGATTGGTTTGTATCGGAACTCGCCCATATTTGGAAAACCGAGCAGGGTGAGTGGCCAAAACGCGACGGGAGAAGGCTGATTCCCTATCCTGAAGGATGGGAAGACTTCACAGAAGAATGCCTGGCCCCTCTACAACGACCGCCCAGCAAGGACATTTCCGGCCTGGGCGCGACCATGAAGCGAATTAGTGAGAGGGGATGAAAAATTGAGCCATTAAGGCGTAATAAATCGCCCGTGACTGACTAAAGCGCCCGCCACATATCCTCTCCATCACCCGCGAGTAGGCGGTAACTACCAAACGTGATGGAGTGAACTTTATGTCCCTGGAATACTCGCCGGGCCGAGAAAAGGGTGAAGCGGCCAAAGCCACGACGCCCTTTCTGACGCAGCCCGAAGCTTCTGAATTCCTTCGTGTTTCGGAACGAACTCTTGAACGCTGGCGCGTCGAGGGCTCCGGGCCGCCGTTCGTGAAGATGGGCAGACGCGTTCTCTATCGCGTCGATGACGCCCTCGCCTATGCCGAATCCCGCGTCTTCCACTCGACGAGCGACGCCGACGCGTCCCAAGCATAACCCCACAAAATAACGACGCCACCCGCAGTTTCCGGCCGCAAGGTGGCGTCGTTGGAAGGAATTATTGTGTACAATATATCACCGTTCCACCTCGAAAACCATAACGACCGTCTGCACGGCCACGACGCCGTTGCCGGTTTCCTTGGCATCCCCAAAGTGCTGACGCGAAAAACCCTTGAAGCGAGACTTTTTCCCGGCTTCATGATCGATAGCGCCTGGACAGCCGATCGTCGAGACCTCGAACCACACCGCGTTGAAGGCGGCCGGCACCTGCTCGGCGGGCCGCGCGGCTATCCGACCCACGCGAATTTCGCACAATGACCGGGTCCAACACATTGCTCGACGATCCCCCCAGCGGCGTCGCCGAGACCTATCCCATCCTGTCCGAACATTGGCCCGGCCTCGGTGACGCTCTCGCCGCTCAACAGCGATTTCGGCGCCTTGTGGACCATCTCCACCAACTCGGCCCTCGCCCTGTCGGCGAACTGCTTCTCGAACTCGGTCTCCGACACGGCATCGACGACGACCTTCACCGGCGTCTTGAGCAATATGGCCGCCTCGACCCAGGTCACGTCGAGGCCCTCGGTGGCGACAAATGGCCAGATCCGCCGCTTCGCGTGGTGGAGGGCGCAGATGGCTAATCAGGAGCGCAGGCGCCGGACCAAGGCCCAGATCGCGCAATTACGCCGACAGATGTACGAGGTCTTGGAGCAGGACCATCCGCAATCAGTCCGGCACGTCTTTTACCGGATGACGGACCCGAGGTTGCCGGAGCCGGTGGAGAAGTCGGAAGCGGGCTACACCACCGTTCAGCGCCAGCTCGTCACCATGCGTCGCGAGGGGATGATCCCATACGGATGGCTCACGGACGCGACCCGCTGGGGCCATTTTATCGAGACCTACGGGAACGCCACCGACGCGTTGGAACAGGCGGCCCGCTTCTATCGTCGTGACATCTGGGCTCGGCAACCGGTCTACGTCGAGGTCTGGTGCGAATCGAGATCCATTGCCGGCATCATTCACGAAGAGACAACTCGCTATGCGGTCCCGCTTTATCCCAGCGGCGGCTTCGCCAGCTTATCCTTGATCCACAGCGCCGCCGAATATATCCGAGCGACCGCCAACAACCGCCCCGTCCACATCCTCTATATCGTCGACTACGACAGTGCCGGCGTCCTGATCGACAAAAAGATCGAGGAAGGTCTCAAGGAGCACATCGACGACATCGATCTGACCTTCGACCGGATCGCCATAACGAAGCACCAGATCGAGTTAATGCGCCTGCCCACTAAGCCGACGAAGGACAGGCGCGGCGGCTTCGACGACGACACCGTGGAAGCGGAGGCGATGCCGGCGGCGGAGATGCGCCGTCTGGTCCGTACCGCCATCGAGACCCTGATTGACGACCGGGAACTCGCCGTCGTCCAGGAGGCAGAGGAGAGCGAGCGCCAAGTCATCCAGATGTTCGCCCAGCGGGCCGAGGAGGCGGCGCTATGAACGCTCGCTCCCTCACCGAAGCTCTGGGCGGCCGATGGCACGGTTCCTACGGCACTGCCCGCTGCCCGGCGCACGATGACCGCAATCCGTCACTGTCCGTCCGCGACGGCGATAACGGCCGTGTTCTTGTCCATTGTCATGCGGGGTGCGAACAGGCGGTTGTTCTCGATGCTCTTCGGAGTCGTGGTCTCTGGCACGACGGTGACGGCGAGCCCCATCGACGGCACCGAATTCAGCGAGATCGGAGCCGACCGCGCGAGCCCGACCCGGAAGAACTACAGCGCGTCGAGATGGCGATCGCGATCTGGAAGACCTCCAAGCCGGCACCGGGGACCCTGGTCGAGACCTACCTGAAGAACCGCGCCATCGCCATCGAGCCGCCGTCGTCGATCCGGTATCACCCAAGCTTGAAGCACGGCCCCACCGGCTTGCACTTGCCGGCGATGGTCTGCGCCGTCCAGGGGCCAGGTGACAAGATCACCGGGGTCCACCGGACCTATCTCGACTTCACCGGCAAGAAAGCCACCTGCACGCAGACCAAAATGATGCTCGGTAAATGCGCCACCGGCGCCGTCAGGCTCGCCGAGACCGCCGAAACGCTGGCCATCGCCGAGGGGATCGAGACGGCTCTCAGTGTCCAGCAGGCCACCGGCATTCCGACGTGGGCCGCGCTGTCTACCTCGGGCCTGAAGGCGCTGGTGTTGCCCCCCGAAGTGCGCGAGGTAGTGATCTTCGCCGACGCCGACAAGACCGGCGAGAAGGCGGCGCGGGAGGCGGCGAAGCGGTTCGCGAGAGAGGGTCGGACCACCCGCATCATAATGCCGCCGGAAGGCGACAACGACTTCAACGACGTTATCGCCAGGAGAGCATTATGAACTCAGAAGCCGAACAGGCGATCCAAGACGCTGTAGACAACCCCGCCGCCGTCGTCGAGCCCGACTGCGAGGTGTCCATAGTCGATGATGCTCCGCTTCACCTTGATCGCCCTCTACGTCTTATCGACGGCAAGGCATACGCCGCTACCTGGCTGCATCTGCGCTCGACCATCCGGCGCTCATACGACGAGAAGTCCAAGGATTACGTCGAGCACGATCCGCCGCTAGTCCAGACGGAGAAAGCCCTGGTCGTGGTGGACGGCGACGGCACCCTCTATTCCGACGCTGCTCTGCCGCAGAACGTTGGCCCGGTTAGATCGTTGGGCGACCTCGGTGTCGAGGTACGGCTCCGAGAGGCCCCCAGAGAAAGTCGGCTTTGGAGCGGTGCTGGCGTGAAGCGCTACGTCGCTGGCGACCGACCTGATCCCTCGGTCGTATTCACCAAGATTGCCGACATCATCGACCACTTCATGGACTTCAACCGATCTCTGGCCGATCAACAGACGATGAGCAAAATGGTGGCCTGCTATGTGATCGGCACCTACATGCTCGATGCGTTCAACGTTATCGGCTACCTCTGGCCCAACGGTGACAAGGGCAGCGGAAAGACACACCTTCTCGCGACGACGTCGGAGCTGGCTTACCTCGGCGAGATGATCCTCTCAGGCGGCTCCTTTGCCGCACTTCGGGACATGGCCGACCACGGCGCCACTCTCGCGTTCGATGATGTGGAGCACATCATGGACGCCAAGAGAGGCGACCCGGACAAGCAGGCTCTCCTACTCGCCGGTAACCGCAAGGGCGTCACGGTGCCGTTGAAGGAGCCTGACGGCAAGCGGGGCTGGGTCACCCGCCATGTCAATGCCTACTGCCCCCGCCTCTTCTCGGCCATCCGTCTCCCGAACGACACGCTGGGCTCGCGGACCATCATTCTGCCGCTGATCCGGAGTGATGACGATAGAAAGGCCTCCTCTGATCCCCTGGATCACGATAGCTGGCCGCACGACCGAGGGCGGCTCATCGACGACCTCTGGGCGACAGCTCTCGCCCATCTGCCGGAGGTGCGGCGCTACTACAAGGAGGCGGCAAAGTGCGCACCGGTGACGGGCCGCTCGCTCGATCCCTGGCGCGGCATCTTCGCCGTCGCGCTTTGGCTCGAAACGGAGCACGGTCCGGGCGGGCTGTTCCAGCAGATGCTGGATCTGTTTCACGCGTATCAGACCGAGCGCAGCGACCTCGAAGCGACAGATCCGATGCGCATCGCCATAAAGGCGCTCGAAAGAATGATGGACCGCCAAGATGCCGTTTTGGCCGAGACCGCCGTTTTGGCCCGGACGATGAACGAGATCGCCCGTGAGGCGGAGATCGTCGGCGTGGACGACGATTTCACCAACTCTAAAAAGGCCGGATGGTTGCTTCAGCGTTTGCGCTTCAAGAAGGCAGAAAGAGCCGGAAACAAGCGTCGTTGGCGGATTTCTCGGAGTGAGCTTGCATCCCTCGCCCGTTCCTACGGCATGGTCGTCATAGCCCCAGGGAAAAACGGCGAAAACGGCGAAAACGGCGAAATGGCGGCTGAACCCACGCCGTTTCGTCGTTTTCGCCAAGATAGCCGTTTTTCCGGAGACAAGGACGACCACACATCCGATGAAAGCTGGAGGACGAAGGTATGACCATTCACGCCCTCCTGGTCCGGGTCCACGCCGCCGGTGGAAACCTGTCGCTCGACAACGACGAGTTGTTCGTCACGGCGCCCACGCCGCTGCCCGATGAGCTGGTGTCGGAGCTTCGCGGAGCCAAGCTGGACTTGCTGCGGCACCTTTGGGGTCGCGCTGTTGGTGTCGCCGATCCTGGCCCCGACGCGACCGCCCAATGCTGGCAGGCCTGGTATGGCGAACGCGCTGCGATCCGGGAATTCGACGCCCACTACACTCGCGAGGAAGCGGAGCGGCTGGCCTTCGCGGAATGCGTCGATCGCTGGGACCTGATCCATGGCGCGCGGCCCGACCCCACCTATTGCGCCGGGTGCGGCAATGTCGTCGAGGGACGGAAGCAGATGGAGCTACCAGACGGTGCTCGCGTGCATGTCGATGACGAATGGAAGTGCCTGCGCCGGTACGGCGACAAGTGGCGCGGCGAGGCTGAGAAGGCGCTGGCCGAGTTCGGGATCAGGTCCCGGGCATAAATATGACCAACCGCCAACACCTTTCCCAATTAGCGATGCCCATGGGCGCTGTTGTCGATCTGGTAGCCGAGATCGCAGGAAATGGCCGGGGCAAGGTGAGGAGGCCGTGTGATCGGTAAGGTCAGCCGAGACAAGGGCGTCCGAGCGACTTTCCAGATCAACGAGCGCTGGCGGCTCTCCGAGGATGGCGAGTTGCAATGGATCTTGCAGCGCGAGGAGCCAAAGGCGAAGAGCGAGCGGCATCGATGGATGTCGGTAGCCTTCTGCGGGACCCGGGAAGGGCTATCGGTGGTCGCACTGCCTCATCACAAGGTAAATCCAACCGATGCCGCTTGCCGGGCCTTGGAGCGCCTCCCCAAGACATATGAGCCCGGTGCCTTGGAGCGGGTGGCGGCTGAGATGCTTGATAGGGCGGCGTGAACGACGCCACCTGCCGCCGTCCCGTTGGCGCAAGAACGCCCCATGGCAGGCCAGAGTTAGGAAAAGGCGATTCTTCACAGCCTCTATCTCCTCTTTGGCCCCAGACATCAGAACCTTCCGTGCCCTGGTCATCACCATTTTGGACACCCCGGCCACCTCTGCCGCTTCCTTCGCGGATATTCTGGTGGGACCATTTGGTCCCACCAACTTCTCTGCCTTCCGTCGGATGGCCGTTGTCCCTTTAGCCCGTTTCCCCCACCGCCATCACCGTCTCCGAGATCGAACGTTCCCTGCACCTTGGCACCGACATGGCCGACCGGCACGTAGCAGGCCTCGCCCGCCCTGACCGAGATCGAGACGCCGACCAGCTCCGCCACCATCGCGTCGAGCGAGGTGGTCTCGGTGTCGAAGGCGAGGAAGCCGGCCTGGAAGGCGCGGGCGATCCATCCCTCCAGCAGCGCCATTTCCTGCACCAACTGGTAGTCCCGCGCCACCGGCTCGGGTGACGCGTGGGTCTCCGACACGGCCTCGCCGGCACCGAGCTTGGCCGCGATCCGGGCCCGCAGCCGGCCGAGCTCCATCTCGTCTAAAAAGGGCAGCAGGACCGCGGGCTCGGACGGCGCCAGCGCCATCTCGTCGAAGCCGAGCGGCACCTCGACATCGTCCTTGAGGCGGACCAGTTCGAGGCTCAGCCGGGCCAATTCGGCGTGCTCGATCAGGTTTTGCCGGCGTTTCGGTTGCTTGATCTCCTCGGCCCGGCCGAGCAAGCTCTCCAGGTCGCCATATTCGTTGATCAACTGCGCCGCGGTCTTGACGCCGATGCCGGGCACCCCCGGCACGTTGTCGGTCGAATCGCCGGCCAGCGCCTGCACCTCGACCACCTTGTCGGGGCCGACGCCGAAAAATTCCACCACCTGGTCCGGGCCGATATGGCGGGCCTTCATCGGGTCCAGCATGCCGACACCGTCGCCGACCAGTTGCATCAGGTCCTTGTCGGAAGAAACGATGGTGACCTTGATGCCGGCGGCGGCGGCCAGGCGGGCGTAGGTAGCGATGACGTCGTCGGCCTCGAAGCCGGGCATCTCGATGGTGGCCAAGTTGAAGGCGCGACTGGCTTCCTTGATCAGCGGGAATTGCGGCACCAGGTCTTCCGGCGGCGGCGGCCGGTTCGCCTTGTAGTCGGGATAGATCTCGTTCCGGAAGGTCTTCCGCGCGGCATCGAAGACGACGCAGAAGAGGTCGACCTCGCCATCGGCCTCGGCATCCTCGACCAGCTTGTTCAGCATGTTGCAGAAGCCCGAGACCGCGCCCGTCGGCGTGCCGTCGGCGCGGCTCAACGGCGGCAGGGCATGGTAGGCGCGGAAAATGTAGCCCGAGCCGTCGACGAGATAGAGGTGGCGTTGCTTGCTGTCGGTCATGGCCGCCGCATGATAGGGGCCCGCCGCCGCCGGGACCAGCGCCGCGTCCGTTTCAACCAACCTCAGGGATGCGGCCCCCAGGGCGCCGCCAGCAGGAGCTGGCTCTCCTGCTTCAGGATCAGCGGGCCCAGCTCGCTGGCGAAGGCCATGAAGGGGCCGTCCTTGAAGAGCCGGCGCCAATGCGCCCGGCGGTCGGCGTCGTCGTCGAAGCGCCAGAGATGCACCAGCTGGTTGATGGTGCCGACGTCGGAAGTGAAGTAGCCGACCAACTTGGCATCGAAGCCGCCCACCTCCAGTGTCGCCCAGCCCTGCTCGCGGTAGAGCCGCATCGCCTCGCCCAGCTTGCCAACCTGCAAGGTGTAGGTGCGAAGTTCGTAGATCACCATTTTGTCTCGACCCTCCTGGTTTCCGCGCCGGGCGCCGCCGAATTGACAACCGGCGCCCGGCACCGTTTCATGCCGGCGAGCTTGCCGCATCCAAGACCAGGGAGGAAGAACCGCCATGGCGATCACCGCCAAATATATCTTCATCGCCTCGATGGACGTCGAGGCGGGGAAGGAAGAAGTCTTCAACGAAGTCTACGACCAGGAGCACGTGCCGAACCTGCTGAAGGTGCCCGGCGTGATCTCGGTGACCCGGGCCGAGACAGCACCCCTGACCCTCTCCATCGCCGGCGAGCAGCGCCGGATCGAGGCCGAGGGCGAGCCCCGCTATTCGGCGATCTACGAGATCGAAAGCCCGGCGGTGCTGGTCAGCCCGGAATGGGCCGCGGCCGTGGAGGCCGGCCGCTGGCCCGCCGAGGTCCGCCCCCACACCAAGAACCGCCGCCACGTCCTGCGCAAGGTCTCGTAGCGTCGCAATCGTGAACTTCGCCGCCTTGGTCCCCTCCTCCTCGATGGGGGAGGGATAGGGTGGGGGTGTCGGCGAAGCCAAAGAAAATCGATGTGAAACAAAGGGTCGGTCTTCTTTAGAAGGCCACCCTCCCCCTGCCCCTCCCATCGAGGGAGGGGGGGCAAGTGAGGCCTTCAGCGTCTCGGCGGTAGCGGGAAGATCCGATCGAGTTGCGCCGCCAGCTCGGCCGGCCGGTCGACCGGCAGATCGCACAAGCGCTGGCGGCAGACATAGACGGTGGCCCGGGTCCCGAGCAGCGGCCGCCCGGCCAGCAACGGCCATGCCGGGTTTCGGGCCGGCGCCCCGGGCGGGATCACCGCCAGCACCGTGCCATGGAGCAGGCGGCCGCGAACCTCGCGAAGCATCGCCTGGGTGTCCGCACCCGCGAGCTTGCCGACGATGACGATCTCGCGCGCCTCGCTCGGCTGGTAGTCGAGCGCCCGCAGCAGCCCCGGCGGCGGCGAGGTCCCGAGATGGCGGGCGAGCGCCGTCGCAACCGCTTGCGCCTGTTTGGCCAGGCGGCCCTCGGCGCCATAAAGCACCAGGCGGTTGAGCGCCCGCCAGGCGGCGGCGTTGCCGGAGGGGATACCGTCCTCCGCCACGACGATGCGTGCCGGAATGGCGGCGGCTCGGTTTTTCGGGGTGAAGCGGAAGGCGGTGCCCGGCGCTTCCTGAAAGCGCTCAATCAGGGCCACCATCAGCCGGTGGGCCCGATCCAGGTGCGCGACCTGGAAATCGGTCTCGTAGAGATCGATCAGCGCCTCGACCGACAAGGCATAATCGTCCAGAAAGGCGCCGCTGCCGACTTGCCCCGCCAGCCGGCTGTGCGCCAGCTCGGGCCCCTCCAGCAGCCGCGCCATCGCCGCTTGGGCGGCCCGAAGGTAACGCCCGTCTTCCAGCACCCCGGCCGCCTTGGCGAAAGCACTGACGGCGAGCGCGTTCCAGTCGGCCAACAGCTTCTCGTCCCGCATCGGCGCCGGCCGATCGCCGCGCGCCTCCAGTAGGCGGGTCCGGCTCGCCGCCAGCCGGGTCTCGGTCAGCAACAGAGCGGCCGGATCGCCGAGCAAGCGCAAGACGCTGCGCCCGGCCACCTGGCCGTGCGTGGAATCGACATAGGCATCGAGAAACCGGCCAGCCTCGGACGGCCCCAAGACTCGGGCCAACTCGGCCTCGGTCCAGGTGTAGAAACGGCCCTCGCCGCCGGCGCTGTCGGCATCGAGGGCGGCGGCGAAGCCCCCGTCGGCGAGGGCGAAGCGCGTCAGCAACGCCTCGAGAACACCCCTTGCGACAGCCTCGTAGCGGCTTTCGCCGGAAGCCTGATAGGCCTCCAGGTAGAGCCGGGCCAACAGCGCGTTTTCGGCCAGCGCCATCTCGAAATGCGGCAGCCGCCAGAAGCGATCCACCGCGTAGCGATGAAAGCCGCCACCCAACTGATCGCGAATACCGCCCGCCGCCATCCGGTCGAGGCTGCGAAAGACCTGTCGGAGCAGCGCCGGGTCGCGCTGGCGGGCAGCGTGGCGCAGCAGGAAGGAGAGCACGTTCGGCTCCGGGAATTTCGGACCCCGGCCGAAGCCGCCGTGATCGCCGTCAAAACGAGCGGACCAGGTGCCGGCCGCGATGTCTCGCGGATCGCCGGCCCGCGCGGGCACCGACATCCGGACCCGGCGGGCAGAAGCGGCGATCTCGGCTTCGAAAGCCCGGGCCTGGCGCAGGATCTCGTCGGGGCGTTCCGACCATTCGCCGAAGAGGCCCCCTGCCACCCGCAAGAAACCCGGACTGCCGTATTCCGGCTCCGCCGCCAGATAGCCGGTGGCGAAGAGCGGCTTTGTCTCCAGTGTCAGGAAGAAGTTGGCCGGCCAGCCGGCGCGACCGGTCATCGCCTGCATGATCTCGATGAAATGGCGGTCGAGATCGGGCCGTTCCTCGCGGTCGACCAGGATGGCGACGAAGTTCCGGTTCAACAGCTCTATGACGCGGCTGTCGGCGAAGGTGGTCCGCGTCTGCACGTGGCACCAGTGGCAGGTGGCGTAGCCGATCGAGAGGAAGATCAACTTGCCGTCGCGCCGCGCCTCCGCCAGCGCCGCCTCGTCCCAAGTCCGCCAGCGGATCGCGTCATCGGCGTGCAGGCGCAGATAGGGACTGGTGGATTGGGCCAGGGAGTCGGCCCGTGCCGGCAACGTCGGCGCGAGACAGACGAGAACAGCGACAATTGCCAGGCTGATGCCTCGATGGCGCCCGGCCGAGGTCATGGCACCGCCGCCGTCTCCTCGTCGAGCGGAAGCGTCGACAGGCGCACCGCCTTCGGCTCGGTGATGCAGGCCTCCCGGCACATGGCGCAGCCGGTGCAGAGCGTCGGATCGATCCGGGGCTTGATGCCGCCGAGCCAGGTCAAGGCGCCCGGCACGGGGCAGGAGCCCGCGCAGGCGCCGCATTCGGGCCCCGAATAGGGCAGACAGACCTCGATATCGATCTCGACAAGGGCCAGCCGCGGCGGCGCCGGCGCCGTCTCGTCCGCCGGCTCGGGCCGCACCAGCGCGCCCGGTTCGCAGGCCCCGACGCAAGGCCAGTCCTCGCACATCCGGCAACCACGCGCCAAGAGGTCCATCGCCGGGGTGCCGACGACCTCGATGCCGAGGCGGGCCGGCAGCTTGAAGAGAACCTGGTGCGGGCAGGCCTCGACGCATTCGTCGCAGCGCGTGCAGCTCAGCAGGAAATCCAACTCGGCCAGGGCATAAGGCGGCCTGAGCCAGTTCCGGGCCCGGCGCCGGGCCCGCTCGCCCAACAGATCGAACGCCGCCTCCGCCGTCTTGCGGGCGCCGACTTGGAAGAATTCCCGGCGTTTCATGGTCCTCTCGCCATCATTCCCGCTGCTGCCGCGTGGCGCGGACCTTCTCCGTCATCGCACGCCGGCGGTAAAGGATGCCGGCACCGACGAGGGCCGCCAACAACACTATCACGATTGCGCCGAGCGGCCCCAGCATCGACGGATCGCCGATCCGAAGGGGAAAATCGACGTTGTAGGGCTCGCCGTCGGCCTCGAAGGCGACGCTGATCAGATATTCGCCCGGCGCCTGGAACAGAAAGGCCTGGCGAAAGACCTTGTCGTCCAGCCCCTGCACGCCCAGCCGTTCCACCGGCCCCTCGATGCCGAGCCAGGAATACCAGGGCAGATCGCGCACCTCGAAGGTGACCTCGCCCTCGTACGGGACGGCATCGTCGACCCGGATCGCATAGACACTGATCCGCCCCGGCTCGCCCGGCCGCGGGAAAGCCGGATAAACCATGTAGCTGACCATGTAGTCGCCGATCAGAACCTCGGCCTGGATGCTGGGCGGCGTATTGGAATCCTCGCTCAGATTGTAAGCCGGGCGGCCCAGCACGTGATGCGCGACGGCGGCCTCGAGCGGCGGCAGCACGAACACCAGCGCCAACAGCAGAAGGCGAAAGCCGATAGCATGGCGAGGCGTGATGGCGCGCATGGGCTCGCTAGGTTTCCTCATTGCTCAAGCCTGGCCTCCGTCCCGCGCTTCGCTGGTCCGCTCGACGATCCAGATCGGCAAACTGGGGTGCGGGCAGATTTCGACACAAAGCCCGCAGCCGACGCAACCCTGCTTGATGATCGGGCGGTAGATATTGGCGAAATCGAAGCCGATGGCGCGATCGCCAAGCGGACAGATCGTAACGCAGGCGCCGCAAATGCCGCGATCGACCCAGGGATAGCAAGCGGTGCGGTCGATATGGGCGATGCCCATGTCGATCCGCTGCAACGGCGTCGGCAGCAGCGCTTCGGTCGGGCAGACCTCCATGCACTTGCCGCAGAGGATGCAGGCCTTTTCCGCCGGATCGATGTAGGGCGTGTTGACCTCGCCGGCGCCATCGCTGGTATGGAAGAGAATGCAGCGCGGCGGGCAGACCTCGCCACAGAGGCCGCAACCGATACAGGCGGCGATGAAGGTGGAATCGTCGACGAGGGCGCCGGGCGGCCGCAGATGCGCGCCCCTGGCCTGGGCGCGTCCGGGCGCCAGCAGGCGCGCCAAACCGAAGGGAAGGGCACTGGCGGCCAGCACCGCAGCACCGGCGGCAAGGCGCGCCAACAGGGCGCGGCGCGGTATCATGGCGCCTCCTCCTCGACCCCGTGCTCGCGGCGATAGCGCTGGCCCAGGTGCCCCGGGCCCTGATCGGGACGGTCGGTGGGGCGGATTTCGAAAGTCAGGGCATCGGTCGGGCAGATCGCGATGCAGGCGGTGCAGTTGTTGCATTCCTGACCGAAGCCATCGCGCCAGGGGTCGAGGGCGAATTCGCAGACCGCGTTGCATTTGCCGCAGTCGTTGCAATCCTCGACGAGGCGGCGGATACGCAACAGCCGATAGCGCCCGAGCAGGGAATAGAGCGCGCCGCCGGGACAGAGATAGCGGCAAAAGCCCCGACGCGCGACCAGCAGGTCGAGCAGGATGGTCCCCAAAAAGAACACCATGCCGGCGCCGAAGCCACCCTGGGCGACGGCGTAGTAGAGTTCGCGGCCGATGATCGCCGGCGGGTATACCGCCGCCACCAGGACCGCGCCGCTGGCCGCCGACAGCACCAGCCCGACCGCCAACACCGCGTACTTGATCCGCCGGTCGAAGCGCCGCGTCCCGGTCCGGAGGCCGGACCAGCGCAGAAAGGCCGCGAGGTTGGTGTTGAGCTCGTAAAGCAGCGTCGCCGGACAGATCCAGCCGCAGAAGAAGCGGCCCAACAGCGCGGTCAAGACGACGGGGATCAGCGCGGTCGCCAGAAACGGCCAAAAGAGCGTTCGGCCGGCCGCCGCCTGGCCGACGGCGGCCAAGGGATCGGAAAGCTTCAAGCCCCAAAAACTGCCCGACCAGGTGGTGCCCTTGACCGCGTCCAGATCCTCGGCCGGATCGTCGACGAAGGGCGCCGTCAAGGTCTCCATGAGGTCGTAGAAGCGCTGTTCCGGGGCCGGCAGCAGATCGTAGGCGTGCGCCGCCACGTAGGTCTGATAGATATGCAGGCAGGGCAGCAGCACCAGCATCGAGGCGACGACGGACAAGCAGAGCCAGCGCAGCTTGTTCAGATGCCGCCAAAGAAAGAAGGGCTTGCGGCCGGGCGCTCGCACCCCGGCGACCCTAGGCCCGCTTCGGGTTGGGCATGACGCGGATCGCCTGCGGCATCTGGATGCACGAGCGCTCGCAGAGACCGCAACCGACGCATTCGTCGGTGACGTGCGGCTGCTCCAGCCGGCCGACGGTGATCGCCACGTCCGGCAGCGGACAGGCCCGGTAGCAGACCCCGCAGGTCTTGCCCTGAAAAGAGAGGCAGAGGCTCTCGTCGACCACGGCGTGGCCCATCTCGACCTTCTCGAGGATCGCCTCGGCCTCGCGCGGGATCGGCCGAATGGCGCCGGTCGGGCAGACCTCGCCGCATTTCATGCAGAGGATACAGCCCTTGCTGCGCGGGATGATGAAGGGCGTGTCGATCGAGCCGAGGCCGTTCTCGGTGGCGAAATATTCGATCGTGCGATTGGGGCAAACCTCACCGCATTGACCGCAGCGGATGCAACGGGCGACGAACTCGTCTTCCGGCAGGGCACCGGGGGGACGCAGAAAACGCAGGCTCGGCCGGTTCCGGGCAGCGCGCGCGGACCCGGTCGTCAGCGCCAGCGCGGCACTGCCGCCCACTCCTCGCATGAACTCCCTGCGCCGCATCACGCCGCACTCCCCATCAGAGGCGGGTCGCCCCGCCGCCGTCCGCGCCGCGCCTCGGCTGGCGCGGGCGGGGCGGCGTCGCGCCTCAGATCTTCTCGATCCGGCAAGCGCTCTTCTTGAAGTCGACCTGGCCCGAAACCGGGTCCCAGATCCGGCTGGTGATGCCATTCGCCAACCACTTGTTCTTCTTCGGATCGGCGCTGTCGGCCACCGACAGGTTCCAGGGCCCGAACATATAGCCCCTGGGCACGTTGTTGCGGGCCGGCTTGACCAGACTGTTGGTGCCGACCTGGGCCCGCGCCTCCAGCGAGCCGCGCCGCGTCACCACGCGGACCTTGTCGCCGTCCTTGATGCCGAGGTCCTTGGCGTCCTCCGGGTGCATCTCGACGTACATTTCCGGCACCAGCCGCCGCGTCGTCGGGCTGCGGTTGGATTTGGCGGTGTGGAAATGCTCGTAAACGACGCCGAGACCCATCCAGTAGGGATACTTGTCGCGCGGCACCTTGGACCACTCGATACCGCGGAAATCCTCGTCCGGCATGTCCGGTGTCAGGCCCTTGTCGCGCACCTCCTTGATCAGATCCATGTGGTCGATGGTGTAGAGGTCTTCCTCGACGCCGAATTCCATCATCCGCTTGGTCAGCGCCTCGCGGTCAGAATAGTCTTGCCGGCAGAGCTTCATGTGGACCTTGCCGTCCTTGGTGCGGAAGTAGCCGTAGGGCTTGTTCTCCCAAGTACCCTCCTGCAGCATGAAGCGCCGCTTGGTGCCGCCCGTCTGGGCACTCTCGTAGGACGGCGCCGGCCATTGGATGCCCCTGAGTTCCGCCAACTGCTCGTAGGGCGACATCTTGTCCAGCTTCTCCACCTCCAGCATGCCGGTGAGGTCGGTATCGGTGCCGGCGGAGGCCCGGATGACGTCGCGGAAAATCTCTTCCGAGTCGTAGTAGCCGTCGGCCTTGCGCTTGTAGGGCAGAGACTTCTCCATATCGAGGCCGAGCAGGATGCCGATCTCCTTGGCCTTGTCGATGACCATGTCCATGTCGGGGCGGCACCCCGGCGGCGGCTCCGCCGCTTTCTGGCAGATGTTGAGGCGCCGCTCGGAGCTGATGTAGACGCCCTCGACCTCGCCCCAGGTCGCGGCCGGGAAGATCACGTCCGCATAGAGGTTGTTCGGCGCGTGACGGTAGATTTCCTGGACCACGTTGAAGGTCTTCGTCAGCGCCGGTCGCACCAGGTTGTACTGGTCGGGTAGATCGATGTGGGTGGCGTAGACCAGGAACATGGCCTTGACCTCGTCTTTCAGCGCCCGTTCCATCATGCCCACGGCATAGCCCGGGTTTTTCGAGTTCATGGCGTTGATCAGGTTCTTCTCCGGCACCCCCCAGAATTTCGCCATCCGCTTTCTGTGGGCATCGTTCTTGAGCGGCATGTTGAAGGGCAGCCGCCCGGTCAGGCCACCGGTGAAGCGCTCGCCCATGGCGTTGGGTTGGCCGGTCATCGAG
>PVBE010369176.1_pt1 | contig 15146 bp, 9 predicted proteins | sample 1631181 | NCBI WGS metagenome assembly PVBE01 (sample SAMN08397723, study PRJNA350692) | Marine metagenome, whole genome shotgun sequencing project. | isolation source: water | place: Pacific Ocean | collected 2012-04 | reverse complement strand
GCCACCGTGTAGGACACCACGCCATCGCCGGTTCCGGTGGCTCCGGACGAGATGGCGATCCACGCAGCCTGGCTCGTGGCGGACCACGCGCAGCCGGTGCCGACGGTCGTGACGTTCACGAGGCCGGTGCCCCCGCCGGCACCGAAGCTCTCCGAGTCGGAGGAGAGGGTGAGGCGGCAGGATCCGGGGACCGTCCACGCGAGGGCTGTCGCATCGTCGAGGCTCTGCGCTCCGAAGCTGAACTCGGTGGCGTAGTCCGAAGCGATCTGGATGCCGACGGTGGCCGAGCCGCCGCGGTCGTTGTCGCTGCAGCCTCCGCCTACGATCACGTCCGCGTAGTTGAAGAGGACGCGGTCCGAGCCTTCATCGAACACGACCTGAAAGGTCACGGTGCTGGCCGCCTCCGCGCGGCAAGCATAGGGCGGCAGATCGCGCCACTCCACGACCAGCTCGCGGTTGGGTGCCGTTCCGGTGACGGCCCAGTACACGTTCTGAGAGGTCCCGGACGCGGGCGTCAGGTCGTCCCAGAACGGCGCCACGATGATGCCCGCAGCGAGGGCGGGCAGTTGCTGGTTGACGTAGGCCTGGTAGGCACCGGAGAAGGTGATGTTGCCGTTGCTGTTGACGAAAAGCCGGTCGAAGCTGGCGCCGCCGAGTCGGATCGGAAACGGAGCGGCGATTTCGGCCGAGCTGTCGTCGCCTAGCTGGAGACTCTCGCCCGTGATAGTGCGATAGGTGTAGGTCGTGGGTTCGACCGCGTAGCCGACCACCGTCACCACCGTGACCGTGTCGCCATCCGGGAAGGTCAACGTGAACGGACCTGGGCCTCCGGGCGTGAAGGCTCCTGCGTAGAGACCGTCTCCCGAGACGGTGTCGGGGGCGACGCCGTCGTCGTGCAGCGTCACGACGGCACCGCCGGGCTCGATCGCCACGGTCACGGGTCCCGCGGGGTCCGCGCATCTGATGTGCAGGGCGGACAAGGTGACGGACGACCCAGAGGACACCGCTATCGACGAGGTCATGGGCTCCAGCCGCGAGAACACCGTCGCATCCGAGCAGGCGAGCGATCCGAACGCGTTGAGTCTCCGCCGGGTGATCGTGCCGGCCCCGCCCGCGACCGCCTCTCCGCCCGCCAGTAGTAGATTCTTGATGGCGCGCCAGTCTCTCGACGGTTGGTGGGCCCGTAGCAGCGCCGCCACGCCCGAGACGTGGGGGGTCGCCATGGACGTGCCGCTGAAGCTCGAGTAGCCATTCCCTGGGGTGGTGCTGAGGATGGCGGCGCCCGGTGCGGCCAGGTGCACGCTGCGCTGGCCGAAGTTCGAGAACGACGCGCGGGCATCGGCGCTCGTCGTGGCGGCGACGGAGATCACGTTGGGGAGTCGGTAGCTCGCCGGGTAGGCCGGCGCGAGGTCGTTGTCGTTGCTGTCGTTGCCCGCCGCCGCGACGAACAGGATGCCCCGGTCGAGGTGCGCCGCGATCGCGTCGGCCAGAGACTGCGAGTAGCCGCCGCCGCCCCAGCTGTTGCTCGTGGCGACGATCGCCACGCCGCTGTCGTGCAGGGCCTTAAAGTAGTCGAGACATTCGATCGCGCCGGATACGGATCCCGAGCCGCTCGAGCCCAGAAACTTGCACGCCGCCAGCTGGACGTGCCAGTTGACGCCCACCACGCCCAGGCCGTTGTCCCCGGAGGCTCCGATCGTGCCCGCGACGTGCGTGCCATGGGCGTTGTCGTCGAAGGGATCGGCGTCGCGGTTGTAGGCGTCGATGCCGAAGCAGTCGTCGACGTAGCCGTTCCCGTCGTCGTCCACGCCGTCCGCATCGCAGTCGAGAGGGTTGCGGAACAGGTTGTTCACGAGGTCGGGGTGCGTGTAGTCGATGCCGGTGTCGATGATCCCCACGACCACCGCCTGGCTGCCGGTGGTGAGATCCCAGGCCTCGGGCGCGTCGATGTCCACATCCGTCGAGCTGTGGAGTCCCCAGAGCTCCCCGAAGCGGGTGTCGCCAGGTTCCACCAGGGCACGCACACGGTAGTTCGGCTCGGCATAGGCGACGTTCGGCTGGCGCGCGTAGTACTCGATGGCGTCCCCGACGCTCGTGCCCGTCGGCAGCTTGAGCAGCTGCAGGCGCTCGACGCTGCGGAACTCGCGAAAGGTCCGGATACCGGTGGCGGCGCGCGCTTGGGCTCTGTCGGGTGCGGTGGAGTCACGCTTGAACCGCACCAGGATCTCGTCCGGCGCGTACTCTACGCCTGGTCCGTCCGTCTGGGGTGCGGTCTGGCCGCGCAGACCCGGGACGAGGGAACTCGCAAGTGCGAGCAGACTGCCGATCGCGAGGGCCAATCGGAATGAGCTGGCCGAGTGGGCGCGACGGTGTACCGAACCCATGACGTCCCCGCGACGGTCGGGCGCGGCCCTCTCGCGATGGCGGCCGGCCGCCCGTGGAGGGTCGCAAGAAGCGTGCCTCGCGTCCGGCTGCGCCAATTGTCGCCGAAGAGGGTGGGTTTATGCAACGCCGGGCAAGGAGGGGGGCAGACCGCCGGGTGAATCGACCCAGCCCGTCGGGGTTGCGACCGCGCTGGCGGCTACCCGACGCGTGGGACCTACTCGAGGCGGCTGGCCAGGGCGTTGGTGCCAGCTGCCCAGATGACGCCATCGGCCGTGGCGTACATGGCGCGTTCGACGACGATCGGCGCGGAGGCCGGCTCCAGGCTTTCGACCAGCGCCCCGAACCGGCGGTCCGTGGCTTCCGGGAAGATCGCAGCGACGTTGACGTTGACCCGGCTCATGGCTCCCAGGGGGAACGTACGCTCACTGCTCGTACCGTCCTCGAAGACGAGCGTGACCCGGGCGAGGCCTGGGGTGTCTCCCGTGTTCGCGATCAGGATGTAGGTTTCGTGTCCTCCTGCGCCACCCACCTCGCCCTCAGCGAGGCCCCATCGGGTGCCGGTCCGTGCCGCGCCGGCCGAGTTGTGCGCCTCGTGCCACGTGTCGGCGGCGCCCGGCCACCACATCGAGCGTTCGACGACGATGCCAACGCCGTTGGTCGATCGGACGATGGTCGATACCGCCGTCTCGGCGAGCTGCGGGTCCTCCTGGTCTACCCAGATGCTGAACCGGCTGTTCGGCGCGACGCGGTAGGTCTTGGCGATGGGCGCGCCGGCCGGCACCAGGTAGGTGGCCGTGATGACGGCTTCGGTGGGGTACGGATTGGCGACGAGCACGAAGAGGTCGAAGTAGGTCCCGGTCGCCCCCTCGGCCAGGTACCACTCGGTCTGGGTACCGTTCACGCCCGCACTCTCGTGTCCGGCGTCGAAGAGCCGACTCGGGCCGTCGAGGTACATGGCGCGCTCGACGATGATCGGGACCCCGTTGGTCGACGTGACCACCGCCGAGACGTCCGTCGACTGTAGGCGGGGATCCTCCCGGTTGACCCACACGCTGGCCCGTCCGCCCGCCGGCACGGTGTAGGTCCGAACCACAGGCGCGGCAGGGGCGGGGAGCAAGTAGGCGATCTCCACGTCGGCCGCGGAGGCCCGCGGATTCTGGAGCAGGTAGAAGAGGCTGAACCCAGAGTGTGTCGCGCCTTCGGCGAGGTACCAGGTCGTCGCCGGAGCGGTCACGGCCGTCTCGGCGTGGCTGCCGTAGCCTCGATCATCCCACGTCATCAGCCGATCGACGACAACCAACACGTCGGATTCCACGACCGTCGCGAACTCTGCGCTGGTCAGGCCGCTGAGTGTCTTTGGGTCGAAGGTCCCACGTGTCAGGCCGCCCAGGGTCAAGGTGTGCGACAGGGTCGTGCCGTCCGACTTCTGGAGGCGCAGCACGACTTGCGCCGCCTGGGCCTCCGTGTTGAGCAGCGCGAACCGCGCGTTGAAGAAGTCGCTGACGGCACCCTCGGCGAAGTAGCGCGTGAAGTACCCGTGGGGGTGGCTGCCGTCGAGGTACTCCTGCCAGTTCGCCTTGCCGTCGCCGTCCGGGTCCGCGTCGCGATCCGCCGCGCTCCCGAAATCCAGGCTGTGACGGTGCTCCCAAGCATCGGGCATGCCGTCGCCATCCGTGTCAATCTCGGTGTCGGTGCCGAGGGTCTGGTAGGTGAAGCCGCCCGGCAGGATGCCGCCCGCGTTGCCGGCCAAGACCATCACGTCGACGGCTTGGGCCGCGCTGGTGGGAGCGCGCGGCCCGGTTGTGCAGCTCAGAGTGGCGTCGTCTTGCACCCGGACGTTCACGCAGGGCGTGCCGCCCAGGCTCACGGCAGCCGGGGCGCCCGACAGGAAGCCGGCACCGGCCAGCGTGATCTTTGTGCCACCGGACGTTCCCCCGGTCGCTGGATAGATGCTGGTCACGCCGAGCGAGGTGCCTCCCTGCGTGATCGACAGGGTCTCGCCGGCGATGGTGAGCAGTCCTACCCGCGGGATGGTACTGACGTTGGCGGCCACCGTGTAGTCCACCGTGCCGGTGCCGGCACCCGTCTCGGTCGCGAGGGTGATCCAGCTGTCGTTGCTCGTCGCGCCCCAGCCGCAGGTGCTGGACGAACCGAAGACGGAGGCGGTGGCGGTCCCGCCGAACGCTCCGACCACTTGAGTCACCGGGTCGATCTGATAGGAGCAACTGGTTGACGTGGTCCACAGGAGCGCGCTGCCGCTTTCCAGACTCGGGGTGTTGAACCCGCGCTGTGCGGCGCTACTCGTGGCGACCTGGACGCCGACCGTGGCCGAGGCTCCCCGGTCGGCAAAGGCACAGCTCCCCCCCGACATCACGTCCAGGTAGTTGAAGAGGATCTGGGCGCTGCCCTCGAAGAAGACCACCTGGAAGGTGACCGTGCTCGAGCTCTCGTTCCGGCAGATGTAGTGCGAAATGTCACGCCACTCGACGACGAGCTCGCGGTTGGGAGCCGTCCCGATCACTTCGAAGAACGCGTTGCGCCCGGTGCCGGGGAAGGGGCGCAAGTCGTCCCAGAAGGGGCTCACGAGGGTGTTGGTGGCCGGACTGGGAAGCGGTACGTTGCTGAAGGCCGTGTGCCCTCCACCGAAGGACACGCTGCCGTTGCTGTTGACGAACAGCGACTGGAACGAGCCACCCCCGAAGAGGATCGGGAACGGCGATGCGACCACAGCCGTCCCGTCGTCGCTGAGCTCCAGGTTCTGACCGGCGATCGAGCGATAGGCGAAGGCGGTCGTTTGTGCGACGTACTCGGACATGACCTGCAGCGACACCAGATCCCCACCCGGGAAGGTCAGCGTGAAGGTGCCCGGCGTGGGGGGCACGAAGTGTCCGGAGTAGACCCCGTCGCCGGCGATCCGGTCCGGCGCCACGCCATCGTCGTGGAGAGACACGCCGGCGGTTCCCGGGGTCACCGTCACCGCGACGGTGCCGCGGGGAGCGTCGCAATCGATGTTGACCGCCGAGAGCATGACCGGGGCTCCGGGAACCGCGGTGATCGACGAGCCCACCGGCTGCAGCCGCGACGCGACTACCCGATTCGAACACGCGAGCGATCCGAAGGCGTTCAGCCGGCGACGAGAGATCGTGTCGACCCCCGCGTCTACTTCGTCGCCCCCCGCCAGAATCAGGTTCTTGATGGTGCGCCAGTCTCGAGCCGGATCCTGCGCCTTGAGCAGGGCCGCCAAGCCGGTCACGTGGGGCGCCGCCATCGACGTTCCGTTGAAGGTGGAGTAGGTCGCTCCGGGCGTCGTGCTGAGAATCTCGGCTCCGGGCGCTGCCACGTGGACCGTGCGGCGACCGAAGTTGGAGAAGCTGGCGCGCGTGTCGGTTCGGGTCGTAGCCGCCACGGAGATGACGTTGGGGTGGCCGTAGTTGGCCGGGTACGCCGCGGTTCCGTCGTTGTCGCTCGCGGCGTTGCCGGCGGCCGCGACGAACAGGATGCCTCGCTGGAGGTGGGCATCGATGGCGTCGGATAGGGCCTGTGAGTAGCCGCCGCCCCCCCAGCTGTTGTTGGTCGCGACGAGGTTGACGCCACGGTCCTTCAGGGCCTTGAAGTAGTCGAGGCACTCGATAGCGTTGGAGATAAAGCCCGACCCGTCGGCCCCCAGGAACTTGCACGCGGCGATCTGTACGTTCCAGTTCACGCCGACCACGCCGACGCCGTTGTTACCGGAGGCGCCGATGGTCCCGGCCACGTGGGTGCCGTGAGCGTTGTCGTCGAAGGGGTCGGTGTCGTTGTTGGCGGTGTCGATCCCGTGGCAGTCGTCGACGTGCCCGTTCGCGTCGTCGTCGAGGCCGTTGCCGTTACACTCCAGGGCGTTGCGGAAGACGTTGGCCGTCAAGTCCGGATGCGTGTAGTCGATCCCCGTGTCGATGACCCCGACCACGACGGTCGTGCTGCCGGTCGTGAGGTTCCAGGCTTCGGGCGCGTCGATGTCGACCCCCGCACCGCTGTGGAGTCCCCAGAGTGCCGCGAACTGGGTGTCGCTGGGTGTCGCCTGGGTCTCTACCAGGTAGTCAGGTTCTGCGTAGACGACGTTGGGCTGGGCTCGGTAGTGAGCGATGGCGGTGTCGACGTCCAGGCCCGAAGGGACCGCGAGGAGCTGCAACCGCTCGACCCCCTTGTAGCTACGGAGGAGGGGGCTCGCACCTCGTGCCGCGACCATGGCAGACTCGGACGTGCCCTCCGCGAACCGGACCAGGATCCGATCGGGCGAGAAGCGAGGCGTTGTCGTACCGGGGGCTAACGGTTGCGCCCACGCGGACACGGTCGAGAGTGAGGTCAGCGCGACGGCGAGCCAGACTCGCCTCGCGTGCCCTTCGACCCAGGCGATGATCGAGTAGATGCGGCCGATCGCAGTCTCGAGGGTTGGGAGGTCGGGGAACTGGGGGTGTCGTCGGTCGTCGATGATCGCGAGCCCCTTGATGCGTCCCGCGTCGATCAGCGAGCGAGCCTCGGAGGGGGCAGACACGACGAAGTCGATTCCACCCGCCGCGAGATCGGCCAGCGCGGGGGCGGCGCCCTGGTGCGGGACCCATGTGACGGCGGCCGGATCGATCTCCGTCGCCTGGAGGACCCCGGCCAGTGCGAGATGCCAGATTCCCCCGAGGCCGGAGCCAGAGGCCTTCAAGCTGCCCGGGTTCTCCCGGATGGCTGCGACGAGGTCGGCGGCGGTCTCGTACCGCGAGTCGGCTCGGACCAGCAGGCTGCCGGGCGTGCCCGACAGCATGGCGAGCGGCGTGAAGTCCCGGTAGGTCAGGTCGGTCAACCCCGCCCAGTGCATCATCGCGACCTCGACCGTCACGTAACCGATCGTGTAGCCATCCGGTGCGGCGCCGGCGATCGCCATGTGTCCGACCACGCCGCTGCCGCCGGTTCGGTTGACCACGTTGACCGGTTGGCCAAGCTCGCGCTCGAGGAGGCTCGCGACGATCCGCGCGTTCGCGTCGGTTCCGCCGCCAGCGTTGAATGCCACCAGCATGGTCAGCGGGCGATCGGGCCACGCTTCGGGGTCGGAAGCGGGTGCGTCGGCACACGCCGCCAGCAAGGCTGCCGCCAACACCACGAGCATACCGAAAGTATTTGACCGACGAGCAACGCAGCCAGGCGAGGGCTTCGCTTCCACTTAGTACTCGCGTCCGGGATCGACGAGGTTGCGCAGCGGGCGACCCGCCAATCGGCGGCGCACGTTGTCGAAGAGCAGGTCGAGGGTGAGCGGCATGTACTGCTCCGCGTCGTCGGACCCGATGTGGGGCGTGATGATCAGGCGGGGCGTGCTCCAGAGCGGCGATTTGGACGGCAAGGGTTCGGGTTCGAAGACGTCGAGCAGGGCTCCGGACAGCTCTCCTCTAGCGAGCTTCGCCGCCAGGGCCTCGTAGTCGATCACCTCGGCCCGGCTCATGTTGATGAGTCCGGCGTGGGGTGGGAGGAGGTCGAGCTCCCGGCGGCCGAGCAGCTGATGGGTCTCGCGCGTCAGCGGCGTCGTGGCCACCAAGAAGTCGGCACGCGGCAGGATGCGCTGGAGGTCCCTGGGCGTGAACATCTCGTCCACGTAGCGATGCGGCCGACCACTTCGCCGGACGCCGAGCACGTGCATCCGCAGCCGCTTCGCATGGCGTGCGGCGGCGCCGCCCATCTGGCCCACGCCCACGACGACCAGCGTCTTGCCCGTGACCGGCGTGCTGAAGATCTCCTCCCACCGCCGCTGTCGCTGGTTGGTGATCACCGCGGGCAGGGCGTTGTTGAGCATCAGGATGGCCATGGCGGCAAACTCGCCCGCCTTCGGGGCGTGTACGCCCCGGTTGTTGACCAGCTTCACACCCGGCGGCAACCAATCGAACGGGCGCAGATGCTCGACACCCGCTCCGATGATGTGGATCCACTGGAGTCGAGGTGCCCGCGACGCCAGCCGGGCTCTGGGGAACCGGAACCCAACCAACACATCCGCGTCGCGCAGGTGCGTCTCCAGGTGGTCGAGGTCCATGCTCATGGTCGCATCGACGTATCTCGACACGTCGCGGTGCCGCTTGGCCGCCGCGGCGTACAGATCGGGCGTCGTGTGAAAGACCGAGGACGCCTTGGGGTTGCTCTGGAAGTGCACTCGAAGGCGCCGCGTACCACGTGTACGAGGTTGTGTAGGCATGCGGGTCGATGCGGGCGCCGAACCCGGTGGGGTCCGGTCGCGTGCGCTCATACGGTAAGTCCAAAGCGGCGTGGGCACAAGCGGGGACACGAAGGACGCACACCACCCGAGTACGCCGGCATGTTAGAATGCCGCTTCTCAGGACGCCGTTCTCCTCCCCCGATCAGACGTGTCGCGATCCCCGGTGGCCATCCCCGGCCCGGAGTCCGATGACGCCCTGGAGCCAGTGGGGTCAGACGTCGTCCGAAATGGGAAATGAGGTGAGGGTCGTGGCCAGCACGCGTGAGCTTCTGGCGTTTGCCGTCGATGCGGCGTGGCGGGCCGGTCGCGTGACGCTCGCGCACTTCCAAGTCGGGATTCAGGCCGACCGGAAGTCAGACGATACGCCCGTGACCGAGGCCGACCGGGGGGCCGAGCGGCTCCTCAGGCACCTGATCGAGACTCGCTTTCCCGATCACGCCATCCTCGGAGAGGAGTTTGGGGAGGACGAGCGCGACTCCAGCCACCGGTGGATCATCGATCCGATCGATGGCACGCACGCCTTCGTGCAGGGTGTCCCGGTCTATGGGGTGCTCGTCGCGTTGGAGATCGCTGGCGACCCGGTCGTGGGCGTGGCTCACTTTCCCGCCCTGGGAGAGATGGTCGCCGCCGCGTCGGGGGAGGGGTGCCGGTGGAACGGCCGCGAGGCGCACGTGTCGCACGTGAGCGACCTGCACGAGGCCTTGCTCGTCTACACGGACCCCGGCCGTCCGCCCGCGCCGGCACGCGACGGACTCCTGGCGCTTCGCGGCGCCACGCGGCTCCAGCGGGCGTGGGGCGACTGCTATGGCCACTGCCTCGTGGCAACCGGGCGCGCCGAAGTGATGCTCGATTGCGTCACGAGCCCGTGGGACTGTGCAGCCCTGCTGCCGATCCTTCGCGAGGCTGGAGGGCGCTTCACCGACTGGACGGGTCGCGAGACGATCGACGGGGGCAACGCCGTGAGCACGAATGGCGTGTTACACGATCCCGTACTCGGGCTTCTCGCTGGTGCGCATCCCTAGCCGCCTAGTCGCCCCTGGTGAAAGTCGAAGGATCCCTCCGGCGGCGGGCATGAAGGGGCCGCTGGCGGTCCGATCCCGGCCGTCCCCGGGACCCTTTGGGGCGCTTGCGGCATCGAAACGGGGGGAGCAGCAGAACATCCATGACAGAGACGCCCAGCACCACTGCATCGGTGGCCGCCGTAGAGGGCGGCGGGACACGCCTTCCGTTTGGCCGCATCCTGGTCGGGTTGGTGGCCCTCGTCGTCCTGGCCGTGCTTGGGCGACAGCTCGGCGCCTACGTCCCGGTGTTCGCCCAATGGGTGAACAGCTTGGGCTTCTGGGGGCCGGTCGTCTTCATGGTGGGGTACGCCGCCGCGGTCGTGGCGTTCGTGCCGGGATCGATTCTCACGCTCACGGCCGGCGCGATCTTCGGTCTGGTCGAAGGCATCCTCTATGTGTTCGTGGCGGCCACCGTGGGCGCTACCGTGTCGTTCCTCGTGTCGCGCAACGTCGCTCGAGCCGCTATCGAACGGCGGCTGGCGGGCAACGCCAAGTTCGCGGCGATCGACCGGGCGGTCGCCGCGCAGGGCCGGCGCATCGTCTTCTTGTTGCGCCTCTCTCCGGCGTTCCCCTTCAGCTTGCTCAACTACGCCCTCGGCTTGACCAAGGTGCGACTGGCCGATTACTGCCTCGCCTCGGTCGGGATGCTGCCGGGGACGGCTCTCTATGTCTACTACGGCAAGCTGGCGGGGGACGTGGCGGCGCTGGCGGGTGGCGCCGTCGTGGAGAAGGGCGCGGGCTACTACTCGGTCCTGGTGCTCGGGTTGGTCGCGACGGTGGTCGTCACGACGCTCGTCACCCGTGTCGCGGGTCGTGCGCTGAAGGACGCGACCGGCGAGTGATCGCGCGGGCCGTGGTGGAATCGAGGGAGGCACATGTCGAGACCTGACGCCGGGGTTGCGGAGATCGTCGCGCGGGCCAGCCTGCTCGGCGTGTCACCGGCCGACGAACACAATCGGGTGCTCATCCAGAACGTGAGCCCCGCCGAGTGGTCCAACCCCCAGCCCGCGGGCCGCTACAACCTGGTCGTGGTCGGGGCCGGGACGGCGGGTCTGATCGCGGCGTTGTTCGCCGCGGGAGCCGGCGCGCGCGTTGCGGTGGTCGAGCGTCACCTTATGGGCGGAGATTGCCTCAACGTGGGGTGTGTGCCCTCGAAGAGCATCATCCGATCCTCGCGGCTCTTCGCCGAGCTGCGCAACGCTTCGGCCCTGGGGTGGCGCGTGCCCGACGGCGCCGAGGCGGATTTCGGTGCCGTGATGCAGCGTATGCGCCGGGTGCGAGCGCAGATCAGTCCGAACGACTCCGTGTGGCGCTATCGAGACCAGAAGGGGATCGACGTCTATCTCGGCGACGGGCGGTTCACCGGGCCAGATACGCTGGTGGTCGATGGCCGAACCCTCAAGTTCAGGAAGGCCGTGATCGCCACCGGCGCGCGGGCGGCCTCCCTCCCCATCGAAGGCCTCGGCGAGACGGGGTACCTGACGAACGAGACCGTGTTCAACCTGACCGAGCGTCCGCGTCGCCTCGCGGTGGTCGGCGGGGGACCGATCGGGTCCGAGCTGGCCCAGGCCTTCCGCCGGCTCGGCTCCGAGGTGACGATTTTCGAGATGGGATCACAGATCCTGGCGCGGGAGGACGCGGACGCAGCGGCGATCGTGCAGGCGGCCATGGTACGCGACGGCGTTCGGCTGGTCCTGTCGTCCACCCTCCAGCGGGTCGAGCGCGCCGGCGACGGCAAGGTGCTCCACTATCTGAATGACGGAAAGGCCGAGTCCGAGACGGTCGACGAGATCCTCGTCGGCGCGGGTCGCGCGCCGAACGTCGAAGGGCTCGGGCTGGAGGCGGCCGGCGTCGAGTTTGACCGGACCGGTGTGCAGGTCACGGACGATCTGCGGTCCACCAACAGGCGCATCTACGCCGCGGGCGACGTCGCGATGCGGTGGAAATTCACGCACGCTGCCGAGGACGCAGCCCGGATCGCGGTCCAGAACGCCCTCTTCCCGGGCCGCCGCAAGCTGAGCGCCCTGACCATGCCGTGGTGCACCTACACGGACCCCGAGGTGGCCCACGTCGGCATGTACGAGCGAGACGCCCGAGAGAGAGACCTGGAGGTGGACACGTTCGTCCATCACTGGAGCGATGTCGATCGCGCCATCGCGGATGGCGAAGAGGAGGGCTTCGTCAAGATCCACGTCAAGAAGGGCACCGACCAGATCCTCGGCGGCACGATCGTGGCCGGCCACGCCGGGGAGATGATCAGCGAGCTGACCCTGGCCATCGTCGGCAATCTGGGACTGAAGACGCTGGCCAACGTCATCCATCCGTACCCCACGCAGGCCGACGCCCTGCGGCGGGCAGCGTTCGCTTACAGCGTCACCCGTGTCACGCCACTGGCGAAGAAGCTACTCGGGTTCTGGATGCGGCTGACCGGCTGAGGAGTGGTGAGCCGGAGCATTCCGAGGGGTGTGACGCCACGCCGACTGGGGCGCGGGGAACGGGCCTCCTAGGTGAGGACGAACGACACCGCAAGGCGGGAATGCCCGCCCGGCGAGCGCCGCGTGACGACTGACCGACAGGCCAACTAGTTCCAGGGCGCGATGACTTCGTAGGACTCGCCGTTGATGTCCTCGGCCGTTACCCGGATCGCCTTCGGACGTATCACGCGCAGGTTGAACGGCGTGCCGTCACGGCCGCCGAAGCTGCCCAACATGATGTCGCGCGAGGTGCCGTTCTCCAGGCGCCCCACGAAACTCGTGAACTCGGTGGCGCCGCCCATGGGATCGATGGCCACGTTGATGTTGTTCAGCGCCAGACCGGCCCGATTCTCGACCGACACCATCATGCTCGTGTTCGTGACTGCGATCGGGGCGTCGGCGTCCTGTGGGGCTACGCCCCCAGAGCACCCAGCCGCAACGATGACGATGGCGCCTGCCAGTAGCACTAGGCTCCGCCGCCAGCACGTGTTCAACATCTCATCCCCCTAATAGAAGCGTCGGATGCACTCGTTAGCACGCCAGGCCTCCTCGGCTGCGGTCACGGTTCGCTGGGCTCCACGATCTCCAAGTGGAGCACCGCCTGCTCCCGCCCGATCTGCGCGTTGATCTGATAGCAACCCGCCGACGGGAACCAGACCGCGCCAGGATGGAAAGTGTAGGCCCTCAGATCGTCTTGGGAGACGTCCCCCCTCGGCATGGTGCCGCGCGCGTCGAGGCGGAACTTCTCGGGCCGGGTCAGCGCCGTGTTGTTCGCTGCGAACTGCATCGCGGCCCCGCTCTCGGTGTTCGTACCGGACAGCATGATCGCGCCTGTGGCTTCCAGATCGCGGATCCACATGACCGTCTGCGCCTCGCCCGCGCCCTTCCACACCAGGGGATCTCGCCCGACCGCGACCCAGATGGGTTTCTCGCCGACGGTCGAGATGATGCCTTTGACCAGCGTGGTAGGGCTGCCCGCCGGGCACTCCCCATCCTCCTGGGCATGGGCGACGCCCCCGCTCGCGAGGAATGCCAACAGGAAGAAGCTACTCAGGGCCCGCATCCTCATAAGGAACCTCCGGGTTGGAGCCGTGCCTGTACTATGATCGAGTCAGCTGACTCTACATCCGCCCCCATCGGCAGTCAAGGCCCCCGCTGGGCCTGCGGGCCAGACGGCAACCCGCGCGCCCCCTCACGGCCGTCCAGGCCTCGGGCAGTGAATGCTGGGTTCCGAGGGGGACCCGCCCCGCCGGTTCGGCGCCGTTGTCCAGGCCCCAGGCCGTGGTGATAGCATCGGACGGACCCAGATACCGAATCCACGACCCTCTGACCTGGAGAGCCCCGATGCCGTCGAGCCATAAGGAGATCGTCAACCTCGCAGCGCCGCACGACCTGCCGTTCAGCTCGGCCGTGAGGGCTGGAGGATTGGTTTACGTTTCCGGCGTGGTGGCCGTTGGTGCGGACGGCCGGGCCCTGCCCGGTGACATCACGACGCAAGCGCGCGCGGTGCTCGACCGACTGGCGGAGATCCTTGAGGCCGCCGGATCGAGCATGGCCCACGCAGCCACGGTGAACGTGTATCTCCAGCGTCAGCAGGATTTTGCGGCACTGAACGAGGTGTACCGGCAGTACTGGTCCACCGACCCGCCCACGAGGACGACGGTCGTGTCTGGCCTCATGCTGCCGGGCGCCCTGGTCGAGGTCTCGGCCGTCGGGATTCCCGTCGGCGGCGACCGCGAGGTGGTGCACCCGGGTCAGTGGCTGCGCTCACCGAATCCGTATAGCTACGGCATCCGGTCCGGGGACACGCTGTTCTTGGCCGGGATGGTGCCGCGCGACATGCGCGACAACTCATCGATCGGGGGGGATGTCTCGGCGCAGACCCGCGCGGTGCTGGACCACCTGGGCGAGATCCTCGCCACGGCCGGCATGGCGCACGCCGACGTCGTGAGCGCTCGGATCTTCATCACCGAGACGTCTTCGGCGCGGGCCATGAACGACGTGTATCGGACCTACTTTCCGGCCGACCCTCCCGCTCGAGCCACGGTCGGGGCGGAGCTCATGGCGCCCGACTTTCGGGTGGAGATCACGACCGTCGCGGTGAAGGGTGCCGAACGGCAGGCGGTCACGACCCCCAATCCCGACGGCAGTGCGGGCTCGCGCAATCCCAACCTGAGCTCGGCCATCCGGGTGGGCAATCGGCTGTTTCTCTCGGGACTGCTCGGGATCGACGAGGCCAATCGGGGGGATTCCGGCGCCCAGACCCGAGCGACGCTGGGTCGGCTCGATCGCACCCTGAAGGCGGCGGGCTTCGACCCAGCCGACGTCGTGGACAGCTTGGTCTACCTGACCGATGTCCCCAGCTTCGGCGTCATGAACGCGGCCTATCGCGAGGTGTTCTCGAACGACTGCCCGGCGCGGACGACCGTGTGCAACCCGCTCCTGCATCCCGAGGGCCTGGTGGAGATCATGTCCACCGCCGTCCGGTAGACCCCATGGTGGCCACGACGGAACGGGAGGTCGAGACGCAGGGGCAGGGTGACGCTCGCGACATCACCGACGACGTCGCAGGTGCCGTCCGAGCGTCGGGGTGCGGCGCCGGGGTTGCCACGGTCTTCGTCGTCGGCTCGACGGCCGGTGTGACGACGATCGAGTTCGAACCTGGCGCCGTCGGCGACTTCAATGCCCTGCTGGAGGGGCTTGCCCCGCGTGGCGCCGCCTATGGCCACCATCTGCGGTGGGGCGACGACAACGGCTCGAGCCACGTGCGAGCCGCGCTCGTGGGACCCTCGCTCAGCGTGCCGTTTCGGAGCGGCCGTCTCCTGTTGGGGACCTGGCAGCAGATCGCGCTCATCGAGTTCGACACTCAGCCGCGGGCCCGACGTTTCGTGGTTCAGGTGGTGGGGGAGTAGGGAGGCGCGCGGAGCGGTCACGACGTCGTGGCATCCAATCAGCGACGGAGAACGGTGGCGTGCGTCGTGGCGGTCGTGCTCGCGGGTGCCG
>PVBE012747134.1_pt1 | contig 15148 bp, 10 predicted proteins | sample 1631181 | NCBI WGS metagenome assembly PVBE01 (sample SAMN08397723, study PRJNA350692) | Marine metagenome, whole genome shotgun sequencing project. | isolation source: water | place: Pacific Ocean | collected 2012-04 | reverse complement strand
CAGGTCTGGTGGCCACCGGTCGGACGGAGATGCTCCGCCTCTACCACCTCGATCGCGGCTACTCCCACCTCCTGGACAAGCTCCGGACCCTGGGGGCCAACGTGGCGCGCGTGCCCGATGATGTTCGCCTGCCTGCCGCCAATCCCAGCACTGCCACGGCTGCGGTCTAGGTACATCTGTGATCGATCGATCCGTCATCGAGGCGGTCAGGGACCGGGTAGATATCGCCGAGATCGTCGGGCAGACGGTGACTCTCAAGCGAAAGGGTTCCAGCTTGATGGGGCTGTGCCCCTTCCATCAGGAGAAGACTCCGAGCTTCTCAGTGGTGCCCCACAAGGGGATCTTCCACTGCTTTGGTTGCCAGGAGGGCGGGGACGTCTTCCAATTCGTGATGAAGACCCGCGGTGTGGACTTTGTGGAGGCCCTCAAGGAGCTCGCAGCGACATGCGGGGTCGAGGTGGAGGATAGGCAGCTCACCGAGGATGAGCGGCGCAAGGTCCAGGCCCGTGCCGATCTGTACGATGTCTGTGAAGCTGCCTGCCAGTGGTTCCACGGCGCGCTCCAGACGCGTCCCGACGCGGACGTGGCCAGGAGCTATCTGAAGGAACGCGGCATCACCGAGGAGACCATCGGCGCCTACCGCCTGGGCTTTGCCCCAGACTCATGGGATGCCCTGCTCAATCACCTTCACACCAAGGGCTATGACGCCCGGATGGTCGTGGAAGCAGGCCTGGCCCGGGCGAGGACGGAGGGCAGGAGCGGCGCATATGACATGTTCCGTGGCCGGCTCATCGTACCCATCGAGAATGCACGGGGGAAGGTGATCGCTTTTGGAGGAAGGGTACTCGAGGGCCTGGGCCAGCGGGACGGCAAGGAGCCTGGTGCGAAGTACATCAATTCCCCGGAGACCAGCATCTACCGGAAGTCCAGCATCCTCTATGGCCTCCCCCATGCGAGGCGGGCCGTGCAGCACAAGGACCGACTGCTGGTGGTGGAGGGCTACTTTGACGTTCTCTCGCTGCACCAGGCGGGCTTCCAGGAGACTGTCGCTACCTGCGGGACGGCACTCACGCCTGAGCACATGAAGGCGATCCGTCCGCTGACGAAGACGGTGGTGGCACTCTTTGATTCGGATGACGCGGGTGTGCGTTCTGCGGTGCGGTCCATGCCGCTCTTCCAGGGAGCGGGTATCGAGCCCAAGCGCATGGATCTCGGCGCCGACAAGGACCCAGATGACTTCATCCGGGCCCACAGCCCGGAGGCCTTCGAGGCGGTTCTCGCGAAGGCGGAGCCGCTGTTTGAGCTCGTGCTCCGCCGAGCCCGGGCGACCCACGGCACCTCGCCAGAGGGCAAGCAGCGCACCGTGGATGAGCTGGCGAGTATTGTGCGGCAGTACCCTGGTGCGGCACGCGAGGCGGTGCTCTCGCGAATCGCGAGCGCGCTCGGCATCCGTGAAGATGTCGTCGGGAAGTGGGTGGGTCAGGCTCGAGCGGAAGGGGGCGCTGGTCCAGCAAAGCCCTCACGCTGGCAGGGCAACCTGGAGCTCAACCATCTCTTCTGGCTGATGATCCACCATCCAGAGGAGGTCGCCGGGGTGATCGCGCAGGCTGATCCGGAGATCGTCACGAACTACGAACCCGCCCGTTTGGCGTTCGGAATGCTCATGGCTGGAAAAGAACTCACGGAAATACTGGATTCTGTCGAAGATCAAGACATGGCACGAGTTCTCTTGGCTGCAGCATCCAAAGATGGGCTATATAGGGCGGAGAACGCCAGCTTTGCGGCAGAACAAATCGTGGACAAGCTCACGCTCATGCACATTGATGAGGCCATGAATCGGATTGACGGGCAACTTGCGACTTGCACAAGGTCGGATGACACGTCAAGTTATTTTAGTCTGGTGAGAGATCGCCAGGCCCTCCAAGAGAGGAAGAATGCGATCAGGTCCCGTTTCGCCAGATGATGCCGACCCCCTTGGTCTTGTCTGGGGTGCTCGATTGCAAGCGGTGGACAAGTGCGTCCACCATCTTCCCATGTGTCCCGTCGTGAAGCTGCCGTTGTTGCTGGGGAAGTGGAGCACCGCCACTTCCTTTGTTCGCCCCCCGTCGTGTGCTGATGCTGAGGTTGGAGAATGGTGAAGGATAAGGATCTGAAGGAAATTCAAGGCTTGATCTCTATGGGAAAACAGCGTGGCTATGTCACGTACCAGGAGATGAACAACATACTCCCGACCCATCTGGTGTCGGCCGACCAGCTCGATGACGTGATGATCATGTTCTCGAAGCTGGACATCGAGGTCGTCAACAAGGTGAAGGCCGCGGGTCGGCGCCAGGGTCGCCCGAGTGAGGATGCCAAGTCCAATGCCACCACCGGTGGGAGCAATGACCCGGTTCGGGTCTACCTGCGGAAGATGGGCACCGTCCCACTTCTCTCCCGCGAGGGCGAGATTGAGATCGCCAAGCGGATCGAGGAGGGCGAGCAGATCGTCCACCGGGGGCTGATGACCTCACCGGTCACGCTCCGCATTCTCGGCATCCTCCACATCGAGCAGGAGGAACGCTGTGAGAAGGCCATCCGGGGCGGCAAGAAGCCTCGCCGGGTATCCACCTCCGAGGACCAGTCCATCGAGGAGCTCCTCAGCGATATGACCGATCTTGTCGCCACGCGCGAGGGGATCCGGACGGATCTCTCCCGCGCAAAGAGCAAGAAGCGGCAGCGGGAGATCCAGGAGCGTCTCGATGAACTCGAGGCAGTCATGATCGCCAAGATGAACACTATCGAAGTGCAGAATCGGGTGATCGCCATGGTCTGTCAGGACATCCAGCATGCCTGGGACCGGGTGAGTCGCTGCGAGCGCGCAGTCGCTCGGGTGGCCTCTGACGCTCATGTGGAGGTCCGGGATCTTCGCCGCATGATTCGCAAGGTGCGCCGCACACCCGAGAAGGGTGGGACCGATGTCGTCTCTGAGACCGGCATCACGGTCGACCAGTGGGCGGACTTCGACAGCCGGGTGCGCCGCGAGCTGCGCCGTATGCGGAAGGTGGAAGAGTACGTGAACATGGACAGAGACCAGCTTCGGTTCCTCTCCAAGGACCTTCGCCGTGGCACGGCGCTCGCGGAGCAGGCCAAGAGCGAGCTGGTCGAGGCCAACCTGCGTCTGGTCGTGAGCATCGCCAAGAAGTACACGAACCGCGGTCTGCAGTTCCTGGACCTCATCCAGGAGGGCAACATCGGCCTCATGAAGGCGGTCGAGAAGTTCGAGTATCGGCGCGGCTACAAGTTCAGCACCTACGCCACCTGGTGGATTCGTCAGGCCATCACCCGCGCCATCGCGGACCAGGCCCGGACCATCCGGATTCCGGTCCACATGATTGAGACCATCAACAAGCTCATCCGTACCCAGCGCCACCTGGTCCAGGAGATGGGTCGAGAGCCGACTCCGGAGGAGATCGCGGACAAGATGGAGATTCAGGTCGACAAGGTCCGGAAGATCCAGAAGATCGCCAAGGAGCCCATCAGCCTGGAGACGCCCATCGGTGAGGAGGATGACTCCCACCTCGGCGACTTCATCGAGGACAAGAACATGTACTCGCCTTCCGAGAACGTGGTGACCAACAGCCTGGAGGAGACCACCCGCAAGGTGCTGGCGACCCTCACTCCCCGGGAAGAGCGGGTGCTCCGGATGCGCTTTGGCATCGGCGAGAACTCCGATCACACCCTGGAGGAGGTGGGCCAGAACTTCGAGGTGACTCGGGAGCGCATTCGCCAGATTGAGGCCAAGGCACTCCGCAAGCTTCGCCACCCCTCACGCAGCAAGCGTCTGAGCTCGTTCATCGAGAACTGAGCACAGCACTGATTCGGTCCGGCTTGTACGGACCCTGGGGCCCGGATCTTTGAGATCTGGGCCCTTGTGTATGATCGGTTACGGTGGGCCCGTGGGCCCATAGCTCAGTTGGTCAGAGCACCCGGCTCATAACCGGAGGGTCCCAGGTTCAAGTCCTGGTGGGCCCACCCACACCGAGGAGTTGTGTTGCATCCGGATTTGATGCTCATCGAGGCGCTCTGGGAGGTCGATAGGGCCACGGATGCCATCAAGACGCGTGCGCGAGAGCTCAAGTGCGCGGTGGATGAGGCGCAGGTCCGCATCGATGCTGTTGTGGAGGCCCACGCGGCTGTATCTGCACAGGAGCAGCTCATGTCTGCCAAGGAGGCTGAGCTTCAGGCACTCCTGGACCGCTACATCGTTCGACGGGACAGGGCAGCGAGACTCATGGAGGGAGGGAGCGCGCTGGACTACCTCGTGGTCCAGAAGCAGCACGAGCAATGTGCTACCAAGGTGGATGAGCTCGAGGGAGAGGTGATGGGATGCATGGAGCAGATCGATGCCATGCAGGCGCAGGGTGTGGCCCTCTTGGCAGACCAGGAGGCGGCAAAGGCGCACAACCAGAAGGTTCGGGCCCAGTGGGTCCAGGAGGGAGGCGAGATTCGTGTGGAGCTCGAGCGCCTCGATGCTGATCGATTTGCCCGCTGGGCAGACTTTCCCCGGGACCTCCACAGTCACTACAAAGATCTGAGGCGCCGAAAGCGCGACGTGGTTGTCCCGATCAAGGATGGAAACTGCAGTGCGTGCCAGATGACCGTGAACGCACAGGTCTCTGTCGATCTTCGGGGCAGCCGGAGGGTGCATACCTGCCGAGGTTGTGGTCGATACCTCACTCTCCCGGTGGACGAGGAGCAGGCCGAAGCATAGGGTCTGTCGCGTCAGAGGAAACCAGGCGATCGCCCGTTGCCATAGCAACAGGAGGAAAGTCCGAGCTCCATAGGGCAGGGTGCCGGGTAACGCCCGGTCGGGGCAACCCGAAGGCAAGTGCAACAGAGAGTAGACGTCCGCAGCGCCTCGGTGCTGCGGTCACGGTGAAAGGGTGCGGTAAGAGCGCACCGGCGTCCCTGGAGACAGGGGCGGCCAGGTAAACCCCACCTGGAGCAAGGCCAAGTAGTGAAGCGTTTGAGGGCGGCCCGCCCGAGCTTACGGGTTGGCTGCTCGAGCCTGCGAGCAATCGCAGGCCTAGATGAATGATCGTCGCCGCGCCGAGGGAGACTGAGGCGCGGAACAGGACTCGGCTTACGGGTTCCTCTGGCCGGCCCGGCGCTTTGGCGCCGGGCCGTTTCTCCTTCTTGCCCCGCTTGGGCTTCACAGGTACTACAATCCGGCCCCGGGGAGGAAAGCATGGCCAAGAAGCGGGATGCGCTCGATTACCACTCTCGTGGTCGACGCGGAAAGATCGAGGTCACGGCCACCAAGCCGCTCCTCAGTCAGCGGGATCTCTCACTTGCCTACACCCCCGGTGTGGCCGAGCCTTGCCGTGAGATCCACGAGGATGAGTCCAAGGCCTATGACTACACGGCCAAGGGCAACCTCGTCGCTGTCATCACGGACGGCACGGCGGTGCTCGGCCTGGGCAATATCGGTGCGCTTGCCGGCAAGCCGGTCATGGAGGGAAAGGCCAACCTCTTCAAGAAGTTCGCCGACATCGATGTGTTCGATATTGAGATGGATACCAACACGGTCGATGAGTTCATCGCTGCGGTGAAGGCGATCGCACCGACCTTCGGCGGGATCAATCTCGAGGACATCCGGGCTCCAGACTGCTTTGAGATCGAGCGAAGGCTCCAGGAGGAGCTGGACATCCCGGTCTTCCACGACGATCAGCACGGCACGGCGATGATCGCGGCAGCAGCACTGCTCAATGCAGTCGAGCTGAGTCGCCGCAAGATCGAGCAGACCACGCTGGTGTTCTCGGGAGCGGGAGCGGCTGCGGTCGCCACGGCTCGTCTGTGCATGTCCCTCGGGGTCGACCGCAAGAACATCTTCATGTGTGACTCCAAGGGCCTCATCACCCAGGATCGGGAGGGGCTCAGCCAGCAGAAGCTGGAGTTTGCCCAGGAGAGCGAGCGAAAGACGCTCGGAGAGACCCTGCCGGGCAAGGATGTCTTCCTTGGGCTGAGCGTGGGCGGGCTGCTCAAGCCGGAGATGGTCAAGACCATGGCGCCGACACCCATCGTGTTTGCCATGGCCAATCCGGATCCGGAGATCACCTATGACGATGCCAAGGCCGCTGTGCCTGATGCCATCGTGGCCACAGGTAGGAGCGACTACCCCAACCAGGTCAACAATGTGCTCGGCTTCCCCTTCATCTTCCGAGGGGCGCTGGACTGCCGGGCCCGGAAGATCACGGAGGAGATGAAGGTCGCAGGCGTGCGTGCGCTCGCGGACCTGGCCCGGTCCGATGTGCCGGACTCCGTGCTCACAGCCTACGGGCTGGACCACCTTGCATTCGGGCCGGACTACCTCATCCCCAAGCCCTTTGACCCAAGGGTGCTCCTCTGGGTCGCTCCCGCGGTGGCCCAGGCCGCCGCAGACAGTGGAGTGGCGGGACTGCCCATCGAGGACATGGATCTCTATCGGCAGCAGCTCGAGAAGCTTCTCGAGCGGTCCAAGGAGTTCATCCGCCCGCTTATCAACCGGGCGCGAGGAAAGGGACGCAGGATTGTCTTTCCGGACGGTGCCCACCCGAAGATCCTGCGCGCAGCACAGATCCTTGTGGACGAGCAGATCTGTCAGCCGGTGTTGGTGGGCGAGGAGTGGAAGATCCTCAACCGAGCCGAGAAGCACAAGGTGGATCTGACGGGCATCGAGATTGTCGAGCAGGTCGAGGATGACCGCTTCGAGGTCTATGCCGAGGAACTCTGGAAGCGGCGGCAGCGCAAGGGCATGACCATGCAGGCGGTGCGCCATGCGCTCCGGACACGGACCACATACGCCATGATGATGGTGGCCACAGGGGATGCGGATGGGCTGCTTGGAGGACTCGCGACCCCATATGCGGACACCATTCGTCCCGCACTGCAGGTGCTGGGCAGGAGCAAGGACTCACCGACCATCAGCGGTGTCTACGTCATGCTCTTCAAGAACCGGCGCATGTACTTCGGCGACTGCACTGTGAACGTGCACCCGGATGCGGAGACCCTGGCGGACATTGCCCGGAACACCGCTGCGGTCTGCCGGACCTTTGGTGATACCCCCAAGGTTGCGATGCTGTCCTACTCGGACTTTGGCGAGGGCCGAGGCCAGCCCGATGTAGACAGGGTGCGCGCTGCCGTGAGGATGCTCAATGAGCAGGAGCCGGACCTCGAGGTGGACGGAGAGATGCAGGCAGACACCGCGGTCAACAAGCTGCGTGCGGCCACCGACTTTCCGTTCAGCTCCATCGCTGGCGGGGCCAATGTCCTGGTCTTCCCCGACCTCTCGAGCGGCAATATTGCCTACAAGCTGCTCAGGGAGCTTGGAGGTGCGACTGCGGTGGGGCCGGTGATTGTCGGTCTGCCTCATCCGGTAAACGCGCTCGCGCTCGGCTCGACCGTGGACGACATCGTGAACATGGCTGCCATCACGGTGAACCAGGTGAGCGCCAAGCGACGAATGCAGGACTGAGATGAAGGGCGTAGACTCCGAGGCGCTCCAGGCGCTGCTCACCCAGATTGAGGCGGGGACGGCCGGAGACGACCCAAGGGCGGCCTGGCTGTCGGGGGAGCCCGTGCCGCTCGATGAGCTGGATATAGATGCCGCCCTGCTCGCGGTAGAGGCGGCCCGACTGATGGGTCTGGGTGCGCACCTGCGGCAGGCAAAGAAGACCTCGGACAAGCGGGTGCGGAAGGCCGCTGGCCGCGCCATCCACGCGCTGAAGAGTGCTGGGCATCAGCTGCCGGATGCCCCGGCGGAGTCGGTGGGGTGGACGCTGGATCGGGAGATCATCGAGATCCCGCCGCCTGTGGGTCTGCTCGGCCTGCCACAGTCCGATGGCTACTTTCCCTTCATCCTCGTGGCTCACGGGGGCTCAGGTGCCTGTGTCTGCGCAGGCGTGGCGGGCGCCGGGCAGGGCTACCAGGATGCGGATCATGGTCATATGGGCCGAGGCCGGGCCAGGGAAGTCGTGGCGGATGCGCGTCGGGACCACAACCTGTTTGAGGTCCCCTTCCACGTAGCCCTTCACTTTTGTGAGCGGGCCTTCGCCGAGGGGGGCAGGGGTCGACCCCATGGCTGGAGCCACATGCTCGAGAGTGTCCCCGCGGCCACCCAGAACTCCGCTCGACTGCTCGACCCGCTGCAGCGGCAGGAGCAGGAACTGGACCCGGGCGCAATCTCAGAGATCGATGCTCTCCTGGAGGGTGAGTCTCGCGTGGTCTTCGGACTGGATGAGAAGGCCAGCGGGCCTGCAGTGGAGGAGTGTATTCAGGCTCTGACCTCCGAGATCTCTGTGGATGATGTCAGTCGACGGCGTCGAATCGCCGACATCGTCAAGCGCAGCGCAACCCAGGCCCTGGATGGCGCGACCCGGGGCACATGGACTCTGACCATGGATGTGGTCGCGGTGCTCGCGGAGGCGTCGGGCAATGAGCCCCTGCGTCGAGCGGCTCGCCACACAGGCCTCGCACTCCGCACCGAGATGGAAGGCGGTGAGATTCCGTTCTTCCGTATCTGGATCGAGCGGCAGCTCGCGGCGGTCTCGGAGATGGTGATGTCGGTGCGAGCAGGGAAGCAGTAGTCCTCTACTGGACTCGGATGCTGCCCTCTCCGAGCGCGAGCATCAGCCCCCGTAGGGCGTGGCAAGAGTCGCCCACGATGTCTCGGTACAGCTGCACATCCTTTGCCCGGATCTTCTCGAGGCGATCATAGGCCTTGTGGAGCTCGAGGAACTGCACGCTCCGGATCACCTCTGCAGCCACCCACTCGAATGCCTTGGCGGTCTTCTCATCCCTGGGTAGCTGGTCGGCAGCGGACATCTTGTGCAGGGTCTCCAGGGTGTGCCCGGTCAGCTTGAGCCGCTGGACGTGCACCTGGAAGGCAACGGTGGGCTGCGCCTTCACCGCTGCATCGAGCTGATCGAGCTCGACCTGCATTCGGTACAGGGCGAGCAAGGCCTGTTCCTGGACGATCTCCTTTCCGCGTGGGTGTCCAAAGCCGCGGGCCACGGCGAAGGCCACGCCCTGGACGAGGTGGGCACCGCCGCAGGTGTACTGGTAGATCCCCTGCCGCTTCTTCTGAAACGCCTCCTTGCGACCGAGCGCCTGGGCCAGGAAGCGGGTCTCCTTCTTCAGCACCACGGCGTTGAAGTCGGTGAACTCATCGAGGTCCATCGCCGTACCGTCCTTGGCCTGCCAGCGGAGGTCCTTGGGTGCCCAGGCTGCCAGGGCCTGCAGCGCCCAGGGCATGTCATTGGTGGAGGCGAAGGAGGAGTGGTTGGACTGAGGGTGGAGGTAGTTCCGGATGATGCTGCCGCGGTAGAGGTCTGCCACCGTGAGGGAGTGGCCCTCCACCTGTATGGGGCGATCCGGAGCCACATCGGCCTCGGTCAGCGCCTTGAGGATCAGCTCGGCATGCGGCTTGATCAGGGTGTTTCCCCGCTCCTCGGGGAACCACACCAGCTGGTGACCCTCGACCTCGAAGGCCTGTGCATAGGTCTCGAAGAGGTGATCGACTGCGGAAGTGCCATCGGGCAGGGTCATGCCTGCGCCGCGGACTACGAGCCCGTGTCTGATCGCCCATGGGTCGTCTGGGTCTCGCGCGTGGTCATCTACGACCTGGTTGAGGCGCTTTAAGGTTCGGGCAAGCTGTGGACTCCTGGCCAGCGGAAGGCGCGTGGTTGCCTTGGTCGGTGGCCGCTTGACCACCAGCTCGGTGATGGTCGCTGGCGTCCACTGGCCCGGCACGGGGAGGGGTGTGACCGCTTCAGGAGCAGTCTCCTGTCTGGGCGTGGGATCCGGTGTCTGACCACCGCAGCCAAGAAGCAACAGGCAGAGAGTGCGGATCACTATTCCTTGGGCTCGTTTTTGGTGTCCATGTGGGCCTGGCGGGCGTCCACCTGCTCGATCTTGTCATCGCTGGAGTAGAAGACGATACCGTCACGTACGACGATGCGTGGATGCTTCAGTGGGCGGGTCACCGCTCGGACCTTGAAGTCCACGACACCGGGTCGCTTGAACTTCACGACCATTCCAGCGTCCGTCAGGGCCCAGAGCTTGTTCTTCTCGTCCAGGCAGAGGTCGAAGTCCTCGTGCCCCGAGCCAAGGTGCTCATTGGTGATCTTGACCCCCCAGCGTGCGCCGCTGACGTGGTACTGCACCACCTGGTCGCCATAGCCGAGCAGCAGGTTTCCATCCGCACTCACCTCGGCAGCCCGGGGTGTGCCATTCTCGATTTGCCAGGTGCTGACTTCCTCGCCCTCGGGAGTGTAGACGGCGGCATTTCGGCCCAGGATCGCGACGAGCTTCTTGTGCTTGGGGACCCACAGAAGGTAGCCCTGTCCGCCGAGCTTGGGCTCTGCGCGAGGCGGGATGGAGACCTTCCAGGACTTGAGGACCTGGCCCTTGGCGTTCAAGACCTGAATGCGACCGGCAGCATCGAGGACTGCGAACCTATCGCCCTTCTTGTCGGGCATGACGGCGACGTCCAGCGGATTCATGAAGCTGCCGGCCTTCTCACCCGGCTTGGCGCCAGAGACGTACCAGGGCCGGGTCTTGCCGAACCAGGTGTTTGCAATGTCCGCTGAGGGTCCCCACTGTCCCTCCACCTTCCCGTTGAGATCGAAGAACTGGACCCGGTTGTTGCCAGTGTCTGCCAGGTAGATGGTTCCATCGCGGCCCATATCCATGGGCAGCGGCTCACCGAAGCTCCGCAGCGCACCCTTGCCCCAGCCTTCCTCGCCCCACCTGGGGATCATCACATTGGAGGTACCGGTCATCTCTGCCTGGGCCTTGAGGAAGCTGATCACGCCGTAGAGAGTCTGCTGATTCTGACCGGTGGCTCTCAGTGCCGCGAGCTCGAAGGCGGGTACACCTCTGGCATCCAGGAGCTTTCGGAGTGCGGTGTGGGCCAGTGCGCTGCGAGGCATGGCCTGTGCGCGGGAGCCTATGGGCACCATGGAGAGCTTGGAGCGGATGTACGGGGGGCCGTCGGCGACGGCATCCGTGATGAACTTGAAGCTCGCCTTGTCTCCGAACTCGGTGTTCTTCTCCTTCATGTAGGCCTTCTCCAGCTGCTGGTCGAAGCGGGTCTTCTTGCTCTTGGCATCAGAGCTGGCCAGCCAGGTCTCCATCTTGCGAGTGTCGCCACCGGGGAAGTTGATGGCGATCTCGGCGATGTACACCTCGGAGTCCACCATGCCCTCGTAGGCATCCTTGACCTCGACTCGGACCTTTCTCCCTGTGGCATCCATCCGGATGTCCGTGCGCTGCATCTTGTCCTCGAGCACCACGGGGTTGCCGACTGGCTTACCGTCCACGGAGATGATCAGCGTTCGCGGACGGCTGTTCTCCCTGTAGCTCCGCGCACCCTTGCTGAGGTTGCCGGGCCAGATGCTCAGGCTGGTGATGCGCTTGGATCGATCGAGGTCGAACTCCAGCCAGCTGCCGCCGGTTCCTTCCTGCCCCTCTGCCCATCCCGCCGTGAAGAGGCCATCCAGCGCGCGTGATGCGCTGTGGGTACCCTTGTCATTCCGCAGCTCACTGGAAGCGCGGATGCCAGCGGCATGGGCGGAGATCAGGGACATCAATAGCAGCAGCATGGGTTGCCTCCATGAGACGTGTTTCTTACCGTGCGAGAACCCCACCTGCCACGGCACCTTCCCCACCATGATCCCACTGATGCTCATGTCCATTGCCTTCGCGAACCCCCAGAGCATCCAGGTGGACCTCCACCTGGACACGCCGACCCAGATGCTCAACGGGCGCATCCCGCTGGATTCACCCACTGGCCTGGAGGCTGGCCTGGCCCAGCTGCGGCAGGGCGGAACCAATGTCGTAATCGAGGTACTGTGGCCTCCTCGCAAGGGTGATCACCGTGCACGGGCCTATGCGCTCCTGCAGACGGTGCAGGCCCAGATCGACCGTATTGAGGAGGTCGAGCTAGCCTTGAGTCCTGCAGATGCCCGAGCAATTGTGGGGCGAGGGCGAGTCGCAATTGTCTACAGCATGGAGGGCGCACACGGCCTGGGCCATGACGAGAAGTGGAAACAGAGTTTTCTCGACTTTTACAGCAAGGGGCTGAGGCTGATGGGTCTCACCTGGAGCTTCTCGAATCGCTTCGCGGGCTCCTCCGGAGACAAGGGAGGAGGTCTCACAGCGGAGGGACGCATGCTGGTCGGGATGGCACGAGAGCGCGGCGTGGTGCTCGATGTCTCCCACGCGAGCCGGCAGACCACTCTGGAGGTGTGCCGTGGGGCCAAGGCGCCCGTGATCGCCTCCCACTCGGATGCTTGGGCGCTCACACAGGTGGCGCGGAACCTCACAGACGAGGAGATCCGGTGCATCGCGGACACAGGAGGTGTCATCGGGCTCAACTTCCACGCTCCCTTTGTGGGACCCGGCGCGGATGTGGCTCGCGTGGCCGATCACGCCGACCACCTCGCCAAGGTGGGAGGGCACGGTGTGGTGGCGCTCGGCAGCGACTTTGATGGGTTCATCAAGAAGCCCGTGGGTCTTGAGCACGCTGGGCGGGTACCTGCGCTGTGGGCGGAGCTTGTCCGCAGGGGCTGGACTGAGGCCCAGATCCTGGGTGTGAAGGGGGAGAACTTCATGCGTGCGTGGGCCGCAGTGCAGGCTGCAGCGACGGTGTCACCCGAGTAGCCGGGTGGGGGCAGGGGACCTGAGAGCGCAGCCCTATGCGGTGCCAAACCAGCGCATCACGGGCGCTTGATCTTCCCACCGGTCCACACCGAAGGTGGCGCAGGAGGCCAAGCCGGGTGTCATCGGCTGCGCTGACCACGGGTTCAGGTAGGCTCGAGCACAGGGACCACGGCCATTTTGCTGGTCCATGATCATCGCGGCTGTGACCTGGTCGTAGACTGCATCCCGGAAGAGGGCGGGTCCGGAGCCAGGTGCGAATGCCATCTCGTGCCGGTGGGGGACGCCGTTGGTGCGGTGCCAGCTCGGGCGCCCGTAGAGCATGCCGCGCAGGAAGCCTGGGCTGAGCGCCCAGTCTGCGTTGGTCGCCAGAGAGATGATCAATGGCTCGGAGGCCTCAGCTCTCTGCTGGTAGGCATCCAGCTCATAGACCAGGCGAGTCTCGACGATCTCCAGGGTTCGGAAGCCGTCCAGCGGACCCATGGCGAAGGCCACGCTGCCTTCGCCTGTGCGGGTTGACCTATCCGTCAGCAGGAACTCCAAAGAGATGTGGTCGTCCTGGAAGCTGGCGATGCGGCCATCCCACTGGCCCCGAGCGACCTTCCTGAGCCAGATATCGACGGCACGGCGGATGGGCTCTGGGTCGAACTCGTGGGGGTGCCAGCGCCGAACGAGCACTGCGATTCGATGACGCGCCCGTGCTCGGTTGATCGAGCGGATCAGGCGCCCCATGGCCTCCGTCTCGTCAGAGGTCCGCCCTGGCTGGATGAATGCCAGAACCAGCACTCGCGCCCGCTGGGGCTGTCCATCTTCGGACTGCCGCTCGACGAGCAGGGAGGGTCCAGGTGGCCCGTGGTCCACGACCTGCCAGCCAGCCTCAGCCAGGAAGGCCATGGTCGTCAGCTCGGCGAAGCCCTGGAAGAAGCGCGGGGTGTCGTCCGAGCCGATGGCCTCCGTCCAGCGCTCCCTGAGCGGAGCCTCTACGCGGTCTGCCAGGCTGCTGAGTCGCTCCCGGAGCCTGGCGCCGGACGGGGAGGTCAGGACCTGCAGGTAACTGTGCCCCTTGTCGGCATGACTCCTCAGAGTCTCCAGGCGCGCTGCGGGAAAGAGGTCCATCAAGAGGGCGACCAGGTGGGAGGGATGCAGTACAACGGAACGGGGGCGGATATCCAGTCCGGAGGCCCACAGCAAGCCGGCGACTCGGGTGCCTGGGCCGAGCACAGGGGCTATTGGCTCCCATGGTCGGTCCACTGCCCGCATCCTTCTTTGATCGGGACACCCGTGAGGTGGCCCGTGAATTGATTGGGTGTGTGCTGGTCCGAGATGAGGTCAAGATTCGGATTGTAGAGTCCGAAGCCTACTTTCCTGGCGACTCCGCAAACCATGCTTTCCGCGGTAGGACGCCCCGAAATGCTCCGATGTGGGGCCCGCCAGGGCACCTGTACGTCTACCTGTGCTACGGCATCCATACGCTGGTGAACCTGGTGACCGAGGCCGAGGGAAGGCCGGCGGCGGTCCTGCTGCGGGCGGGTGAGGTGGTGGCAGGTCACGACACGGTGCGAGAGAGGCGCGGCGGCCGCCTCGACCTCATTGGGCCGGGCAAGCTCGGCCAGGGGCTTGGTCTGGACCTCGGATGGTCGGGCCGGGTGCTGGGCCAGGGAATGTCTGTGCACAAGGGGCCGGCTCCAGGAGCGATCCGCACCGCACCCCGGGTGGGCATCGATGCGGCGGATCCAGCCGATGTGCTGGCACCGTGGCGCTACATCGCCTCGAGCTGAGCGCCTACCGGGAGAGCCGATACCCGTAGTAGCCGCGGGCCCGGTGCCAGCCATCCGGCGGGGGCTCGGCATGACTCACGCCGTCGATGATCTCGGCATCCCAGCTCAAGATGCCATCTTCCATCGGGTACACCATGGTGTAGTCCGCGGCCGTCGAGACCGCGGTGCCCGTGATGTCGGTGAACAGGTAGCCCATACCCACCATCCCCTCCCAGTCGGCATCCCAGTCGCCACCTGAAGCATCCACGGCTTCGGTGAGTGTGGTGTAGAACTCAGAGGACTCATCGAGAGGTCCATACCCAAAGCCCCAGGTGGCCATCTCCATGAAGTCCACCAGGCTGCTGACCCCCATGACATCCGCGGCAGCATCGCAGGCTCCTCCGTACAGGAGCCACTCCACTTCGGTGCTCACGAAGGTGTAGGCCATTCCATCCCACCCTTCGAAGCCGTCCGGCTCGTGCGCAAAAGCATCGGAGATCCGACCCTCCACGATGCAGGCGTACTCGGTGTCGGAGGTTGCGTAGTAGAGCACGGAGTCGGAGAAGATGCCTGCAAAGAAGGGGGGGAGCTCGGTGAGGACTCCCGACTCGTCCATGTACTCTGCATCGATCAAGACTCCGTCTGCAAAGGCAGCGCCCCAGTCGAAGGTGACGAAGTCGATCGACACGTCCGTGTCGGTGTCGGTGTCGGTG
>PVBE012320602.1_pt1 | contig 15150 bp, 16 predicted proteins | sample 1631181 | NCBI WGS metagenome assembly PVBE01 (sample SAMN08397723, study PRJNA350692) | Marine metagenome, whole genome shotgun sequencing project. | isolation source: water | place: Pacific Ocean | collected 2012-04 | reverse complement strand
CCAAATGCTCCCAAAAAAGGGAAGGTGGCAGAGCGTAAAGAGCCACAAGCTCGCCCTACCTCAAAAAGGGTGACACCAAAGAAAAATAATCAACAAGACACGACTGGCTCGCGTCGTCGAAATAAGAAAAAGAAGAGATAAAAAATGGAATGGGTAGAAGTACGAGCAGAAAATATTGCTGCTGCGGAAGAATTGGCATTAGATCAACTCGGAGTAGCAAGAGAAGATGCTGAATTTGAAGTAGTAACCAGAGAAGAAAATCGACTATTTGGATTGAAAAAAACAGAAGCTCGAGTACGAGCAAGGGTAAAACCTGTAGATGTTCCTCCAAAAACCACTAATAACCAACGTAATCGTCGAAAAAAGAATGGGAAAACGACGAATAAAAAACCGAACTCAAATCAGAAAAACCAAGCAAAAAAACCAAATACTAAAAATAAAAAATCACCTAATAAGCAACAAAAAGAACCAGAAAATCGGGAACCTATGCTTCAAAAAGAACAAGAAGCAGCAGTTATTGAGTTTTTAGAAGGAATAGTTGCCAATTTTGATATTGATGCATCTGTCAGTATTCGTATGGAAGAAGAGCGAATCATCGGGTCGGTTGATGGGTCAGACATTGGATTATTGATAGGACCGAAAGCTGGGACATTACTTGCGTTACAAGATATTACAAGAACAGTTGTACAACGACATGCCGCCGGGCGCAAAACTAATAGATTATCAGTAGATGTAGGAGGGTATAGAGATCGACGAAAAGCCTCTCTTATTGCCTTTACAGAAAAACAGGCAGAAATAGTCCGAGAATCAAATGAATCATTGTCTCTAGAGCCTATGGGTGCTGCTGATCGTAAGATTATTCATGATGCAGTATCTGAAATTGACGGAATCACTAGTGGTAGCGAAGGGGAAGAACCTCGTAGACGGGTTGTTTTACAACCAAGTGATTAAAAATGGTACTAGAAGAAATTCTAATACACGCAAAAAATCTAAACTATTTGGGTAAACCCCCTGTTCAAGACCACATTTTTAACGCTCAAGGATTTATTCAAACAATAAACGAGCTTAATACTGGTCTTGAAAAGGTTAAATTGGTTGACCTTGGGTCTGGCGGGGGAGTTCCAGCGTTAATTCTAGCTGATTACTTTAAAGATTGGGATTTTGTTTTAATTGAAAGAAAAGAAAAACGAGCAGAGTTTCTTTCCTGGGCTGTAAAAAAACTAAACATCGAGAAAAGAACAGAAATAATTTGTGATGAAGTAGAAAATGTTGCAAGAAACTCAGAATATGAGGCAACTATAGATTTTGTAACTGCCCGCTCTTTTGCTCCACCACCAACAACAGCTGAATGTGCTTGCCGTTTTTTAAAAAAGAACAGGTATTTGGTAGTTAGTGAACCTCCAAACAGTACAAACCGTTGGGAAAATAAAGCATTAAAAGAAACAGGCTTTATTCCTTTAAAAACAACAAAACAAAAAAATGGGACCTTCCAAGTTTTGGAATTGCTGGAAAAACCAAGCAATCGACTACCCCGCCGACCAGGGGTACCAAGGAAAAGACCCCTTTGGTAAAGTTCCACGTGGAACATTTCAACGGTTTTTAAGAGTTGTTTCACGTGAAACATGAAAAAACTGTTTGAATTGACAGATTTTTATAGAGTGATAAAACTTACAAATACAACTGTTTTAATACATTCTGAACTGGGAAAATATAAAAATGGACGATTTATTAAACACAAAAACCCATCCTTCTTCTTTAAACCCAAAACCGCGGGTTATTACAGTTGCAAACCAGAAGGGCGGTGTTGGTAAAACGACAACAGCAATAAACATTGCGACGTGCTTGGCGGAAATGGGAAATGAAGTACTCGTGGTTGATTTTGATCCTCAGGCAAATGCCACATCAGCTCTTGGAGTAGATCCAAGCAGTTTTTCTACTTCTATTTATGAAGTAATTCTTGAAAATGCTGAAATGCATGAATGTATTATTAAGACGGAATGGCCAGCGCTTTCATTGGCGCCTGCAAACAGCGATCTTTCAGGAGCAGAAATAGAACTTGTCGCTGCATTTAATAGGGAAAGGTTCCTTAAAACAGCTATTGAAAGCGTTATTAGTGAATATGACTATGTTTTTATTGATTGCCCGCCATCGATTGGACTCTTGACTATCAATGCGTTGACTGCGGCTGACGAAGTTCTAGTTCCTATCCAATGTGAATATTTAGCCTTAGAAGGACTTGGACAACTATTAAGCAATGTTGAAAAAATAAAAACGCATCTAAATGACAAACTCCATATTTCAATGATTGCTTTAGTGATGTTTGATGCAAGAACCAAACTAGCGGCACAGGTCGTCGATGAAGTAAGGGGTCATTTCGGTGAAACGGTTTGTAATCAGATTATCCCTAGATCTGTACGCCTATCGGAAGCACCTTCTTTTGGTCAGCCAATAATTTATTACGATTCAAAATGTAGGGCATCAATTGCCTATAGGGCTCTAGCAAGGGAGATTTCAAGTGGCTCGTGAAAAAAAAGGATTAGGTAAGGGGTTGGGAGCACTTATCCCGACTGATCAGAATAATCAGGAAAAAAGCTATTATGCAGGGACAACAGGCTACCAAGAGATACCTATTGGAACGATTACAGTAAACCCTTATCAACCAAGAGATATTTTTGACGAGGAAGCTTTAGAAAGCCTGGCTGCTTCTGTGAGAGAAGTAGGTGTTTTACAACCTATTTTAGTACGAAGAAAAACAAGCGACTCTTTTGAATTGATAGCTGGAGAAAGACGATGGAGGGCGGCTAAACGAGCTGGACTTAACAGAATCCCTGCCATCGTTCGAGATATAGAGGACCTAACATCGTTAGAGCATGCTCTTGTGGAGAACTTACACAGGCAGGATCTTGGAGCGTTGGAGGAAGCAGCAGCGTATCAGCAACTTATTGATGATTTTGACTTAAACCAGGAAGCAGTTGCTCAACGTGTTGGCAAAAGTAGGCCAACTATAGCGAATGCGTTACGACTACTTCACCTTCCAGCATCGGTACAACACCACCTTCTTAATGGCTCAATTACAGCTGGTCACGCTCGAGCACTACTTGGTTTAACTTCACGTGAAGAACAAGATCAATTATCAGCAAGAATCGTGAAAGAAAATCTTACAGTTAGAGAAACAGAGAAAATTGTTCGTGAGGGGTTTATTGACAAAAAATCTAAACCGAAGAAACTAATTGAACGGCCGGTTGCAGAGTTAGAAGTAGAGGAAATTTTGGCTGAACAATTGTCAACTCGAGTAGCAGTTGCAATAGGGAAACGCAAAGGAAAGATAGTAATTGAATTTGCTGGCGAAGAAGACCTCGCCCGTATTCTAGACATTATTTCTAAATAAAAAACCCTTTATTTCGTTAGTATTTAAGAAAAAGTCTAAACCCTTTGTTTAGACTTTGGTTTGTTCAGAGGTTTTTATCCCCATCTTGGGGAAAAACCTGTGATTTCTATTAAAAATACCTCTTTGAACTGGGGTTATATAAAAAAATTGAGAGAATATTTAAAATTACGGTATTTCTTCTTCAAATGGGTTTGAAAACCAGGTTAAAATAGCTTTTTTGAGTGCGACTGATAATTGTGGGGCTATTTTAACCAAGTCTTCTGTTGGTCCTATTCGAAGAATGACTGCTGGCATTCTTGTTTCTCTTAGAATCTGTTCAGATCGACCATGAATATTAATTTCGTCATTAAATAATGGAGTTAATTCTTTTGCTAAGAATTGTGTAAAAGATGCTCCTCCTGGCGATTCAAATCCCTTTGCGGCGTAGTAAGAAATTGACTTTTCTTGTTTTTGAACCGGATATAAACCTATATATAAATCAACATTGTGCTTGTTACAGTGTTTGGCGTGTTCAGAAATATCGTAATGTTGTATTACATCTGTGGTGATATGGGCTTCACGTAAAGTTTTTGCTGATTCGGATAGAAGAGCTAAAAATCCTCCTAAATCGCCGAGTGCAATATGAGGTAGTTCTCCTTTCTGAGTTTTAGAAATTATTCGTTCACGTTCTTGCAAAATCGCAACTGATTGTTGTTCATTTCTGTTTCCTAGTTTTTTTAATGCTGATAAACAATTAGGTCCAAAAATGGAATCAACTACTAATCCAGAGTTTCTTTGAAATAATTCAACTGCATTTTGTGTATCAGGCCCAAATATTCCGTCTACTTTCCCAGGGTTAAACCCGAGAGAGCCCATAGCTCGTTGTAGTTCAGATACATCTTCACCTCTGAGCATTGGGTGGCCGAAATATAGTAATCGATCTCCTAATCTATATCCCGCTTCTAAAAGAGCATCCCATGTTCGTTGATCACAAATGCCAGAAATTTCAATACGTCGACTCTCTTGAAATAAACGGAGAGAAATTTCTGTATCCGAAGAGAAAACGTTTGTTTCATTGCTAACAGGGAACCCAGCGTTGTTTAGCATTCGGTGGAGTTCTTCAACGAGAGGCCCTTCTTTCCCCAAAAGAAGGTTATTTGAGTTATTTGTCTCTTGTTCCATAGTCCCGATATCCAAACTCCATGAGGCTTTAGCTTATCGGTTTATGAGCAGATGAAAAGTTAGAGAAACTCGGAAAGGTCATCCAAAAGAGCATCTTTGCTTTTTGCGCCAACAATTCTTTTAGTAGGAACGCCATTATCAAAGAGGATTAGCGTAGGAATGCTCATTACTTCAAATCGTCGAGCGACATCAGCTGCTTCATCAACATTTAATTTAGCTATTTCTAAATGTTCCGCCTGTTCAGAGGCTATTTCCTCCAAGATAGGAGCAATCATTTTACATGGGCCACACCATTCAGCCCAGAAATCCACAAGGACTGGTTTTTCTGATGAATTGATAACTTCATCAAAACTTCCAGCAGTTAATGTTGTTGTAGCGTCCGACATTTCGATCTCCAGTTCTATCTATTTAAGAAGGTTTTGTAGATTTAAAGTTAGTCGGCAAATTACCTTTAGTGTGGAACATTTGAAAGTTACTAGGAATGCTGTTCTTCTAGCCACCGCTCTGCATCTATTGCAGCCATACAACCGGAGCCAGCAGCGGTTATAGCTTGACGATACGTAAAGTCCTGGACATCTCCGCATGCAAAGACACCATCTATATTTGTTTCAGAGGAGTCGCTAACGGTTTTGATATAACCATTATCAAGAAGGTCTAACTGCCCTTTAAAAATATCAGTATTGGGAATATGGCCGATAGCAACAAATAATCCAGTCACGTTAAAATCTTTGATTTCATCAGTTAGTACGTTTCGTACTTTGACCCCTTCAAGCTTTGTTTCGCCAAGGTACTCAACCACTTCGTGATTCCATAGGAAATCAATCTTTGGGTTAGCAAAAGCTCTTTCTTGCATAATTTTAGAAGCACGTAATTCATCGCGTCTATGAATGATGGTTACCTTGCTACCAAATCGAGAGAGAAACATTGCTTCTTCAACTGCAGAATCTCCTCCACCAACTACAGCGATCTCTTGATCACGAAAAAAGAACCCATCACATGTTGCACAGGTTGATAAACCATGGCCTACAAGATTGATTTCATTGGGTAGATCTAGCATCAAAGCTTTAGCTCCGGTTGAAACTATTAGTGAGTCTGATAAAAATGTAGGTGTTTCAACGGTTGGATCTCCAACCCAAACTCCAAAAGGCGAAGATGATAGATCAACCCTCGTTACTTTTTTTGTTATAAATTCAGCACCAAATCTTTCGGCTTGCGCACGAAAATTTACCATTAATTCAGGCCCCATGATTCCGTCAGGGAAGCCGGGATAGTTTTCAACCTCAGTAGTTAACATGAGTTGACCGCCAGGTTGGTCACTTGTAGAAGAAGGTTCCCCCTCAATTACCAACGGCTGAAGATTTGCCCGAGCGGTATAGATAGCAGCTGTTAGTCCTGCTGGACCTGAACCCACAATAATTATTTCTTTATGATCAGACATTATTGCTCCCAAATTCAACAGGTTTTTGTTTTGGGGTAGCTGCCCCTTTCGGCCTTTTATTCCAGATAAAAAGCCCGACACTAGACCAAATTATTCCGCTTAATAAATACACGAACCAAACCGCTGTGTCTCGGCTTGTGAAAACCCAGTTATCAAAGATTTCGATAAAACCACGGGAAGTTCCTATCACCAAGAAAGGAATACTTATTAATCCAATTAAGAACATAGTTAATCCATAGACAACCGTTCGGCTTATGTGGATCGCTGGCCCAGTAGTCTTTGTCCGTACTGAATCAATTCCGGTAACTATTTTGGAAGTAGCGAGACTTTCCCAAGAAGAAGATGAATCATCTTCTGCGTTCTTGTTTGAAAATGAATTATCCATTTGAACCATGCCGTGAGAATACCCTGTAAGTATGAAAATGCATTAATTTTTAGAGACAATAATATTAGAAAATAGCAATTTGACCCAAGTATTTTTAGTCCACGGAGGAAGTTATCGGTTAGTCAATGTGTTGAATTTCTATGATTAATCTAGGGGGATTTGACTCCAGAGATGTTCTAAAAGGCCGAACAGAATCCATTCCAACGATGAATGTAAGATTTCCTTCAAAATCCCCTCTATAAAATGCTAGAAGATCAGAATTCTCCACTTCTATCACGTCACCATTTGGACTCCACGTAAGTTCGTAACCAGGGTCATCGTCGACCCAAATAATGCCATGGGCGGCTAAATTCACGACAAGATAATTAGTAATTTCTTCAGGAAGAATAAAGCTATCCTCCTCGGAGATTCCGAAATCACCATTTAACTGAACAGCGTATGATCCAGGAGTAATTTGATCAGGTGAAGAAGTATTCATACCTTCCGGAGTAGATAATTCAATAATAAAACTGTCAAAACCTTCACCTACTTCAATTCGTGCGTCCGCTAATAGCAATGAATTAATGCCAGTAGATTCAGTTCCGTAAGTAGTAATTGTCTCAGTTGCAAATGGGGGAGAGGGTAGCAACATTACACTTTCCCCAAGATCTTGAGCAACGGTCTCTTCCGCTATTTCTTCAACATCGGTCAGTTCAAGTGCCTCTTTTTGATTTGGATTTGAGTCATTAGTTACTGTTTCAGTTTGAGTTGTTAAAGGCGCATCAGCAGTGTCGTCAATACCATCAGTATCGACAGGTGCCTCACTTGATAGCACTTCGCCTTTTTCTGCGTTCACCTCATCTTCTTCTATTATTAGTGGTTCGGAACGTTCAGAATCAGTTGAAATATCAGCAGCAGTAGTAAATGAGTCAGTATTTTCAGTGTTTGATTTAAATAACGGAATAGCAAAAAAAGCTAGTAAAGCTGCAGCGACGGACGTGAGTACCAGTGTTCGTGAAGGGCGTCCGCCAAAAGAACGAGTGGCTTTTTGTAGAGGTAAAACATTTTTGGAGGTATTGGAATCTTTGAGTAGATTCTTTGACTCTTGAATAGCAGACAATATGTGGGCATCTTTTTCTTCTGCATTGTTTAAATGGATTTGCCCAACATGATTCGATAGCAATTTAAACTCTTCAACTTGTTTTAGAAGGTTGGGATTGCTTTCCACAAGGGCGCGTTCTTCTCGCGTCACTTCACCATCTAGGTAAGCGCTAACTAATTCAGCCTCGTTTGGTATTTCAGAATTACTCATTTTCTACCTCTTTGACGAAAGCAGAAGCATTTTTGTTCCCCAAAAGATCATTTTTTAATTTTGATCTAGCTCTGGCAATTCTTGATTTCACAGTTCCTGATGGTAATTGTAAAAGATCAGCTATTTCCTCATAGTTCATCCCTAATTGGTCTCTAAGCACTATTGGCGCTCGGAAATCTTCTGGAAGACGATCAAGAGCTGCTTGTAGGTCAATTGAAGACACCACTGAATCTTCTAAGGTGGAACCTTTCTGCTTTGACAAATAGTTACTTTCTTCTAAACCGAGAATGGGCCTTCGAGAGCGTTTTCTTAACTCATCTAAAGTAGTGTTGGTAGCAATTCGATATACCCATGTTGAAAATTTTGAAGTTCCACGAAATGAAGGTAAGCCTCTAACAATAGAAAGAAGAACTTCTTGTGTAGCGTCGTTAGCATCAGCTTCGTTTCCCGTTAATTTTCTGCAGAGAGAAAAAATTAGGTCGTAATGAGATCTCAACAGCTTTTCCAACGCAGCTGAATCTCCATTTTGGGCTGCTGCAATTAATTTAGATTCATTAGGATCCACGAAAAATAATTGTACCCATTCTGTAGCAGTGAAAGGTTAGAGAAATTTAGGAGACGTCAATCTCGGATATTTCCATTCTTACTCCAGGTGGAGGATCATCCCCTAAGTCTGTGAACCAAATCAAAATCGCTGAACCGGTAGTACCTGTTAAATCAACCGTAGCATTTCCCTGAGATGCTGAAATTGAAGTAGAAGGAGACCCCCAATCCGCTAAATTAGCGCCAACCGTTTCAGACACATAGATTTCTCCTGACCAACCTGAATTACTTGTTTTAATCAATAATGTTTGAAGAGAAAAAGACTTCTTCAATTCAACAACAAGGCCCACACCATCTTTTAGAAAACCCAAAGACCTATTTGCATATGTCTCGCTAAACCAGATTGTTGATGGATCTTCATCTAAAAGATTCTCTATTAACTCGGGATGTTCGACCCCATCCCCTAAAGGGTCATAGTCTCTTACTCCAGAAACAGAAACAGTTTCAAAGATTGGGGAAACAGCTGTCTCAGGTTCTTCAATAGTTTCGGTTTCCGCTTCTTCGCTTGTTGAGTCGCTACTTGATTGTTCTTCTGATGAAGTGTCTGTGGAGGTAGAAGCGTCAGCAATTTCAGATGGTGGATTTGATGTGGAAGGATCGGAATCATCAGAACCGAAAAGACTGTCATCTAAATTAGTTGCAAAAATAACTCCGAGAACAAATGTGAAAACCATTCCGAAGGTTAAGAAACCTGTAAATAAACGTTGCCCATCAATAGTTTGCGCTTTCCGTACAAAATCAGAATCTTCACCATTATTATTCTCAGTATTAGAGATTGCTGATTCGATATCGTCCTGAAACTCCACAACACTAGAATATCTCTCACTTGGATCACCTGCTGTTGCTTTTAAAATTGCTTTAAAAATTTCTGTATTGCCAGCATTCGCGCCAATGAGACTAATCTCACTATTTTCACTTCCAGTAATCATGAATTGTGTTAATTTCCCCAATGCAAATACGTCACTTGTTTCATCAGGAACACCCTTACTTTTCTGCTCGGGAGACAAAAATTGAGAAGATGAGATAGGAACAATACCTTGTTTGACCTCTAGTAATGAGGCGGATTCATTAAAGCCAAATCCAGAAACTTTAGTTCCTCGATCAGGACACAAAAAAATCTTTTCAGGACCTAGATCTCCATGGATTAATCCATGTTCATGCGCATGCAAAAGAGCGTCGACAATGCGGTTAAACAACGGCATCATTGTGTGAGCATTTAGAGGGCCATGCCTTGATATGAACTCATTTAAAGTTTCTTCTTCAACCAGTTCCATAACGATTGCTTCAATTTCGTCATCGCCAGTTGTGTCAAGAACAGAGACTATTGATGGGTGGTTCAGCCTCGAGACAGCTCTTGCTTCGGATCGAAATTTGGATAGAAAAGCTGTTTCTGAAACTAAATTAGGGTTTGTTAATTTCACTGCAACATTTCTTGATAAGACAAGATCAGTTGCTTCCCATGTTTGAGTGAATTTACCAGTTGAGATTAATGAAGAGAGAACGTATCTTCCTGATAATTTTCTTCCGATGAGTAGCCTTGTATCAGGTGATAGATAATCAGACATCATCAGTCATTTTAAGTCAAACAAATTTAATGGCTAGTGCATTAGTCAACAAGATATGTTAAGCCGAGGACTCGAGGTCCTCCATGTGTTCCAATAACAGCCCCAAGTTGGTTAATTCGGATCCCGTCTGGAGCTATGTCGGAGATAGAATCATTGAACTCTTGAACATCAGGAGCGTCGCCGTGAATAATACATAAGTCCTCAACGGAACCGGCATTCTCAAGAACTTCTCGTAACCACATGAGAGACTTTTTTCTAGTTCGTTGACGCCCGGCTTCGACGACTTCGCCACTGCTCAAATCAAGACAGGGTTTAAATTGCAGCATGGTCCCTACCATTGCTGTTGCTCCACCAATCCTGCCCCCCTTTTTTAAATTATCTAATGTGTCTAGCGTTGCAAAGATACGAGTTCTCTTGGCTAAGTTTTCAACCAAAGCTTCAATCTCATCCATTGATTGGCCCTTAGCTGCTGCTGCGGCTGCTCGGCGAATAATTGTTCCAAGACCAGAACTAATAGATTTTGAATCAATACACCTTACGGGAAGAATTTCAGAGAATGCGTCTGCTGCAAGCTGGGCAGCCTGGCCAGTTGCAGAGAGAGCTAATGAGAGGTTAATACAAATCACTCCATCAGCACCTGCTTCCTGACACCGTTTAAATGCTGCCTCAAATGCCCCTGGAGAAGGAGCAGCAGTTGATGGGAGAAGGTCACTCTCGGCCATTCTCGCATAGAAATCTGATACAGAAAGATCGATGAGGTCTGTGTATTCAGATTCACCAAATCTGATCGATAAGGGCACGATCTCAATATTAAGAGATGCCGCTTCTTCCAAACTGATATCACTTGCACTGTCAGTAACAATTCTGATCGTCATAAAACCCCTTAAAGGACTAGTGAGGGAGACTTTAACCTGCTAAAAGTCAAGATCCTAAAGCAAGTTCAAATTTTTCTTCAGAAATTATCCTGAACAGGGAAAATGCTGTAAAGAAAAAAGGTTTAGATAGTGCAAAACCCATTATTTTTGCAGATATTCATAAATTGTCTTGTGGACAGTACTGTTACAGATATGAGTATTTTGTTCATAACTAATGAACTCTGTTTTAATCACTTACCAGGAAATAAACATCCAGAACGACCAGATCGTTTATCAGCTGTGTTAACAAGCTTTCAAAGAGAAGAATTCAAAGATGATGTTATTGAAATACTCGCCGAGCCAGTGGAAGAAATTGCCCTGTTTGATGTTCACGGGGAAGAAATGATTCACCACCTCAAAGCTATTCACGCAAATGGAGGAGGAAGAGTTGATGAAGATACAAAAATGAGTTCAGGTTCATGGTTGGCTGCCCGTTTAGCAGCAGGAGCGGGATTACAAGCAATTAAACATTTGAGTCATGGAAATGGAGAAGCTGCGTTTTGCGCGGTTAGACCTCCAGGGCATCATGCCACTCCGGTTCAATCAATGGGGTTTTGTTTGTTGAATAATATTGCGATAACTGCAAAACACCTAATGTCTCTTGGAGAGAAGGTACTCATTGTTGATTACGATGCGCATCATGGGAATGGAACACAAGATATTTTTTATTCTGATCCAAATGTTTTATTTGTTTCATTTCATCAATGGCCGCTATATCCAGGAACTGGATCTATGAATGAAACTGGAGAGGGAGCAGGAGAAGGGGCAACAGTAAATATTCCTCTTCCGGCGGGGACAACGGGAGACACATACCTTCGAGCGTGGGATGAAATAGTTATACCAATGGTTGAAAGATTCTCTCCAACATGGGTTTTGCTTTCCGCAGGGTTTGATGGGCACCGTCTTGACCCTATTACTGACTTAGGGCTTACCTCAGGAGATTACAGTTTGCTTACTTCTCGAATAATCCAAACCGTTCCACCCGGTCATCGCCTAGTCTTTTTAGAAGGAGGATACGATCTTAAAGCTTTAGAATTTTCTACGACAGCTGTTCTCCATGCATTAATGGGCGAAACTGTTTTACCTGAACCAGTCTCTAATGGGGGGATAGGAAGTGAAGCTATTACCAAGATGATGAAGCTAGTAAAAGAAAATGACATTTAATGACCTATCGACAGTTCTGCAGCAAATAAGTGACATTCGTCGCGTTTTTGAATCTGCAGATAAAAATATTTACTTAGTAGGGGGCATAGTTCGTGACTTATACGGAAATGCTACCAATATTGAACAGTTAGACATAGATCTCACTACAGATGCGACCCCGGAAGAAATCAGAGAAATCATAAAACCAATTGCAGAAAATATGTGGTTATCAGGAGAGAAATTTGGAACGATAGGGGCCCACATAAATGGGAAAATAATTGAAATAACAACGCATCGTTCGGAGTCATATGTTTCTGATTCAAGAAAACCTATCGTTCAATTCTCGAAACATATAGAGGAGGATCTTTCTCGGCGAGATTTCACTGTGAATAGCATGGCTATTGATCTGTCTACGGGAGAAGTTATAGACCCATTTAATGGGAAAACAGATTTTTCTAAAGGAGTCTTAAAAACTCCATTAAATCCAGATATTTCTTTTTCGGAAGATCCTTTGCGGATGCTAAGAGCAGCCCGCTTTGCATGCCGTTTCGATTTATCACCTTCTAAGGAAATGATAAAGAGTATAAAAAAACTTGCACCAAGACTTCAGATCGTATCCCCAGAAAGAATTCGAGATGAATTCGATAAATTACTTTGCGTAGAGAATCCAGAACCTGGATTTAAACTTCTCATCAAAACAGATGTTTATAGCCATTTCCTTCCTGAAATAAATGACAGAAAAAACATTAGAAAATACGGTGGGTATAAGGTTCTTTCTTCGCTTTCTCCAATTCCAGCAGTACGAATGGCCGCACTCTTATTAAGCCTTTCTTCTGAAAGGTGCCAGATCAGGATGAAAGAACTTAGGTATTCAAACGAGCGAATCTCCCAAACACAACTTTTAATTCAATCACTTAAGACTATTGAAACGAAACCAGTAGACAAAGCATCGTATAGGCGGTGGTATTACCAAATTGGGGAGTTGAAAGATTATGCAATTGAGTTAGCTTCTACAAATAAAAGATTCCAAGAAGTCATTTATGAGATGGAGAAAACGGAACAATCTTTAAAAAATGAATTAGATGATTTTGCTGTCCCATTAACTGGTAGAGAAGTTATGGACTTATTGGGAATAGAGGAGGGTCCAGAAATAGGTCTTGCCCTTGAATACCTAAGAGAAATTAGATTTCAAGAGGGTCCGGTTACCCGACAAGTTGCTGAAAAAACCATTCAGAAGTGGTGGAATCACTATCAGGGAAATCCGAAATCCACGAGTTGAAAATACGGCTTAGAGGGTTTCCCTAAACTACTGTTAATCAATGGGGTTTCTTCCTTCAGAATTGGTAAAAGCTCACCCAAGAAGTGAAGTAAGTTACCTTCTTGAACGAAATAATGTCTTAGAAAAATACGCATCCGGGGAAACCTCGATACATGAGATTTGTGATGCCCACCCTGAACTTATTCGAGCTGCTCACAATTACGCAGTGCCTATGGGTGGAAACTGTCCAATTTGTGAAGAAGAGTCCTTAGTTACTGTCTCATATGTTTTTGGTCCTCGGTTACCCTCGCATGGAAGGTGTGTGAATTCGCAGAAAGATCTTGACCGAATTCGGAAACGCAAAGGAACGTTTACTTGCTACGACATTGAAGTCTGTACGAGATGCTCTTGGAACCATTTGAGTAAGGCGTTCACGCTTTAGGTCGACGTATATGACTATTTCTGCCCTGTAGGCTAGTTTTTCGTCAAATCTACTTTTGGAGGTCTTATGCCCCTGTCATTAATTCGTTTCAACCTCATAGACCCATCGCTTAACTCAGAGTCTTTATCTTCGAGATACCAAGCAATGTTAGAAATGGCAGAATTTGTTGATAAACATGGCTTTTTCATGGCCACATTTGAAGAACATCATGGCGCTGATAATGCGTGGAGTCCGACGCCTCTCATTAACGCTGCAACCGTGCTTGCAAGAACGACAAACCTGTCAGCTTCTATCTCCGCTCTTTTATTGCCCCTACATGACCCAATTCGTGTAGCGGAAGATATCGCAGTAATAGATTTAATGAGCGGAGGAAGATTAACAGTTATTCTAGGGTTAGGGTATCGACCAAGTGAGTACCAATTGATGGGAAAAGATTGGGAAAACCGTGGGAAATTAATGGACGAATCTGTTCAAACTCTTCTTAACGCATGGACTGGAGAACCGTTTGAATACCGAGGAGAAATCCACCAAATCACTCCTTCTCCAGTCACAAAACCACACCCCTTTATAATGATTGGAGGAACGAGTAAGGTTGCAGCCCGTAGAGCAGCAAAATTTGGATTACCGTTATCCCCCGCTGCTCATTTGCCAGAACTAGAAGCATATTATTACGAACAATGCGAAATACATGGCACACAGGGTTTTTGTGCAATGCCAGACCAAGAAACACAAATGACGTTTGTCGCTGAAGATCCCGATAAAGCGTGGGCTGAATTAGGACAATTTTTTCTCAATGAAGCATCAAAATATGCAAGTTGGCAAACATCAGATATTTCCTCGGCCGTCCATAGTCACGCGACGACCCCAAATGAACTTAGAAAAGAAGGAATTTACCAAGTAGTGACACCTTCTGAAGCAGTGCAACTTGAACGCATTGTCCATCACCCACTTTGCGGAGGAATGCCTGTTGATAAAGCATGGGAAAGCTTACAACTCTACGCAGATGCACTCACAGACTAATTCCATTGATATTTCTCACTCCATAAGGGCATTTTGAACAAACCCCCTACACTATGAAAAGCTTTAAAGACCTCAACTATTTGAAGGGAAATAGGTATGGGTTCTAACTGGACAGCACCAAAAATAGCTCAACACAAAGTTCGAGATGGACAACCTCCCCTTGTCATGTTGACAGCGTATGATGCGCCAGGTGCTCACATGGTTAGCGAAGCAGGAGCAGACATCATTCTTGTTGGTGACACATTGGCAATGGTCGTACTTGGTTACGAAGATACGCTCCAAGTCACTATTGACGACATGGTTCACCACACAGCTGCAGTAGCTCGAGCTGAACCAGAAGCTTTTATCGTCGCTGACCTTCCCTGGATGAGTTACCACATTTCTACCGAAGAAACAGTTAAAAATGCTGCGAAACTAATCCGTGCAGGAGCCAAAGCAGTCAAACTCGAAGGTGGGCAAGACCGAATCTCAATGGTAGAAGCAATTGTTAATGCTGAAATACCAGTAATGGGGCATTTAGGCTTAACCCCCCAATCAGTTCT
>PVBE012235018.1_pt1 | contig 15150 bp, 8 predicted proteins | sample 1631181 | NCBI WGS metagenome assembly PVBE01 (sample SAMN08397723, study PRJNA350692) | Marine metagenome, whole genome shotgun sequencing project. | isolation source: water | place: Pacific Ocean | collected 2012-04 | reverse complement strand
AGAATGTCGCTGTCTACGTGAACGGCACAAAAACTACCGAAGTGAAAAATGACAAGGGTCGCTTGAAGGGTATTTTCGGTCTTCAGCTTCATGGCGGAGCGGAAATGCACATCGAGTTCAAGAACATCAAGATCAAAGATCTGTCCGCCTCGGAACAATGATCGCTCAGGAGGTTGACCACGATTTGCCCCGATTCGCCCTGCTTTGCTGTGATTCTGTCCAGAAGTGAGAAAAAGGGCAGGAACAACTGGTGGAAGCAGGGCGGGGCCAACGACACCCTTGACCTCTCCGCGCCGCTTGCTATGCTAAGCTTGAGTCTACGGCATCAAACCCGCTTAAGAGGCCTATCATGAGTAACGTTCTGGCATATGACTTTGGAACTGGCGGCATAAAGGCATCTGTTTATCGGCCCGACGGTGAGTGCCTGGTTTCTCATTTTGCTACCTACGAGACTCAATACCCCAGGCCCGGCTGGCATGAGCAGAATGTTGGCGACTGGTGGCATGCAACTGTTGAGGCAACCCGTGCGCTGCTTGAGGAATGGGATGGCTCTGCTGATTCAATCGCGGCAATTGGAATTTCCGGACACTCCCTGGGCCTGATCGCACTTGATGCGGAGGGGGAACTGCTTCGGCAGAATGCGATCATATGGTCCGATTCACGTCCCGACAGTCAGCCTGCACAGTTCTTCTCCAGCGTCAGCGAAGAAGACTGGTACATGACCACGGGAAACGGGTTTCCGGCATCGCTCTACACCGCATTCAAGATCATGTGGCTCAGGGACAATGAGCCGGATGCCTTTAAGAAGCTCGGAATGGTCCTGGGTTCGAAGGATTACATCAACTACCGCATGACCGGTGTGATGAAGACGGATTATTCTTATGCATCTGGATGCGGGGTCTGGGATCTTAACGGCTGGCAGTACTCGGACAGGCTTATTGCCGCAGCTGATCTGAGTGGTGCCATTTTTCCGAAGGCGACGGCTTCGAGCGAAGTGATCGGCACGCTGACGGACACAGCCGCGGAGGAGCTGGGATTGTCAACCAGCGTTAAAGTCGTTTCCGGCGGTGTGGATAACAGTTGCATGGCACTGGGCGCACGCGCATTCAGGGATGGCGATGTTTATAACTCAATGGGGTCGAGCAGCTGGATCGCGGTAACGGACAGCAAACCGCTGCTTGATCCAAAAAGCAGACCTTACGTCTTTGCCCATATCGTGCCGCAGAAGTTTACGTCGGCGCTGGGAGTGTTTTCCACCGGCTCTTCGTTTAGATGGATCAAGGAGCAGCTCTGCGAGGCGCTTACTTTTGAGCAAATGCTGGAGTTGGCGGCGCAGTCCCCTATCGGCTCCAATGGCGTAATGTTCCTGCCTTCCATGGCGGGCGGATCGTCGCTTGATCCGAGCCAGAGCGTCAGAGGCGGGTTCGTGCAGCTTGACCTTGGCTCAACGCAGGGCGACATGCTGCGCGCGGCGGTGGAAGGAATCGCCATGGCACAGGCGGTCGCGCTGCGCGAGCTGGAGAATCTATCGCCGCTGAGCAGCGAGATGCTGGCGGTAGGCGGTGGCGCCCGGAGCGATTTCTGGATGCAGATTTATGCCGACATGTACGGAAAGAACATGTTGCGCTCCCAGGTGGGTCAGCAGGCTGCCGCGCTTGGCGCCGCGGCTGCGGCTTTTGTCGGGCTGGGTGAATGGAAAGACTACTCGCCCATAGGCGACATACATAGGATCCAGGACACCACCGAGCCCATCGCGGAGAATACGGGCAAGTATGGAGAGCGGATCGCGATATTTGAGAAACTCAATGGGTACCTGAGTGATATTGGGGATGAAATTGCGGGGGGATAGTGATCGGATGAGAATGAAGGCCACCTGCTTGGTCGAAAGGGGCCGGGCTTCGGGGAGTCTGAAATGTAGCTGAATCCGTGAGGATTCAGAGGGGCTAAGGGGGCACGGGCTTGGAAAGATCTGAATCCTCACGGATTCAGCTACGAGAGCATTGCGCAGGCATTTAGGATGTCAAAACATCACAAAGGAGAACGACATGTGTAACAACCTGAATCTATTCAATCTGGCAGGCAAGAAGGCGCTGGTTACCGGTGGGGCGGTTGGAATTGGCAAGGCATGTGCAACGGCGTTGGCTATGGCTGGTGCTGATGTTGCTGTTACTGATATTGATGAACAGACAGGCGAGAAAACGGCAGCGGGCATACGAGAACTGGGCGTCGACAGCATCTTTGTTAAATGCGATGTCACGTCAAAAGACCAGGTTCAGGCCATGGTCGCGACGGTGGTCGAGAAGTTCGGCCGGCTTGATATCGGCATCAACAATGCCGGCATTGCAATTCTTGGCGGAGACGAGGATCTCGATCAGGCGGCATGGGACAAGGTCATTGCGATCAACCTGACCGGTGCATGGCTCTGTGCCCAGGCGGAAGCCCAGCAGATGATTAAGCAGGGCCCCGAAGGTGGCAAGATAATCAACACCGCATCAATGTCCGCAACAATCGCAAACTGCAATGCCTCCTACAACGCATCCAAGGCGGGCATCGTTCATATGACCAAGACGCTGGCTGCTGAGTGGGGCAGGTTCAATATCAACGTGAACTGCTTTAGCCCCAGCTATCTCCTGACGCCGATGCATGCATCGACACCCCTGGAGGCCAGAGAGTGCATTCGCAATTTGACACCGCTGGGCCACATGGAACGACCGGAAGATCTTTACGGAACGATCATCTTCCTCGCATCCGCCGCCTCGAACTACGTGACTGGTCACGATCTCCTCGTTGACGGTGGCCATACCCTCAACGCGTGGCTCGTGCCGTTGGGCCGCGAGGTCCCGCCGCGAGTCAGCCCTGAGGAAGAGGTCGTTCAGATGAAGAAGGACCTGGACGCCATGGGCGTTGAGTACGACGAGAACGGCATTAACGAGGATCTGCATCCGGAGATAGCAAACGCGTTCAAGGGGATGTTGGGGTTGGAGGGGTGAGGCGGTTCCAGCCTCAGATGCGGGATGAGAGATGCGGGATGTGGGCGCAAACATCCACGTGCAAAGCACGGGGCGTTGAATAGTAGCACCATAGGGGTGCAATGGGAGGGGCAGCGGCCTCGCTGCCCGCGGACGCCGAGGCCGGCGTCCCTCCCGCCGGAGCGCAAGGGCACAGCCAGGGGACTGTGAACCCGCCCATAAGACTGGGTTTCAAGGAACGAAATGAAACAAGGAAGAAGAAAAGCACTAATCCTCTTTGCCGCCATGGGTTTAGCCGGCATGGTTATTGCCAAGGACACGGTCGTTTTCGATTTCGAATCCGGAGATCTCCAGGGGTGGAAGGTTGTCGAGGGGAAGTTTGACTACTTTGTTTCGGATCGGGCTGAGTTTCACAACAGGTACGCCAATTACCCATCCATGAAGTACAACAAACAGGGCAAGTACTATCTCTCCACCGTTGAACAGCAACCGGGACGTCCATCGAACGACAAGATGACAGGGATTGCAGAATCGCCCGTGTTCGTTCTTGCCGGGTCCAAGATGTCCCTGTTGGTGGGAGCCGGAGTGAAACCCGCATCATATGTCACACTCTGCACACTTGATGGCAACGAAGTCTTGAAAGCGAGAGGCAAGCCGAACACCGAGGAGATGCAGAGGATCCAATGGGATGCGCCTCACCTTGTAGGCAAGAAGGTATTCATCAGAATAGTTGATAGTGAAACAGGTGGATGGGGTCATGTGACGTTCGACGATTTCCAGGCCTCAGGTAAGATTGACGAGGAGGCTACAGGGGAAAGATGGAAGCTCGCGGATACCAGGATCGCACGAGCAGAGATCCAGGCGAAGCTCAAGGACATCAACCTGTCCGCGCTGAGGTCGGCAGTAGAAGATCTCACCAGGACCTTTGGAAAGCGTTACCCAAAGGGCAAGGCGTTCCTGGCCGAACTCGACCGTATTGAGAATGAACTCTCCTCAGCCGACCCCGAGCGTGTCAAGAATCTGGCATCGAGGGTCGTGGAACTTCACCGCGAAGCCCTTATTGCCAACCCGCTGGTCAGCGGTCAGCCGATCGTTTACATATCCCGTGTCCAGTATCTACACGGTGGGCATCACGCCATTGACACGCACCAGCACACCGATGAAAACAACACGGGTAGATTCAAGGCCGGCGGCGCGCTCAAGGTGATTCACTTTGGAAAGGATGGAGCAGTAAAGACACTCGTCAATCCTGAAAAGGGACTGGTCAGGGAACCGGATGTTCACTTCGACGGCAAGAGAATCGTTTTCTCTATGCGCCGGAAGATAGAGGAGGATTATCACATCTGGGAAATTGATGTTGATCCGGGCTCGGTCATGGATCAGGGCGGCTCGAACCTGAGGCAGCTGACTTCCCTCAGGGAGGCCTCCGACATTGACCCAATCTACATGCCGGATGACGGCATCGTGTTCACCTCCACAAGGGAACGAAAATACAACATGTGCAGCCGTGACGTGGCGGCGAACCTGTTTCGCATGGAACCAGACGGCGCGAATATAGCGCAGATCACGAAGAACACGCTCTACGACAATCATGCCGCGTTGATGCCGGATGGAAGAATCCTCTATGCGCGCTGGGAATATGTTGATCGAAACTTCGGTGATGCTCATGGCTTGTGGACGGTGAATCCTGACGGTACCGACCAGGCTATCTACTGGAGCAACAACACCGCCAGTCCCGGCGCGGTATTCAACGCGCGGATTATCCCGGGGTCACACCAGTTCATCTGCATCTTTGGGCCACATCATGACTGGCTTTGGGGATCATTGGCAATCTGTGACAGGCGACTGGGTATGGATCTGACCCCGACAGACCACAAGGCCCTGGTAAGAATCTGGCCTCAGAATCACATTCAGCATGTGATCCGCGGCAACTACGACACGTTCGGAATCCATACCAGGCCGCGCTACTGCGATCCTTATCCTTTGAGCGATAAATACTTTCTTTGTTCCAGGGAGACCGGCCAGGGCGTTCAGATGGGAATCTTTCTGCTAGATATGTTCGGAAACGAAATGCTTTTGCATAAAGAGGGTAACAGTCCCTGGGGCTGTTATGACGCTATGCCGCTGAAGCCCGTCAAGAGGCCACCCGTTGTTCCATCGCGCAGGAATTACGGAAGCGATAACGGCCTGGTCTTTGTACAGGATGTGTACCAGGGCACGCACATGAAGGGGGTCAAGAAGGGATCGATCAAGTACCTGCGTATCGTCGAGTCTCCGCCCAAGCGGAGCTGGTCCTGGGGCAACTGGGGCGGACAGGGATACCAGGCCCCGGGGATGAACTGGCACAGCTTTGAGAACAAACGCATTCTTGGCACGGTCCCGGTTGAGAAAGACGGTTCGGCTTGTTTCGAAGTCCCCAGTGACAAGTTTATCTATTTCCAGATACTGGACGAGAACGGGATGATGGTCCAGTCGATGCGGAGCGGGACGATTCTGCAGTCGGGTGAAAAAGTGAGCTGCATTGGATGTCACGAAGACCGTCTGCAGTCGCCACCGGCTGCCAACATCAGAACCATGGCAATGAAGCGGGGGCCGGCGAAGCTCAAGGACTGGTACGGGCCACCCCGTAATTTCAGCTACATGAAGGAAGTCCAGCCTGTCTTCAACAAGCATTGCGTTAAATGCCACGACTTCGGTAAGGATGCCGGCAAAACGCTGGTTCTCGCGGGAGACAGGAATCCTTTCTTCAACGCCTCGTACGTCGATCTGTGGCTCTGGCACAAGAAGAGGATCAAGTGCGTGGGCGGCGGCCCGGCGCAGATTCAGCAGGCCTATTCGTGGGGTTCGCACCCAAGCCTGTTGTCCAGGATACATCGCCCAATGACAGCAGAGCAGGTCGCAGGACTAGACGCCCGAACAAAGGCCCTGCGCGAAAAACATAAGGATGTGAAACTGGGCAAGGAAGACTTGGACAGGATAAATGCATGGCTGGATATCAACGCACCGTATTACCCAGAGTATGTAACGGCGTATCCGGGAAATACCGGGGAAAGTGGCCGTTCGCCGATTGGCGGTCGTGATTTGAACAGACTCAGTCAATTGACCGGCGTTCACTCATTGAAGCATAATGGCAGAAAAGTCGGCCCCCAGATCAGCTTTGAGCGTCCCCAATTGAGCCCATGCCTACAGAAACTGGACAAGTCCTCGGAACCATACAGAGAAGCTCTTGCCATCATTAAGACGGGTGCAGACAGGTTGTCGAAGACTCCACGATGCGATATGATGGGGTTTGTCCCGTGCGAGACCGATCGCAAGCGGCTTCACCGCTACGCATGGCAGAGAAATGTGGAAAAACAGTTTCGAGCAGCGATAGGCGAAGGCAGGAAGCTCTACGATCGCGACATTGCCGAATGGAAGTGGGAAGAAGGGCGATAGGTACAGAGTGAATTAGCTGTATCTCTAAGTAGGCGCCCCGGACGTCCGGGGCGCCGGTGGCACGACCCGGCGACATGGTGAATGAATGGTGCCTGCGCGCCTATTCGCCCGGCCGCCACTCTCCTGCCGCGGGCACCTCTCGGAGATAGGTGCCTACCTAGAAACGGAAGAATCTATTGTATAGGAAATGCAAAGCCATACTGGAGATAAGGTGATTATGAAGCGATACAATACGGGATTGATTATGGTGGTTTTGGCCATGGCCATGGCCTGCACAACTATTGCGGAAGACAAATCAAAAAAAGGGGATTGCCTTCGCGCAGCCATCGAAGACCTGATGAAGACCTTTGGCAGCAAGTATCCGAACGGCAAGCAGTACCTGGCGCGGCTGGAAGCGGTGAAAGCGGCGGGGGGGCAGGGATTCACCGAACTGCAGCGGGAAGCCCTGCTGGCTAATCCACTGGTCAGCGGCCGGCCCATCCTGTTTGTTGCGCGCGCCCAGTATCCGGGCGATCATCACAACACTGCAAACATGTTTCAGACCGACGAGATCAATACCGGCAAATACAGGGGGCGCGGTTATCTCAAGACTGTTGATTTCGCAAAAGGCGGAGAAGTCAAGGTCCTGCTGGATCCCGGAGAGACATCGATACCGCGTGACCCCGAGATGAGTTTTGATGGAAAGCAGATAGTTTTCTCAATGCGGCGCCACGTTAAGGACAACTATCATATTTACGTGATTAACGCAGACGGCACGGGACTGAAGCAGCTTACGTCTGCACCCGGCGTATTTGATATTGATCCGCTTTACCTTGCTGACGGAACCATTGCATTCACCTCCTCACGCGATCCCAAGTACTGCATGTGCAACCGCCATATCATGGGCAACCTTTTCAAGATGCAGCCAGACGGTGCTAATATTAATCAGCTTGGCAGAAGCACACTGTTCGAGGGACATGGAAGCTTGATGCCGGATGGCCGAATTATGTACTACCGCTGGGAGTACATTGACCGCAACTTCGGTGACGCGCAGGGGCTCTGGGTTGTCAACCCGGATGGAACAAACCACGCCGTCTACTGGGCCAACAATACAGGATCGCCCGGCGGAGTTCTGGACGGCCGGATAATCCCGGGGACACAGCTCTGCATCTCTACCTTCAGTTCCTGTCATGACAGGCCGTGGGGAGCAATCGCTATTATCGATCGCAGCAGGGGTGTCGACACACCGGATGCGGTTCTGCAGACATGGCCCGAAAGCGCGAAAAGCTTGTGTAATGTCAGGGCCGGCTTTGACACGTTCAAGAGGGTGAACCCCAAATACGAAGATCCGTATCCGCTGAGCAAGAATTACTTCCTGGCGTCCAAACAGGTTGGCGGGAAGATGGCCATATGCCTGCTGGACATGTTTGCGAATGAGTTGATCATCCACGAGGACCCCCAGGGCTGTTTCGACCCCATGCCGCTTGCGCAGAGAGAGAGACCTAAGGTCAAGCCCGAACTGCGGGACTACAAGAATGCTCCCGGATCATTCTATGTGCAGGATGTCTACATCGGAACGCACATGGAGGGTGTTGAGCGCGGTGAAATCAAGTATCTGAGAGTCATAGAATCGCCGCCGAAGAAGAACTGGACGCAGCCCGCCTGGGGCGGGCAGGGAGTGCATTGCCCGGGCATGAACTGGCACAACTTCGAGAACAAGCGGGTTCTCGGCACGGTACCGGTGGAAGAAGACGGATCAGCACATTTCGAGTGCCCTTCTGATAAGTACGTGTTCTTCCAACTTCTGGACAAGAACGGGATGATGGTACAGTCGATGCGTAGCGGTACGATGATCCAGTCCGGAGAAAAGCAGGGGTGTATTGGATGCCACGAGAACCGGGTTGAGGATGTCCCGCCGATGAAGAAGCAACCCTTCGCGCTCAAGCGCAAGCCAAGCAAGCTTAACGGCTGGTATGGTGCCCCGCGCATATTCAGCTTTCAGAAGGAAGTCCAGCCGGTTTTCGACAAGCACTGCGTAAAATGTCATGACTTCAACAAGCCGGCCGGCAAGAAGCTTGTGCTGGCTGGTGACAGAACCGTGGCCTTCAATGCTTCATATACCGATCTCTGGAGCAGAAAGATCATCAAATGTGTAGGCGCCGGTCCCGCCGCCATCCAGCAGGCGAAGTCCTGGGGTTCACACCCAAGCAAACTCATCAATGTATTGCGGGAAGGACACAAAGAAGGGACTCCGGGGCATAAGGCTCACAAGGAGCTCAAACTCAGCAGAGAAGATATAGACCGCCTCATCACATGGGTTGATCTCAATGCGCCATACTATCCTTACTATGAGAGTGCCTACCCGAATAATACCTGTGGCCGGTCACCTTTAGACAAAGCACAGACGGGAAGACTGGGGAAACTGACAGGCGCCAGGTTTGTTACGAGCCACGGGGGAGGCCGGGCACAGGTCGCTTTCGAACGACCTGAGCTGAGTCCCTGCCTGCAGAAGCTTGATAAGAACTCAGACACGTACAAGGAAGCACTAGCGATTATCCGGGCCGGCAGAGAACAGCTTCAGAAAGTGCCACGGGCGGACATGGACGGATTTGTTCCATGCGAAAAAGACCGCCAGCGCCTGGCCAAGTACGAGAATCGTGAAGAAATCGAGCTTGCCAACCGAAAAGCCATCCTGGCAGGAAAGAAAGTCTACGACAGAGACTTTGCTGAATAGGACTGGGGCGCTACTCCCAAGTACATGCCTATCTCCGAGAGGCATGTCCCTTCTTCAGCTAACAATGTCCTCGGCAAACATGGGAGGGACCTCTCGGAGATAGGTCCCTACTTCCAGAGTACATGCCTATCTCCGAAAGGCACGATCGACAGTGCCCATGCTACGATGAACGTGACGGAGAACGAGAATGGGAAGTAGTATACCCAGTGGGCTTGGACGGTGTTTTGAAGCCAGAGGGTCAGGGCAATTCCCAACAATGTTGCCGCAAGCCAGGGCACAAAGCGTGCGCGCCGCGAAATCATACCCAGAATGAACAGCGCCAGCACGGGCGCATTGAACAGGCTCATGAATGTGAAGAACGCATCTATGATGTCCCCTATCCTCGCCGCGTAGAACGCCAATCCCGTGGCAACCACTCCAAGAACTAGAGTCAGGATTCTTGCGCAGCTGACATCCTTCCCTTCATCCAGGCTGACGCCGGGGATCCCGGCAACAAACTCCTTCTGAATGACTGTCGTCAGCGAGTTGATTCCTGAATCCATGCTCGACATCGCGGCTGCAAAAATGGCGCTTATGACAAGGCCAGAAAACCCGGGAGGGAGAGCGGTCATAATATAGTAAGGAAGAATACTCTTGCCGCTTACAGCTTCCGGCAGAACGGCGTTTGTGCGGTAGTACGCAAAGAGTGATATGCCGATAAACGTTAGAAGGGCAATCATCACGAAATCAGTGCATGCATTGAAAATGGCAGCACGTGCAACGCCCTTATCGTTTCTGACCGCGAGAAGACGCTGCACTGTTACCTGGTCGGTTCCGTACTCCTGCATCATGTGAAGAAAAAAAGACACTGCTACCGCAAGAGCGCTCATTGTTCCAAGAGAGATTGTCCAGACATCAAACTTGCCTGCAGCTTGCGCAGTGTCGAGAATACCGCCAACGCCGCCGGGCACAGTGGTAGCCAGGCTCACTGCAACCCAGAAAGCGCCCGCCACCAGTATCACAAACTGAACGAGGTCCGTCCACAGAACCGCGGCAAGTCCACCAAGAGCCGTGTAGAGCGTGGCGACAAGGCCCATGAGGATGATCGCCAGCCACAGGGGTATGCCGGTTGCGATCACGAGCGCCACGGAAGGCGCATAGATTACTGTGCCCATCCACCCGAGCCGGGCCAGAACAAAAAGAGCCGATACTGCATACTGCGCGTGCCGGCCGTAACGCTGACCAATGTATTCATAGGACGTGGTTGCCTTCATGCGCCGGTATACGGGATAGAATCCGAGTACGAGAATCGGAAGAAGCAGCGGACTCACAATGCACACCGCCAGAACCGACACGTTGCCGGAAAAGGAAATGGCGGGAACGCCCATAAACGTTACGGCGCTTGTGACCGAGGCAAACATGCTCATGGCTACGGGAAGCCACGGCATATTGCGTCCCGCGAGGAAGTAGTCTTCCCCGGTGCGCTGCTTCCGGGAGAGGAAAGCGCCTATCAGCAACATTCCTGCCAGGTAGACGAAAAGGACTGCGTAGTTCAGAACACCGAAGCTCATGCAAAACCTGTAATACACCAAGAATCCTTATCGCACAACAACAGCCCTTACGGGCTTAACAACGAACATCTGTAAACCGTCCCCGTTTGTAGTTAACGCCGTAAGGCGTGTCCTTGCGCGGCTAAGGCTTTAAGCCCACGGCTACTTACTGCTAGACCTCTATTCTTCGCCATGCACCCTTGATCCAGAATGTGGCGAACAGACTTGCGAGGAGAACCCTGTAGACTATCTGCACAAACCATATGGCAGTCAGTCCGTGACCAAAAACGGGGCCAACGATGTAGGCACCCGGCAACAGAACGCCCCACTGACAGGCTATGGAAATAAGCATGACCCGCTTGTTGTCACCCGCCCCCATGAGCGCGTGCAGCATTACCAGGGACACCGCCTGTACACCCATAATTGCCCCGGCGATTCGAAGAGGAGTCATACCCACCGCGATCACGTTCGTATCCGGCGTGAACGCACGCAGAAGCCAATAAGGCTGCAAGACCAGGGGTAGCCCTATAAGCGCTAGGGTGATGAAGCCCACCTTTGTTACGTCCCATCCCCACTTGTAGGCATCATCCGGATCCTTCCGGCCCAGCGCCTGGCCGACAAGGGAAGTTGCAGCCATGCCGAACCCTATGCCCGGCAGGATGCCGACAAGCATCAGGTTCACGATCACATTCGAGGCAGCCAGCTCATACGTGCCCACTTTGCCGATAATCGTAAACAGGGCAGTCATGCCACCCGCATAGAAGAACTGCTGCATGCCGCTTGGCAGGGACAGGCGGAGGAGCGCCAGCATGTTGGATGGTGAGGGAAAGCTGTGCATGAACCCGCTGGGCCGGGCCATTCTTGCAGCGAGATAGAAATACAGAACCGTTCCACAATACGTTGCCAATGTCGAGGCCAGGCCTGCGCCGGCCGCTCCCATGCAGGGCATGCCCCATTTGCCAAAAATGAACACGTAGTTGAAGACCACGTTTATTGCATTCATAAATGCAAGCGTGGCCATATAGCACTTTGCCTTGTTCACACCATTCCAGTATCCCCTGAACGAAAAATTGATGCCGATCCCCACAACGCCAAGGATCCGCATCTGCAGATAAGGAATGCCTTCTGCAACGACACGCTCGTCCCCGTTCAGAAACGGAAGAAATGACGGGGCCATCCTGTAGAGGATGAACGCAAAAGGGATACCCGCAAGAACGGCAAGAAAGATACCTGCATTCAGAGAAAAGGCTGTTTCGCTATCCTTCCCCTCCCCCTTCCGCCTCGCGGCAATTGCCTGAACGCCCGGAGAGAGACCTAGAAACAGGGACATGGCTAAGAATCCCGCCACGCCGCCTATGCCGACGGCAGAAAGGGAAACAGCACCAAGGCGACCTACCATAACGGTATCAACCAGGTTCAGGATGTTCTGTGACGTCATCCCCGCCATGATCGGAAGGGAGATCGAGAGAACCTTGCGGAGACGTGCCAAATCAACGGTCATGAGGAAACTTACCTCAGTTCCAGCGTGGGGACAACATATCTCGATGCGGAATGGTTGAAACTTCGCTTTTTTGCTCCGGCTTTCCGCTTGGATACCGGAGCAATTACAGCCACAACGGGCAGCGAGGCCGCTGCCCCTCCCGCCTCCGGACACGGATTCTACATGGGAGGGTCGGCGGCCTCACCGACCGCGCTAAAAGGATCGCGAGAGTGAGGCGTAATCCCAAAGTGCCCGGCACTATTGCTACTCCGGGTCGTTCTGCTGCGGGGGCGGGCCCATCGGGGGTTCGTCCCACGAGGAGTCTGGCCCCTCGGGCGGATGGCGGTCTCCAGGGGGGCCGGGACGCATGCGAGCTTCATCTCTCGGCCGGGGCCGGCCTCCCCGCGAATCGGGTCCCATAGGCGGACGACGACTATCCAAGCGATCATCGTTCTTTTCCGCGGCATCCAATTCCTTCAGTAGTTTCATGGCCGCTTCGCTGTCGGGGTCGGATTCCAGCAAGCGTTCCAGGGTCTTGCGCGCAGGCTCAAAATGACCTATGGAGATGAAATGCTGCACAAGTATGGCACCCAGCTCTGCATCGTCCGGTTTGAGCTGATGAGCCTTTCGTAGGTGCTCCGTTCCCACCCTGAAGCGTTCACGCTCAAACTCAAGCAGGCCAATAGCGCGCAGAGCTTCCAGGTTGTCAGGATCATCTTTCAGTATCGCCCTGTACTCCTCTTCCGAGAAAGCCGGGCTTCCTTTCGTCTCCTCGCGCGGCTCTTCATCGAGCTGGTCTGTATCTGCAGGGACAACGTTAGCGACCTCGGCTTTTTCAGCGTGGGCGAGCAAGTGGATCAACCCGTATGTCGCCGCGCTGCACACAACTACACCGGCAAGAACAGCTAATGCGACAGGAATGATCTTCGTCGAAGAATGCGGAACTGTCTCTTCCTGAACAATGTTTGTTCCATGAATGCCTCGAGGCGCTTCATCACATCTGATCAACCTGAGGTCTTCCAGCACATCGCTCATACTGGCATAACGATCCCGCAACTCCCTGGCCATGCAGGTTTCGACGACGTACACTAATTCCTTCGGAACGTTTGGATTAACGTTGGAAAGAGATTCAGGCGGTCCATCGACGACGGCCTGAATCACGGCCATGGGGTCTCGCCCGGTGTATGGAGCATTTCCCGCCAGCATTTCATACATTGTTGCCCCGAAGGCGTAGATATCACCTCGCGTGTCTTCAGCCAGCCCGGCGGCAACCCGTGGCGACATGTAAGCCGGCGTGCCTTCCGGCCGCACCTTCTTCACATCGATCATCGTGTCATTGAAAAACGGCCTCACCATTCCAAAATCGGCGACAAGAGCCCGTCCATCTTCATCCAGCAGGATATTGGCAGGCTTTAGATCACGGTGAAGCAGCCCCTTGCCGTGAGCGTAGCCCAGCCCCTCGGCAACCTGCACGCAAATATCGAGGACATCATCCCCGGGCATACCACCGGGGCCGATTCTTTCGTCAAGACTGTCACCGCGTGCAAGAGGCATAACGAAGAAGGCCCCTTCATCCGGCCCCGATATCTCCAGGACCTTCAGAATGTTGGGATGTGCCAGCTCGTACATGTGCCGGGCCTCCCTGAGAAAGGCCTTCACAATCCGCGGATCATCGGCAAGCTCGGGCCGGAGCATCTTCAGCGCAACCGAGGCACCGGTAACAGGCTCTGTCGCAAGATAAACCCGCGCTACAGCCCCTTGCCCCAGCGCCTTTACAATCTCGAACTTCCCGATTCTTCCGATCGAACCCAGGCGTGACGGAGGGCGCACGTTCGGATCGTGCAACAACTGGACATCTTCTATAGGCAGTGAAGAGGGGTGAGGCAAAGTTTCCGCCGACAAATCCCTGGCCCTGAGACCTCCATCCAGGTCTTGCTTGTCAATCGGCCTGAGATTGACATCGCAATGCGGACAGTATCCACCCGCGCTGAGTTCAACATTATTTCCACAATTAGGACAAACAGTACTCATGATGAAATCTCTTCTGCATCCTTGAGGGCTTCGAGGCCAGATGTCAACACGTTACGCGCACCCTCCGGAAGCCAATCGCGCGATAGTGACCAGGAGATGCCGTCCATCACATCCCCATCGCTTAACGTCGTGATTCGTTTTCTGCATCGACACAGGGCCGTCGCGATGCTGGCAAAATACAGCACACGCGCGACGTCGTGTGGGACCGGAGAATGGGGACTGCAGATACATCGCTTGGCAAATTCCTTGGTCAGCCCCAGCAGTTCGAGCGGCGGTTTCGGGTGTTCCATCAGGTCGCCAAAACTGCGCAGAAGAAGGCCCTTGGACTTTGCCAGAAGATTTACGCGTTGAGAAAGCGCTCCGTCCATTCCGCTGAGATCGACTTCCAGCGGAGTGCTCCACTGATGGCTTAAGACATCACCCAGATCAGCTTCAGACCAAAGATGGTCCTCGGTCTTGACCTCCTCCAGGAACGAACGTACGTCCGAAGAAGAAGCATCTACAAGACTGTGGCCTGCATCTTTCATTAGATTGAGTTTGCCTTTTTAGCGTTCAAATCTCAACTGCTCTCTATCTTGATCTACGCCATCCGATCACCGATCCTGCGCGTCAAAGACATTTTTCCAGTTCATGCAATTCCTCTTCCGCTTCCGAAGGGTCAGAAACGGTCTCTCTAACGACATCCCGCAGATGCCGTGAAAACATGCGCTTTGCAGTAATGAGAAGATTTGATGCCTGGCTCGGCGATTCCAACTGCAGGCGCCTGGTAAGCACGCCGTACGGTTCCGGCTCCATTCCCATGAGTATAGGATCCAGCAATCGAGCTCGAAACACAGCCCACACGTCCGGTCTTTCGCCCGCCTTTGCGGTCGCGGCCGTTCCGACGGGCACCTTTTCCGAGGCCCTTAGATCCTTTCCGATGTCGATCGCGCCCGCCTTTGCCGTCGCGCCTGGGGTATCTGTCGGTCTGCGTGCGCTTGCCTCTGATGCCGT
>PVBE011473511.1_pt1 | contig 15150 bp, 9 predicted proteins | sample 1631181 | NCBI WGS metagenome assembly PVBE01 (sample SAMN08397723, study PRJNA350692) | Marine metagenome, whole genome shotgun sequencing project. | isolation source: water | place: Pacific Ocean | collected 2012-04 | reverse complement strand
CCTCACAACCGCGGACGATCGGGTCGCCGGCTGCACCCGGCACCAGGACACCGCGGGTACTCTCACGGCCATGACGTCCGTGATGGCCCATCCATGTCTGACCCAGAACCTTCAGGCCGAAACCGCCCTTCCACGTTCTACTTTTCCAACCGAACCTCTCGTATGTACCGCCCTTGTTCGCAAACGCAACCACCCCCGCCCGCATACCGATAACGGGCTTGCCTGCATCGACATACTCGGCGACATACTTCATCTGCTCGTCGGGAAGTATGCGAAAACGGGTGGCTATCACCATCAGGTCCGCTGACTGCAAGGCCTCGAGACCTGGAATGTTTCGAACATTGTCAGGATTAATCATGCCGGTTCCGGGATCGACCGCAAAGAGCACCGTACACTTGAAACCGTGACGAGCAGACAGAATCCTGCCCAGCTGGGGCAGGGCTTCTTCCGAGCGGTATTCCTCGTCACCTGAGATCAGCACGACCTGCAGCCCCTTGCCGGGCCCCTCGTCGCCCTCGTAGACCACCCAGGGATCCTCTGCCGAGACCTTGCAGGTCATGCCGGCAAGTACAACACACGCAACCATAATCAGATGTTTCATTTCAATGCTCCCTGCTCTGAACTGTCACTATTCGAATCAAACCTAGTCTACTGATATTGTTCATTTAATCAAAAGCGAACCGTCCATAATCAGCGATCAAGTGACAATCCGATCCGAATCTACTCCGTATCAGAAGGCACAGATCCCTGCTATGGAAAAAGTGTTGAATGGCAGGCACTTCTGGCGCAAACTGCCGCTGAATAGGGTCGTCAACAGTTCTGGCAACCGGAGGGGAAGCGAGGGGCGGAGCACCTACGCAACTAAGGAGGTGACGAATGAAGAAGTCCACCGCAGTTCTCATGGTAATCGTCGTGACGTTGGCAGGATGCGCGACCGTCGAGGACCTGTTTGAGAAGGAGCAGGAGATCGAGCTGTCTGCAGTGCCTGCCGCGGCCCTAAATGCCGCCAAGGGCGCAGTCAAAGGCATCGTCCTGACCGAGGCCGAAATGGAAGAAGAAGACGGCCAGGTCCTGTACGAACTCGAAGGTACTGCCAATGGCAAGACGTACGAGATCGAGGTAACAGCCGAAGGCAAGGTGCTCGAGGTCGAAGAAGACGAGTAGCCAGACTGGGACGATGAGCAATCCCGCCCAGTACGGGGCATTGAGAATTGCACCCCATGGGGTGCAATGGGAGGGGCAGCGGCCTCGCTGCCCGCGGACGCCGAGGCCGGCGTCCCTCCCGTAGAGGCGCAATGGCACAACCAGGCGACTTAGATCTCACCGAAATGACTCGGGGGTCGGAGAATGCAATGAATGCGAACGGAAATGAGCCGAAAATCTCCCGGAAGCAGTGGCTTACCTGTTTTCTTGTTGCGTGTGCAGTATTTGCACTGAATCACTTGTACTGGATGGACAGCGGGCGTTTTTATCCGATCGTTGTATGGGGCGCACCCTTGTTCTCATTGGTGGGACTGACCGGGGTGATCTACCCGAATGTGAACCAGAGACCACCGCTATTAATCGGCATGGGCGCGGTGGGGCTGGTTTTAGGGATTTGCGCCCATTCCTGGATCTATGGTTTCTAGTGTGCTGTCCCATAAATACCCTTGCACTGGATTGGCCTTCTTCTCGGCGCTTAGGTTCTCGGAAGGACGTTTAAGGTAAGACGCTGGCTGAGTTGCACGGGCGTGCATGGATCATATACGCCGACACTATATGCGTCACTCCGTATTCAAGAGTGTCCTGCGTCCAGATGGAGAACTTAATGAGAACCAGGTGTAGATGGTGTGGGGAGGAGCCCCTTTACGTTGCCTATCACGATGATGAATGGGGTGTTCCCGTTCATGACGACCGGCACCTTTTTGAAATGCTCATTCTTGAGGGCGCACAGGCTGGTCTGAGCTGGCTAACGATTCTGAAGAAGAGAGAGAACTACCGGAATGCGTTTCACGACTTCGATTGTGAGACCATTGCTGCGTACGGGCCAGAGGACGTTACTCGCCTGCTCGGCAATCCTGGTATCGTTCGTAACCGGCTGAAAATCGAATCAACGATCAAGAATGCCCGCGGCGCCCTGACCATAGTGGAGGAATTCGGATCTCTGGACTCGTTTCTCTGGAGATACGTTGACGGCATTTCCATTCAGAACCGATGGAAATCCATGCTTGATATACCAGCGAAGACTGCCCAGTCAGACGCAATGAGTAAAGATCTGAAACGACGGGGATTCAGTTTCGTGGGATCAACCATTTGCTACGCGTTCATGCAAGCAGTCGGTATGCTGAACGATCACACAACCGACTGCTTTCGGCACAAAGAGATCAAGAAGCTTTCCCAAGCCAAAGACGTTTTCGAAAGTGATGATTCATGAAGGCTGAGGCCGGATCAGGAGGTAAGAGGGGAAAAGGGAACTTGGGCTCCGGGGATGTTGCATGAATCTGGCGGAATGCTCCCCTTTTCCCCGGCATTCCTTAATCCAGATTCATCCACCCCGCTCCCGCGCTAAAGGCCTTCCCATCACTGCCTGGATTATTCTATACTTGTTGGATTAGTGTTTAATCAGCTCACCTCATAATCAGGAGCACAAAATGTTAAGAGGAATCGTATCTTTCATTGTTCTCACAGCCTGCTGTTTCAATACGCTGGCCGCGGAAGCGGTTGTGGGCAAATATGTGAACATCTCCATACCAGGCAAGGGCAAGACGCTATCCCTGGCCGAGGTAGAAATCTTCAGTGGCGGTAAGAATGTGGCGCGCAACTGCAAGACTACCCAATCGAGCACATCGGCCGGCGGAGTTTCCAGCCGCGCAGTTGACGGCAATACAGACGGCAACTATTCGAAAAACTCGATAACGCACTCTTCTCAAGGAGAGAACACTCCAGCCTGGGAAGTAGATCTGGGCAAGGGCGCTGTTTCAATCGACAAGATAGTCATATGGAATCGTGATGGGAATGAGGCCCGCCTACACGGCTGCCTCGTGATGATCCTTGATGCCAAGCGCAAGGCGGTTTGGAGTTCAAGCACGCTGAAGCCCGGCAAAGGGGCCACGACCTTGGCGATCAAGGATTATTCTCAGTCCAAATTGCCCGGAAAGCCTATAGCCAAGGTCACAGCGAGAAGACCTTCCCGCGGCAAGAAGTCAGCAGCTCCCGCGCCCCCCGTACAGGTAAGTACTCCGGAATCGTTGCGCAGGGCGATCGAGGACTTGATCAGTGACTTCGGACCTCGCTATCCCAAGGGCAAGGAATACCTGGCCAGGCTGAAGGAGATTGAGGCCAAGCCCGATGCTGAAGCTCTCACTGCGCTGACGAAAGAAGCGTTACTGGCCAATCCCCTCCTGGATTTTGACAAGCTTCTGCTCGTCAAGCGGCACGGCAATCCGGGCATGCCGCAGAACTGGGTGGGCAATTGCTCGAAGCGCGGACCGTTCAACAACGAGATCGCAGTGCTTTCGCCCGTGAGCCCTGAAGGAAAACTGACCACGCTCTATAAACCCGAATCGGGAATGTTCGTCGGCGACGTTGACCTGCACTGGGATGCAGACAGAATGCTGCTTTCTTCACAACTGCCAAACAAACGCTACGAGGTCTTCGAGCTCAATGCCGACGGCACGGGTTTGCGCCAGGTGTCGAAGACAATTGATGGCGTTGATAACTACGATGCCTGCTACTTGCCCAGCGAGAAGATCATTTATGATTCGACATCGATCTTCCAGGGGGTTCCCTGTGTTGGAGGCAACAGCCAGGTGGCCAACCTCTATGTCATGAATCCCGACGGCACTGCCGTTCGCAGACTTTGCTTTGACCAGGACCACGACTGGTATCCGTCTGTCCTGAACGACGGACGCGTCATCTTCACTCGCTGGGAATACAGCGACTCGCCCCATTATTTCACACGCTTAGTCATGGTCATGAATCCTGACGGCACGAACCAGCGTTCCTACTACGGCAGTAATTCATACTGGCCGAACTCGACTTTCTACGTACGGGCAGTTCCGAATCATCCGTCTCAGTTCACGGGCATTATATCCGGTCACCACGGTGTGGCACGAGAGGGCGAACTGATCCTTTTTGACCCGGCAAAGGGCCAGCACGAGGCTGACGGCGTGGTGCAACGGATCCCCGGCTACGGCAAGAAGGTAGAACCCGTTATCGCTGATCGACTGGTCAACGGATCCTCGCCGCGTTTCCTTCACCCCTATCCGCTTAGTTCAAAGTACTTCCTGACGTCATGCAACGGCGGAGGCAACTGGGGAATCTACCTCGTCGACGTATTCGATAACATGCTGCCAATCCTCGTGGAACCCGGCATTGCCATGCTGGAACCGGTTCCGTTCCGCAAAACAAAACGCCCTCCGGTCATCCCGGAGCGAGTTGACCTGGCTCGAAAGGATGCAGTGCTGCATCTCTCGGACATCTACACGGGCGGCGGGCTGAAGAATGTCCCGCGCGGCACGATCAAGAAAATGCGGATATTCGCGTTTGATTATGGCTATCACAAACTGGCCAACCACACTTACATCGGCAAGGAAGGGCCGTGGGATGTGCATCGCATTCTGGGCACGGTCGATGTCGAGCCGGACGGATCATCATCCTTCCATATTCCAGCGAACACCCCGATTGCCCTGCAGCCGCTGGACGAGGAGGGCAAAGCGCTCCAGCTCATGCGGAGCTGGCTCGTTGCCATGCCGGGTGAGAATCTCTCCTGCGTTGGCTGCCACGAGAGCAATAAAGACGCACCCCCACCCCGCCGAGTGATGGCGTCAAAACAGAAACCGCAACAGATTCAACCCTGGTATGGCCCAGCACGCGGATTCAGTTTCAGGCGCGAAGTGCAACCGGCCCTGGATAAGTACTGCGTGGGTTGTCACGACGGTCAGCCCGACAAGAAGGGGCGCAAGTGCCCTGATTTGCGTGACAGCGGCGGCAAAGGTTTCAGCCCCGCCTACACAGTACTGCAGGCGCACGTGCGCCGTCCCGGCCCCGAGGGCGATTATCATATGTATCCTCCCGCAGAATATGACGCTGACACGAGTCGGCTTATCCAGATGCTCAAAAAGGGGCATCACGGCGTTAAGCCCGATCGCGAAACCTATGAACGCCTCTACACATGGATTGACCTTAACGTTCCATACTATGGGACATGGGGGGAATTCCGTGCTATTCCCAGCGGGCAGCGTGAGCGTCGTGCTGAAATGCGCAAGCTGTACGCAGGTGTAGACGAGGACTACGAGTTCATACCGGAACTGGGAAAGAAGAAGATCGAGCCGATTATTCCTGAAGAACAGAAGCCGGTGAAAGCTGTTGCCGTCAAGGCCAGTGGTTGGCCCTTTGATGATGTCGAGGCGAAGAAACGCCAGGGGACAGAGAGTGCGCAGAAGGTCTCCATTGATGTGGGTGGCGGGAAACTCGACATGGACATGGTTCGTATTCCTGCCGGCGAATTCGTGATGGGCGATGCTGCTGGAGCGGCCGACGAACAGCCACCCTGTGCCGTGAAGATCGACAAACCGTTCTGGATTGCCAAGGGTGTGATCCTGAACAGGGAATATGCCTTGTTCGATGCTGAGCATGATAGCGGTTACCTTGACCTGGGGGGCAAAGATCAATCGAGACGCGGCAATCCGCTGAACAAGCCTGATCAGCGTGTAATTCGTGTTTCCTGGGAACGCGCGATGGCCTTTTGTGAATGGCTCAGCAAGAAGACCGGTAAGCGGTTCTCGCTGCCTACCGAGGCGCAATGGGAATATGTCGCCCGTGCCGGTGCCACGGCCGAGAAGGCTGGATCAGGCGCATGGGGTGCCGGAGTTCCTCAAGGCGGAGCCGAATGGACCCGGAGCACGTATCAGCCATACCCGTACAGGTCGACTGATGGCCGCGATAAGGGCGAGAAAAAAGGCCGCAAGGTCGTTCGCGGAGCCAAGGGGCTCAAGGTGCCTGGAGATCGCATCGATACGTACCGCCTGAGCTACCAGTGCTGGCAGCCGGTGTGGGACGTTGGCTTCCGTGTCGTCTGTGAGGACGAAGACGTTAAGGTTGCCAGCAAGTAGACAATCCGATCTGATCAGTACATGCTTACTGTTTCAGGAGGTCGGTCAGGTCGGACTTGTTTCTGTTGATAACAGCCTGACCTGTTTTCAGGAGGACTGACTGCTCTCCCCTAGTGATGTTCAAGGAGGTGGCCACGTTTCGGGCGTCTTCGTAGAGATTCGCGGACTCTGACTCGACAGTCTCCAGCTCGAGTTGCTTCTTGCGGAGTGTCCAGTCGAGCTCTCTGCGCAGGCGCCGAGTGAGTCCCTCGGTGCGCTGCTTGCGCATCGCGCCAATCTCGGCCTTCAAGTCCGAGATGCTCTCCTGCAGAACCGGCTTCAGTTGGTCGAACCCCAGAAAGCGCACCTCAACGTTGTTCTCCGCTGCCTGCCGGGACACACCCTCCCGTAGGCGTGCGTGCTCTGCGTCGAGACCCATGTTCATGATTCTGAATGCCACACCGGCACCGTCCGGCGATGTCCTGTATGACGAGTATGGATGCGCGCTCTTTGCATAGGCATCAATGACGAGGAGTATCTTGCGTGGGGCGGGATCGTTACGCAGCAACTCGAGCGCCGTCTTCACACCGTTGTTGTCCGTCAGTCCGCCGTCGACAAGGTGCAGATACGGGTTGAGTTTATCTTCCTCCGGATTGCAGGTGAAAGTCGTGGCAGGAAACAGAACTGGAAACGACGCACTGGCTTTCATGCCCACCGCGGTCGGCAATGACAATGGATTCCCGTTCAGGTTGTGAAACCGCATGTTGTGCGTATAGCGGTCGATGCGGTAATGCTTGATGAATGCCGGGGTAAACATGAAACGGGCACCGTTCTCGTACAGGGTGGCGTTTGCAATCCAGTATGGAAGGCGTACCGGATCGGGCGAACCAGTTGGCTTGAAGATATCGCCCAGGAGAAGACTGCTCCCGTCGGTACGGTACTTGGACCCGAGAAGATAGTTGTCAAAACGTCTCTCCATGAGATCGCCGGCATCCCGGTACCCAAAGCAGGACGGATGCAGCCACTGCACCAGAACGCTTGTTTGATAATCGCGGCGAAGGTCGTACAACATACGTTCCTTGTTTGCCAACAGGGCATCGCGAAGACTGAAATCTTCAGCGCTGTTATTCTTGATGTGGTCATGCAGGGCTGCAAGGTATGCGCCGGAAGCAAACCCGCCTCCAGAGACGGTAGAGAAGTAGTCGATTTCCTGAAGCATGCTGCGGCCGGTTCCCGGCAGAGGCGCGGATTCCATGCCCAGCAATATCCCAGTAGCAAAGTTGGCGGCACGGTGTCCACCACCGGAAACTGCCAGCGCAAGAGCAATACCGGGGTTCTGCCCTTCTCGCGATTGTACGCTCTTAAGGCCATCCAGGCGCAATGCTGGTGATTCAAAAACCTGCAGGCGGTGGTCCAGGCTCTTGTTGCGGTATGATGCACATCCTGTGACGAGCAACAAACAGGCACTTGAAACGAGCAATCTGTGCAGAGTACGCATGATCATGGGAATGGTAGATTTCTGCTGAAAAAACGCAAGAATATCCGGTGGGATGCGTCCACCTCGTAGCGGTGGACGTACCGGGAGGAAGAGTAGGTCCACCGCTACGAGGTGGACCATGCCGATTGAGCGCGAGTTCTTGCAGGTCTTTTGTGCTTCGCGCTAAAAGTATTGCAGGGGAACTGACGAGCAATGTGCCGGGCACCGCGGCCGGTGCCCCTCCCCGTAGCTGGATTCGTTAGAATTCAGATCTCCTGACGCATATCCACGTTCCAGTTACACGTCTGAATCCTCACCCTCCTTCTGCGCCTGTGGCGCACACGGCGTGGCAAGCGGATTCAGCTACGGGAGAGAGTAAGGGAATGGACGACGTAGCTGGACCCGCCCTATTCTTCCTCGGCGTCTCGGAAGCCGTAGATCGGGAGAATCCGGTAGTAGACCTCGAGCGAGAGTGTCGCTATTCCCGTGGTTACCACGCGTCCCATCTGGCCACCGTGATTGGCCCCACCCGGCTCCCAGCTTCCGGCATCGGCACCGGTCTTTTCCTGGATCTCCGGAAGGATCTCTTTCATGCGCGTGTTCCAATCTTCCCAGACTTTGCCCTGGTGCTGGTAGAGCGCGAGTGTTCCGTAGTAGAGATAGTAATAATCGATGTTCTTGTTCGCTATCGGGCGCATTCTCATGAAGTCAGCGCCTTCTTTCATGCGTGGATCTGCAGGAGGCACCTTGGCCAACTGCCGGCAGAACATGCCCGTGGGGATCATGGCTTTCTGGTTGCCGCCGGGGCTGGTGTAACCATACAGGCCGCCTTGTTTGCCTCCGCCAACCTTATCAAGCCATTTGTCTGCATTCGCAAGAACCAGCGGTGACACGTCGATACCTGCCAGTTTCGCACTCTTCAGCCCCATGTACTGCCATCCGAACACAGACGTGTCACTGCCGCTGTTCGGACTGTACCGCCAGCCACCGGCCTTGGCATCCTGGGCCTTTTCAAGAAACTGAACGGCTTTGCTCGCGGGTTCCTTGAGTGCGGGATCCTTTGTTACGCCGAAGGCTTCGCAGATTGCGATTGTGGCCATACCGTGATCGTACATGCCGTTGCTGGCCTTCCCCGTAAGCCTGCCGTTCTCTTCTTGCTGCGCAACCAGCCAATCGATGGCCCGCTTAACTGTCGCCTGGTAAGGCCCTGCTGCGTTGTGCTTGGCTCCCCAGCCGTAATAGCACAGCAGCGCCAGCGAGGTTCCGGCGATATCGTGCTGCTGCACACCGCCGTGCTTCTTTACATCCCAGCGGCCGTCCGGTTCCTGGTGTTTCGTGAACCAGTCCAGTGCACGCGCGATGGCTCCCTGCGTGGCCGCGTTACCACCCAGTCCCTCGATCGTTTCCAGGGAAAGCTTGCCCGGATTCTTGAAGATGTCGGGAGATATGGTTGCGCCGATCGACGAAGGCACGTCCAGCTTGCCTGGTGCATTGATTTTGAGCTCCGAGCCGGTGCCAGGAGACTTGATCATCAATCCAATCAGATCGCCCGTGCCCGTCAGCTTGGGAAGCGACCCAGGAGCTTCCATGCCGGCTGATGCCACGATAACGTCTCCCCCGGTGTCCTTGATAGTGGCAGCCGCAGCGCTGTCCTTTGCATCGCTGTCAACGTCCGACACGTCGGCGGTTCTGGTCACCGCTGTCATCTGCGGCTTCTTGTGTTCACGCTTCTTGACCTGGACTTCCTGCTGAACCACGGTGGGCTCAAATGTCTTCTGAACATCTGCCTCATCCAGCGTGTCTTGCGGTACAAACTCGGCAAGTTCGATCTCCAGCTCCGGCATATCCAGTTCGGGAAGCACCTCGAAAGCCTTGGCGGCAGCCACGTCAACAACCTTCTCCTGCGCAACGGAAGGAGTAACCTTTACAACGAACGATTCTTCCGTGGTTTTTGTCACTATTGGTTCGGTGACTGGTGTTGTTTTCGGAGTGAATTTCGGTATCGGCACCGCTTCAACAATCTGCTCAAGGGGAACGGTTACCGGGGCCTCTGGTAATTCGGTCACCTGCTCCGCCATATCCAGGGCCAGCTTCTCCTTGGCCAGGTTGTCAATGTTCATGGAGACTTCCGTGGATTCGGGATCCCTGGATTCGCTGATCTCGATCATTATTTGTGTGAAGAAGAATATCACGAGCATAATCACATGGAAGATCACAGAAGCCAGGAGACATTTCTGGAACAGGCCTGACAGATTGCGCCAATGCAAGAGCAGCCATATCAAAATCAGCAACGCCAGTAACAGTCCCAGTAGCCACCACTTGATGCGGTCAAGCAGGTTCATCAGGCGTTCCCAGCGGGACAGGTCCAGGGCACTCACGACCTCGCGGGTGGTTGTGGAGTAGAGCATGCTTTCCGGGTCTTCTTCAGCGACATCTTCTGTGTCCGCTCGACGAGTCGAACTGAACACCATGTCGAAGCCCTGCCAGCGCAGGGACGGTGAAAGTTCATCAGCAGGAGTGTTGAACTCGAGCCCGGCATTCTTTGTCTCGATGAACTCCCCTTTAAGCACGCGAGTGGAGTAGATGTCGTAACCGCCCTGACCACCCTCTTTGTCTGAAACCGTGTAAACCCTGTCTCCGTAGGAAGACCAGGTAACCTGGGAACCTGCCTCTACGGAATTCAGTGTGGCAAAAGCCTCTGCTGCCGCGAATTCAAGCGGCACGGCGTTAGTGGTCTCAGGTACCTGCTTCTTGACGGCCGCGTATACGCGCAGATCACCGCTGCGATCTGAAGTCAGGTATAACCTGGCGTCATCCGGGGAAATGGCAGGCTCGTAGTCATCGGCCTTGGAATTAACCGTCGTACCCAGGTTGGTGACGGGGCCCCACTCTCCTTCTTTCCTCTGCGTGGCCCAGATGTCAAACCCGCCCAAACCACCTTCGCGGTCGGATGCGAAATACAGTGTGCGTCCGTCTTCTGACCACGATGGATCGGTATCCGTCGCCTCGGAACTGCAGATGGCCTTCATGAGCGTCCCGGTACTCCAGCGGGAACCGTCCCATGTACTGAGGAAGAGGTTGAGCTCGCTGCTCTCTGCATCGGCCCTCGTTGCAACCATCGTTGCCCCGTCCGGCGAGAAAGCGGTTTCCGTTGGTATAGTGTTCGTATTGAACGTGGCCGGCGTCAGGTACGGGTCTTCCCACAGCGCCATGCGCAGCTCTCGCTCACCATAGGCGAAGTTGATGTCCGCGTCGTCGGTGTAGTAGCTCCAGACCGTGTTTCTTAGCTGGAAGAAGATGTTGAGCAGCAGTCCCAGAACCACCAGCGCAGGCAGAATCACCAGCAGCCAGCGCCAGCGATTACCGCGCAACGCCTTCTTCGGTGTAGCCGAAGCTGGTTGAGGGCCATTGACGGCCGTGGGAAGACGTTCAGATGTGCGATTGGGATCAGACATTTGAATCACCCTCCGTTGAGGCGTCCTGGCCGGCATTATCGGCCGGCTCCGTTGGCGGCTTTCCCGTCTTGACGGGACGCGTGGCAATTCGCGTGAACCAGATCAGAAAGAGGATGCCGACAACAAGGAACAGCAGCCGCTTCTGGAACGTCTCCCAGATGTAAGATGGTGGTGGTATTCCCGAGAAGCTGTGACGCCGGTATACCTGGCGGCTCATGGCACTGTGCAGCCGGTACTTGCCGGATTCGCCCTCGCCGCGGTTTGAACTGAAGGTGAGGTTGAAACCTGCCATACGAGTAGCCGGCGCTGTTTCGTCCGCCTCGCTGTTAATCTCCGGGCCGAGTTGCTGGGCTTCACCAGGCTCAACTCCGGTAATGCGGTGACGGTATATATCGAAGCCTCCGAGGCCGCCCTCCCGGTCGGATGCCAGGTACAGAAAATCGCCGTGAGAAGTCAGCGCCACCTGCACGTCGTCCCTGGGAGAACTGAAGGCGGGCTTCTGCTTGGCCCGGCGATACAGAGGGACTTCCGGCAGCTCGTCCAGGTTCCGTTTCGATAGCTCTTTCGCGCCTGGCTCGGGATCGTAACCCAGCCCGTAAAGCGGAGTATAGCGGTAATGAGCTTGCAGAGAGAGGGTTACCAGCGCGGTCGTGATGACTTCTCCCATACTCTTGCCGTGACTGTCTCCGCCCTGGGGAGGCCAGGATCCATTTCCCTGCTGCTGTTTAAGAAAGATATCATGCAACTCGTCCTTCCATGCACCCCAAGTCGGCCCCTGGCCCTGGTAGGCAGAGAGCGTTCCGTAGTAGGCATAGTACAGGTCTGCGGAAGCAACCCCCTTCGTGTTGAGATGGGTGGATGTCTCGAAGCTCCGCCATGTATTTGGCGACAGCCCCATCAACTGGCTGCAGAAGTATCCCGTGGCGATCATGGCGTCGCCACCGCCGCCGGGGCCCGTGTAACCATACAGACCGCCTTTCTTACCACCCGACACGGAATCCAGAAACATGCGAATACCCGCAAGCGTCGTCCTGGGAACCGTTATCCCTGAGTACTCCGCGCTCTTCAGCGCCATAATCGCCCAGCCCGATACCGACAGGTCGCCTGCTTGTCCCGCGCTATACCGCCAGCCACCGCCTTCAAGGTGCTGGGAATCAACAAGCCAATCCACGGCAGACTGGGCCGGCCCGTACAGCCAGTCCTGGTCCTTAGTCACGCCGTAGGCCTCTGCCAACGCGAGCGTGCCGATCCCGTGGTCATACCCGTTGCCTTCCAGGTGACCGAACGCATCCTGGTGCGCAATCAGCCATTCAAGACCTCTCCGCACATTATCCTGGTACTTGCATTCCTTCTTGTGCGTCTCTCCGCGTCCCAGGAATGCCAACAGAGCAAAACTCGTTGAGGCAACATCATGCCCGCTCTGGCCACCATGCTTCTTGATGTCCCAGACGCCATTGGTCTCCTGGTTGCTCGCCAGCCAGGCAAGCGCCTTGTCAACGGCCTGTTCTGTCTCCGGGGTACCGCCGAGTATCGCCATCGTATTTGTATCGCTCAGCGCGGACTCTCTGAGGAAATACAACATGCTCATGGCACGTTCGACTTCACGATTCGTCACGCCGGCAGGAATCCGATCGGCTGCATAGACATCGTAATCCAATTCATCGAAACGCTCTCTCAGTTCCACAGATGGGAGTTTTGACTCCTCGGCATCGAGTTCGCGCGCGGGCCGCTTTGATGCGAAGTAGAGCTTGTCGTGGGCGGGTGAAACCGCGGGATCAATATCGTCAAATGGCGAATTGACCATCTTGCTCAACGGTACGGGCCACGCAAAATGCGCCCCGTCAAATCTCGAGACCCATATGTCAAAACCGCCAGGCCCGCCGGGCCGGTCGGTGGCAAAGTACAGAAACTGACCGTCACTGCTGAAGGCCGGAGCCTTTTCGTTGAAGTCACTGTTTAGAGCGCGAAGTGGAGAACCTTCACCCCATTTCGAGTCTTCCATATGCGATACGAAAAGGTCTGCATTGCCCTCGCTTCCACCCGTGGTATAGACCATGTGGACTCCATCAGGAGCGACAGCGGCATCGTGCACATCGGCGGAGATCGCCATGACCCCGTCGACCGGGGCTGCATCCTCCCAGGCCACAAAGCGGGGTTCCACGTCCTTGGCCAGCTGCTTGAACGAGGTTTCGTCCGTGTAGTAATGCCACGTAGTCGGCTGTAAATACAGGTAGAGCCAGACCAGGATGGCGGTCAGGAGGATAGAAGAAGAGATGATGATGATTCTCTTCTTGTGGCGTTTCCAGAAACTGGGCGACGCGGGGACCGGGGTCTCTGCGTTGGTCTCAGGATCAGGCATCGCCTTATTCTCTTCCGTCCGTATGTCTTTATCTGACATGGTCGTTCTCAGTTAAGCAGTTTATAGCCTATATTGGCCTTCAGCACCCCTGCGTTGCGACAGATGGCAATCGCCTGGGCAACCCATCCGTGCAGGGCCTCCTGGTCGGCACGAACAAGAACCTTCATCTCCGGGTTCTCTGTGAGGGTCTCACGTATCATCTGATCCATCTCCTCGACGGTGACCTGCTGATCCATGAGCACGTAGGTGCCACTCTTGCGCACGTTGATTACGATAAGCTGGTTGTCTGCCGACAACGCTTCTCCCTTGGCCTGGACAGGGAGATTGACCGCCTCATCAACTTCCTGTTCCTTGAACGTGGTCGTGGCCAGGAAGAAGATGATCAGGATGAACATTACATCCAGAAGCGAAGACATGTTGATGATTTCTTCGCTATCTGTGTTCTGGCGACGAATTCTCATATCAGCTCCCTGCCGCTTCGGCTTCATCAGCGCAACTGAGCATGAAGTCCATTCCCATCTCGTCAAGATCGTCAACAATGCCGTCTACTTTTCCGGACAAAAACTGGTAGACCAGCAGTACCGGAATAGCGATAGTCAAACCCGTTGCGGTGGTGACCAACGCTTCGTAGATGCCTTTTGCAAGAACGTCAGACTTGCCCATGCCGACAGAGGATGCCGTCTGGAAAGCCTCAATCATACCGTACACCGTTCCCAGCAGACCCAGCAGCGGCGATACCGTTGCGATAATCGAAAGCCCGCGCAGCGATCGTTTCAACTTATCTGCCTCGCGGTAGCCGGCGTCCTCGATTGCCTTTTCCACCGCCTCTTCGCCTTTGCCCAGGCGCTGCAGGCCGGCCTTGAAGATCTTGCCAACCGCGCCGCCGGTTTCCTCACAGAAAGCAATGGCTTTGGCCGCGGAAGTATCGCCCTTTCTTGTGGAAGCGAGCTTATCGATGAAATCCGGGGGGATCACACGCTCGCGGCGCAGCGATATGAAGCGTTCGATCATGATCGCTACGGCGAGCACGGAGCCCAGCCCCAGGGGAATCATAACGGGGCCGCCCTTCCAAAGCAGATCGAACATTGTTTCTTCGCCGACCGCGGGACCGGTAACCGGCGCTGCCCATGCGCTACCGCACGCCATAATGCCCATTACAAAACAGTGCAGCGTCCCCAGCTTATACCTCAAGTTACTTCTCATTCTCTTCTCCCCTTCTTTCTAATTACGATTATCCGGCAACAGTCCGCCTATTTGCCGTGACGCAGAATACTCACATGCCTGCGGGCCGAATCAACAATGGTCTGTTCCTTGGGATATTTCTTCATGACTTCTTTGAACTGCTCCAGCGCTTTATCTTTCTCGCCCAAGGCTTCGAGTGCGCGTCCGATTTCCAATGCCGCTCTAGCCTGCCATTTCTTATGAGAGTAGGCAACGGTCACCTTTATCAGTTCCTGGATAGCATCGTCATACTTTTTCATTGCAAAGAGACATTCGCCAAGCTGGAATTGGCTGCGGGCAGCCAGTTCATCGCGTTTGCCCATGGCAATGACCTTGCGGTATTCCACGGCGGCGCGGTTATAGTCCTTCTGCTTCTCGATGCACCAGCCGTGGTCAAAATGTGCCTGTGCCAGCCATTTGCTTTCCGGGAATTTCTGGATAAAATCCCTGTAGGTATTCATGGAGTCCTTGTACTTGCGTGTCAGCCTTTGGGTTTCGGCCAGGCGCAGCTGGATCGATTCGCGCATTTCCACCTGCTGGTTACGCTTGTGGGCCTCGGTAAAATGG
>PVBE010996745.1_pt1 | contig 15155 bp, 13 predicted proteins | sample 1631181 | NCBI WGS metagenome assembly PVBE01 (sample SAMN08397723, study PRJNA350692) | Marine metagenome, whole genome shotgun sequencing project. | isolation source: water | place: Pacific Ocean | collected 2012-04 | reverse complement strand
TCTGGCTTCTCAACAAATTCTTCGACCACGCAGCCCTTTTTTACTACCGCACCGGCTTTGATATAGCCAAAACAGGTTTCCGGACCAGTTGGTTTTACCCCAAATGTAACCAGTTGATCTTCCTGGGCGAGTTCAATTGCAGCGCTGAGGGCCTGTTCAAATGCCTCCCTGCCTGGAATGACATGATCCGATGGCAAAACTACCAGGATTGAGTCCTTACCACTTTCTTCAGCCTGCAGCGCTGCGAGGGCAGCGGCGGGTGCCGTATTCCGCCCGACCGGTTCAAGCATGATCGTCTCTACGTCAATACGCGCATCCCTGAGTTGCTCTGCAATAAGGAATCGATGATTCTCATTGCAAACCAGGATCGGCGGTTTCACATCCTTAATATTCTGGATCCGTTTGGCGGTATTTTGCAGCAGCGAGCTATCATCTACCAGTGACAAGAGCTGCTTGGGAAAGTGCTCACGTGACAAGGGCCACAGTCTGGAGCCAGCTCCGCCGCAAAGAATGACAGGGACTATAATCAACATCACACCTCATTTGAATCTGGCTCGCATTATAGAATAATGCAGCTTATATGTGACAGCAGTGCTGACAGATCAGGAGATCGGATATCTTTCTAGAAAGATTATTCAAGATTGCAAATATTACACTGGGGATGATGATAGCACTCAGTGTCGTCACTTATTTTCTGGCGACAAACGGTAAAATCAACAATTTCCCTACTTACCTGGCAGCTCTTGCCTTCATTCCATTCATCGCTATCCGGCCCGGATATGTTGTTTCACTCAGTCGACCAATCATTCCGCTGATCATTGTTTTTCTTCTTTATCTTGTGCTGTCGGCAACCTGGTCGGAAAATACGAGGCCCATTCTGGTTGCAACATATCTTGGATACGCATTTCTTCTCGCATCCTTCGTGTTGGGCATTGGCGTTATCAGCAACCAGTACCCGGACTTTCTTAAGTGGCTGATGGTGTTAACGGTTTTATCGGCAACCATCTCATGCTGCTTCTCGATCTTCCTTTATTTTTGGCTCCCTGATTACCACCCACTCATCGAGGAAAGGCTCTATTCTCTAGGTCGTCTTCGCAACCCTGTTATCGGCGCCCTATCCTACGGCGTTGCAGCAACCATCTGTGCAAACCTGGCGCTGGTACACGCCCGCTGGATGCGTTTCCTGTGGTCAGCCTGCCTCGCTATCCTACTGCTGGGCATATTGTTCACGGAAACCCGAAGCGCCTGGGTGGGTTTGATTATCTCAATTCCTGCCTGTGTGATGCTCCAAAGAGAGATATCGGTTCGAGCGAAATATTCAATGCTCGTTACTTTCTTTTTAATCCTGACCGTCACGATGATCGCAACCTGGCTGATGGGCTATTGGGATGAAGTGCTGCACAGGGCGTTGAGTTTCAGACCAGAAATCTGGTTGAAGGCAGTGCGGGATACAACCCAGGAAAATCTGATTCTTGGTAAGGGCATAGCAAGCAGCAGCAGGCTTCTAATTGACGGCATCTCCCATCACCACCCGCACAGCATCTATGTTTCAACTTTTTTTTACGGTGGCCTGACGGGGGCACTGTTGTTGGTCACTCTCATTTCGGCGTGTCTCAAGGAACTGATAAAGAAGGACTTCACTCCCCTTGTAATTCTGGCCTTGAGTACACTTCTGTATGCTGTCTCCACGCTGATGATTGATGGAAACCGACTGCTGGAGAAAATTGACTTTCACTGGCTTGTGTTCTGGTTACCAGTAGCACTATGCCTGGTGGCAACCGGGAAGGAGAGCTCTGACATCACCTTGTAGGGACAGGCGATCAGTGTGACGGGCGACGTGGTATAGACTGAAGCCCAAAGGCTGGAGTGGAGAAACCTAACTCGTCATTTCGCCTGTCCTGAGCCTAGCCGAAGGAACTGGAAGCCACCTGGTGGCTGGAGTGGAGAAATCTAGTTGGGTTAGCGCAAAACCGTGAGGCTGTGTTTATCCAAGCAATTGTTCATATTCCTCCAGATATGCGCCTGCCATCTGTTTGCTGGTAAAGACTGATTCAAATCGGGCCCTCGCATTCTTGCCCAGCCGTTTAGCCTCTACAGGATCTGCAGCCAATCTGTTCATGGCTTCAGCCAGCAGTTGCGCGTTTTCAGGTGGCACAACAATGCCAGTTTCTGAATCCAGATTGACAAAACTAGTCCCTGTTTCCACTTCCGCTGAAATGAGGGGTTTACCTTTCATGGCACCTTCCAGGAGACACACGCCAAAGGCCTCCGATCTCAGGTTGCATGGCAGGACCAGGGCGCGACACAGTTCAATCAAAGCCATTTTCTGAGAATCTGGCAGGTAGCCAGTAAAATGTACATTGGATAAACCGAGCCTTTTTGCCTTTTGCTTCAATTCTTTCTCGAGCGGTCCCTCACCAACAATCACTATTTGTTGCGAAGTAAGCTTCGCCGCTTCCAGCAATGTGTGCAAACCCTTGTAGTAGCGAAGTAATCCCACAAACAGGAAAAAGTCTTCTTTGTATTGCTGGCGCAACTGCTCCAGTTCAGTTTCAACAACGCTGGGGTAAGATTCACTGTCTAAGCCAATAGGAATAACGCTACAAGGCTTTCCTAGCGCACCCAGGACTTTACTGCTGGCAAGATAGTTCGGAGATGTACAGACTATTTTGGTAGCACTCTTAAGGAAGCGCTTCATAAGTGGTGAATACAGGGACAGAAGTTTTTGCTGTCGTATAACATCAGAATGATAAGTCACCAGCGTAGGCTTCTGGACGTTCGCCAGGAAATGTAACGCATCCGCAAATGGCCAGGGGAAATGATAGTGGACTATGTCAGCCCATTCGACACAGCGCCTGAATTCGGGAATCCCTGTAATACAAAATCCACATGAGGCGATTTCAAAATTGAGTTTAACCCGGTGAACATCACCCTCAGGGTGATTCAGAATTGCTGGGTCCGGTGCAGTACTGGGTGTAAATATTCTGTTGCTGACACCAAGTGCTGAAGTGCCCAGGGATATTTGCCTTACAACTTCCTGCGCACCACCCTGGGTATCCGGAAAGTAAGTTCGATAGACATGCAAAACCTTCAAGTCAAATCACCCATGGATGCCAGCTGAAAATTTGTTGTTGTTCATGGGATTGTCTGGTTGAAGTATCAGTTATTGGTCGGGACGGCAGGATTTGTACGGGCGCGCCTAGCGCTACGACCACCCTGCTATCACGATCCGTTACTTGGTCGGGACGGCAGGATTTGAACCTACGACCACCACACCCCCAGTGTGGTGCGCTACCAGACTGCGCTACGCCCCGAAAACGGCCATTGTAAACAATGGCTGGATTTGAATCGAGGCGTCGCACCGCTACGACCACCACACCCCCAGTGTGGTAAGCGAGCAGACCGGCAAACGGTTTGTGCGCTACGCCCCGAAAGCCGCGCATTCTAACTGAATTCATCAGGGTTTTCGACGACTATCATGACCCTGGTGGAAACATCTCAGCAAGCCCCTGTTGCATCGAGTACCTGGGTGTCCATCCTGTGTGCCTTCTTGTTGCCAACATATCCAATTCAAGATCACCGAAAAGTTTTGCAGCCCTGGTTCGACCTAATAGTCTCGAGCCAAGCAGGTCAAATACTAGTTCAGGTACCCAGAAGGACCGTGGTGGATTTCCCATTGCCTCATACAGGCACCTGACCAGACCCGCCAGCGAGACAGAGGGACCATCAGAAACATGAAAAATATGAGTTGGGAGACTCTCCATGGCGATACAATGAGAGAAAAAGTCACAAAGATTCTGGATGCCAAGATAACTTCGCCTGTTATGAACAGAAACAAATGGCAGTGGGGTACCCGAACCCACAAGCTTTACCAGGCTCGCAAAATTTCCCTTGGCACCTTTGCCGTATACCAGGGGCACTCTCAATATCACGGTTTCAATTTCATTCGAAGCTACTAGCAACCTCTCAGCTGCGAGCTTGGTTTTGCCATAGTCATCTTCAGGAATTGGTGTGACGTTCGTTTTCAAAGGCAGGATTGAGCGCTCGGCAATTGCCTTGACGGAGCTAAGGTAAATGATTCTTTTCACCCCTGCCTCAACACAGGAATCAAGTAGGTGTCTGGTCCCCTCTACGTTGACCCGGTAATACTCCGATTTATCGCTTCCAGGCTTGTGCGTAACACCCGCCAGGTGGATGACCATCTCAATTCCTTTCAGGTGTGCTGCAGTAATATCTGATATGTCAGCGAGAGATAGTGTATTGCTCGGCTTTATCTCTCTCAGGTTCCTGATTCCCATATCAGGATGACCTTCGTTGGTTAGTGAGCCTGGTACAGATCGCACAAGTGCCGTTACCTGGTGATCAAACGAAACGAGGTGTCTGGTCAGGTGCTGGCCGATGAAGCCTGATGCGCCTGTGATAAGGATTCTCATGGACCAAGATTTTGTACCAGCTAGTGTTGTTTGTCATCCTGCTTGTTGTGCGCAATTTGGCAGAATGACTCTCTGTATCACTCTGAGCGGATCGGAGTAGCAAACGACTCCCGGAATCGGGCTTTTTTGATAGGATGAGGAGATCTCTCAACTGCGATCACTATGTGACCTCCAGTTCCAACGACTCCCGGGTGATCGCTCAGGACAGGCTAGATGACTGCGAAGGTATTACTTAGGACTTAAGGACGTCCAGTACTTCTTCCAGCTCAACGATCGTCTGATGTATGAGTTGTTTGTACTGGGTGTTGTCTTCTTTTTGATCTTCACCGGATAGCCTTTGCCGGGCACCACCAAGAGTAAACCCCTGGTCATAAAGCAATGACCTGATCTGGCGAATCATGAGGACATCCTGGCGCTGGTAGTAGCGGCGGTTGCCACGGCGTTTAACAGGCTTGAGTTGCAGGAACTCCTGCTCCCAGTAACGTAACACATGTGGTTTTACAGCACACAAACCACTTACCTCACCAATGGTAAAGTATCGTTTCCCCGGTATCGGCGGTAATTCGGCGTTATGATCTGGATCCAGCATATGCCTCTACTCTAGCCTTCAACTTCTGGCCTGGTCTAAAAGTTACAACACGTCTGGCGGTTATGGGAATTTCTTCGCCAGTTTTGGGATTGCGTCCAGGTCGCTGGCTCTTGTCCCGAAGGTCAAAATTACCAAAGCCTGACAGCTTAACCTGTTCGTTATCCTCTAATGAGGCGCGCACTTCCTCGAAAAAGAGTCCGACGACTTCTTTGGCTTCTCTCTTATTTAAACCCAGCTCATCAAACAGCTTTTCAGCCATTTCCGCCTTGGTCAACGCACTCATGTTTCAAATCCTTAAGCTGGCTCCAACTTCAGTCTCAAGAGAAGCAATAATCTTGTCCATTGAGGAGCTTATTTCCTCATCTGTAAGAGTGCGGGAAGGATGCTGGAAGGTCAAGCCCAAAGCGAGACTTTTTCTATTTGTTTCAATGCCTTTGCCCTGATATACGTCAAACAACTTTAGGTTCTGCAAGGTATCATCCGCAGCAGATTTGACGCAATCTCTGACCGCCAGGGCACTAATCACCTGATCAACGACAACGGCTATATCCCGCCTGACCACCGGATAGCGGGATAATGGCGCCGATTTTGTGATGCTTTTAGTTATAAGTTCATCGATTTTTAGCTCAAAAAGATATACTTGTGAACGAATATCCAACTTATGCTGAATTTCAGGATCCAGGGGACCCAAATAGCCTACATTCCCGCCATGTCGCAGTATTTCAGCACTTTGCCCTTTCTGCAGCGCGGCATGTTCAGTATTAACAAACTTGAAACTATCCGGTTCTCCTGTGAGTGCAAAAATGCTCTCAAGATCACCCTTAATATCATAAAAATCAATGGCTTGTGATCGATCAGCCCAGTTTTCAGCGTACTGATCACCGCAAACAACGCCTGCCAGCACTTTCTCCTGAGTGATATTTTCCAATGTCAGTTCCTGCTGATTCAGATCCATGCGGAAACGAAGCCCTGTTTCGAACAGACGAACCCTATCCTGCTGACGATTCAGGTTATAAATCAATGACTTAAGCAAGCCAGTCCACAGGGTAGTCCGCATCACGGACATTTCTGAAGACAGGGGGTTTGCAAGCGCCACTGCCTGATATTCAGGGTCCAGGTCAGCCTGCAGCGCAGGGTCGACAAAACTATAGGTAATGGCTTCCTGGTAACCTCTGGTCACCACCTGATCACGCATTCGGTCCAGCGTGAGTTCATCCTCGGGCATTGCAGCCATAGTAAGACTCGTGACCGGTGTTCTTACGGGAAGATTGTTATACCCGAATACACGACTGATCTCTTCAATAAGATCAACTTCGATGTCAATATCAAATCTATGTGAGGGAGCGCTCACTAACCAACCTTTCTGACCATCAAACTCTGCACTATCATGTGCAAAGCCAAGCCTTGATAGCATGTTGTTAATATCAGCCCCAGGGATTTCAACACCAAGCAGCCTTTTTATCCGATCCGCACGCAACATGACCTTTTTACTTTTGGGTAATTGGTCATCCAACACGGTATCCACCAGGGGACCGGCTTCACCGCCTGCGATCTCAAGCAGCAGAGTGGTTGCCCGCTCCATAGCATTTGTCTGACCCTGCCAATCCACCCCGCGCTCAAAGCGGTGCGCCGCATCGGTGTTCATGCCGTAGGATCGGGCGCGTCCAGCGACCGATTTGGGGCTGAAAAAGGCACATTCGAGGAAAATGTCACGACTTCCCTCTGTCACTGCTGTGGACAAACCGCCCATAATGCCGCCCATGCCGATTGGACCTGATTCATCAGTGATCAATACGGTATCCGCATCCAATTCCACCTCTGAACCATCCAGTAAAGTGACCTTTTCACCCTTTATCGATTGTCGAACCACTATCCTTCCCGTTAGCTTCTGGAGGTCATAGGCATGCATCGGGTGGTTCAACTCAAGCATTACAAAGTTGGTCACGTCGACCACTGGATCAATACTGCGAATATCTGAACGGCGCAGTTTTTCCCGCATCCACTGGGGTGTTTGCGCCTTGAGGTCAATGTTGCGTATGACACGACCGACAAATCGTGGGCATGCACTCCCTGATTCAAGCTCCACTGAAAAAACGTCTTCGATGCCAGGCGCAATGGGTTCAATTTTCGGATACTGCACGTCCAGCGAATTAAGCAGGCCGGTTTCTCTTGCGAGACCGGTCATGCCCAGGCAATCACTTCTGTTGGGGGTAAGGTCAAGATCAATAATATAGTCATCCAACTGCAGGTAGTCCCGCATGCTTTCACCAACAGGCGCATCAAGAGGCAACTCCATCAAACCCTCATGGCTGTCGCTGATGCCCAGCTCCCTTTCCGAACAAAGCATGCCACAAGATTCAACCCCACGAAGTTTTGCTTTCTTGAGTTTATGACCAGCAAGTTTCGCACCAACCAGCGCAAATGGAACCTTGATTCCCGCACGGGCATTGGGAGCACCACACACAACCTGGTGGGTCTCATCCCCGCCACTGACTTTACAAACGACAAGTTTGTCTGCATCAGGATGGGGGTTAACCTCAAGGAGTTCACCAACAACAACCTTCGAAAACTCGGAAGCAACGGGTGTGACACCATCAACTTCCAGGCCAGCCATGGTGAGCTGTTCCACCAGTTCGTCAGTCGTCAATTTTGGGTTGACGAATTCTCTAAGCCAGTTTTCGCTTAATTTCATTGTGCGTTCCTAGTTGTTCAGATCTCTCCATTCCGCACTCCGTGCTCCCGTCGAGATGACTTCTGGTTGTTACAAGCTGCTCCAGCCGAGATGATTCCAGTTGACGCAAACTGCTCCAGTCAAGGCGACCTTTCGCTATTTGAATTGTCTCAAAAACCTCAGGTCATTATCCAAGTAGTGGCGAAGGTCATCGACCCCGTAGCGCAGCAGTGCTAACCTGTCAGGACCCATACCAAAAGCAAATCCGGAGAATTTTTCGGAGTCGATACCTGAAGTTTCCAACACATTTGGGTGTACCATCCCCGAACCCATTACTTCAAGCCAGCCAGTATTGCCACACACACGGCAACCCTTACCATCACAATGCACACACTGAACATCAACTTCTGCTGACGGCTCTGTGAAGGGGAAATAGGAGGGCCTAAAGCGAACCTTCAGATCTTCTCTTTCAAAAAAGGCTCGCAGGAATTCAACGATGGTCCCCTTCAACTCAGCAAAGCTGCTTTCATGGTCGATCAGCAACCCTTCTATCTGATGAAACATTGGCAAATGTGATGGGTCCGGCTGATCCATCCGGTAAACCTTCCCTGGGCAAATGATTCGAAATGGAGGTTCACGAGTCTCCATTACCCGCACCTGGACAGGTGACGTATGCGTCCTCAGCAAAAGCTGGGGATTGAAGTAGAAGGTGTCATGCATTGCCCTCGCCGGATGATGCTCTGGCAGGTTTAGCGCCTCGAAATTGTGATAGTCATCTTCAATTTCAGGGCCCTCTACAACTTCATAGCCAACGCCACGGAAAAAGTTTTCGATTCGCTGAAGCACCATGGTAACCGGGTGCAGCCCACCGATTTCAGCATTTCTGCCGGCAAGCGTCACGTCAATAGCTTCTGCTTCAAGCCTGGTTGCGATGGCGCTTTGCTCAAGGATTTTCCGTTTTTCTGTAATTGCCTGTTGTAAGGCACTTTTCACGCGGTTAATTTCTGCACCGGCGCCAGGTCGTTCCTCGGCCGGGAGTTTTCCGAGCCCCTTTAACAGGCCAGTTATCTCACCTTTTTTCCCAAGATACTGCACGCGCGCGGCATCAAGTGCCGCTACGTCTGTGGCAGCAGCCACCGCTTCGAGTGATGTTTGCTGAATGGCGGCTAGATCAGACATGTTCTGTTTCTGAGTTTTGCATCATTCCGGCATATGTCCTGGTGTGAGACAGCAACGTCTCTGACAGTGTCCCCCACCCCTGGTACCGGCCGCTCCGATACATGGTCGGTCAGGCCGCTATGGCTTCTTTTGCTTTGTTTGCCAAAGCTGCAAACGCTTCTTTTTCGTTTACCGCCAGATCGGCTAGAACACGACGATCGATTTCGATATTTTTCTTCTTCAACCCATTGATCAAACGACTGTAGCTGAGGCCGTTTTCCCTGGCAGCGGCATTAATGCGCTGGATCCACAAGCCGCGAAACATTCGCTTGCGAACCTTTCTGTCTCTGTAGGCATATTGACCAGCCTTGGTTACTGCCTGCTTTGCAACCCGGAATACTCGACTACGCGCACCGTAGTATCCCTTTGCTTGCTTTAGAACTTTCTTGTGGCGACGGTGGGCGGTTACGCCCCGTTTTACTCTCGGCATTATTTTCTCCTGACGAAGTTTACTTCGTCATCCTGAACGCGGCCACATCAGCAATCTGCTCGAAGGATCTTTTCCGAGGCCCTTCAGCCTGCTCAACCTGGCGGTTCAGAATGAATGTTAGTGATTAGTGTCCAAGCAATCGCTTGATTAGTGGTACGTCCGCTGGCGCAATATCTTTCAGTTTACGCAGCTGACGTTTACGCTTGGTACTCTTCTTAGTCAGGATATGACTTCTAAAGGATTGGCGGTGCTTGTAGCCTTTGGCGGTTCTCTTGAACCGCTTGGCTGCACCACTACTGCTTTTCATTTTTGGCATCGTTTGATACTCCGCATTGTTTGTCCTGGGCCTTTTGGCAATGGACCTATTAATTAAAATGTGACCGCCATATCATTTGGAATCGCAGGTAGATAATTACTACCCACTAAGGATTCAAATGACAGTCACTTGTTATCGGGTGACGCTTAAACCGCTAAATGCAAATCGGGTCTTGGCAAGCCAAAACCTAACCAGTAGCGTGACCACCCTTCTTCTTACTGTGTGGGGCTATTACCATCGTAAGTTGTCTGCCTTCCATTTTTGGAAACATTTCAACTGTTCCGATTTCAGCGAGATCATTTTCGATCCGCTTCAGAAGTTCCATGCCGAGCTCCTGGTGGGCCATTTCGCGACCTCTAAATCGCAAAGTCACTTTGGCCTTATCCCCATCATTCAGGAAACGTGTCAGGTTGCGTAGTTTTACCTGATAATCTCCTTCTTCCGTCCCTGGTCGAAACTTCATCTCCTTGACATGCATGCGACGTTGTTTCTTTCTCGCCGCTGCTTTCCCCTTTTTCGCCTCGAATATATGCTTCCCGTAGTCTAGGACCTTACAAACGACCGGATCTGCATCTGGTGCAATTTCCACCAGATCCAGTTTTGCATCTGCAGCTGCCTGTAGTGCCTGCGAGATCGGTACAACCCCGACCTGTTCCCCAGCAGCACCGATCAACCTAACGGTTTTGGCTTCGATCTGGTCATTTATTCGTGACTTTTTAGATTCGTCTTTCTTGATTCCGTTGCTCCTTCGGGCATGAGGTCGCGGATTATAGCAAAATCAGGCCGTACGTCCCTTCTTTTCTACTTCTTTCGTTAATAATGATGAAAAATCATCAATTGTCATAACACCGAGGTCTTCACCATCGCGAGCCCGGACTGCAACTTGCCCGCCTTCAAGCTCCCGATCCCCCACAACCAGCAGGTAAGGTACCTTCTGGATCGTGTGCTCACGGATTTTGAAACCAACCTTTTCATTTCTCAAATCTGCTTCCACTCTAAATCCCTTATTTTTCAACGAGTTAGCAACTTTCTGGCAATAGTCTGCTTGACCGTCTGTTATATTCAGAACCACAGCCTGCACTGGCGCCAGCCATGGCGGCATTTCACCGGCATAGTTCTCGATCAGAATGCCAATGAATCGTTCAAATGAACCCAATGTCGCCCGGTGCAGCATCACCGGAGTCTGGCGGCTGCCATCTTCGGCAACAAATTGTGCATCGAGCCGACCAGGCATTGAGAAATCCACCTGCATGGTGCCGCACTGCCACACGCGTCCAAGGCAGTCTTTCAATGAAAATTCGATTTTGGGTCCGTAAAATGCACCCTCTCCTGGAAGAAGATCCCAGTCGAGACCCTTGGCATCCATGGCATCAGCGAGAGCTTTCTCGGCGCGATCCCAGTCAGCATCATTACCTACTCGCTTCTCTGCATCTGGCCGAGTGGATAGTTTGATAATAATTTCATCAAAGCCGAAGTCTCGATATACATCGGTCAGCAGATCAATGAAATTGATGACCTCACTCTGGATTTGTGATTCAGCACAGAATATGTGGGCGTCATCCTGTACAAGTGCACGTACTCGCATAAGTCCCTGCAAGGTGCCCGATGGTTCATTGCGGTGGCAGGAGCCAAATTCAGCCAGACGTAGGGGCAGCTCGCGGTAACTTTTTAGTCCCTGGTTGAATACCTGTATGTGGCAGGGACAGTTCATGGGCTTGATAGCATAGAGACGGTTATCCGTATTGACGGAAAACATGTCATCGCCGAATTTGTCCGCATGACCAGATTTTTCCCACAGGGACATATCTACCATCTGCGGTGTATTGATCTCCTGGTAGCCATTTTCGTTCTGCACTTCACGAATATATTGCTCGATAATCTGCCAGATCTGCCAGCCTTTGGGATGCCAGAAGACCATACCAGGTGCTTCTTCCTGGGTATGGAACAAATCATATTTCTTGCCAAGCTTGCGATGATCCCGCTTCTCAGCTTCTTCAAGCCGGTGCAGATACTGCTTCAGTGACTTCTTGTCCGGCCAGGCGGTCCCATAGATTCGTTGTAACATTTCATTGCCTGAGTCTCCACGCCAGTAGGCGCCAGCCACCTTGGTCAGTTTGAAGGCCTGAATCTTGCCGGTGCCTGGTACGTGTGGCCCACGACACATATCAATGAAGTCTCCCTGCCTGTAAAAGCTGATATTTTCATCGGCTGGAATACTCTCCAATAGTTCAACCTTGTAACTCTCTCCCATCTTGGTAAAGAGATCTACAGAGTCCGATCGCGACATGACGGATCGATCTACCTTGAGATCCTGCTTTGCAATCTCTGCCATCTTCTTTTCAATATTCGCAAGATCTTCCGGCGTGAACGGTCTCTCATAGGCAAAATCGTAGTAGAAGCCATCTTCAATGACCGGGCCAATGGTCACCTGTGCGGATGGGAAAAGCTGTTGCACCGCCTGGGCCATCAGGTGGGCGCAGGAATGGCGCAGGACCTCGAGCCCCTCTCCATCTTTGCCAGTGATTATGGAAAGCTCGCTGTCCACATCGATAGTGTGTGAAGTATCAACCAGTGTCTTTCCAATTCGACCAGCCAGCGCAGCCTTGGCAAGGCCTGGTCCGATGGATTCGGCGACCTGGTGAACAGTAACGGGGGATTCAAATTGTTTCTGACTACCGTCAGGTAGAGTAATAGTTGGCATCTTGTCCTCGCTTTCAGTGGTGACCCTTACCAAAGGCCACGTGGTTTTAGCTTCAGGCATCGCTATCGATGCGTACATGGGTTTCTTGCTGTTTAGTCAACGTTTGCGTTTTGCGCAAGCCGTTAATACTTCCCTCTCGACGTTCCTACGGTCCGACGCATCGGGGAACGTCTGCCGGGGTGAATGTTTGGCTACGCCAAGCCATTCACTACCTGTCGGCGTTCACGTTTGCGCTTCGCGCAAGCCGCTTCCTTTGCCTCTCGTGATTTTCGCTCCGCGAAAACACTGCCGGCGTTCACGTTTGCGCTTCGCGCAAGCCGTGAACTTGGTGGGAGTGCTCGGATTTGAACCGAGGACCCTCGCCTTGTCGAGGCGATGCTCTAACCAACTGAGCTACACTCCCTAATATCCTCCTGATGAACGAAACAGGATCTTCGACCAGCAAACAACCAGTGCTTCAGCTCACAAGGGCGCGTAATTTATCAAGAATCCGGCCCTTTCTCCAGCATCGAGTTCTGATAAATATCATCGTAGTCCTTGTACTTGATTTTTGCCTTCGTTACCTTCTTGATATATCGGCGTGTTTCCTCATAAGGCAGTTTCTGCTCCAGGTGATCATAAACCGCAGACGGTGTCATGCCGTTGATAATTTCTACGGCTGCTCGCAAGTTGTTTGTACCAACAAAGGATCTTGCTACATTTCCCGCGCCCGTATTGTAGGCGGCAATAGCGCAATACTCTCTGGTCAGTGGATTTGAAATGCGCTTCAGGTACCGATTTTGAAGAACACTGAGGTAGGCGGCACCCAATTCGACATTGTTGTCCGCCTGGTACAGATACTCTGGGTCCAGCAATAACTTTTCACCATGAACATATTCGTAGGCATCCATAGCGCCAGAGCGTGGTACAAGCTGCATGAGACCAAAAGCGGGAACTGCTGACCTGGCCCTTGGGTTGAAGTTGGATTCAGTCTCCATGACTGCAAACAATAATGAAGGTGGAAGATTTTGAATTTCTGCCTCGCGTGATATTTCTACAGCATATTTGTTGGCCAAAACAGAATCGTAATTTTTTCTAAGTGGAACCTCTACCCTGACCACTTTCTTGCCATTTCCTATCTTTTTGACACTGACAGTGATTTTCTTTTCGACTGAAACTGATTGTCCTGCTTGCTTCTTCTCTTCCGGTTTCCGGATTTCCGCCGTGCTACTTTTGGCGAGGCCACTGTTTTCAATGGTAGCGATAATCAGTGATTTCAATCGAGCAGAGTCAACCGAATAGCTGACGCCTTCCAGAATAGGGGCTGTGGACCCAGCTGGCGCTTCCGACAACTCAATCCCATCCTCAGCCAGTGATTCCCGCGCATAGGACAATGCGAGATCCTTTTCACTCAAGTCCGCCATACTATCTGAAGCAATGGACTTAGCAGCCTCATTAATATCGTCTATTACTTGAAAAATGGAATCGTCCTGGCTGACAAGTCGCTCCACTTTCACCATCCCTGTCTCAAAATCGATCACCCGGCGGGTTTGAAAATCTTTTGAGTAATCCACCCATTGCTTCTTTGAAGGCAGTTTTGTTTCATCCTGGCCCCAGAAGGAAATGATTTCCTCAGCCAGTCGCGCATTGCCAGACTCCAGTGCATCATCAATAAGCTGGTACTGTTCTTCGAGAGATCTATCAATGCCTTCGAAGTTACCTTCCAGCAGCTTATCCAGCGCTTCAAATGGATCTTCCTGCCCTGCTGCTGACCAAGCAGCCATAACTAGAAAGAAAGCTACAGGTAGGATTCTCAATTTTATGGGTGCCCCAGTGATATTCTAGTTACCGACAAATATTACTTTGCCCTTATGGAGGAAATCTCCCCCTTTCTGGTTTGCGGAATATGTCTTCAGCGCATCTTCGTCAGACAGGATGATGTCTGAGTCATTCTTTGTTTCAGAGGCTGTCACAACTAGCGGCCTGTCTCCGGCAATAGCAGACTGCTTTGCGGCTGTTAAAGTCTTTTCCCAGTGCAGCCAATCTGATCCGCTCCTGGAGTCAAAGTGTCCTGGGCCGTAAACCTCCTTACCTTCTTGTGTAACGAGGCGCATCGAAAATTGAGGTTCAATTTCGATACTTGAAAGATCGACTATCAGCCCTGAAAATCCTGACTCAACCCCCTCTAGTTTATCGTTGGGTCTGTAAATATCCTTCTCTGCAGTTTTTGGGAGCACATCGTACACGACCTGCGCAAGATTTGGCCTGGCCGCGCATTTCTGGACCGCGGCAGTGATACACATTCCGAGCGTTACCTCGGCAAGGTAAGTCCCCTCTTCTTTTGAAGTCTTTTCGCTAAGAATGAATGCCCCTTTTAGTAGCCCCTTTACCCTGTTTGCCACGATATCACTTTCAACCTGGGCATCTTTAACCGTCGTACCTGAGGTCACCCGCACCCCTTCAACCATTTCCAGCAAATTTCGCTGAGCGTCGACTATCGCAGCTCTTTTCGCCAGCAATTTTGCCTGTATCAGGTTTCGAGTCTTTGCCGTATCAACCGTTCCCAGCCCATCGGCCTGAACCAGCCCTTGAGCAAGTGCGTTGGGTTCAGCAAAAAGTGGGCAAGGCAGCAATACAATCGACAAAAGGGAATAGACTAAACTGTTTCTTAACTTCATTGACTTCTCTCGCAGGTAAGGAGGTCAGTTCAGAGTATATAGAAAAAACATGCGTATGGGACTGAATAGGCAGTTACTGGCTCTCCACCGTGTCTGGGCGCCGGCCACCAATAGGCTGAAATCACTTCGATTAGACAGGT